>VFQR01000145.1_pt1 | contig 157287 bp, 164 predicted proteins | sample 3512321 | NCBI WGS metagenome assembly VFQR01 (sample SAMN10412374, study PRJNA504923) | tailings metagenome | isolation source: Relicate 3 Philex TSF1 revegetated site | place: Philippines: Tuba, Benguet | collected 2017-08-29 | reverse complement strand
GACGGCACGCCCGTGGGCGCCGTGCAGGGCTTCGTCAACATGCTGGTGCGGTTGATCGAAAGCCATGCGGGCGATCGCATCGCCGTGATTTTCGATTCCTCGCGCAAAAGCTTCCGCAACGAGTTCTATCCCGAATACAAAGCCCATCGCCCCGATCCGCCGGAGGATCTGATCCCGCAATTCGCGTTGGTGCGCGAAGCGACGCGCGCCTTCGACCTGCCGGCGATCGAAATGCCGGGCTACGAGGCCGACGATCTAATCGCGACCTATGCCGCGCACGCGCTGGCGCAGGGCGGGACCGCAATCGTCGTGTCGTCGGACAAGGATTTGATGCAGCTCGTGCGCCCGGGCGTCGAGATGCTCGATCCCTTGAAGCAGAAGCGCATCGGCGAGCCCGAAGTGCTGGAAAAATTCGGCGTGAAGCCCGACCGCGTCGTGGACGTGCAAGCCCTCGCCGGCGATTCGACCGACAACGTGCCCGGCGTGCCGGGGATCGGCGTGAAGACCGCGGCCGAACTCATCAACACCTATGGCGATCTCGATGCGCTGCTGGCGCGTGCGGGCGAAATCAAACAGCCCAAGCGCCGCGAAAGCCTGATCGCCAACAAGGAACTGGCACTGGTCTCGCGCCGTTTGGTGCAGTTGAAGGCCGATGTGCCCGTCACGGTGCCGGTCGAGAGTTTCGAGATCAAGAAGCCCGATCCGGCGAAATTGCGCGGCTTCCTGGTCGAGCAAGGTTTTCGCACCACGATCGGCCGGCTCGAGAATATGGGCTGGTTGACCGACGGCGAGCCGATGCCCGCCCCGCGCGCGGCGGCGCCTGCCAGCGCTCCGGCGGCCGCGATTGAGCCGACCACGCCTTCGGGCCCGGCGAAATACGATCTGGTCGACGATCTGAAAACGCTCGATGCGTGGATCGCCAAAGCCAAGGCGGCCGGGCGTCTGGCGATCGATACCGAGACGACGTCGCTCGACGCGCGCAATGCCGACCTCGTCGGCATTTCGATGGCGGTCGAGGAAGGCCATGCGTGCTACGTGCCGCTCGGCCATGTCGAGCCGGGGGCGGCGGGCGAGCTCGATTTCGGCGGCGGTGTGAAATTGAAGCCCGGCCAGTTGAAATCCGCCGATGTGTTGAAGCGTTTGGCGCCGCTGCTCGCCGATCCGTCCGTGCTGAAGATCGGCCATAACCTTAAATACGACATTCAGGTCTTCATGCGGGCCGGCATCGCCGAGTTCGGGCCGGTGGACGATACGTTGCTGATTTCGTTCGTGTTGGATGCCGGGCGCCACGGCCATGGCATGGACGAACTCGCCGAAGCGCATCTCGGCCATTCGACGATCAAATACGACGACGTGACGGGTACGGGCAAAGCGCGCATTTCCTTCGCGCAAGTGGCGCTCGACAAGGCGCGCGACTACGCGGCCGAAGACGCGGAAGTGACGCTGCGTTTGTGGAACCGCCTGCGCCCGCGTCTGGCCGATGAAGGCTTGCTCGCCTTCTACGAGCGCGTCGAGCGGCCGTTGATTCCCGCGATCGTGACGATGGAGCAGAACGGCATCGCGGTCGATCGCGATGCGCTGCGCCGCTTGTCGAACGATTTCGCCCTGCGCTTGGACGAGCTGGAGAAGACGATCCACAAGCTCGCCGGTCATCCGTTCAATGTCGGCAGCCCCGCGCAGCTCGGCAAGGTGATGTTCGACGAGCTGGGCTTGCAGCTTCCCGATGGCAAGGCGCCGTCCAAGACCAAGACGGGCGCTTATGCCACGGGGGCGGACGTGCTCGACGATCTCGCCGCCACGGGCCATGAACTGCCCCAGCGCGTGCTCGATTGGCGCCAGCTCGCCAAGCTCAAATCGACCTATACCGACGCGCTGATCGAAGCGATCGACGAGAAGACGCATCGCGTACACACGTCCTTCGCGATGACCGGGGCGGCGACCGGGCGCTTGTCGTCCAACGATCCGAATTTGCAGAACATCCCGGTGCGCACCGAGGAAGGCCGCAAGATCCGCGAAGCCTTCATCGCGGCCAAGGGCACGACGCTATTGTCCTTCGACTATTCGCAGATTGAGCTGCGCTTGCTCGCCCATGTCGCGGATATCGAAACGTTGAAGGACGCGTTCCGCAACAAGCTCGACATTCACGCCGCGACCGCGTCGGAGATGTTCGGCGTGCCCATCGACAAGATGGACAAGGAAACGCGCCGCCGCGCCAAGGCGATCAATTTCGGCATCATCTACGGCATCTCGCCCTTCGGTCTCGCGCGTCAGCTCGGCATTCCCCAGGGCGAGGCGCGGGCCTATATCGACGCTTATTTCAAGCGCTATCCCGGCATTCGCGCCTATATGGATGCGACCAAGAAACAGGCCCACAAGCAGGGCTATGTGACCACGCCGTTCGGGCGCCGCATTTGGCTTTCCGAAATCGGTTCCAAGAATCCGGCGATGCGCGCTTTCGCCGAACGCGCGGCGATCAACGCGCCCTTGCAGGGCGGGGCGGCCGACATCATCAAGCGCGCGATGGCGCGTATACCGGCGGCGTTGGCCGAGGCGAAACTATCGGCGAAGCTGTTGCTGCAAGTGCACGACGAACTTCTGTTCGAAGTGCCACCGAAGGAAAAAGACGCCACGATCGCGCTGATTCGCCGCGTGATGGAGAATTCCCCGGCACCATCTGTAGAATTGTCGGTGCCGCTTGTCGTCGATTGCGGCGAGGGTGCGAACTGGTCGCAGGCGCACTGACTCGACCATTGCCGGGGCCGGGCGTATAATTCGAAAATCATGAGTACGACCATCACGCCGTCGGTATTTTCGGTTCAGGACGCCCTTGCCGCGCGCAAGGCCCAGCGTCCGGCGGCGCCGCGCGTGGAGTCGGACATCGCGCAGCGCGCGCTCGACATCAAGCAACGCCCCGACACCACGCCGCCATCGACCAACACGTCGACGCAAGCCTCGCGCGGCGGCACTGTCAGTTTCTTCGCCTGAGGTCGGGAAATGGCCGAACTCTATCCGCTGCCCGACGTGATCAGCCCGGTGGGGCCGCGCACGGCCCCCGCCCGGGCCGAACGCGCGGCGGGCCGCACGGCCGTTTCCGCACCCGCGCAAGCCGCACCCCAACAGCCCGCACCCGCACCGCCCGCCGCTTCCGGCCGGGGCCAACGCATCGACGTTTCCGCCTGAACCCGCGCGCATCCCGCGTCGCAAGGGTTCGGTAACGATTGATCGGTTACCGTTTCTAATCATGCGCCAGGATCGTCCCGTCACCGATGCCCGCTCCGCGCTGCACGCGATCGACAAGCGCTTGGGCGAACTCTGGCAGCTGGGCTCGCGCTTCGTCGCGGCGTGGACGCTGGACGGCACGACGCTGATCGTCGCCACAGCGCGCATCGCCGATCTGCCCGCCTTGGCCGCCAGCGAGCCCGCGCTGTTGCGCGGTGAGCGTTTGGATTTGCAGCAGCTCGCCCAAACCTGCACGCGCGCGCGTTTGCGGATGGAGGAAATTCAGGCGGGTCCCTGGTGGGGTACGCCGCAAATGCTGTCGGCGCTGGAAGCCTCGATCGGCCGCTACGCGATCCGGCGCACCGAATTCCACGCGATGTCGCGCATCGAGATCGACGGGTTCCGCGCCTTGCCGACCGCGCAACGCATCGCGCAGCTCGCGACGTTGTCCTATTCGATCAATATCGCGGCCGAGCGTCTGGAAACGGCCGGGTCGGATATCGATCTGGGGCGTGCGCCCACCGGCAAGGGCTATCGCTTGTGGAATCGCCGCCAAGGCTGGAAGGCGGATATCGATCTGTTCTGCCTTCTGTCGCTCACCCTCGCCGAGAACGGGTTGGAACGCGCGCGCGACGAAGCCGCGGCCCCCGTGGTCAAAGCCGCGTTCACGGTCGGCGGCGGCTGGGAGTTCTCGCTGCCGCGCGGCGGCGGCAGTCCCGCGATCCATAACGACGTGCTGGGCGAGATCGAGGACGATACGCAAAGCCTGCTCGAAGCCACGCTGCCCGGCCAGATTCTGATCGGCGCCTTCCAGCGCCCGATGGCCGAAGGCGCCCCGCGCAAGGGCATGATCTATCGCACGCTGGATGCGCCGCGTTTTGTGGGTTTGGCCCAACGACGTCTGGGCGATTTCGACAATGTGATGCTGGGGGCGGAGAAAGTCTCGGGCATCAAGCTCTATCTCACCGGCGACGAAATCGCACCCGGCACGTTCGACATCAAAAGTTTCGCCTATCCCATCGGCCGTGCCCGCACGATGGAAGCGTTCAACGTCAAGCTCAACATCCACCGCCCGGCCCAGCCGCCGTTCTTCTTCGGGCTGCAGCACAAGGATTTGCGCGACGTGGCGCAAACCCGCGCCTATCGCTCCGACGAAGCGCCGAAGGATTTCGTGCTGCCCGCCTAAAGCGCATCCGGCCCGATTCTTGTATGATCGGCGCCATGACAACCGTGACCAAGCTGGCCCCGCCCCAAATCCGCAAGCTCAAGCCGCTCGCCTTGACGCGCGAAAATTTCGCGCTTTATGGCGAGGCGATTTTGCCCGCGCCCGATGGAGCACCGCTGCCGGGGCATGAGGCCGAAGGGCTCGACCTGTCGAGGGGCAAGCCGCGCTTCTACGTGATGCGGCTTGAGGGGCGTGGATTGGGCTTTCGCCAAATCACCCGCCATCGCCGTGTGACGCAATGCTTGGCGTCCACGCTCGGTCAGGATTGGTATTTGGGCGTCGCCCCGCCCAAGGGGCTCGACGATCCGGACGCCAAACCCGCGCTCGACGATATCGTCGCGTTCAAAGTGCCCGGCGGTATGGCGATCAAGCTGCATGCCGGCACGTGGCATGCGGGGCCGTTCTTCGCGGCGAAGCAAATGGATTTCTTCAACCTCGAACTCGCGGACACGAACGAGGTCGATCACCACACCGTAGTGCTGGAACGCGAATACGGCACGGCGTTCGAGTTCGAGGCGTAATTACTTCGCCGGCGGCGGCGTCAGAACGTCCTTGCCCAGGAACGGGCGCAGGGCCTTGGGCACCACGATCGAGCCGTCGGCTTGCTGATTGTTCTCCAGAATCGCGATCATCGCGCGGCCCAGCGCGATCGCCGTGCCGTTCAGCGTGTGGACGTAAAGCGGCTTGCCCTTGGGCTCGGTGCGATAGCGAATGTTCAGGCGTCGCGCCTGGAACTCGGTGCAGTTCGAGGTCGACGTGATCTCGCCGAACTCGCCGCCAGTCCCGCGCGCCGGCATCCAGGCTTCCAAATCGTATTTGCGATAGGCGGCGGCGCCCAAATCGCCCGTGCAGATATCGAGCACGCGATAGGGGATTTCCAGCGCGTTGAAAATGTCGCGCTCGTTGGTCAGCAATTCCTGGTGCAACGCCTCCGATTGCTCGGGCGGGGCGATCACGACCATTTCGACCTTGGTGAATTGGTGCACGCGATAAAGCCCGCGCGTGGCACGGCCCGCCGCGCGCTCGGTGCGGAAGCAATGCGACACGCCCGCGATGCGGATCGGCAACTGCGCGGCGTCCAGGATCGTGTCCTGGTACAGGCCGCACAGCGTGATCTCGGCCGTCGCGATCAGCGACAGGTCGGTGTCTTCGATGTGATAGGTGTTCGTTTCGTTGCCGCGCGGCACGAAGCCCGTTCCCAGCAGAATCGAATCGCGCGCGATGTCGGGCGTGATATGCGGCACGTAGCCGCGCTGCGCCAGGAAGTTCACCGCGAAATTCTGCAAGGCGAGTTCCAGCAGCGCGCCGTCGCCCTTCAGGAAGTAGAAGCCGGGCCCCGCGACCTTCGAGCCGCCTTCGGTGTCGATGATGCCGTGAAGCTCGCCCAGCGCCACATGGTCGCGCGGCGCGAAGTCGAATTTCGGAATCGCGACCGCATTGCGCTCGATCTCCTTGTTGTCGTGATCGTCGCGCCCGATGGGCGAGGCGGGATGCGTCATGTTCGGAATGCGCCACAGCAGCGCGTCGGCTTCTTCCGTGCGCTTGTCGACTTCGGCTTTGAGCGCCTCGCGCTTCTCGCGCAGGGCCTTGCCGCGCTCGCGCTTTTCGTCGACCGACAGCGACTTGTCCGACGCGAGCGCGTTGGCCTCGGTCTGGGCGGCCTGCAACGCCTTGTCGGCGTCGCGGCGGGCGGTCTCGGCGGCGACGAAGGCCGGAACGTCGATTTCCACGCCGCGATTGCGGCAGTTTTCGGCGACCTTGTCGGCGTTGGCGAGGACGTAAGCGCGGTCGAGCATGGCGGGTCCGGGAATTGCTAAGAACTTAAGGAATGACCGCTTAGCACGGGAGGGGCAGCCCTTGCCAGTTACGGCGTTTTGCCCCAGTTTCCCGGCCCGAAAGGGAACCGAATTATGACCCGTTACGCCGATTTGAACCCGCCCGCCCGTCTTTTGATGGGCCCGGGCCCGATCAACGCCGATCCGCGCGTTTTGCGCGCCATGGCCACCCCCCTGATCGGCCAGTTCGACCCGTCGATGACCGGGCTGATGAATGAGACGATGGAACTTTATCGCGGCGTGTTCAAAACCGCGAACAAGTGGACGATGCTGGTCGACGGCACGGCGCGCGCCGGCATCGAAGCGGCGATGGTTTCGCTGATCGAGCCGGGCGACAAGGTGCTGATCCCGGTCTTCGGCCGCTTCGGTCATTTGAAGGCCGAGATCGCGCGCCGTTGCGACGCCGAGGTGATCGCCGTCGAGCGCGAGTGGGGCACGGTGTTTCCGCTCGACGAAATCCGCGATCTCGTCAAAAAGCACCGGCCGCGTCTGCTGGCGTTGTGCCAAGGCGACACGTCGACCACGATGCTCCAGCCTTTGGCGGGCGTGGGCGCCATCGCGCATGAATTCGATGCGCTGTTCTATACCGATGCGACCGCGTCGATCGGCGGCAACGCGCTGGAAACCGACGCGTGGGACGTCGATTGCGTGTCGGCCGGGTTGCAGAAATGCCTCGCCGGACCGTCGGGTTCGTCGCCGATTACGCTCAGCCCCCGCGCCGAAGCCGCGATCGTGCGCCGCCGCCATGTCGAACAAGGCATCGCCACGGCTTCCGATGTGCCGGGCAATGGTGCGCGCATCCGATCGAACTATTTCGATCTCGCGATGGTGATGGATTATTGGGGCGACAAGCGCCTCAACCACCACACCGAAGCGACGTCGATGCTTTACGCCGCGCGCGAATGCGCGAAGATTTTGGTCGAAGAAGGCGTGGAAAACGCCGTCGAACGCCATCGCGTGGCGGGCGGGGCGATGGCCGACGGGTTGACGGCGATGGGCCTCAAACTCTTCGGCGACCAAACGACGCGGATGAACAACGTCGTGGGCGTTTATATTCCCGCCGAGGTTCAGGGCGACGCGGTGCGCAAATCGATGCTCGACGATTTCGCGATCGAAATCGGCACCAGCTTCGGCCCGTTGCACGGCAAGATCTGGCGGATCGGCACGATGGGCTACAACGCGCGCAAGGATACGGTTCTGACCACGCTGGTCGCGTTGGAAAGCGCGTTGACGATGCACGGCGCCAAGATCGCGACCGGCAAGGCCGTGCCGGCGGCGCTCGCCGCATTCCGGGCCGCCGAAACGCGGACGGCGAAAGCCGCCGAATAGGGTGGAACACCCGACGCATCTCGCTTTGGCGCTCGCCGACGGGCCTTGGGGCTTGGCGTTGGCGATGTTCCTGGCGGCGTTGGGCGGCGGCTTCGCGCATTGTGCGGCGATGTGCGGGCCCTTCGTGATGGCGCAAACGCTGGCGCGGATGGGAACGGGCCCGACGCGCCTCGCCGGGGCGGCGTTGCTGCCCTATCATTTCGGACGCGCGCTCACTTACGTTTTCCTCGGCGCCGTGCTTGGCGGCTTGGGTGGCGCATTGGGCTCGGTGCCGGGCTTGCGCTTGGCGATGCCAGCCTTGTTGGCGATGGCGGGCGTGTTGTTCGCATTGCAAGCCTTGGGGCGCGCCTTCGGCGGGACGGGTGGCTTCATCGCCGCAAGCCTGGGCCGGTTCGTGCGGCCGTTGATCGAAAATCCCGGACCCTTGCGCGGCTTCGCACTCGGTTTGGCGCTCGGCTTTCTACCTTGCGGTTTGCTTTACGCGGCCCTTGCGGCCGCAGCTGGGGCGGGCGGGGCAGCGGAAGGGGCGCTGGCGATGGCAGGCTTCGCGCTCGGCACGATGCCCGCCTTGCTGGTGGTGGGATTCGCCGGCGCGATGGCCGCCAAACGCTGGAAAGCCGCGATGGCGCAATTCGCGCCGGCGCTGATGCTGATCAACGCCGGACTGTTGTTCTGGATGGCGTGGCGCGCGCTTTAATCGATCACGAGATCTTTATAGGCGTGCCAGGTGGCGTGACCGATCAACGGCATCGTGATCGCCAGGCCCAGGAAGAACGGCACCATCCCGAAGCCGGTGAAGGCGACGATCAACGCCGCCCACAGCGCCATCGGCTTCCAATTCGCGCGCACCGCGACCCACGACGTGGCGATCGCGACCCACACCGTGCAGTCGCGCTTGTCGAGCAGCATCGGGATCGAGATCGCGGCGATGGCGAAGACCAGTGCGGCGAGGATCGCGCCCAAGGCCGTGCCGACGATCAGGAACGGCAATGCGCCGGGCGAGAACAGCGTCAGATCGATCAATTCGCGGATATTGTTGCGTGGTGCCCCGAAAAACAGCGCGAACAGCAGCAACGCGAAGCGCACCCAGAACAGGTTAAAGACCGCCAGTACCAGGCCGAGATAGGCGAGGTGTTCGGGATTGCGCCATAAAGCCCCCGCCGTTGTGGCGAAATCGGGTGTTTCGCCGATTTCCAAGCGACGGCTGGTGTCGTAGATCCCGGCGGCCAGCAATGGCGCGACGAACAGGAAGCCCGCGGCCAAAGGCCACAAGGCGTAGATCTGGTCGAACCACCAGAGCACCGCGACCACCGCATAACTTGCGGCGACGATGGCGCCACCATAGGTCAGGCTGGTGTTTTGGGCGCGGCGGAAATCGTCCCAGCCTTTGCCGAGCCATGTCCAAGGCCGATCGACCGGCACCAGCCGGATTCGGGGCGAAGGACTGGCGAAAACGGGAATGGCTTCCGGCATGGCGTCGATCTCCCAACGGTATTCGGACCAGCGTTAATTGGTCGCATTTTGCGCCGGTTAAGCCGCCGTTACCTTGACTTGGATCAATGTTTTCCATCCGCCGAACGGCGATAGTCAAGCATTGGAGTCCAGCCGGGCTTTTTGGCACCATACTCGACGCCAAGAAGACCGGACAGCAAAGGGGAGCAACATGGCAATTGCCGCCACCGCGTCGGGCGCGCCCGCCCACGCCGCAACGGGGGCTGCGCCGGCCTATAACGACGATGTCGTTCGGGCCGCCGCGATCGCGACGATCTTTTGGGGCTGCGTCGGCTTTTTGGTCGGCGTGGTGATCGCGTCGCAGCTCGCCTTCCCCGTGCTCAATCTTGGGCTCGAGTGGACGAGCTTCGGCCGCTTGCGTCCCTTGCACACGTCGGCGGTGATTTTCGCCTTCGGCGGCAACGCGCTGCTCTGCGCCTCGTTCTACATCGTCCAGCGCACGTGCCGGACCGAGATGTTCATGGGCTCGGCCGGCGCCTGGTTCGTGTTCTGGGGCTATCAGCTCTTCATCGTGATGGCGGCACTCGGTTACGTGATGGGCATCACCTCGGGCAAGGAATACGCCGAGCCCGAATGGTTCGTGGACCTTTGGCTCACGATCGTCTGGGTCGTCTATCTCATCATCTTCGCGGGCACGATAGCGAAGCGCAAGGAACCGCATATCTACGTCGCGAATTGGTTCCTGCTCGCCTTCATCATCACCATCGCGATGCTGCATATCGGCAACAACATCCAATTGCCGGTCAGCTTCCTGGGCTGGAAGAGCTATACGGTGCCGTCCGGCGTGCAGGATGCGATGATCCAATGGTGGTACGGCCACAACGCGGTCGGCTTCTTCCTGACCGCGGGCTTCCTGGGCATGATGTACTACTTCATCCCGAAGGCCGCGAACCGCCCCGTCTATTCCTATCGCCTGTCGATCGTGCATTTCTGGTCGCTGGTCTTCCTCTATATCTGGGCGGGCCCGCACCATCTGCACTACACCGCGTTGCCCGACTGGGCGCAGACGCTGGGCATGACCTTCTCGATCATGCTGTGGATGCCGTCTTGGGGCGGCATGATCAACGGCCTGATGACGCTGTCGGGCGCTTGGGACAAGCTGCGCACCGACGCGTCCCTCCGCTTCTCGGTGACGGCGGTCGCCTTCTACGGCATGTCGACCTTCGAAGGGCCGATGATGTCGATCAAGGCGGTGAACGCGCTGTCGCACTACACCGACTGGACCATCGGCCACGTGCATTCGGGCGCCATGGGCTGGGTCGGCTTCGTCAGCTTCGGCATGCTCTACTACCTCGTGCCGGTGCTGTGGGGCCGCGCGCTCTACTCGACCCGCTTGGTCGCGTGGCATTTTTGGATCGCGACGCTGGGCATCGTGCTCTACATCACCGCGATGTGGGTGTCGGGCATCATGCAAGGGCTGATGTGGCGCGCCTACGACGAGTACGGCTTCCTGCAATACTCGTTCGTCGAAACGGTCGCCGCGATGCATCCGTTCTATGTGATCCGCGCTTTGGGCGGGGTGCTCTACCTCGTCGGCGCGCTGATCATGGCCTACAACTTCTACAAAACCATCACGGCCGGCGCGCCGGTGCGCGTCAGCGTGCCGCAAGCGGCCGCGGCCTGAGGGGGAGGGCGAAACATGGCCTTCAAGTTCAGTCACGCGATCTTCGAAAAGAACGTCGTCATCCTGGCGGTGGGCACGCTGATCACGGTCGCCATCGGCGGCTTGGTGCAGATCATCCCGCTCTTCGCCAACGAGCAAGTCATCGAGCGCGTGGAAGGGGTGCGCCCCTACACGCCGCTCGAACTCGCCGGGCGCAACATCTACATCCGCGAGGGTTGCTATAATTGCCATAGCCAGATGATCCGTCCGTTCCGCGACGAGATCGAACGCTACGGCCATTACAGCCTCGCGGCCGAGTCGATGTACGACCATCCCTTCCAATGGGGGTCGAAGCGCACGGGCCCCGATCTCGCGCGCGTCGGCGGCAAGTATTCCGACGATTGGCACGTCGCCCATCTGATCGATCCGCGCGCGGTGGTGCCGGAATCGATCATGCCGGGCTACGCGTTCATGGCGACGCGGCCCTTGGCGTATGGCGACATCGCCGAACACTTGAAAACGCTGCGCATCATCGGCGTGCCCTACACGCAAGCGCAGATCGACAACGCCAAGACCGATCTGGAAGCGCAGCAGAATCCCGACGCCGACGGTGCCGCGGATATCGTCAAACGCTATCCCAAGACGATCGTTTCCGCCTTCGGCGGCGACCCCGCCAAGGTCACCGAGATGGATGCGATGGTCGCCTATCTGCAGATGCTCGGCACGCTGGTCGACTTCAAGTCGGTCCGCCCCGAACAGCTGACGCAGTAAGGAGGCGCGCCGCCATGGATAAACAGGAAATGATGAGTCTGATCGGCAGCGTGCAGATGGTCTGGCTGGTCGTGTTCTTCGCGGGGCTGATCGCGTGGGCCTTTTGGCCGTCACGCCGCGCGGAGATGGATCGCAATTCGCGCATTCCCCTGCGCGACGACGATTATCGCGACGACAACGACGCCAACGGCCGCTGAACGGGATCCGGGAGCAAATCGATGCCCACCAAGATCGAGAAAGACGAAATCACCGGCACCGAGACCACCGGCCATGAATGGGACGGGATCAAGGAACTGAACACGCCGCTGCCGAAATGGTGGCTGTGGACCTTCTACGCGACGATCATCTGGTCGATCGGGTATTTCATCTTGTACCCCGCGTGGCCGACATTGTCGGGCCACACCAAGGGCATGCTCGGCTGGACGCAGCGCATCGAAATCGCGCAGCGTCTGGAGGAAGCCAAGGCGGCGCGCGCGCCCTTCGTCGGCCGGATCGAGAAGGCGTCGCTCGACCAGATTCGCAGCTCGCCCGACCTGTTGAACTTCGCCATGGCCGGCGGGCGTTCGGTGTTCGCCGAAAATTGCGCGCCCTGCCACGGCGCCGGCGGGTCGGGTGCCAAGGGTTACCCCAACCTCGCCGACGATTCGTGGGTGTGGGGCGGCACGCTCGACGACATCCACACCACGATCGCCTACGGCATTCGCAACGCCAACAACCAGTCGCGCGTCAGCCAAATGCCGCGCTTCGGCGCCGACGGCATCCTGAAGCTGGCGCAGATCGACGATGTCGCCGAATACGTGCTGTCGCTGTCTAAGCGTTCGACGAACGCCGACGCGGCCAAGCGCGGCGAAACGGTGTTCGCCGAAAATTGCGTCGCCTGCCATCAGGAAGGCGGCGTGGGCAACACCGATCTGGGGGCGCCCAATCTCGCGGCCAATATCTGGATCTATGGCGGCGACAAAGCGGCGATCATGGAAACCGTGCGCAATTCGCGCGCGGGTTCGATGCCGGCTTGGACCGGGCGCCTGGACGACGCCACGATCAAGATGCTCGCCGTGTACGTGCACGCGCTGGGCGGCGGCAAATAGGGAGGTCCGCGAAGGGCTCGATCATGGACGGCACGTCTCCCCCCGACGTTGATGATGTCGTATCGACGAAGGTCCAGAAAGCGGCCGCGCCGCTTTACGTCAGCCGCATCAAGGTCCATCCGAAGGATGTGAAGGGCCTCTACCGCCGCATCAAATGGGCGGTCTTGGCCCTTTGCCTCGCGGTCTATTATCTGGCGCCGTTTCTGCGCTGGGACCGCGGGCCCACGGCGCCCGATCAAGCGATCCTGATCGATCTGCCGGGGCGCAAGGCCTATTTCTTCATGATCGAAATCTGGCCGCAGGAAGTCTATTTCCTGACCGGCCTGCTGATCCTGGCGGCGATCACGCTGTTCCTGGTGACGTCGCTGTTCGGCCGTTTGTGGTGCGGCTACGCCTGCCCGCAAACCGTGTGGACCGATCTGTTCATGTGGGTCGAACGCAAGATCGAAGGCGATCGCAACGCGCGCATCAAGCTCGACGCCGCCCCCTATACGGGCGAGAAGATCGTCAAGCGCACGCTCAAGCACACCGCCTGGGTCGCGATCGCGCTGGCGACCGGCGGCGCGTGGATCCTTTATTTCGACGACGCACCCACCGTGATCCGCGACGTGTTCACCGGCAACGCGACGCTCACCCAGTATTTCTTCATCGGGTTGTTCACGGCCACGACCTATACGCTCGCCGGCTGGGCGCGCGAACAGGTCTGCACTTACATGTGCCCGTGGCCGCGCATCCAAGCCGCGATGCTCGACGAGCAAAGCTATGTCGTCACCTACGAGGATTGGCGCGGCGAAAAGCGCGGCAAGCTCGCCAAGGCGGCCCCGGGCGTCGACCCGTGGGCCGGACGCGGCGATTGCGTCGACTGCAATTCCTGCGTCGCCGTTTGCCCGACCGGCATCGATATCCGCGATGGCCAGCAAGTGGAATGCATCGGCTGCGGCCTTTGCATCGATGCGTGCGACGCGGTGATGGACAAGGTCGGCCGCCCGCGCGGCCTGATCCGCTTCGACACGCTGGCGAACCAAGCCTGCCGCGCCAAGGGCGAACCGGCGACGCATAAATTCGTCCGCCCGCGCACGCTGATCTATGCGGGTGTGCTCGCGTTCGTCGGCGCCGTCATGCTCGTGGCGCTGTTGTCGCGCGCCACGGTGGAGCTCAACGTGCTGCGCGACCGCGCACCGCTTTTCGTCACGTTGTCGGACGGCAATATCCGCAACGCCTATACGATCCATGTGCTGAACAAGACGCACGCGCCGCGCGACTTCGCGCTCGCCGTGTCGGGCCTGCCGGGCGCCGTGCTCGGCGTGGCGGGATCGGACGTGGCGGCCGCACCCGTCGTAACCTTGGCCGCCAAGCCCGATTCGGTCGCGACCTATCGCGTGTTCGTGACCGTGCCGCCGCAAAGCGTGCGCGGCAAGGCGTCGTCGCCCGTGCGTTTCGATCTGAAGCCCCGCGAAGGGCGGGGCCATGCGGATTACGATTCCGTCTTCCTCGCCCCCGGACGGTAGGAGAGCATTATGAACGTCGCCGGTTTCCGCCTGTCGCCCGAACGCCATCTGTGGCTGGTCTATCCGCTCGCCTTCGTCGCGGTGCTGATCGCCAACGGGGCGCTCGTCTATTTCGCGCTGTCGTCGTGGCCGGGCCTCGCCTACGACAACGCCTATGAACGCGGGCGCAAATACAATCAGGTGCTGCGCGAGGAAGATCGCGAAAACGCGCTCGGCTGGAAGATGGACATCCATCGCGACGGCGACATGGTCACCGTGCGCGCGCAGGATGCGGCCGCGAAGCCGCTGTCGGATCTCGACGTGACGGCGATTCTCGTGCGCCCTGTTGGCGGCACGCCGAACCGGACCTATAAATTCCGCTCGGTGGCGCCGGGGACCTATACGGGTGAGATCGAATTGCCGATGCCGGGCCAATGGGAATTGCGCGTCGTCGCCGAAGGCACGCAAGGCGGGCGCGCCCACGAATTCGTGCGCTTCTTCGTGCGCTGAGGCTTTTGGATGGCCCCCCTCGACGATCTTGCGACACGCGCCGACGCCGCAGCTTGCGTGCATTGCGCCGCACCGGTCGCACCGGGCACGCGGTTCTGTTGCACGGGCTGCGAGGGCGCTTACGAAGCGGTGAAGGGCCTCGGCCTTGACGCGTTCTACGCGCGACGCACGGCGCCCAGCGCGAAGCCGCAGGACGATGGCGTCATTCAAGACTACGCGTCGCGCGTGAATGTGTCGCCCGAAGGGGTGGCGACGCTGCATTTGATGGTCGAAGGCATCACCTGTGCGGCCTGCGTCTGGCTCATCGAAAGCGTCTATGCGCGCGAGCCGGACGTGCTCGACGCGCGGGTCAATCTGTCGACCGGGCGACTCGTCCTCAAATGGAAGGGCGATGCGTCGCGCGCCGATGCGCTGGTCGCGGTCGCGGCCAAGCTCGGCTTCCGCTTCGTGCCCTTCGATCCTTCCTGCCTGACGCGTGCTGGCGACGCGGAAGAACGCGATCTGCTGCGCGCGACCGGCGTGGCGGGTTTCGCCGCCGGCAACGTGATGATGCTGTCGCTGGCCGTCTGGGTCGGCAGCGATATGGGCCCGGCGACGAAAGACCTTCTGCATTGGGTCTCGGCGTTGATCGGGTTGCCCTGCATTTTCTTCGCGGGGCTCCCGTTCTATCGCTCGGCCATCGGGGCGCTACGCGGCGGCCGCGTCAATATGGACGTGCCCATCGCCGTGGGCATCACCATGACGGCGGCGATGAGCCTGTCGGAAACCATCCGCTCGGGCCCCTACGCCTATTTCGACGCGGCGCTGACGCTGCTGTTCTTCCTGCTGGCGGGGCGCTATCTGGATCGCCGCGCGCGCGGCAAGGCGCGCGAAACGGCCGAACATCTGCTGGCCTTGCGTGCCGCGCCGGTCACGGTGATCGATCCGGAAGGGCGTGCCCGCGCCATTCCGGTCGACGCGGTGAAGGCGGGGGATTTCGTGCAGGTCGCGGCGGGCGAGCGTATCGGCGTGGACGGCGAAATCCTGTCGGGCGTCACCGATCTCGACACCAGCCTCGTCACCGGCGAATCGCTGCCGCGCGGGGCCAAGCCGGGCGATGCGGTGTTCGCGGGCATGATCAATCTGGGCGCACCCTTGCGGCTGCGCGCGACCGCGACCGGCGAGAATACGCTGCTCGCCGAAATCGTCCGTTTGGTCGAAGCGGCCGAAGGCGGACGCTCGCGCTTCGTCGCGATCTCCGAACGCGTCACGCGGCTCTATGCGCCTGTCGTGCATATCACCGCGCTGGCGACGTTCCTGGGCTGGTATTTCCTGATCGGTGTGGATTGGCAGGTGGCGATGCTCTACGCCGTCGCCACGTTGATCATCACCTGTCCCTGCGCGCTGGGCTTGGCCGTGCCGTCGGTGCAGGTCGTCGCCTCGGGCCGCTTGCTGAAAAGCGGCGTGCTGCTGAAAAACGCGACGGCGCTCGAACGCCTCGCCCAGATCGACACGATCGTGTTCGACAAGACCGGCACGCTGACCCAAGGCCGCCCGGTCCTGGCCGACGATCCGGCGCGCGCGAAGGACGATCACCGTTTCGCCGCGTCGATGGCCGCCGCCTCGCGCCATCCCTTGTCGCGCGCTTTGGCCGCGACGATCCGCGATGTATCGGTTGCCGTCGGCGTCGTCGAACATCCCGGCCAGGGTCTGACGCTGGGCCAAGCGAAGCTTGGCAGCCGCGCTTTCGTGCGCGTGGACGATGTGCTGGCGGGCCCCGCGACAGGACCCGAGCTATGGCTCGATCGCGGCGACGGGCGCAAGATCCGCTTCGCCTTCGAAGATGCGCCCCGCGACGACGCGGCCGAGACGATCGCGCGTCTGATGCGCGAGGGCTACGCGGTCGAACTGCTATCGGGCGATCGGCGCGAGACCGTGCGCGATGTCGCGGCGATGCTGGGGATTTCCGAGTGGCGGGCGGAAGCCAATCCGGCGGCGAAGGCGGCGCGGCTTGCCGAACTCGCCGCGTCGGGCCGCAACGTTCTGATGGTCGGCGACGGGCTCAACGACGCGCCCGCCTTGGCCGCCGCACACGCATCCTTGTCGCCCGCGACGGGGGCGGATGTGGCGCAAGTCGCGGCCGACGCGGTGTTCCAAGGGGCCGGGTTGTCGGCGGTGGGCGAATTGCTCGATGTCGCGCGCCGGGCGCGCGAACTCGTGCGCCACAACATCGCGGCGTCGATCGTCTATAATGCGCTGGCCGTACCCGCCGCCGTGCTCGGCTATGTCACGCCGCCGCTCGCGGCGTTCCTGATGTCGTCGTCGTCGATCTACGTCGTCGTCAACGCTTTGCGCCTGGGAAGAACGCGATGGACACGCTCCTGATCCTCATCCCCGTGGCGCTGGTCGCGTCGCTGCTGGCGCTGGCCGCGTTCCTGTGGTCGTTGCGCTCGGGCCAATACGAGGATCTCGACGGGGCCGCATCGCGCATCCTGTTCGACGACGAAAAACCGAAACGCTGAGGCGCTTGCGGGGCGCCGCGCGCCGGGGCATGGTTCCGCCCCATGTCCCACGATCTCGATCCCGAAATCGCCGCCGTCCTTGCCGAAACCGTCCAGCGTTTCGGCCCGGCCCCCAATCATCTGCCCGGCAATCCGGAAGCCGCACGCCAGGATGTCGAATTGCGCCGCGCCTTCGTCAATCTCGGCGGGCCGCAGATGCGCGAGAAGCGCGATTTGACGATCGACCTTGCTGGCCGTTCGATCTCGGCGCGGTTCTTCGTGCCGGAGGGCGAGACGCGCGGCTTGCTCGTTTGGTTCCACGGCGGCGGCTGGGTGCAAGGCTCGATCGACACGCATGACCGTCTGTGCCGCGCGCTGGCGGCCGGGGCGGGCACGCGCGTGCTGTCGATCGGCTATCGCAAGGCGCCCGAGTTTCCGTTTCCCGTACCGCTCGACGATTGTTTCGACGCCTTCGTTTGGGCGCGCAAAAACGCCGAAACGCTGGGCGCCACGCCCGACAAGCTCGCGGTCGGCGGCGATTCCGCCGGCGGCAATCTCGCCTTCGGCGTCTCGGTGCGCTTGGCCGCACAAGGTCTGGCGGTCCCGGCCGCGCATATCGGCGTCTATGGCGTCTATGATTGCGATCTCGATACGCAATCCTATCTCGCCCCGTTCGGCGATGGGCGCTACGGCCTCAGCCGCGCGGCGATGGCGATGTATTGGGACATGTATTGCCCCGACGCGAAGCGCCGCGAACATCCGGAAGCCTCGCCCTTGCGCGCATCCGACATGACGATCTTCAAGCGGCCTTATATCATGGCCGCGGGTCTCGATCCCTTACGCGACGACAGCCGCCGGATGCGCGACAAGCTGGTCGAAGCGGGCGTCGATACGGTCTATGTCGAATTCCCGCGCGCCAATCACGCCTTCGTGCATCTGGGCGCATTCGCCGCCGTGTCGCGTGAAACGGTCGCGCAGATGTCCGCGCATCTGGCGCGCGCGTTTTCCGTTTAGACGGGCAGGCGTAGGGCGCTTTTGCCGGTGACGGCGCCGATGGCGGCGACCGCGGCCACGGCCGTGCCGTGCCACAGCAGGATCATCGTCGCGGTGTCGAGGCTGTGGAACGTTTCCAGCGTCGCCGACGCGAAGGCGGAAACGGCCAATGCCGCCCAAGCGCCCGTCGCGACGGGGGCGAGCGGGGCGGCCTTGCGCAGCATCCAGCCGAGCACGAGGCCGAGGGGGATGCTCGTTTGCAGGATCACCTGCACGCAATGCCAACTCGTGCCGATATGCGAATAACCGTAGGCGACGAGTTCGCCAAGGCATCCCGCACCCAGCGTGCCGAGCCACACGGCGAGCGGCGGGATCGGCAGCAGGAAAAGCCAGCGCGGCGCGCCGGGCACGGACAAATGGAACACCGCGACGGTGGCGAGGATGCCGGTCAATACCGAGGCGAGCCACGGCACCATGAAAACGGGCTGGCCGAGGCGCGCGAGGAACAGCTCGCTCGGCCCGTAGAACAGCGCGATCGCCAGCAGGCAGGGCGCCGCGAAGGCGAGGTAGCGCAGCGCGCGGCTAATGGGGCCGGCGAGCGGCTTCACGGGCCGCACTTCGGCACTTAAGGCGCCGATCAGATTTTCGGTTTCGCGCGTCGTCATGTGGTTTCCTTCTTCCACATCTTGCGCAGATTCGCCAAGGCGCGATGCGTGGCGACCTTCAGCGCGGTGATCGACTGGCCCGATTGGGCGGCGGCCTCGGCCAGCGACATTTCCTTCAGCTTCAACATCTCCACCGCCTGGCGCTGACCGGGCGGCAATTTGGCGACCCAGCGCCGCACCGTCTCGCTCGAATCACCGCGATCCAGTTCCCGGTTCGATTCGGGATCGGCGAAGGTTTCGGCCGCATGGTCGGGCATCGCGACTTCGTTGCGCGAAATCCCGGCTCGCCGGCGGCGCCAATCGACCGCGCGCCGTCGCGCGATCGCGGTCAGCCAGGGCCGCACGGGGCGGGCGGGGTCGTAGGTGTGGCGGATGGCGTGGATGGTGATCAGCGCTTCCTGCACCACGTCCTCGATCGCGTCGGCGGGTATGCCGGTGCGCGCGACGATGGCGCGTAAGAATCCCGCGCTCTCGCCCAGGAAACGGCGATAGGCGGCTTCGTCGCCCTGTTGGGCGCGGGCGAGCAAATCGGGCCAGTCGTCGTCGCGCATGGGCTCGACGATGGCACGGCCCTGGGGGGCGACGCCACAGATCGCGGCGCTCACGCCCCCAGATTGATCGTCCGGCCGCGATCGCCGAAGCTCAAAGGCGCGTTGCCGGACGCGAAATCCGCCAGCAGTCGCGTCACGTCGAGCGCCGGGTTGCGGTCCAACGCGCTCGAATCGCCCGGGGCGGCCTTTTTGGCGCGCTCGACATCCGTACAATTCTGACACGGTATCCCATTCACGATTTCCATGCGGATTCTCCGCCGTTGCGTCGTGAACAAGTTCGGCCCTGCCGCCCGGCGGGTTACCCGCCAGGGGGAAGATTTATTCGGCGGCCTGACGCGGCGTTTCGGGCTTGGTCGCGGCGCGGATTTCCTTTTCGCCCGCTTCCGCCAGCAGCGAAATGAAGCGCCGGCGCATCAACATGCCGGGTTTGTCGGACGGCATGTGGAATTCCTCGCCCGAGGTCGCTTCCAGCGGCACGTCGAATTCCGTCGCTTCCAGGATTTCGCGATCCTCGCCCGTCACCTGCCGGTCGAAGGCGACGACGCTGGCGGCCGGCGTTTCGGCCTCGCTATCGTTGCGATAGACGAACTGGACAAGCTGGCTGCGCGTATCGTCGATCGGCGTCGCCCCGGTCTGGATGCAATGCACCAGACCGTTGGGATAGCGGATGCGCAATTGCCGGAAGAACGGCATGAACCAGGTGCGCGTGTTGTCGCGCGTGGTCATGCCTTCTTCGATGCCGAGATTCTTCTTCTGCAAATCCGGGTTTTGCACGCGCACGATGGAATGCGTGCGGAAGCCCCAGGGAAATTCCTCGTAGGTCATTTCCGACGGCGTCGGGTCGGGATCGCCGAAGCTCGATTTATGCACATAGGTGAAATGCGCGTTGTCGAAGGCGTTCTCCAGCACGCGCAGCGCGTTCACGTTCCACGGCTCGTAGAATTCCGGGATGCGTCGGAAGCTCGGGTCCGACGCTTCGGGAATTTCGGGGATGTCGAACATCGGGTCTTCCAACGCCACCCAGACGAAGCCGTAGCGTTCCTTGGCGCGATAGGCGTCGATCTTGAATTTGGGCGTGCGGCTCGCATCCTTCCATTGCGGGATGCGCGTGCACTGGCCGGACGCGTCGAACTCCCAGCCGTGATAGCCGCAGGCGATCTTGCCGTCGCTGGTGCAAAATCCTTTCGACAATTTCGCCGTGCGATGGCAACAGCGGTCGATCGCCGCCGCCGGATTGCCGTCCGAATCCTTCCACAGGACGATCGCCTGGCCCAGCAGCGTGAAGGGGACCGGCTTATCGCCCAGTTTGTCCATCGGCAGGACGGGGTACCAGAAACGGCGCAGAATCTTCTGTTGGGTGACAAGCATGGTTCGCTCTCCCGGGATCGGTCCGATGCTTGCAAACCGCTTGCCGCTCGGGCAAGGGGGAATGATGAAAATTCTGCTGATTTCAGCCCATCCGGTCGAAACCTCGTTCAATGCGGCGATCCAGAAAACCGCCATCGCGGCCCTGGAACGCGCCGGACATGCGGTCGACCATCTCGACCTCTATGCCGAGAATTTCAACCCGGTGCTGAGCCGCGAGGAACGCCTGGGCTACCACGAAATCCCCGCCAACCGCGGGCCCGTCCAGCCTTACGTCGATCGGTTGATGGCGGCCGAGGGCATCGTGTTCGTGTTTCCGACCTGGTGCTACGGCCTGCCCGCGATTTTGAAGGGCTGGTTCGACCGCGTGCTGCTGCCCGGCGTGTCGTTCAATCTGGGCGAGGACGGGATCGCCCGGCCGGCGCTGACGCATATCAAGCGCGTGATCGGCATTTCGACCTACGGAAGGCCGTGGTGGGTCGCGACCTTCCTGGTCGGCAATCCGCCCAAGAAGCAGATCATGCGCTATTTCCGCCTGCTGACGGCGGGGCGCGCGAAAATGAACTGGCTGGCGCATTACGACATGAATCGCGCGACGGATAAAACGCGCGGCGATTTTCTGGCGAAGATCGACCGCACGCTGGGCGGTGTGCGATGAAGTTTCTGCTCGTCTACGCCCACCCGCGCAACGACTCCTTCTGCCACGCCCTGAAGGAAAAAGTGACCGCGACGCTCGCAAAAAGCGGACACGACGTGGACGTGCTCGACCTCTACGCCGAGGGCTTCCGGCCCGACATGTCCGCCGAAGAACGCGGCCGCTACAACTACGAAAAGACGAATCTGGAAGGGATCGAGACCTATGTCGGCCGCCTCACCGCGGCCGACGGGCTCGTCTTCGTCTATCCGACCTGGTGGTACGGCCTGCCCGCGATGCTGAAGGGCTGGTTCGACCGCGTCTGGGCGCCGGGTGTGGCGTTCGAGATCAATGGCGGCGTCATCAAGCCGCTACTCAAGCGCGTCAAATCCATCCATGTCGTCACGACGATGGGGGCCCCCTGGTGGTTCGCCTGGCTCATGGGCCATCCGGGCCGCATGTTCCTGCGTCTGGGCGTCAAAAGCATGTGCGGGCGCGGCTGCCGCTTCGTGTGGCGCGCGCATGACCGCATGGATTCCTCGACGCCGGAAAGCCGGGCCGCGTTTCTGGCGGAAGTCGAAAAGACCTTCGCGCGCGTTTAGACCCAGCCGGTCGTTTCGAGATCGGCGGCGGCCCCGTTGCCCAGCGGCTTCAGCGCCGGGCCGCCCTGCCAGCCCGCCATCTTGCCGGGATTGGCGAGGCCGTAGGGATCGTGACGCTTGCGGAATTCGAACTGCGCGTCGTCGATCTTCTTCATGCCGCCGTTCTGCAACAGCCACGTATGGGCGTTGGCGATGCGAATGCCCAAGGCTTCGTGCGCCTTCACCAAATGGTCGAGCTGATCGCGACCTGTATAGCGGAAAACCGGAATGCCCTGAACGGTGACGCGCCCGTCGAAGCGCGCGCATTCATAGTGATGCATCATCTCGCCGCCGGTCGCCGCTTCGAGCTTCGCGACGATATCGAGCGTGCCGTTCGCCGGCAGCATCGATTGCAGATACGTGACCGACTTATCGGCGCGCAGCGCGTGCAGTGTCGTATGGCCCCAGGAATATTCGTAAAGCGGAGGTTCTCCCGGAGCCTCATCGGCCTGGCGATCCAGCGTAATCGTGGCGCCATGTTCGGCCGCCAAAGCCTGTGCGCCCAGATGCGAATATTCGGCGACGATCGCGAGCACGAGCCATTTGCCGGCCGGGCAGAATTCGCGGATCGGCTTGAAGTTCTTGGCGAGATCGGGATGCACGATTGTCGCGAGTTTCTTGACCAAGCCGTCGGACGCCGCCAGTGCCAAGCCGAAGCGCGTCGCCGCGATCGTATCGGGGAAGGCGAATATCATCTCGCGCCAGGGCACGGCTTGGGCCGTCGCCATATCGACCGACAGGATCAAACCGTTGGTGCCGTAGGCGTGCATCGCCTGCTGCACCGCGTCGCCTTCCAGATCGACGATGGTCGGTTCGTCGGACAGCGTGACGACGCGCAAGCCCGCCACGTTGCCGCGATCGCGCAGCATGCCGAATTGGATCGAGCCGATGCCGCCCGATCCGCCGGCGACATAACCGCCCAACGTCGCCGTGCGCGCGGTCGAGGGGTGCAAGCGCAGCTCGACGCCATGCGCGTCGCGCAGTTGCCGATCGAGCGAGGCGATGCGCGTCCCCGCCAAGGCCCGCACGCGGCCCGGCGCGACGAATTTGAGGCCTTCGACGCGGCTGAAATCGACGAGGGCACCGCCCGCCAACGGAATCGCTTGGCCGTAATTCCCCGTACCGCCGCCGCGCGGCGTGACCGGTGTTTTCGTCGCGACGGCGGCGCGCGCGATGGTCAGCACATCGGCCTCGTCGCGGGGCACGACGATCAGATCGGCCTCCAAGGCGCCAAGCTCTTCGCGCAGGATCGGCGAGAACCAATAAAAATCGCGGCTCTTGATCTTCAGCGCGACCGGGTCGTCGACGACGGGAATGTCGCCGAGCAATTCCCGGAAGCGGGCGAGATTCACAGGCTGGCCTCGGCCCATTTGGATCGGGTGGGCGTGCGCTCGTCCCAGGCGCGCATCTTGCCGACATTCAACAGGCCGTACGGATCGGCCATTTTCTTGAACTCGTATTGCGCCTCGTCGACGACCTTCATGCCGCCGTCCTCCAACAGGAAGGTGTGCGGATCGAAAATCGGGCAGCCGTTCTTTTCGTGAATCTTGATGATTTCGCGCAACCGCGCATCGGTCGTGTAGCGCACGACCTGAAGGCCGAAACACGCGACCTTGCCGCCCAAGCGCACGAATTCCAGATGCAGCGGCACTTCGTCGCCGAAGATCTTCCACATCTTCTCGACCAGGGCCACGTGATCGGGCGGCGGGAACAGCGTCTGCAAATAGGTAATCGACTTGTCGACCTTGAGCACCTGCAGCGTGGTGTGGTTCCAGGTGAATTCGTAAAGCGGCGGGATCTCGGCCGAATCCGTGTAATCGCGATCGAACACGATTTCGCCGGCGAAATCCTTCACGAGATCGGCGGTCGCTTCGCGGCTGGTCTGCGCGATCATCAAAATGACGATCGCCTGGCCGTCCTTCAGCAGGGGGCGCAGCGGCTTGAAATGCTGGGCCGCCCCCCAATCGATGGGCGAGACGAGTTTCTTGACGACACCGTCGGCTTCGCACAGCGCTTGCGCGAAGCGCGTGGCCGACATGATGTCGGGGAAACACGCGACCTGCTCGGCCCAGGGCCAGGCGCGCGCCATCGCGACGTCGAGCTCGGTGATGATGCCGTTGGTGCCGTAGGCATGGACGACCTTCTGCACGTCGTCGCCGGTGAGTTCGACGATGCGGGGCGTTTCCTCGACCGTCACGACGCGCAGGCGGCGCACATTGCCGCGATCGCGCAGAATGCCGTAATTGATCGAGCCGATCCCCGACGAGCCGCCGGAAATGAAGCCGCCGATCGTCGCCGTGCGGCGCGTTGACGGGTGGAAGCGCAATTCCCAGCCTTGCTTCAGCGTTTCGTTTTCGAGATCGATCAGCTTCATGCCGGGCTGGACGGTCAGCACACCTTTGTCGAGGCGCACGATCTTGTCGAGGCCCGACATATCCAGGATCACGCCGCCCGCCAGCGGCATCGCTTGGCCGTAATTGCCGGTCCCGGCACCGCGCACGGTCAGCGGAATGCGACCCTTCGCGCAGGCGGCGGCGACCGCGATCACCTCGGCTTCGCTTTTCGGCAAAACGACGATGTCGCCGAAATGCTTGTTGAGCTGTTTCTTGAGGACCGGCGAATACCAATAAAAGTCGCGGCTCTTCTGCTTGACGAGTGCCGGCTCTTCGATGGTTTCGATATTGCCGATCGCCGCCTTGAACGCGGCCCAGTCGGTGACGGGGGCAGGCGGAGCGGGCGGATCGGCCCAAAGATTCTCGCTCATGCGGATTTCCAGCGGCGCATCTTGCCGGGGTTGAGCAGGCCGTAGGGATCGGTCCCGCGTTTGAAATCGAGATGGTGGTCCTGCGCGATCACTTTCGGGCCCTTGTCTTCGAGCACGTAGGTGTGCGGGTTGGGGATGATGCAGCCCGCCGCTTCGTGATCGCGGATGATCTCGTAAAGCCGTTCCTCCGATTTCCAGCGCACGACTTGCAAGGCCGAGCAATTCACCCGGCCGAAGCGGCGCTGGAATTCGAGATGCATCATCACCTCGTCGCCGTATTTCTTGTACATCGCCTCGACGACTTCGAGATTGCGGCCGATGGGAAACACGGTTTGCAGATAGGTGACCGTCTTGTCGGTCTTCAGCGCCTGCAACGTCGTATGGTTCCAGCAATATTCGTAGATCGGCGCGTCGTGGCCGTCTTCGTCGGGCGTGTCGCGCCACGCGGTCAGCGTGCCGTTATGATCTTTGATCAAGGCCTCGAACGGTTCGCGGTCGCCGGCGGCGATCATCGCGAAGAACACATGCTTGCCCTCGGGGCACTCGTCTTTCAGGCCCTTGAACAGCGACGGGATCGGCCAAGCGACGGCGGCGGCTTCCTTCTTCACGATGCCGTCGGCCTCGGCCAAGGCTTGGCCGAAGCGCGCGCTATCCATGAAATCGTCGAACGCCACGACGGCGTCGCACCATTCCCACAGGGGTACGAGGCCGATTTCGGCTTCGAGGATCACACCGGTCGTGCCGTAGGCATGCGTCGCCTTGGCGACGTCGCGCCCGCGCAGTTCCAGCGTGCGTGGAACCGGCTCGCAGGTCGCGACCTTCAAGCCGGGGATGCAGCCCCAGTCGCGCAACTGCCCGTGCATCACGCTGCCCACGCCGGCGGCACCGCCGGCGAGATAGCCGCCCAAGGCCGACTGGCGTTTGGTCGACGGATGCATGCGCAATTCCCAGCCCATGGGCCGCGTGCGGCGGTCGATCTCGATCAACAGCGTGCCCGCTTCGAACCGGCCTATACCCGGCTTGATCGAAATCGTCCGGTCGAGCTTGTCGGTCGCCAGCATCACGCCGCCGTTCAGCGGCACCAACTGGCCGTAATTGCCGGTCGCCCCGCCGCGCGGCATCACGGGGATGCGGAATTGCGCGGCCGCCCCCAGCACGCGCAACGCTTCGTCCTGATCCTTCGGGACCGCGACCAGATCGGCGGATTTGCGGTTGAGCTCGGCCTTCAGGATCGGCGAGTACCAAAAGAAATCGCGGCTTTTGAGGCGCACGATCTGCGGATCGTCGATCACTTCAACGCCGCCCAGCGCCTTGCGGAATCCCGCCAGATCGTAGCCGTGACCGCCGTCCATCACGGCGCCCCGACGATTCCGTCGAGCTCGGCGAAATCGGGCGGCGATGTGTCGATCGCCTTGCCGTTGCGGATCACGGCGCGGTCGCTTTGCGCGCGCGACAGGAACTCCGACCAGCTGCGCGCCTTGAACACGATCAAATCGGCGGGCACGCCCTTGGCGAGGCGCCCGGCTTGCGGCAGGCGCATCGTGTCGGCCGGGTTCTTGGTCGCGGCCAGCGCCCAGCCGTCCAGCGGATGGTCGAGCTGCAAGATGCGCACGGCCTGGACGAAGGTTTCGGCCATGTCGTGATCGCCATAGGCGTAGAACGGGTCGCGCACGTTGTCGCCGCCGACGGCGACGTTCATGCCCGCCGCGCGCATTTCGTGCAGCACGGTCACGCCGCGCCAGCGCGGCGTGCGGCCGGCCTTGCGGCCTTGCAGATACATGTTGCACATCGGCAGCGAGACGACAGCGATGCCCGCATCGGCGCAGAGTTTCACCGTTTCGGCGATCGCGTCTTCCTCCTGCAAGGACAGCGAGCAGCAATGCCCGCATTGGATCTTGCCCTTGAATTTGCGCTTCAGCGCGATCTTGGCGATGCGGATCAGCGTGCGCGCCGTGGTGTCGTCGGTTTCGTCGACATGCAGGTCGAGATCGAGGCCGCGCTCCTCGGCCAGGATGAAGACCTTCTCCATCAATTCGTCGAAGCCGGCGGGCACGCCGGCATGGTCTTCGCCCGCCATGCGCGTGACGCAGCCGAGCAAGCCGTTATGCTTGGCGACGAGATCGGCGAGCTGCTTGCCGCCGTCCGTCGCGAACAGATCCATCGACACGATGGACGCGGCTTGCAGCGTGACCTTGCCGGCCCATTTGTCGCGCAGTTTCGCGAAGACGGGCCAGGAGATTTCGGCCTGCGGCGGGAAACTGTCGAGATGGGTGCGGATCGCCGACACGCCGCGCGCATAGGCGGTCTTCACGCCGAACTCGAAGCGCGCTTCGACGTCGGCCGCGTTCCAATGCGCCTTGCGGTCCTCCATCGTCCCGGTCAACGCGCCGAAGAACGTGCCGTCCACGTTCGGGTTGCGCGGCCAGATATGCCCCTTGTCGAGATGGGTGTGCACGTCGACCGGGCAGGGCCAAACCATCGCACCCTTCAGATCGGGGCCGATATCGATGGGGGCCGCCCCCGCAATCAGGATATCGGCGATCTTGCCTTTTTCGACCACGATGTCGCGCTTGGCGAGATTGCCGTCTTCGAGCAAAGCGCTGACATTGCGCAGCGCGTAGCGATCGGTCTTCGGCGGCTCGAAAAAGGACGGCAACTCAATTCTCCCGCTTGAGGGCGCTTTCGTGCCAGCGGCGCAGCACGAGATGCGACAGGAACGACAAACACAAGAAGATCACGATTCCGGAGATCGAGATCATGAATAATGCGGCGAACATGCGCGGAATGCGCAACTGATAGCCCGATTCCAAAATGCGATAGGCGAGACCCGAAGCGGAACCGCCCGTGCCCGCGACGAATTCCGCGACCACCGCGCCGATCAGGCTGAGACCGCCGGAGATTTTGAGGCCCGCGAGGAAATAGGGCGTAGCGGCGGGTAGACGCAAGTAGAGCAGCGTCTGAAAGCGCGACGCGCGATAGAGCTGGAACAAATTCAGCAGATTGTGATCGGCCGAGTTGAGGCCCAGCGTCGTGTTCGACAGAATCGGGAAAAATGCGACGATCCAGGCGCAGATGAGCAACGAGAGTTGGACGTTGTCGACCCAGATGATGATCAGGGGCGCGATCGCGACCACCGGCGTCACCTGCAAAATGACGGCGTAGGGGAAGAACGAGAGCTCGACCCATTTCGACTGCGCGAACAGAATGGCGAGGGCGACACCCGCGACGACCGCGACCGCAAGGGCCGCGAGCGAGATCGACAGCGTGATCCACAGCGAGCCCGACAGCGTTCCCCAATCCTGCCACATCGTCGTGGCGATCAGGATCGGGCCGGGGAGGATGTAATGCGGGATCTGGTTGATCCGCACGACCATTTCCCAAGCGCCCAGCGACAACAGGCCGACGGCGAGCGGCATCAGGATTTTCGGCCAAGCCGACGCGGGCAGACCGAGGATCGTCTTTTCCCGCAGGAAGACCGGCGCGGTGCCGTCCTGTTCGGCGACTTGTGCGAGCGGTGTGGTGGTCATGCCGGTCAGCCGTGATGCGCGTGATGGGCCATAGCGCTTTCCAAAGCGGCGGAAGCGCGGCGGCAATGCTCGTTATAGAGCGGGCTGGTGCGATACTCGTTGTCGCGCGGATAGGGGGCGGCGACTTCGATGTCTTCGATGATGCGCCCCGGGCGCGCGGCCATCACCACGATGCGTTCGGACAGGAACACGCTTTCGAACACCGAATGGGTGACGAAGACGACGGTGAAATTCGAATCCTGCCACAGCCGCAGCAGATCGTTGTTGAGCTTGAAGCGCGTGATTTCGTCGAGTGCGGCGAAGGGCTCGTCCATCAGCAGCACTTGCGGGCGCGTGACCAGCGCGCGCGCGATCGACACGCGCATCTTCATGCCGCCCGAAAGCTCGCGCGGATAGGAATTCTCGAACGCCGACAGGCCGACCAGGCGCAGCGCGTCGGCCGCACGCCCGCGCGCTTCGTCGGCGGACATGCGCGCGATCTTCAGCGGCAGCATCACGTTCTTGAGGGCGCTCGCCCAGGGCATCAAAGTCGGTTCCTGGAACACGAAGGACAGCGCATGCGCGTCGCCCTCGCGGTCGGCGGGCCAATCGATCTCGCCGGCCGACGGCTCGCCGAGCCCGGCGATTAACCGCAGCAGCGTGGATTTGCCGCAGCCCGACGGGCCCAACAGCGACACGAACTGATGATGCTTGATGTCGAGATCGACGTTCTGCAGCGCCAGCGTGCCGTTGGAGAACACTTTCGCGACACCCCGGCAGGAAACGACCGGCCGCGTGGCCGGTCGTTCCTGGAGCTTCGCGGCGTTCGCGAAAGCCGTCATGCTCAGCCCATACCCACGCGCTTGTTGATGAACTTCAGCGTATAGGCGCGCGAGATGTCGAGACCGGGGCGCACCGCGCCGGCCGCGGCCATCGCGTCGTAGAACGATTTCCAGCGCACGTCGGTCATGCACATCACGCCGAGTTGCTTGGAATCGCCCGAATCGACGATGCCGTACTGCTTCATCTGCGCGATCGACATCAGGATCTTGTCTTCCGCCATATCCGGGTTGTCGCGCTGGATAAGGGCGTTGGCCGCCTTCGGGTCGCCGTTGAGATAGCCGTACCAGCCTTCGATCGACGCGTTGATGAAGCGCTGCATCAGATCGGGCTTCTCGTTGACCAGCTTGACCGAGGTGTTGATGGTCGTCTGGTAGTTCTCGAAGCCGTATTCGGCGAGCAGATGGATCACCGGCTCGACGCCCGCCTTGCGGATTTCGTTCGGCTCCGACGTCAGGAAGCCCTGCTGCGACAGGTTCTTGTCGGCGAGGAACGGCGCCATGTTGAAGGTGTAGGGACGGATCTGATCGTCGCTGAAACCGAACTTGGCGCGCAGCCACGGCCAGTAGGACGAGCGGCCGCCCGCGCCGATCAGGATCGGCTTGCCCTTCAGCGCGGGCAGCGTGTCGTTGCCCATGCCGGGATGCGAGATCAGGACCTGCGGGTCCTTTTGCATGACCGAGCCGACGACGATGAAGGGCACGTTCTCCTCGACATAGCGGAAGCCGGAGAACGAATTGGACATGATCGCATCGACGCGGCCGGCGACCAGCAGCGCGTTCGGGTCCTGCTGCGGCCCGCCCATGCGGATTTCGGCGTCGATGCCGTATTTGCGATAAATGCCGGTGGCGAGCGCGTGATAGAAGCCGCCATGCTCGGCCTGGGCGCGCCAATTGGTCTGGTAGACGAATTTGTCGAGCGTTTGGGCGCGCAAGGCGGGGGCGGGCAGCGTCGCGGCGGCGGCACCCGCACCGAGAAGACCAAGCGTCGTACGGCGAGAAATCGTTCTTTGGGTCATGGGGTTGCTCCGGAGTAGGGGGCGGAGAGGTCGGCCCCCCAGGGCAGCAAATTCCGGACCATGCCCAACACCCTGCGGCGCCAAGCAAGGACTATAGCGGTGCGTCGCGGCGGCCACGCCCGCACCGAGAAGACCGAGGCTGGTGCGACGGGAAATCGTTCTTTGGGTCATGGGGTTGCTCCGGAGTGGGGGACGGCAAAGACGGCCCCCCAGGGCAGCAAATTCCGGACCATGCCCAACACCCTGCGGCGCCTGGATGGGACTATAGACGTGCCCGCGCTTTAGGCAATCGGCCTAGTGCCGGTCGACGATATTCGCCAGTGGATAACTCGCGATTTCCGACAAGGCCTGGACGAGCTTCGCGGCCATGTGGTCGACGAGTTTTTTACCGCGCTCGGCGTCGGCGTCGAGCGCGTTGCCCGCCGCCCCCAGCGGATGCAGATCCTGGATCTGCCACGCGACCGTGGTGCGGCCGTTCGGGATGATCGTCTCGAACTGGCCCTTCAGCTTCTTGGGCAGCGTTTCGAAATCGCGCCGTTCCTCGTTCTTCACCAGGTCGGGCGTGAGATGCATCATCAGCGAGGTCTCGGACGAGCCCGCATGGATGCCGTAGGTCAATTCCTCGGCCGGGAACAGGCCCGGCGGTTTGCCCAGCATGTAGGAGCTGATCGCCACCGCGACCATCGAATGGCGCACGCGCAGATCGCGGCACACGATGTCGACGATCTGCGGCTGGCCGCCATGGGAATTGAAGATCGCGAATTTGCGGATCCCGGCGCGCGCGACACCGTCGCCGATTTCGGTCCACAGCCGGATCAGCGTTTCGGCCGACAGCGTCAGCGTGCCCTTGAAGCCCAGATGTTCGTTCGATTTGCCGATCGGCATCGCGGGCAGGAACAGCACGCCCAGATCGGCGGGCAGCAATTCGACCGCGCGCTCGACGACGCCCTGGTTGATGCGCGCATCGACCCAAACGGGCAAATGCGGCCCGTGCTGCTCGATGGCGCCCACGGGCAAAACGGCGACGGTGCGTTCGGGATCGAGCCCGTCGAAATCGGGCGAGGTGAGTTCGTGCCAGTAGCGCTTGGCCGGGATGCGGCTCACTGCAGCACGGCCTTCTGCCAGCGGAATTCCGAATAGCCCTTGCCCTGGATCGCGCCGACCAGATGCGCCGGGCCCAGGAAAACCGGGCGGCGCGTCATGTCCATATACATGAGCACGACTTGCTTACCCGCGAAGCGCGGCGTCATGTAGCTAAGGGTGCGGCGCTGCATTTCCGGCGTGGAAACGGACGCGGGATCGACATTGACGATCACGCATTGCACGCCGCCGACGGCGTGAAGGGCGACGTTGAAGGTTTGAGCGGCCATGGGGGAATAAAATTAATCCCGCGTCCGGCGCCTGAAAAGCCCGAACGCGGGAGAATCTCCGTAAGTTTTACGGCAGCGCCTTCGGCGAGTCCGACAGCGTGCGCAGGTGCGCGATCAGGTTCGCGCGATCTTCGGCGCGGCGCATACCGGCGTAAGCCATGCGCGTCCCGGCGATATAGGCGCGCGGATTGGCGAGGAACTGGTTGAGCTCCTCGTAGCCCCACTGGCCGCCTTTCGCCGCGACGCCGGGCGAGTAGGCGAAGCCGTCGATATGGCCCTTCTTGTTGCCGACGATGTCCCACAGATTGGGACCCACGCCGTTGCGCCCGCCCTTGTCGAAGGTATGGCAGGACGTGCAGTTGCGCAGCAGCGCCGCACCTGCGGCGGCATCGGCCGACGCCATCAACGGCGCGATCGGCGCCAATTCGACCGGCGCCGCGGCGGCGGCGGTCGGCGCCGCGGATTCGATCTTGATGTCGAGAACCGACTTCTCGAGCTGACGCGGATGGACGAGCAGGTTGGAGATGTAGCCGATCACCGTGATCGCCAGCACCGAGCCGACGACGGCGCCGAAAATCTTGTTAAGCTCGTAGGAATTCATCGCGCTGCCCGATCGTGAATAGGGATCCCTGCCGGTCGCTCCCACAGCTTCCGGAACGGGGGCAATCTAATTCCGCCGCCGTCGCTGCGCAACTGCGGCGCAAAGCCCCAAGAAAAACGGGGGGAATCCCGGTTATCGCGCCGAATCAACATGTTCGGGCAGGGCGGCGATTGACACGCGTCCCCGCCTTGCCGATAACCGGGCCCTTCGACACCGCCAGACGGGACGACTCGCCCATGAAGTCCGCCAAGATTCCCGCCCGTATCGCCTTCCAGGGCGTCCCGGGCGCCTATTCGCATCTCGCGTGCAAACACGCCTATCCGAAGCTCGCGCCGCTGCCTTGCGCCAGCTTCGAAGACGCGTTCGACGCGGTGCGCGGCGGCAAGGCGGTTTTGGCGATGATCCCGATCGAGAATTCGACCGCGGGCCGCGTCGCCGAAATCCACCAAATGATTCCGGAAGCGGGCCTGCACATCATCGGCGAGCATTTCGAGCGCGTGAACCATCATCTGCTCGCCCCGCCGGGCGCCACGCTCAAAACGCTGAAGACGGTACAAAGCCACGTCCAAGCGCTCGACCAATGCCGCGGCAATACGCGTGCGCTCGGCCTGAAGCGCGTCACGGGGGCGGACACCGCCGGTTCGGCGGCCGAGATCGCCAAGGCCGGCGACATCACGCGCGGCGCCATCGCCTCGTCGCTCGCGGGCGAAATCTACGGCCTCAAATCCTTGCGGAAGGATTTCGAGGATGCCGAGCACAACACGACGCGCTTTGTCGTGCTGTCGAAGAAGCCGAAGCGCGCAGACGCGAAAAGCGGCGTGTGCGTTACGACCTTCGTGTTCCGGGTCAAGAACCGCGCGGCCGCGCTTTACAAGGCGCTGGGCGGGTTCGCGACCAACGGCGTGAACATGACCAAGCTCGAAAGCTACATGATGGGCGGCAAGTTCACGGCGACGCAGTTCTACGCCGATGTCGAAGGCCATCCCGACCAGACGCCGCTCGCGCACGCGCTGGAGGAGCTCGAGTTCTTCTCCGATATGGTGAAGATCCTCGGCGTGTATCCGGCGCACCGCTACCGCTTGCAGGGTCGGCACTAGTCGATCGCGTCACCCCGGGCGAGCGAATGCGAGACCCGGGGTCTCGTGAGATCCCGGCGCGCGGCGGCAAGCCGCCTTGGCCGGGATGACGTTTATTTTCACAGCAGGCTGAATTGATCGCCTTTTTGCGGCGGGGGCTTGAATGCCGACAGGTCGTAGGACCAGTCATTGCGGTCGAGCCCCAGGCTTTTGCGCGCCTTGAAAAACCGCGCTTTGATCATTTCGGCATAGGGGCCGGTGCCGACGAAGCGCTTGCCGAATTCGGCGTGGTTGAGCTTGCCGTCGCGCGATTCGCGGATCAGGTCGAGCACGCGCTTTTTCTTCAAGGGTGCATGTTCGTCAAGCCATTCGGCGAACAGATCTTTGATCTCCAGCGGCAGGCGCAGCAGCGTGTAGCCCGCACTCGTGGCACCGGCATCGCGCGCGGCTTCGAGGATCGCTTCCAATTCGTGATCGTTGATCGCGGGAATCATGGGTGCCGCCATCACGCCGGTTTTGATGCCGGCGCGCGTCAGTTCCCGGATCGCATCCAAGCGGCGCTGCGGCGTGGAGGCGCGCGGTTCCATCCGCCGCGCGAGATCGCGGTCGAGCGTCGTGACCGAGACGAACACATGCGCCAGATTGCGCGCCGCCATCGGGGCGATGATGTCGATATCGCGCGCGACCAGCGCCGATTTGGTCACGATCGAAAACGGATGCGAGAAGTCGCGCAACGTTTCCAGAATGGCGCGGGTGATTTTATGCGTGCGCTCGACCGGCTGATACGGATCGGTATTGGTGCCCAGCGCGATCGACTTCACGCGATAGCCGGGCTTGCGCAACTCCGCCGCCAGCAATTTCGCGGCGTCGGGTTTGGCGAACAGCTTGGTTTCGAAATCGAGACCGGGCGACAGGCCGAGATAGGCGTGCGTGGGCCGCGCATAGCAATAGACGCAGCCATGCTCGCAGCCGCGATAGGGATTGATCGATTGTTCGAACGGAATATCGGGGCTGTCGTTGCGCGCGATCACCGTGCGGCTGGCGTCGGCCTGCACATGGGTGCGCAGCGGCGGGAGGTCTTCATCCGGGTCCGTGCCCCAGCCATCGTCGATCCGCACCCGGCCGAGCGGTTCGAACCGGCCGGCAAGGTTGGAAACGGCGCCGCGCCCTTTGCGCGCGCGATCGGGAAGGGCCTCGTCCATGACACGGGAAGCCTATCCCAATGCCATGAACAATTCAAGAACATCGAGGCGTTCGAGCTTAGCCCCAATCCTTGCGCTGATCGGCGATGGTCTTGACGTCGAGGGCGGCCGCGATCGCCTTGTCGGCGTGATCGGCGTAGCGGCTGTCGAGGCCCTTATGCGTGCCTTCGACGCGGAAGCGGATGAACTGGCTGGTCGTGCGCAGCCACACCAAGCGCCGGAACGGCCGGAAGGCGGACAAGGTTTCGCGCGCCAGCGCATCGCCCGCGCGCAACGCCCAGGCGCGCATGAAGCCGTCGATATCGGCGGGCGACAGGCTCGCCGCGCAATCGGGATCCCAGGCCAGCGCCGGTCGCGTGCAGGTATGTGCGAGGTCGAGTGCGGCAAAGGAATAGAGGCATTTGTCGATATCGACGAAATAGGCGCGGCCCCCCGGCGCCGAAATGAAATTGCCGGGATGCGTGTCGTACATGCACAGGCTGCGCGTCATGCCTTGGAAGCGCTTGTCGTTGTTGGTCGAGAATTCCTTGGCCCAGGCGAGTTCCTGGCCGAAAGCGATCTTCGCTTTGGGATCGAGCGACGCTTTGTCGGCAAGCGCCAGATTCGCCTCGATCGTCGCGACCGTCGCGGCGACGGGATTGGCGGGCGAGGCGAGGGGGCTGCGCGCCGCCTCGTCCGGCACTTTCATTTTATGGATCGAGCCGAGTGCGGTGCCCAACGCCACCAGATCGCCCGGCAGTTTCGGCGCGTTGCCGCCGATATCGTCGACGATCAACGCGCCGGTGGGCACCAGCTCGCCCGGCGCGATCGTGTCGATGAGGCGCGGCGTGGCCTCCGACGGGGCGGCGCGCGCGAACATCTCCGCTTCCAGCGACAAACGGGCGTCGGCGCTTTCGCCGCTGCGCAAACGCGGCAGGCGCAGCAACACGCGCTTACCCTTCACGCGTACATGGTTGTGGGCGAGGCCTTTGCCCGCGAGCGGGATCAACTCGCTCGGCGCCAATTCGGCGAAGCGCGGGCGCGTGGACAAAGCGCGGAACAGATTGTCGAGGTCGGGGCGGCTCATGATTTTCCGGCACTGTAGCGTTGCCGTGCGGCGGGCGCCATGATGGCGTGCCCATGCGCCTTTCGATCGTCGTCCCCGCCCTCAACGCCGAAAGATTTCTTCCCGCCTGCGTCGCGGCCTTGGGCGCGTGGGAAGGGGCGGAGCGTCTTCTGGTCGATGGCGGCTCGACCGACGCGACGCAGGCTGTCGCCCGCGACCATGGCTTCCGCGTGATCGAAGCGCCGCGCGGCCGGGGCCCGCAATTGCGCGCCGGGGCGGCCGCCGCGACCGGCGATTGGCTGCTGTTCGTCCATGCCGATACGGTGTTGTCGCCGGGCTGGGTCGCGGCGGTGAAGGGTTTCACGGGACAAGCGGGATATTTCCGTCTCGCCTTTGCGGGTGACGACAAGCGCGCCGCCCGCGTGGCGCGCCTCGCCAATTTCCGCGCGCGCATGTTCGGCTTGCCCTATGGCGATCAAGGCCTGTTGATCGCGCGCGATCTTTACGATCGCCTCGGCGGCTATCGCGATTTGCCGCTGATGGAGGATGTCGATCTCGTCCGCCGCATCGGCCGCGCGTATTTGCGCGAACTCGACGCAGTGGCGGCGACCTCGCCCGCGCGCTACGAACGCGATGGCTGGATCCGGCGCCCGTTGCGCAATCTTTCGATCCTGGCGCTGTGGTTCCTGGGCGTGTCGCCCGAAACGCTCGCAAGGCTCTATCGATGATCCGGCCGACGATTTTCGTTTTCGCCAAACCCGCACGGCGCGGCCGCGCCAAAACGCGGCTCGCCAAGGGCATCGGCGATGCGGCCGCACTTTCGTTCCAGCGCGCGTGCCTTGCAGCGACGTTGCGCAAGCTCGCGCGCGGGAAGTGGCGCTTGGTGTTGTGCGTCACGCCGGATGGCGCCGCGCGCAATGCGCATCTTTGGCCGCTGCGCACATTGCGCGCGGGCCAAGGGCGCGGCGATCTGGGCGCGCGGATGGAACGCGCGTTGATGTCGAAGCGCGCGCCCGCGATCGTCGTGGGCAGTGATATTCCCGATTTGACCGCCGCGCGCCTAAGCGAGGCGGTCAAGAAGCTCGGCGACGCCGATCTCGTGTTCGGCAAATCGCGCGACGGCGGCTATTGGCTGGTCGGGTCGCGCCATGGCGGTTTGGCAAAGGGCGCGTTCAAGAACGCGCGCTGGTCCAGCGCGCACGCGCTCGCCGACACGCTGGCGAATGTGAAGCATCGGCGCGTCGCGTTCGCGGCGACGCTCGACGACGTGGACGACGCGGCCGATTACGCGCGGTGGATCAGACGGTCGCCTTCGGCTTCGACGTAAGGTGCTCCTGCAAGCGCGGCATCAGTTCGACCAGATTGCAGGGGCGAAAGCGGTTGTCGAGCTGGTGCTTCAGAATTTCTTCCCACCCGTCGCGGCAGGCCGAGGGCGAGCCCGGCAGCGCGAAGAGATACGTGCCGCCCGCAACGCCGCCCGTGGCGCGGCTTTGCAGCGCCGAGGTGCCGATCTTGGGAAACGAGATCATGCGGAACATCTCGCCGAAGCCGTCGATCTTCTTCTCGTAAAGCGCTTCGAAGGCTTCGGGCGTCACATCGCGGCCCGTCACGCCGGTGCCGCCGGTCGAGATCACGACGTCGATCGCGGAATCGGCGATCCAGGCTTTGAGCTTGGCTTGGATCAGGCCGATATCGTCCTTCACGATCGCGCGCGCGGCGAGTCTGTGCCCGTCGCGGGCGATCATTTCGGCCAGCGCGTTGCCCGAACGGTCGGACGCTTCGTCGCGCGTGTCCGACACGGTCAACACGGCGATATGGCAGGAAAGGAAGGGGCGGGTTTCGTCGAGCTTGGGCATGGGACGAATCTAATCCGCCCGGCCGCACTTGTCAGCGGCGCTGGATCTGCTCGGCCGTCTGCTCGAGATCGTTCGCCGGCACCACGCGCGCGGCGCGCTGCGGGACGGCGTAAAGCGGCCATTGGCCTTCGGCGAGCTGGTCGAGCGACGGGGTCGCCTGGCCCAGGCGTTCCGAATACATCCAGTAGGAATAGAGCAAGCGCGTGATGAATTGCCGCGTCTCGGCCGAGGGCAGGCTTTCGATGAACAGCAGCGCGTCCTCGCGCGTTTCGCCGCGCTGATCCTGCATCCGCTTCCATTTGGAAAGATTGCCCGGCCCGCCATTATAGGCGGCGGCGAGGCGCGTAAGCTCGCCTTCGATCAGCGGGTCTTCCAGCAGCGCCTTGATGTAGCGCTGGCCGAGCGTGATGTTGGTCTCGGGCTCGTACAGCTTATCGAGCTGCCCGCGCAGCGAGGCACCATTCATCATGCCGGCCGTCCCCGGCATCAACTGCATCAGGCCGCGCGCCCCGGCGGGGCTGATCGCGCGCGGGTTGAAGCCGGATTCGATGCGCATGAAGGCGAAGACCAACGCGGGGTCGATCTCGAACCCGCCTTCGGGGCGCCAATGCGGCACGGGATAGTTGGCGCCGTCGTAGCGCCGCCCGTCGATGTCGTTGAGCTCGCGGGCGAGGCGCATGGCGAGGCCCGGCATATTGGCGCGCATCGCGACGGCGAGTGCGGCTTGCGAGAGCTGCAACCCGCCGCGGCCCAGCACCAAGCGCAGCTCGGCTTCCGCGCGGCGATCCTCGTCGATTTGCAGAAGTGCAAAGGCGCGCGACGCCGCCGGGAATTTCTTGAGCTGGGCGAGATCTTCGGGGCCCAGCGGCGGGGGATTCCAGTTGAGGCCGGTATCGATGCCAAGGGCCCGCGCCGCGAGCGAGCCATAGAACGTGCGCGGATTTTCGGCCGCCTGGGTCAGCCAGAAATTATAGATCTCGGGCTTGCGGTCGTGCAGATGGGCGCGTGCCGCCCAGAAGGCGCCGGCGGCTTGGTCCCAAGCGGGCGTGCCGGGTAAGCGGTTCAGCGCTTCGAAATGCTGGGCCGCCCGGCCATAACGCTGCTGGCGGAACTCGGCGAGGCCGGCGATCCAATGCGCGCGCGGCACCGAAGCGCCCGAGCGGCGCGCGGCATCGCCCGCCAGGGCGATCGCCTTGCGATCGTCGCCGCGCATGAACCAGCCCGAGGCGAGCTGGGCGCGGTAATGGTCGATCTCCGCGACCGACAGAAGATTTTGGGTGTCGCGGCCGGACAACTCGCGCTCGACGCGCTCGAAATGCCCGTCGGAAATCCACTTGGCGAAGCGCCCGCGCAATTGCGCCGCCCCCGGCGCGGTCGAGCGCATCGGCGGCGTGCGGCCCAGGCCCGGCCCCAGATCGTCGGCCCCCGCGCGTTCGGTAAAGGATTCGCCGACCGGGCGGTTGAGCTTGGCATTGCGCGGGGCCCGGCGCTGGGCCAGCGCATGGATCGCCGGCGCGTCGGGATTGTCGTTGAACTCGCGCAGCCAGGCCGACAATTCCTCGTGGCTCGAACGGTGATGGCGGCCCAAGTAACGCTCGGCCAGGACATGGCCGGCCAGCGAACGGTCTTTCACCTGGCGCAACGCGGCGTCGGCGGCGGCGGAATCGCCGCGTTCCTGGGCGGCGAAGGCGGCACGGTAATGTTTGGCGTCGGCTTCCGACAGCGGGCGCGGCAAATCGGTCGCGCGCTCAGGCGCCAGATCGGCGCGCGGTAGCGACGCGGTCTCGGTGCCGGCATTGGCGCGGGCGGCGCGGGTCTGTTGGGCGGAAAGATCGCCGCCGAAGAGCGTCACCCCGACGAGCGCCACGAGCGCCGTCTTGAGGATTGCCCGATGGCTTGCTGCCAATCGGCAAATATAGGTGCGCGAATTCGGCATGCTGAGGGGCTAAAAAGCAGGATTTGCCGCCCCCGGCAAGGAAAAATCTTAGATTTTCCACAGATTTAGTTCAAAGTTATTGTGCCTATATTTACTTGGTCATTATTTGGAAAGCATTTGTATTCTTTGCTTCAACGACAATAAATCGCGCCACGAATCCCTTTTTTGTGCCGGGGTCCGCAACAAATACGCCGGATGGAAAATTGGTAACGCGGGGATGGGGGCTTTCAGGCCCGGCGAGCTGTACTCGCGCCATTTGCCGCGCATCCGGATAATGCCGTCGGTCGTGCCCAGCAGCGTCTTTGTCGAGATATTCCCAACCAAAACAAGTATTTGTGGGTTAACGAGCTCGATTTGCCGGCGGATGAAAGGCTCGCAGGCGGCGATCTCGGCGGCCGTGGGCGTGCGGTTGGCCGGCGGGCGCCAGGGGATCACATTGGCGATATAGGCGTTGGTATTCCGGTCCAGCCCGATGAAACCGATCATCCGATCGAGGAGCTGGCCGGAGACCCCGACGAACGGCTTGCCCTGGCGGTCTTCGTCCGCCCCCGGCGCCTCGCCGACGAACATGATCTTCGCTTCCGGGTTTCCGTCGGCGAAACACAGATTGGTCGCGGTGGCCTTCAACGGGCAGCCGTCGAACTTGGCCAGCGCCTCGCGCAGTTCGTCGAGGGTGTTCGCGGCGGCCGCCGCATCGCGGGCGGAGATCACCGCCTGGGCGGCCGGGACCGGGGCCGCGATCGCCGGGCTCGTGACCGGGGCAACGACGCGCATCGCCGGGGCCGGGCGGGCGGGGGCCGGCATTTCCACCGGCGGCGGGGCGGAAAAACGATCGACCGGCGCCTCGGCGATCGCCTCGTCGGCGCCGAGTTCGACCAGGTAACGGAGGGCGGCCAGATCGTCCATTGCGGCGGCAACCTAGCACGATTATTACGAACGCCAGACTCGAGGAGTAAAGCCGTGACGACCAGCCAGCGCCCCGACCGCGAACGCATGGATTACGACGTAGCCATCGTGGGGGCGGGGCCGTCGGGCCTGGCCGCCGCGATTCGCCTGAAGCAGCTTTCCGCCGAAAAGGGCCGCGAGATTTCGGTCTGCGTGCTGGAAAAGGGCTCCGAGGTCGGCGCGCATATCCTGTCGGGCGCGGTGCTGGAACCGCGCGCGCTGAACGAGCTGATCCCCGATTGGAAGGAAAAGGGCGCGCCGCTGAACACGCCGGCGACGGAAGACCGCTTCCTGTTCCTGACCAAGAAGCGCGCGATCCGCCTGCCCACGCCGCCGCAAATGCATAACGAGGGGAACTACATCGTCTCCCTCGGCAATGTCTGCCGGTGGCTGGCGACGCAGGCCGAGGAACTCGGCGTCGAGATTTTCCCGGGCTTCGCGGCGGCCGAAACGCTGTTCGAAGACGGCCGCGTCTGCGGCATCGCCACGGGCGATATGGGGATCGGCAAGGACGGCCAGCGCACGGCGAATTTCACGCCCGGCGTGGAAATCCATGCGCGGCTGACCGTGTTCGCCGAAGGGGTGCGCGGGTCGCTGTCGAAAGCGCTGATCGAGAAATTCGATTTGCGCAAAGACGCCCAGCCGCAGACCTACGGCATCGGCATCAAGGAATTGTGGGAGATCGATCCCGCCAAGCATCACGCCGGCCGCATCATCCACACGGTCGGCTGGCCGCTGGATTTCGAGACCTATGGCGGCTCGTTCCTCTATCACCTGGAGAACAACCAGGTCGCCGTCGGCTACGTGATCGGGCTCGACTACAAGAACCCGTATCTGTCGCCGTTCGAGGAATTCCAGCGCTTCAAGACGCATCCCGCGATCCGCCCGATCTTCGAAGGGGGCAGGCGCATCGCCTATGGCGCGCGCGCCATCAACGAAGGCGGCTTGCAGTCGATCCCCGAATTGGTGATGCCGGGGGCCGCGATCATCGGCTGCTCGGCGGGTTTCGTGAACGTGCCCAAGATCAAGGGCAGCCACACGGCGATGAAGTCGGGCATGCTGCTCGCCGAAGCGGCGTTCGAAGCGCTCGCGACCGACGGGCCGGTCGGCACGCTCGACGCTTATCCCGCCGCCGTCAAAGCCAGCTGGATCTGGGAAGAGCTGTCGGCCGTGCGCAATATCCGCCCGGGCTTCACCAAGGGCTTGGTCGTCGGCATGGCCAATGGCGCGCTCGAAACCTATGTGCTGCGCGGCAAAGGCCCGTGGACGCTGAAGCACCACCCCGACAACGAATCCTTGCGCCCGGCCGCGGCCAGCACGCCGATCGAGTATCCGAAACCGGACGGCAAGGTGTCGTTCGATCGTTTGTCGTCGGTGTTCCTATCGAACACCAATCACGAGGAAAATCAGCCCGCACATTTGACGCTGAAGGATGCGTCGGTGCCGGTCGCCGTCAATCTCGCGCTCTACGACGCGCCCGAGCAGCGCTATTGCCCGGCGGGTGTGTACGAAATCGTGCGCGAAGGTGCGGCCGCCCCGCGCTTGCAGATCAACGCGCAGAATTGCGTTCACTGCAAAACCTGCGACATCAAAGACCCGACGCAGAACATCGTCTGGGTCGTGCCCGAAGGCGGCGGCGGCCCGAATTATCCGAATATGTGACGCAGCAAGGCTGCGTCACCCCGGCCGAGCGAATGCGAGAGCCGGGGTCTGCCGAGATCCCAGGGCGCGCGCGACGCGGTCGCGCTTGCCCGGGATGACGATTACTCGTCCAGCTTCAGCGGCGGCACGCGCATCACGGGCACGCGCTGTACGACCAAGCGGCCGTCTTGTGAGGCGACCGGCACTTGCACGCTGCCGTCGTTGGTGCCGCCCGTACGGCCCAGAAAGCCGAGGCCGATTTTCAGGATCGCCGCCGGGCCGGGCTCGATGATCTGGGCCGCTTGCAGCGCATCGATCGTTTCGCGCCAGCCGGCGACGCGGATCGTGCCCGCCCCCAAAGGCCGGTCCTGCTCGTCCAGCGCCAGCGTGCCTTCGGCCGACAAATGGGCGGGACCCCAATCGAGGCCGAGAAGCTTGATCTCCAGCGTGCCGCCATCGTCGCGCCACGCGCGTAAGGCGGGGCCGAGTTTGGTTTCCCGTCCGACAATGCTTCCCTTCACGTTGCCGACGAATTCCGCGCGCGCGATGTCGCGGCCCAAAGCGGGGACCGGTTCGATCAAACGCACGCCCAACGCCAGAAGCCGCAGGTCCAGCGTGTCGGCCCGATGATCGGGATTGGCCGGGCGGTTGGGCGATAATGTCGTGTCGAGCTTGCGCATCGACAGCGGCGCCGAGCCGTCGATCGTCGCTTCCAGCGCTTCGAAATCGAGAATCAGCGACGCGACCTTGCCGCTTTCGTCGAACGTGATCGTCGCGTCGGGCCGCGCGGCGCGTAGCGCGATTTTGGTTTCGAGATCGCCCGCGCCGAACGCCGCGTCTTGCGCACCGGGCAAGCGCACGCGCAATTCGCGCAAATTCCACGGGTCGAGCGACGCGGTGAGGCGTTCGCCCGACCAACTCCACGCGGACGGGCCCGCCCCGGCGGCGCGAGGCTTGTCGACATTGGCGCGCCAACCGAACGGCCAGCCTTTGATGTCGAGCTGATCCCATTCCAGCGTCACGCCCGACTGGGCTTGGGCCGTGCGCCATGTCTCGATCCGGCGCAGGATATTCTGCGCCGTGACCATCCAGAACACGGTCCACAGAAAGACGATTGCGATTCCCGCATAGGCGAAGTGCTTGGCGTAGCGTTTCATGCGGCCATTTATAGGCTATGGTCCGCGCGCTTCGCGATGGCCCATCTCGTTCCCCTCGTTTTCGTGGCGCTTTGGTCGACCGGCTTCATCGGGTCGAAGGCCGGGCTGCCTTATATTGAACCGCTGACCTTCCTGGTCGTGCGCTTCGCGATCGCGACACCGCTATTCGTCGCGTGGTCGCTGGCGGTGCGTGCCCCCTGGCCGCGCGGCCGGCAAGCCTTGCATGTCGCGGTGGTGGGGGCGGCGTTGCACGGCGTCTATCTGGGCGGTGTATTCGTGTCGATTTCCTGGGGCCTGCCCGCCGGCCTGTCGGCGCTGATCGTCGGCCTGCAACCGCTGCTGACCGCCGCGATCATCCGGGCGTTGGGCGAAGCCGTGACGCCCCGCCAATGGCTGGGCCTCGGTCTCGGCTTCGTCGGCGTGGGCGCGGTGTTGTGGGAGAAACTGGGTTTCGAAGGCATTCCCCTGGTCGCGGTGTGGCCGTCGGTGATCGGGCTGTTCGGCATCACCTTCGGCACGCTTTACCAGCAGCGTTTCTGCCGCAACGTGAACCTCGCGACCGGCGGGGTGATTCAGTACGCGGCGGCGACCTTGGTGCTGGTCGGGCCGATGTTCGCCTTCGAAACCCGAATCATCGACTGGACGCCCCAGCTCGTGGGGGCGCTCGCCTGGCTGATCCTGGTCCTGTCGATGGGGGCGATTTCGCTGCTGATGCTGCTCGCCCGGCGCGGGGCGGCGGCCCAGACGGCCAGCCTTTTCTACCTCGTCCCGCCGACCACGGCGCTGATGGCCTGGGTTTTGTTCGGCGAGGTTTTAGGATTTCTCGCGTTGGCGGGCATGGCGCTGACGGCGTTTGGCGTCTATCTTGTCCGCAAGAGTTGACCCGCGATGCCATCGACATTGACGCAAACCCGCCCGCGCACGGGCAAGATCCCGGACTGTGAAGGCTGTCCGCCGCCGCCCGACACGGCGGATTTCTGGCTCTTCGCCTATGGGTCGCTGATCTGGGACCCGGGCTTTCCCTATGAAGAGGCGCGGCCGGCGAAGCTGATGGGCTTCCACCGCGCCTTTTGTCTTTATTCGACGCGCTATCGCGGCACACCCGAGAAGCCCGGTCTGGTGCTGGGCCTCGACAAGGGCGGCTCGTGCCGGGGCATCGCCTATCGCGTGGCGAACGAACATCGCGAAACCACGATGGCCTATCTGTGGGACCGGGAAATGCTGAACCGGTCCTATCACTGCATGGATTTGTCGATCACCTTGCAGGACGGACGCGAGGTCGTGGCACGGACGTTCGTGATCGATCGCGACGGCCAATCCTATGCCGGCAAGCTGCCGCTAGAAGATGCCGCGCGAATCATCCGCGACGCGCATGGCCAGCGCGGGGCGAACGCTGCCTATCTCGCCAACACGGTCGAGCATCTCGAACGTCTGGGCCTGCATGACCGGCGCTTGGCGGCGCTGTTGGCGGCGGTACGCGCCTAACGCTTGTGACTCTTGCCCGTTTCGCCCTTTCGGGGGAGAGTCGGGGCCGCGATGAAATTCCTCGAAGACTACCGCTCGCCCACCGACGGCGAAATCAAGGAACTGACGCTCGAGGAAGCGGAGCGCATCGACGCGCTCAACAAGGAAATCCATCTGCGCAACCGGCTGCTCGTGCACAACGCGCGCGCCGTCCTTCAGGAAGTCGATCCGGCCGCGAAAGTATTGAAGACGATCGACGCCCCCGCGCCGCCCGTCCTCTACGCGCGGGTCATTCAGTTGTTGGGCGAACGCGGTGCGGCGGCGGCCGAACGCGTCGCGGCCGCGGCGGCGGCGAAGAAGCCGAAGAGTTAGGCCTTGCAGCCGCAACCCCAACCGCCCTTCGAACGGCCGCGCGCCTTGCGCCAGATCCGCCAATTGCGCGGCGGCGTGGTGGCGGGCGTGATGGAGAAGGCGAGCGATCTGGACCTCTCGATGTTCGTCGCGTCCTTCGTGCGCTCGGGGCTGGTGGCCGACGAGGGCGACGGCGCGTCGCATGTGCCCCCGCCCGCGCATGGTTACGATCACGGCGCCATCGTCGATCCGTCGATGCTGCCCGCACCCAAACGGAAATTCGGAAGGAACCCCGCTATGTCGAGCGATCCCTGGGCGCCGTCGGAAGAGCAGAAGCGCATGCTCGCCTTCATCGACAAATCCGTGCGCCTCGTGAACCGCGAGATCATCCATAAGCAGATCCCGGGCCTCACCAAGGAACGCTTCGTCGAATTCGCGGCGACGGTGGCGAGGCTGCGCGCCGATTATCTCGCCAGCGCCATGACCGCCTTCCTCGATGGCAAGGGCGAAAGCGCCGAGCTCGACGATCTCGCGCGCAAGCGCGAATTGTTCGAGGAAGGGGTCAAAGCCTACGAAGCGCTGCACCGCGCGCTGGAGCGCGGCTATATCGACCCCGAAGGGACGAAGGCGTGAGCGCGCCCGCGCGTCACATCGGGTGTTGAAGCCGCGACGCGACCGCGATCCGGTTCCAGATATTGATCGTGCCGATCGCGACGGTCAGCTTCGCGATTTCCTCGTCGCTGAAGACTTCGCGCGCGGCGTCGTAGGCGGCGTCGGGCACGCCCGATTGCGCCGTAAGAGTGACGCTTTCCGCCCATTCCAGCGCCGCGCGGTCGCGGGCGTCGAAATACGGCGATTCGCGCCACACCGACACGAGATGCAGCATTTGCGGGTTCAAGCCATCGGCCAGCGATTCCTTCGAATGCATGTCGACGCAGAAGGCGCAGCCGTTGATCTGGGAGGCGCGCAACTTGACGAGATGCAGCAAGCGGCTGTCGATACCGGATTTCCTTACGCTATCCTCCAGCGCCATGACGGCGCGGTACAGGTCGGGGGCCAGACGGGCGATGTTCATACGGGCTTGCACGGGAATTTCTCCTTCGAGGGTCTATGACTTTAATCATCGACAAAATATATCCATGATTAGAGAATGTCAAGATCGCCCTGAAAATCGGGCGCGGAGGGCCGTATGCGACGTTTAAGCGATGGGGTCGAAGCCGCTTTGCATTGCGCGCTGGTGCTGGCTTCGCTGCCCGAAGGCAAAGTGCTGTCGGGTAAAAGCCTCGCCGAGTATCACGGCGTGTCGGAATCTTATTTGCTGAAGCATCTGCGCGCGCTGACGGCGGCGGACCTCGTCGAAGCGTTGCCCGGCCCGCGCGGCGGCTATCGCCTGGCGCGCGCGGCGGCGAAGATCACGATGCTCGACATCGTCGAAGCGATCGACGGCACGGAACCGGCGTTCATGTGCCGCGAAGTCCGCCGTCGCAATCCGGGCAATTCGAAGGACCCGTGCGCCTACAAGACCGATTGCTTCATCAAGTCGCGCATGCTCGCGGCCGAGAAGCTGTGGCGCGACGCGCTGCGCGCGCAAACGCTGGCCGATCTCGCCGCCGACGGCGAGAAGCTGATCGATCCGCACAACAAGAAAGCCTTCGCGGCCTTCCTCGGCGAACAGCAGCGTTAGGCGAAAGCGCTCACCCGCATTTCGAGAAGCCGCAGGTCGTGCAAGTGTCGCAGCCTTCCATGCGGATCAGCGTGGGCGCCGTGCATTTGGGGCAGTGACGTGCACCCGCGAGCCGCGCGGTCGAACCGTCGGGCGGCGAACCCGTAAACAACGCCGCGACCGTGCCGGACGACGCATTCGGATTCGCCGTCGTTTCCGGTGCTTCGGCGATGGCACCGCCGCCCATCGCGGCGACGGGCATGTGCTCGGCCGCCGGATCGCTGGGCAGCGCTTCGCCCGGCCGCAGGAAGCCGATCTGCACCATGTGGCGCTCGATCACTTCGCCGATTGCTGCGAGCAAAGATGGGACGTAGCGCCCGCCCATCCATTGGCCGCCGCGCGGATCGAACACGGCTTTGAGTTCCTCGACGACGAACGACACGTCGCCGCCGCGCCGGAACACCGCCGAGATCATGCGCGTCAGCGCCACGGTCCAGGCGTAATGCTCCATGTTCTTCGAATTGATGAACACTTCGAACGGCCGGCGGCGCCCATCGGCGACCACGTCGTTGATCGTGATGTAGAGCGCGTGTTCCGCGTCCGCCCATTTGATCTTGTAGGTCTGGCCCGGCAAAGCCTCGGGCCGGTCGAGCGGGCGGGTCATGTAAACGACGCTCGCCTCGTAATGATCTTCGGGCTTGGACGGCGACTTCGCCAGCGGCAGCGATTGCTGCACCGGCTCCGAGCCCTTTTTCGGCTCGTCCTTCTTCACGCTCAGCACGGCGCCCGTGATGTCGTTGGGGCGATAGGTCGTGCAGCCCTTGCAGCCCAGCGCGTAAGCCTGGGTGTAGACGTCCTTGAACGCCTCGAAGGAAATATCCTCCGGGCAGTTGATCGTCTTGGAGATCGAGGCGTCGATATATTTCTGCACCGCCGCCTGCATCACCACGTGTTCGGCGGGCGTCAGGCGTTGCGCATCGACGAAATAATCGGGCAATTGCGCGTTCTCGCCGAACATCCGCTTGTAGAGGCGATAGGCGTGGTCGGAGACTTCCTCCTGCCGGCGCGTGCCGTCGGGCAGCAGCACGGTGCGCATGTACGAGAACGAGAAGACGGGCTCCAAGCCCGACGACACGTTGTCGGCCATCAGCGAAATCGTGCCGGTGGGCGCGATCGAGGTCAGCAGCGCGTTGCGAATGCCGTATTTGGCGATGCCGTCGCGGATCTCGGGCTCGAGAATCTTGACCTGCTCGCCTTGCAGATATTTCTCGCGGTCGAACAGCGGGAAGGCGCCTTTCTCGCGCGCGAGGTCGATCGATGCGCCATAGGCAAGGCGGCGGATCGCGCCCATCCAGCGCTCGGTTTGCAGCACGGCGGCTTCGGAGCCGTAGCGGAGCCCACACAGGATCAGCGCGTCGGCAAGGCCGGTGACGCCCAACCCGATGCGGCGCTTGGCCTTGGCTTCGGCGGTTTGCGCGTCGAGCGGGAAACGCGACACGTCGGTCACGTTGTCCATCATGCGCACGGCGAGTTTCACCACGCGCGCGAGTTCGACCTCGTCGAGTGCGGCGTTCGCCTCGAACGGGTTCTTGACCAACGCCGCGAGATTGACCGAGCCCAGCAGGCACGCGCCATAGGGCGGCAATGGTTGCTCGCCGCAGGGGTTCGTCGCCGCGATCGATTCCGCGTACCACAGATTATTGGCGCGGTTGATGCGGTCGATGAAGATGACGCCGGGCTCCGCATACGCGTAAGTCGCGCGCATGATCTTGTCCCACAGCTCGCGCGCGCGCAGCGTTTTGAAATGCGTGCCGTTGAAGGTCAGTTCCCACGGCGCGTCTTCCTTCACCGCGGCCATGAAGGCGTCGGTGACGAGGACGGAAAGATTGAACATGCGCAAGCGGCCGGGCTCGCGCTTGGCTTCGATGAACGCTTCGATATCCGGATGGTCGCAACGCAGCGTCGCCATCATGGCGCCGCGCCGATGCCCCGCCGACATGATCGTGCGGCACATCGCGTCCCACACATCCATGAAGGACAGCGGGCCGGACGCGTCCGCGCCCACGCCCTTCACCGGCGCACCCTTGGGGCGCAGCGTGGAGAAGTCGTAGCCGATCCCGCCGCCCTGCTGCATCGTCAGCGCCGCTTCGCGCAGATGGCCGAAAATGCCCGACATGTCGTCGGGCACCGTGCCCATGACGAAGCAGTTGAACAGCGTCACATGGCGCGCGGTGCCGGCGCCGGCGACGATGCGCCCCGCCGGCAGGAATTTGAAATCCTCCAGCGCCGTGCGGAACTCCGCCGCCCAATGCGCGCGCGCTTCGGGCGCCTCGGCCTCGGCCAGCGCGTTCGCCACGCGCGTCCAGGTATCCTCGATCGATTTGTCGATCGCGGCCCCGTCGGGCGCTTTGAAACGGTACTTCATGTCCCAGATTTGCTGGGAAATGGCGGCGATGGGGCGCATGGCGTCTCGGTTTCCCGCGAACGAAGGGAAGGAAAAGTCTCGGTGCGACAGGGAAGTTAGGAGCCTTGGCGCCGCTTGGCAATTGAAAACGTTCTCCATATGTTTCAACAATCCTTAGGTCCACAACATGTTGTAGGGCCGCCGGAAATCGACTTGTCCCGGTTATCCACAGGGTAATGGTGTGGGCGTTGTGTGGAATCTTGGCAGCCCTCCCGGCTGCGCTAACATGGGTAGACGGGCCGGTCGTTCTGGACACAACCGCGCGCCCGAAACGGAGGACGGCATGACCCCCTTGCTGACTCGCGTCACCGTGGACGAAGCCGATGCGCTGCCCTTGCCGCCGGGCCGCTTCAGCGCCCAGGCGCTGAATTCGCCGGGGCTGGAGGCGCGCTGGTATCGCCCGCCCAATCCCGATACCCAAAAGCCGCATGACCGCGACGAGGTCTATATCGTCGTGCGCGGGGCGGGCGCGTTCGAGCGCGAAGGCGTGCGTGTCCCCTTCGGGCCGGGCGATCTGCTATTCGCCGCGAAGGGCGACACGCATCGCTTCGTCGATCATTCGCCCGACACGTCGGTCTGGGTCGTGTTCGGCGGAAAAAGCTAAGCGTCGAGATCGACCGCGCGCGGGAAGGCGCGCACGCGGACCTTGCCGTCGCGCCCGCGCAAATCGACATCGACCGCCGCAATACCGCGCGCGTCGAGCGCTTCGCCCGATAGCCCGGCGCGGCTCAGCACCGATTCCGCGACGACGAGCTCGACGCCGAAATCCTTGGTCAGGCCTTCGATGCGGCTCGCCGCGTTCACCGTGTCGCCGATCGCGGTCAAATGCATGGCGCGCGCATAGCCCATCTCGCCGACGATCGCGGGGCCGGCATGCAGGCCGATGCCGATTTTAAGCGGCGTTTTCAGATCATGCGCGAGTTCGGCGTTGAGCTTGTCGAGCGCTTCGCCCATCGCCTTGGCGGCGGCGAGCGCCAGGCGCGCGGCGGATTTGGCGTCGCGCCCGTCGGTGCCGAACAGCGCCATCACGCCGTCGCCGATGAACTTGTCGACATAGCCGCCATTCGCCTCGATCGCACGGCCCATCGCGGCGAAATAGCGGTTGAGCAGAAAGACGGTGTCGAACGGCAATTGCCCGGCCGACAGACCGGTGAAGCCGCGCAGATCGGCGAACAGCACGACGATATCGAGCTCGCGCCCCGTGCCGTAACCGTCGCCGCCGCGCGCCGTCGCGGGGCCAGCATAGGCGGGCAGCAGCGGCACGATCGAAATCGGCCCCTTGCCGGTGACGAAGGCTTGGCACGCAAGGCGCACGATCGCCATGCCGTCCGCACCGTCGGGATCGGCGCCGACGCGCGCCAGCACTTTGCGTTCGGCCGGGGCGGCCGGGGTGAGATCGGCGGCCCCGGCGACGATGCGCACGCGGCAAGTGGAGCAGCGCCCGCGCCCGCCGCACACACTGGCATGCGGCACGTTGTTGACGCGCGACGCGCCTAGCAGCGACAGGCCGGGGGCGACGCGCAACGTTCGCCCGTCGGGATAGACGATGGCGATGCCTGCGCGCATGCGCTTCATCTGGCCGCGCAGCAGACCGATCGCGCCCGCGAAAATTATGGCGATCCACCAGAAACGTTCGGTTTGTGCCGCGCGCGCGGTCAGCGCCATATAGGCCTCGCCGCGCGGGATGTTGTATTCGCCGTCGAAACGCGCGCGGAACGATGGCTCGGCAAGCAGCGCTTCGGCTTCGCGCGAGCCCGTGACGAGCCCCAGCAACGCGAGGATCGGCAACAGGATCGCGACGCAGGCCAGCGTCGCGCGCCAATGGGGATAGAAGGGCTTCAAGCGCAGCCAATGCGCCATGCCGATGCAGCCATGGAACCACACGACGCAAAGGCCGATGGCAAGATCGGTCGCCACGCCGGGATTGAGCACCGCATTGCCGACGACCGCCGTGTGGAAGGGCAGGTAGCCGTAAAGCTCGGTACCGGTGCGCACCAGCGTCACGTGGCCCGCCATCAGCGGAACGATCAAGATGCCGAGCAGCAATTGCAGCACTTCGGCGGGTTTGATGCCGCGCCAGGATTCGCGCATCGCCAGCGCGTAGAGCCCCAGGAACGCGTGCAAGGCCAACGCGCCGTAGAGCAGCAGCGAGCCGGGCGGCGAGCGCAGAAAGACGAAAACCGGCGTCGCGAAGGCTTCCGCCGCCGCCAGCGAGATCAGCATCGTCGCGTGGTTGACGAGATGCGTGGCGACGTAAGCGAACAGCACGAAACCCGCCCCCAAGCGCCAGCTGCGCAGGGCGGCGGGGTTCACTTGCGCCCCGCTGATTCTGTATTCTCCGCTTCCAATTTCGCGGTGGCGGCTTCGATGCGCGTTTCGATCTCGCGCATGAAGGCCGCGCGCGGCATGCCGGGCGGAATGACGCCCAGCACGTCGACATAGATCGTGCCCGGATGTTTGTAAAAGCTCCGCCGGCCCCAGATTTGGCCCGAGTTCAACGCCACCAGCACGCAAGGTATGCCGAGCTTGGCGTAAAGCCCGGCTGTGCCCGGCTGATAAGGATAATCCGCGGTCGATGCGCCGGGCTTCACGCGGGTACCTTGCGGGAAGATGATGATCTGGCGCCGGTCGGCGACCGCCGCCATCGCCCCGTCGATCATGCGCTTGAGCGCCTTGGCACCGCCCTTGCGGTCGACCCGGATCATCTTCTGCTTGATCGCGAGCCAGCCATAGATCGGCACGCGCAGCAGCTCTTTTTTCATCACATAAGTCGGGTCGGGGCAGACGAGATAGAAATAGAGCGTGTCCCACGCCGATTGATGTTTGGACACGATCAGGACCGGTTCGCGCAGCAATTCGACCTGGCCGCGCAACTCGATCCTCGCGCCGACGAACACGCGCAAACCCAGGCAGACGAGCCACGCCCAGCCGCGCGCAAGGAAATAGACGCAAACGCGCGGCAACAGGAACAGCGGCAGCGACGCGATCAGCGCCAGTACGGTGACGCTGAAGAACCAGATATTGAAGGTCAACGAACGAAGAAACGCGATCACGGAATTTCCCCGGGGGCGAGGTCGGTGTCGGGCGGCGGAACCGGCATATAAGGCCGGATCAACGCGCCCAGATATTTGTGATACTCGCCCTGAACCAGCGCGAAGGTGCCGGGCCAGCGCCACCACGCGTCGATGCGGAAACCGTCGGGGAACACCGGGTGCGCCACGATCTTGGCGTCGGGCATCGCGCGGCGGAATTCCAGCAGCGAACGGCGCATATGGTAATTCGCGGTGACGAGCCGCAAGGACGCGAAGCCCTCGCGCTCCATCCACGCGGCGGTTTCGCGCGCATTGCCCAAGGTCGAATCGGCGGCGTAGCCAAGCTCGACGCAGCATTCGACCTCGCGCGGCGATTGGCGCGTGATCCGCAGCAATTCCTGCACCTCCACGCCCCGATAAACACCGGAGACGAGCAATTTCTTCCCGCGGCCGGCGGCGAGCAGATGCAGACCTTCGCGCAGGCGCAACGGCCCGCCGGTCAGCACCACGATCGCGTCGGTCGCATCCCCGGTGTCGAGACTGGGGGCGCGGCCGATCGTCTGCGCGAACCAGACCAGCCCGCCGGCATAGGCGAGCGCCCCCGCCACCAGCAGCAGGAAGATCCACGCGAAAGGCCCGCCGCGCCCGCGCTTCATGACGGCGTGCCCAGCAACGCATCGACGGCGGCGGCGAGATCGGCGTGCACGCGCACCGGCAGCACTTCGGCGGGAATGCCCGCCGCCTGGATTTTGGCGCCGTGGCCCGTGCGCACCAAATGGCGCGGGCAGCCGGCTTTCGTCGCCGCTTGCAGATCGCGCAGATTGTCGCCGACGAAGGGTGTTTGCGCCGCATCCGCGCGGAATTGGCGGATCGCGTCGAGCAGCATGCCGGGCTCGGGCTTGCGCCGTGGCGAGGCATGCGCGTCCGGGCAATGGAAAATCGCATCGAGCGACGCGCCCTCGCGCGCCAATTCGTCGCGCAATTTGGCGTGGATGCGGGCCAGCATCGCTTCGTCGAAAATCCCCTTCGCGATGCCGGCTTGGTTGGTGCAGATCGCGACGGTGAAACCGGCCGCGTTCAACCGCGCGACCGCCTTGGCGGCCCCCGGCAGCATCACGAGCTCGCCCGGATTCTTGACGTAATCCGGGCGGTCTTCGTTCAGCACGCCATCGCGATCGAGCAGGACGAGTTTCATCGGGTGTATCTCTACACGATCCGCGCTAAAGCCCGCATCACGGTCGCGTAGGCGGCAATCGCCGCGACCAGCGTCGCCGCCAGGGGGACGGCGGCCAGAATCGCCCAGCCCAGCGGGTCGAGCGTGGGCAGCGGAAAGGCGAGCGCGCCGGTCGCGGTCGCCAGCATATAGGCGCCGGCCAGCACGCCGGCCCCCGCACCCGTGCCGAGCGCGGAGCCGACGAAGGCCAAGCGCAGCGCCGCCCGCGCGAATTGGCGTGCGATGTAGCGATCTTCCGCCCCCACCAGATGCAGGATGTCGACCGCCTCGCGATGCATGGCCAATCCCGCGCGTGTCGCGAATCCGACCGCGCCCGCCGCCGCGATGCCGACGGCGACGACGACGACCAGTGCCACGATCCCTGCCGCGCGCGCCACGGCCAGGAACCCGCCCAGCCAGCGCGCGTGATCGTCGACTTGCGCGCCCGGTGCGGCGGTCTTGATCGTCGATTCCAAGGCGCCGGCGTCGAAAACGACGCCCTTTTTCAGCCGCGCATCGACCAACGTGGGCAAAGGCAAAGCGCGCACGTTTTCCGCCCCCAGCCAGGGGCTAAGCAACGCTTCGGCGCGTTCGCGCGGCAGGGCTTGGGCGGTTTCGATCGCGGGATCGAGGCGCAGAATATCCAGCACGTCGCGCAATTGCTGGGCTTGGCGCGCGGGGTCTTGGGTCGCGGGAATCTCGATCGTCGCGATCCCTTCGAAATCGGCGCGCCATTTCGATCCGGCCGACGACAGCGCAAGGGCGAGGCCCAAGGCGAGGGCCGCGAGCAGCGACAGCGTGCCGATCACGCCCGCGATCCAGCGACGCTCGCGGTCGCGCTCGAGCCCGAGTTCCGAACCCTTCAACTCCGAACCGGGGCCTTTCACGCGGCACCTTTGCGCGTTTGATAAAGCGCGCCGCCGTCCAAGCGCAGCTCCGGATGCCGGGACTCGTTCACCAACTGCATATTGTGGGTCGCGATGACGATCGTCGTTCCCAGGCGGTTCAACTCGTCAAACAGCCGCATCAAGCGCACCGCGATCCGGTCGTCGACGTTACCGGTGGGTTCGTCGGCGATCAGCAGACGCGGCCTTCCGATCACCGCGCGCGCGATCGCCACGCGCTGCTTCTGCCCGCCCGACAAGGTGGGCGGCAGGGCGTTGAGGTGATCGCCGAGGCCCACCCAGGCCAGCAGCTCGGCCGCGTGTTCGCGCACTTGCGAATCGGCGATGCCCTGCACGCGCAAGGGCAAGGCGACGTTGTCGATCACCGGCAAATGGTCGAGCAGGCGGAAATCCTGGAACACCACGCCGATCTGGCGGCGCAAGGGCGGCAGGTCGCGGCGCGCGATGGCGGTCACGTCCTCGCCGAACAGCTTGACGGTGCCCCGGGAAGGCTTGCGGGCAAGGTACAGCAGCGACAGCAGCGAGGATTTGCCCGCACCCGAGGCACCCGTGAGGAAATGCAGGCTGCCCGGGGCCAGGGAAAAGCTGATATCGCGCAGGATTTCGGGCCCCAGCCCATAGCGCAAACCGACGCGTTCGAAGCTCACCATACCGTCCCGCACCCTTCCGGAATTCGGCACGGACGGCCGCGCCTCGCAGATCGCCCGAATCCTGGCACGCGGCGCTTGCTCCCGGCAAGCTTGCCGGGTCCGCCCCGGGCCCCCTATAAACGTCTCGGGTTTCTCGCGTTTCCGCCTTTGGGAGTCGCTTACGGCACGTCCCGCATGATCGTCGCCTGCCCAGAATGTTCGTCGCGATTCCGCGTGCCCGAAGACGCGTTAGGGGCCGGCGGACGCTATGTGCGTTGCGGCAATTGCGGTCATAGCTGGGTTCAGAAGCCGCGCCAGGCGATTCTCGAGGTCAATCACCGCTTTCCGCGCACCGAAAAGCGCCTGAGGAAGGACGAGCCGGGGGCTTCCATGCCGGCCGCCGCCGCCGCACCCGCGCGTTCCGCCGGGCGCGGCCTTTTGGATATCGCGCAGGAGGAGATGGCGCCGAGCTTCGCGCCGCCACCCCCGCCGCCGCCGCGCATGGCGCCGCCACCCCCGCCGCCGCCGGCGGCGAGCCCTGCGCCCGAACCCGATTTGGCCCCGCCGGTCGAGGAAGCGCCCTCGCTGGAGGCTTTGGCCGAAACGGTCGCCGAGAGCGTCGAGCCCGCCGACGACATGCCGCGCCGCCGGGGCCCGCGCCCCAAGCCGCCGGAAGCGCCCAAGCGTTCGATCGCTGCGGCGATTGGCTGGATCCTGCTGCTGGTCACGATCGTCGGCTTGGGCTTGGCGGTCCAGATGCGCGCCGACGTGGTCGCCGCATTCCCGCAATCGCGGCCGATCTTCCAAGCGTTCCGTTTGGACGTGCCCGCCCCCGGGGCGGGGCTAACCGTCACGGTTCAGCCGCCGGTGCGCGGCTCGTCGGCCGGTACGCCGACGATGGAGGTCAGCGGCAAGCTGCGCAACGCCTCGGCCTCGTCGCTGGCCGTGCCGGTCTTGCGCGTCTCGCTGATCGACGAGAAGGGCGCCTCGGTCGCCGATCGCGATTTGACGCTCGACGCCACGCAGCTCGATTCGGGCGAGGAGACGGCGTTCACGGTGGTGTTCGAGAATCCGCCGGCGGCAGCGCAGAACCTGGTGATCACGCTGCACGACCGCCCGGGGGCGGGCTTCGCGCTGCCCTCCTGGCTGGCGGATCTTTTCTAGAAACGGCGCAGCAGGCGTTCCAGATAATCGCGTTCGCCTTCGGGGCGCGCACGCTCGCCTAGGCGGCGGATCAGCTCGTCCAGGATTTCCTGCGAGCGCATGATCTGCCCTTCGCCCAAACCCGGAATGCGCTGGAACGCGTCGGTCATCGTGCCGTTATTGCCGTCGAGATCGCGGCCCGCCGGATCGCGTTCGCTGGCCTGTTGGTCGCCGAACGCGTCTTCGCCTTGGCCTTCGCCCTGGCCTTGACCCTGCTGCTGGCCGAAGCGCTCCATCATCTGGCGCATCGCTTCGCGCGCCCCGGCGCGCAGCTGATCGAGCGCTTCCATTTGCGGGCGTAGGGCGCGGCCCGGCTGGCCGCGGCGGAGTTGATCGCCCGAATCGCGCATCGATCCTTCGGCCTGACCGAAGCCGTCGGGAACCTGGCCCATCATTTCGCCGAATTGGCGCATCATGTCGCCCAGCGCGCCGCGCAGCGAATCCTGTTCGCCGGCGTCGCCTTCGCCGTCCCCGTCGCCTTGCTGGCCCTGTTGACCCTGCTGGCCTTGTTGCCCCTGTTGGCCGCGTTGACCCTGCTGGCCCTGCTGGCCGGGGCGGAACTGGCCGGGACGATTCTGCTGCGAGCGGCGGAAGGTGCGGTCGGTCAGTTGCTGCTGGCGCTGCATCAGCTCCTGCAAGCTACGCATCATTTCCTGCGCGCCGGAATCGCCCGGCTGGCCTTGCTGGCCCTGCTGGTTTTCGCCGCGCTGGGCCTGCATCGTGCGCAGGTTTTCCAGCATCTCCTGCAAGCGCGACAGCAGATCGCGCGCCGCGTCGCGGGCCCCCGTGCGCGCCAATTGGCGGGCTTGGTCGAGCAGACGCTGAAGATCCTGACGTTCCAAACGCTGGCTGCGGTCGGCGTTCGGATCGCGGCGCTGCGCCTGTTCGGGATTGCGCATCGCGTTTTCGATCATCGCTTGCAGATAGCGATCGATCGCCTGCTGCAATTCCTGCATCAGCTTTTCGATTTCGGCGTCGGGCGCGTTCTGGGCGAGCGCGTCCTGCAAACGCTGCTGGATCGCGCGCAACTCGCGCTCGGCCGACGACAAGCGCCCGTCTTCGATGCGCAAGGCGACGTCCCACAGCAGGTTCTGCATTTCGTCGACCACGGCGGGCGTGGCGTCCTTGGCGATCAGGCGTTGCGCCGCCGTGCGCAAACCCAGGAACACGACCGTGTCGTCCGAATATTGCGGCGTGTTGGCGCCGATCGCGGCGATGGCGCGCGCGATCAACGCGCGGCGCGACATGTCGGCCACCAGCAGCTTGCGCTGTTCGACGATGGCGCGTGCGACCGGATGCTCGAAGGTCCGTTCGGGCATCACGAGGTCGATGGTTTCCGAAGCGCCGGTCTGGCCCGCGACGTCGGTCGCGCGCAAGGTCACCTTCACCGGCAACCCGGCCCAGGGATGGGCGGAAAGATCATGGAAGCTCGACGCCGTCGCTTCCTTCAAGCGCGGCCCCGGCAGCGGCAAATTCAAATCGATCGGCGCGCCCGGCCCTTCGACATTCGGGCGGCGGATTTCCGCGACCACGCCCGCGATGCCGTAATCGTCCTTGGCGAGGTAGTCGAGCTTCAACGCCGCGCGGCGTGTGCGTTGCGGGGCTTGCGGGAATTCGACCGTCGGTGCGGCATCGGGGATCAAGCGCAGCTTCCAAGCGCCCAGCGACGCATGGCCCTGATCGATCGCCAGCAATTGCCCATCGACGAGCTCGGCGCCGGCGCGCCAGCTTTGCAGGCGCTGGCCATTGTTGCCGGTGACCGAGGTTTCGACGGGTGCGAAGGGGGCGTGACGCGTATCGACGGTCAAACGCGGCGTCGTGGCGCCGCCGGTGACTTGCGCGATCAATTGACTGCCGACGGGGACGGCGATTTCCGTCGTGTCGTGGCGCGGGATAACCGGCGGCAGGCCGGTATAAGCGGGCGGCGTGATCCACAGATCCAACGCACCCGGCGGAATCGCGGGCGTATCCACGCCCGGCGAAAGTGCACGCGCGAAACGCGCGCCCGCGCGATCGCCGCCCACGCCCACGCCGACGACGAGCAGCAGAATCAAACTGACGCGTAGCGCCAACGGATCGCGCGCGGGCATGCCGGGCTTGGGCCAGCCGACGCGCACCTTCGCCAATGCCGCGAGCAAGCGGCGGCGATGCGCGTCCCACAATTTGGTTTGCGCGGAATCGGGCGTGCCGGCGGGCTTGTCGCCCAACGCTTGCAGCGGGCGATGGGCGAAACCGCTGGCGGTTTCCAACCGGCGCTGACCGGCTTGCGCGTCGGGCAGCAGCAGCGCTTTGCGCGCGTACCAAATCGCGGCGGCAAACGCGGCGGCGAAGGCGGCGAGCGCCGTCCAATGCAGTGCCACGTGCAGGCGCGGCAGCAGATCGAACAACACGACAAGGATGAAGGCGGTGGCCACGGTCGCGGCCGGCCACAAGGCGGGCACCGCGCGCTCCCACAACAGGGCGAAGCGCGCAAGCGTCAGACGGCCGGCGAGGCCGGGAATATTCGAACGCGGGTCGCGCAAATCACACTCCACCGGTCCAGGGGGAAGACAAGTCTACCCCTTCAGGTGCATCGTGCAATCGCGCGGTTTGTTACGCCCCGAAAACGCCTTAGTCCAAGTACGGGCTCGGCTTTTGGCGCTGCCAAGGGGCCAAGCGATCCAGTCCGATCAGCGACTCGACGCTTTGGCGCGGCCGCACGACCGCCACTTTGCCCTTATTGACCAGCAATTCCGGGGCCAGCGGCCGGGAATTATAGGCCGAGGACATCACCGCGCCGTAAGCGCCGGCTTGTCGCACGGCGACCAAATCGCCCGCTTCGAGGGGCGCGATTTTACGCGCCTGCGCGAGATAATCGCCGGATTCGCAGATCGGGCCGACGACGTCGTAAACGCGCTTCGCCCCTTTGCGCGGGCGCAACGGCTCGATCGCCATCCACGCTTCGTAAAGCGTGGGGCGGATCAGATCGTTCATCGCCGCGTCGACGATCGCGAAGTTTTTCGCCGAGCCCTTCTTCACGTAGATCACGCGCGCGAGCAGCACGCCCGCGTCGGCGACCAGCCAGCGGCCGGGTTCCAGCACCAGGCCGAAGCCGGTCTTGTCGATCGCCGCGTGAACGGCGCGCGCATAGGCGGCGAGATCGGGCGGCGATTCGTTTTGGTAGACCACGCCCAGGCCGCCGCCGAAATCGAGCCGCGCCATGGGCACGCCCGCGTCGCGCAATTCCTTGCCCAAAGCCGCGACGCGCGCGAAGGCCGCGCGATAGGGCGACACGTCGGTGATCTGGCTGCCGATATGCGTCGATAGCGCTTCGATGCGCACCGACTTCAATTTGCGCGCGGCCAGCGCGATCTGGCGCGCATGCGCGATCTCGACGCCGAATTTGTTCTCGCTCTTGCCCGTCGTGATCTTGCGATGCGTCTTGGCGTCGACATCGGGATTGACGCGCAGCGCCACGGGCGCCACTTGGCCGCGCTTCTTGGCGACGCGCGCCAGCGCTTCAAGCTCGGGCTCGGATTCCACGTTGAACTGCAGCACGCCGGCGTCGAGCGCCAGGGCCATTTCGTCCTCGGTCTTGCCCACGCCCGCGAACACGATCTTCGACGCGGGCACGCCCGCCGAAAGTGCGCGCACCAACTCGCCCGCCGAAACGATGTCCGCCCCCGCGCCCATCGCGGCGAAGGTCGCGATCACCGCTTGGTTGGAGTTGGCTTTCAGCGCGTAGCAGATCGTGGGATCGAGCTTGGCGAAGGCTTTCTGGAATTCGCGCAAGCGCGATTCGAGCAACGCCTGGCTATAGACCCAGGCGGGCGTGCCATGGTCGCGCGCGATGCGCTCCAGCGAAACGCCGTCGCAATGCAGAACGCCGTTCTTGGTGTGGAAGCCGATGGTCATGGGGTCCGCTGCGGCTGTTGTTGCTGCTGTTCTTGTTCTTGCTCCTGCCGGCGCTGTTCCTGCTGGCGGGGCGAGCGCGCGGGATATTGGCGCGGATAGCGCGGGTCGGCGCCTGGCGGCGGTTCGGGATCGCCCTTGCGCCCGCACGCGGCGAGCGGGGCGGCGAAGGCCAGCGCCAGCAACAGGCGGCGCGGGATCGGGGGAAATTCGGTCGTCATCGTGAACCGCTTATATCAAAGATAGCGCTTGCGTGCCGCAGTAACGGCCTTGCGCACATTGGCGGGCGCCGTGCCGCCGAAGCTCGTGCGGCTGGCGACGGAATTTTCCACGCCCAGCACCTTGAACACGCGCTTGTCGATGCGTTTCTCGACGGCTTGCATGTCGGCGAGCGGCAATTCGGAAATATCGATGCCCAATTCCTCCGCCCGGCGCACGATGCGCCCCGTCACGTGATGGGCCTCGCGGAACGGCATCCCCAATTCGCGCACCAGCCAATCGGCGAGATCGGTCGCGGTGGTGTAGCCGGCCGAAGCGCTCGCCTTCATGCGCGCTTCGTTGACGGTCAGATCGTCGATCATGCCGGTCATCGCGGCGACGGACAGCATCAGCGCGTCGGCGGCGGCGAAGCTGCGCGCCTTGTCCTCTTGCATGTCCTTCGAATAGGTCAGCGGCAGGCCTTTCATCACGGTGAACAGGCCGATCAGCGAGCCGATCATGCGGCCCGACGTCGCGCGCACCAGCTCGGCCGCGTCCGGGTTGCGCTTTTGCGGCATGATCGAGCTGCCGGTACTCCACGCATCCGACAGGCGCACGAAGCCGAATTGCGGCCCGCACCAGATCACGAGTTCTTCGGCGAGGCGCGACAGATGCATCGACGTAATCGCCGCCGCCGACAGGAATTCGAGCGCGAAGTCGCGATCCGAAACGGAGTCGAGCGAGTTCGCGGTCGGCCGGTCGAAGCCCAGCGCCTCGGCCGTGAAATGCCGGTCGATGGGGAAGGACGTGCCCGCGAGGGCTGCGGCGCCCAAGGGCGATTCGTTCATGCGCCGGCGGGCGTCGGCGAAGCGGCCGCGATCGCGCCCGGCCATTTCGACATAGGCCATCAGATGATGGCCGAAGGTCACCGGCTGGGCGGGCTGCAAATGGGTGAAGCCCGGCATGATCGTGCCGGCATGGGCTTGCGCCTTGTCGAGCAACGCGCGCTGGAATTCGCGCAAGGCGAGTTCCGCGCGGTCGCAAGCGCCGCGCACCCAGAGGCGGAAATCGGTCGCGACCTGATCGTTGCGGCTGCGCCCGGTGTGCAAACGCTTGGCGGGCTCGCCGATGATTTCCGCGAGCCGGCTTTCCACGTTCATGTGGATGTCTTCAAGCTCGGTCTTGAAGGTGAAGCGCCCGGTCTCGATCTCGACGCGCACCTTGTCGAGGCCTTCGACGATCTTGGCCGCGTCCTTCGCGGTCAGGATCTTCGCTTTGGCCAGCATGCGCGCATGCGCCTTCGAACCCGCGATATCTTCGGCGTAGAGGCGCTTGTCGACGTCGATCGACGCGTTGATCTTCTGCATGATCGCGTCGGGCGCCACGCCGAAACGCCCACCCCACATCGGGTTGGCTTCGGGCTTCTTGGCGCGTCTGGAAGTGTCGGACATGGCGGCCTATATTCGGATTATGCGGTTCTCCCGGCGACATGTTTTACGGGCGGCCGGGGCGGGCGCGACCCTAGCGCTTTCGGCCTCGGGTTCAAGCGTTTTCGCCCAAATTCCCCCGTTCAAGGGCAGCCTGGGCGCCTTCGTGCCGCGCACGCCGCCCGAAGCGCCCCCGGCAATCAGTTTCAAATCAGCCGACGGCAAGGAATTGACGCTGGCCGATTTCAAAGGCCGGGCGCTGGTCTTGAATTACTGGGCGACTTGGTGCGCGCCCTGCGTCGAGGAAATGCCCGCCCTCGACAAGCTGCACGCGAGTATGGCGGGCGAGGGGATCGAGGTCGTCGCCATCTCCGTCGATCGCGGCGGGATGCGTCAGGTCGCGCCGTTTTTCGAGGTGAACGCGCTCAAGAATCTGCCCGTCTACCTCGATCCGCCGGGCGCTTCGATGCGCGCTTTCGGTCTGCGCGGCTTGCCGACGACGATCATCATCGATCGCCAGGGCCGCGACGCCGGCCGCCTGGAAGGCATGGCGCATTGGGATTCCGACGACGCGAAGAAATTGCTGCGCGCCATCGCCGGTCCGAAAAGCGCTTAATCGCCGTCCCGGCCAAGATCCGGATCGCGCCGTCGCCGACGCGCCGGCTTGTCCGGGGCGACGGGTTTGAATTTCAGTAAATCAATTCGTCGTCGCTGCCGCCTTTGCGCGACAGGTTGATTTCCTCGCGCGCGGCAAGGTCCTTGGCGGTTTCGACGACCGAGGACTGCGCTTCGGACACGTCCTTCACGCGCACCGGGCCCATCTGTTCCATGTCGTCGCGCAGCATTTTGCCGGCACGCTCCGACATGTTGGACAGAAACAGATCGCGCAGGGCTTCCGAAGCGCCCTTCAGCGCCAAGCCCAGTTTGCTTTTGTCGACGGAGCGCAGCAGCGTCTGGATGCCGGCGGGATCGAGGCGCAGCAAATCCTCGAACTTGAACATGCTCTCGCGCACTTTGATCGCGGCTTCGGGATTACGCTCCTCCAGCGATTGCAGGAAGCGTTTCTCCGTCGTCGCGTCGAGCGCGTTGAAGATTTCGGCGATTTCCTCGTGCCGGTTTTTGGTCGTGTTCTTGCCGAGATTGGCCATGAACTCGTTGCGCAGGATGCGCTCGACATCGTCGAGCACTTCGCGCGGCACAGTGTCGAGCCGCAGCATGCGCATCACGACTTCCATCGCGAAACCGTCGGGCAAGGCCGAGATGACCTTGGCGGCGTGGTCGGGGCGCACGCGCGACAGCACGACCGCCGCCGTTTGCGGGTATTCGTTCTTGAGATAATTGGCGAGCGTCGTTTCGGGAACGTAGCCGAGCTTGTCCCAAACCGTGCGGCCCGCGGGCCCGCGAATATCGTCGAGAATGCCGTCGGCGCGTTTGCCCAGCACCTTGCCGAGGAACCGCTCCGTGCCCTCCATCGTGCCGGCGAGCGCGCCGCCTTGGCCCATCTGGTCGGCGAAATCGACGATCAAACGCTCGATCACCGAGGCATGGACCGAGCCGAGATTCGCCATGACGACGGAGAGATCCTTGATCTCCTCGTCGTCCATCACGGCGAACATCTTCGACGCCGTCTCCTCGCCCACGGCGAGCAGCAGGATCGCGGCCTTCTCGTGGCCGGTCAGCGTGCGGTAATCGTCGATGACTTTCTGGGACATGGACAATGCCGATTCTATCGCAAAATCGGCAAGTTGCGAAGGACCACCCCAAGTGTGGGGTGGTCCTCGTCCGTTATCGCAAGTTCAGCGCGGCTGATTGCCGACTTGGCTTTCCCAGCGCTGGATCAAACGCGTGCGCTCGGCCGTCGCCCCGTATTTGGCGAAGTCGTAGTCGATCAGCTTCGTATCCTCCAGGCGCGGAGCCTGGGGCGGCGGGCTCGCCTTGCTGTGCGAGGGCGTCTGATAGCTTTTCGCCTTGGCGCCCAGCATCTGGATTTCCGGGTCGAGGGCGAATTCGTACCAGGCGCGCGCCTGCGTCATGTTGCGCGCCCCGCGCACGATCGACATCGAGCCGATTTCGTAGCCCGTGCCCTCGCACGGGGCGGCGACCGCGACGGGGGCGCCTTCCACCGCTTCGGCCACCGCATCGTGCAGGAACATGATGCCGACCAAGGTTTCGCCGCGCGCGACGTTACGCGCCGGGGCGGGGCCCGAACGCGTGTATTGGTTCACGTTGGTATGGAGGGCGCGCAGAAAGGTGAAGGCGGGGTCCTCGCCCATCACCTGCACGAGTGTGGCGAGTGCCGTATAGGCCGTGCCCGACGAGGTGGGGTTCGAAATCTGCACTTCGTTCTTGAAGCGCGCATCGGCGGCATCGCGCCAGCAGCGCGGCGGCTGAATGCCCTTGCGCGCCAATTCCTGCGTGTTCCACGCGAAGCCGAGCACGCCCGCATAGATGCCGACGGTGCGATAATTCGATTGCTCGGCCTGGCGGCGCGCCCAAGGCTGCAACTCGCCGAGCTTGGGCGAGCGATATTCGGCCGTCAGATTGGCTTCGGCCGCTTGCAAATGCGGATCGCCCGTCCCGCCCCACCACATATCGGCGCGCGGGTTCTGCGCTTCGGCGCGCAATTGGGCGAGCGTTTCGCCCGAGCCCTTTTGCGTCATCGACACGCGAATGCCGGTGCGTCGCTCGAATTCCTGCGACATCAGCGTGCACCAATCCTGGAGCACGGAGCAGTAGACGACGATCTGGCCCTGCGCTTGGACCGGGGCCGGCGTTGCGGCCAGCGTTACGAGCGCCACGGCGCCCGCCAAACTTGCGAAGCGTTTCATGCGGTTCCCCCTTTTGGCGGCGCCGGTTTCGGTTGAAACGCACCGCATCTGGTGACAGTTTAATGACAGATTCGTTTCAAAGCGGGAAGACCCGCGGGCCGAATCGAAACGATCGCGGGATGCGATTGTCGATCCCACGCATCCCCGACCCCCGGAGGAACCCATAATGTTGAAATTGGCTTCGATTTCATTGGCCGCGTTGATCGCGGTGAGCGGCGTCGCGGCGGCGCAAGCCCTGGAAGATCGCGTGACGATCGTCACGTCGTTCTCGCGCGACGTGACCACGCCCTTCGTCGACGCGTTCCAGAAGAAATATCCCGGCACGAAAGTGGAGATTCAGAACCGCTCCACGACCGCCGGTGTGGCGTTCATCCGCGAAACGCGCTCCAACCCGCCCGACATGATGTGGGCTTCCGCCCCCGACGCGTTCGAAGTGCTGAAGAAGGGCAATCTGCTGCAGAAATACGAACCGAAATCCGAAGGCGTCGCGCCGAAGGTCGGTTCGTCCCCCACGCACGACCCGCAAGGCTTCTATTTCGGCTTCGCCGCGTCGGGCTACGGCATCATGTACAACACGCGTTATCTGCGTGCGAACAACCTGCCGGCACCCAAAGAATGGGACGATCTGAAAAAGCCGATCTATTTCGGCCATGTCGGCATTTCCGCGCCCTCGCGCTCGGGCACCACGCATCTCACCGTCGAAACCATCCTGCAAGGCGAAGGCTGGGATAAAGGCTGGGCTTCGATGCTGGAAATCGGCGGCAATTTCGCCTCCGTTTCCGACCGCAGCTTCGGCGTGCCCGATGCCGTGAACTCCGGCCAATACGGCATCGGCATCGTCATCGACTTCTTCGGCCTGTCGGCCAAGGCGTCGGGCTTCCCGGTCGAATTCGTCTACCCGACCGTAACGACGATCGTGCCCGCCAATATCGGCATCGTCGCGGGCGCCAAGAACCTGCGCGCGGCGCAAGCCTTCGTCGACTTCCTGCTGTCCGAGGACGGGCAGGCCGTGCTGCTCGATCCGAAGATCCAGCGTCTGCCCGTGCGCCCGGCGAGCTATGCCAAGGCGCCCGCCGGCTATCCCAACCCGTTCACCGATCCCAATCTCGGCCGCCGCGTCGTGTTCGACGGCGATTTGTCGGAAGGGCGCTACGAGCTGGTGAACTCGCTCTATGACCGCATCGTCACCTTCCGTTTGAAGGAACTGACCGAGGCGTGGAAGGCGATCCATGCGGCCGAAGCGGCGGTGGCGCGGTCCAACAGCGCCGAAGGCAAGCGCTTGCTCGCCGAAGCGCGCAAGCTCGCCACATCCGTGCCGATCACGGAGAAAGAGGCGAGCGATCCCGCGATCGCCGGCGCGTTCCAGGAAAAGCGTCCGGATCGCCCGGTCGCGACGCGTCAGGCGGAATTCGAGGAACGCTGGGACGCCTTCGCGCGCCAGAACTACGCCCAAGCCAAAACGCTCGCCGACAACGCGGCGCGCGCACGCTAAGGACGGATGAAGGGGAACGGCGTGGCCGACGCGAGCATCACTTTACCAGCACCTCGACGTGTGGGGTTGCTGGCGCGTTGGGAAACCACGCCGTTCCACCTGATCTGTGCGGGCACGGTCGCGGCCTTTCTGGTCGCGTTCCTGATCGTGCCCGTGGCGACGGTGGTGTTCGTCGCCTTCTGGGACGGGCAAAGCCTGACGCTCGTCCACTTCGCCGATTTCTTCCGCACGTCGTTGATGATCGAGGCGACGTGGAACTCGATCTACGTGGCGCTGATGGCCGTCGTCGTGGCGACGCTCATCGCCGTGCCGCTCGCCTATTTCACCGTGCGCTTCCGCTTCAAGGGGGCGGCCCTGATCCAAACGCTGGGCGTGATCCCGCTGGTGATGCCGCCCTTCGTCGGCGCCGTGGCGATGCAACTCGTCTACGGGCGCAACGGCTCGGTCAATCTGCTGCTGATGGATTGGTTCGGCGTCCGCCTGCCCTTCATGGAAGGGCTCAACGGCGTGATCTTCGTCCAAGGCCTGCATTACTTCCCGTTCATTCTGCTGAACCTCTCCGCCTCGCTCGCCAATATCGATTCGGCGATGGAGGAATCGGCGCAGAATTTGGGCGCGTCGGGCTGGACGCTGTTTTCGCGGATCGTCTTTCCGCTGGCGATGCCGGGCTATATCGCCGGGGCCGCGTTGGTCTTCGCCAAGGTGTTCGACGATCTGGCGACACCGCTGCTGCTCAACGTCAACAATATGCTCGCCCCGCAAGCGTATTTGCGCATCACTTCGGTCGGGCTCGCCGATCCGATGGGCTATGTGATCTCGACCATTCTGGTCGTGCTGTCGGTGGTCGCGGTGTGGCTGTCCTTGCTCAGCCTCAAAAACCGCGACTTCGCGACCACGCAGCGCGGCGGCGGCGGCTTGTCGAAGCGCGAATTGCGCCTGTGGGAAAAGATCGGCGCCTATGCCTTCATCGCCGTGGCGCTGATCCTGGCGCTGTCGCCGCATTTCGGCATTTTGATGCTGTCGCTCGCCACCGTCTGGTCCTTCTCGGTGATCCCGGACGCGTTCACCTTCGCGCACTACATCACCGTGTTCCGCGACGCGGGCGGCATGATGGCGAACACGGTGCTTTATTGCGGCGTGGCGGCGTTGATCGACGTCGTGCTCGGCACGATGATCGCCTATCTCGTGCTGCGCACGAAATTGCCGTTCCGCCAGTTGATCGACCAGATCGCGATGGCGGCGGTGGCCGTGCCCGGCCTCGTGCTCGGGATCGGCATCTTGCGCGTCTATTTCGACGTGAAGCTGCCCTTCTCGGGCGAAAGCCTCGCGACGTTCTGGGTGATGCTCGCCATCGCCTATGCCGTGCGCCGCTTGCCCTATGCCTTGCGGTCTTGCACCGCCGCGCTGCAGCAGCTGCATCGTTCGCTTGAAGAAGCCGCCGAATGTCTGGGCGGCGACAAATCCGTGGTGATGCGCAAGATCGTCGTGCCCTTGATGGCGGGCGGCATTCTGGCGGGCTTCGTGACCAGCTTCGCGACCGCGGCTGTCGAGCTTGCCTCGACGCTGTTGCTGGTGACGCGCGACGCGTCGGCACCTTTGTCCTACGGCATCTATGTCTATATGCAATCCGCCGCCGGTCGCGGGCCGGGGGCGGCTTTGGGCGTGATCGCCGTGGTCGTCGTCGCGATCGCGACGTGGGCCGCCTATCGCGTGGCGGAAAACGATCGGGCGCGGCGTGCCCGCGAAGGAGTCGCGGCATGAGCGCGCCGGGTGTGGAAATCGATCGGGTCTCGTTCGGCTACGGATCGACCAAGATCCTCGACGACGTTTCCTTGCGGGTGGAGAAGGGCGAGTTTTTCGCGTTTCTGGGGCCGTCGGGTTCGGGCAAGACGACGCTGTTGCGCCTCGTCGCCGGGTTCGGCGTGCCCAATGCGGGGGCCGTGCGCGTCAACGGGCGCGACGTGACCGACGTGCCGCCGTGGAAGCGCAATGTGGGCATGGTTTTCCAAAGCTACGCGCTATGGCCGCATATGACCGTCGCCAAGAACGTGGCGTTCGGGCTGGAGCGGCGCGACGTGCCCAAGGCCGAAATCGGCAAGCGCGTGGCCGCCGCCCTCGATCTCGTGGGGCTCGGCGCTTATGGCGAACGTCGCCCCGCGCAGCTTTCCGGCGGCCAGCAGCAGCGCGTGGCGGTGGCGCGCACGCTGGTGATCGAGCCCGACGTGCTGTTGCTCGACGAGCCCTTGTCGAATCTCGACGCCAAGCTGCGCGTCGAGATGCGCCAGGAAATCCGCGAGCTGCAGCGCAAGCTCGGCCTCACCACGATTTACGTGACCCACGATCAGGAGGAGGCGAACGCCATCGCCGACCGGATCGCGGTGCTCGATGGCGGGCGCATCCAGCAGCTCGGCGTGCCGATGGCGCTGTACGACCGGCCCGCCAATCGCTTCGTCGCCGCGTTCCTCGGCACGGCCAATCTGATCGAAGGCGATCTTTCCGCCGACGGGAATTTCCGCGCCGACGGTTTCGCGTTGGCCGGACTAACCGTGCCCAAACCCGGCAAAGCTTGCGTTTCCTTCCGGCCGCATGACGTGACTTTGTCGGCCGAAGGGCGCAATCTCGCCGGTACGATCCAGCATCGCGAATTTCTGGGCGGCAATATCCGTTATGTCGTAAGGGTCGGGCCGCATCGCGTCACCGTCGATACGGTTCACCGCCGCGATTCCCGGGTCTACGAAGTCGGCGCGTCGGTCGGGCTTTCGATCGACGCAAGCCAGGCCAGCGTTCTTTACTGAAATAGGAGAAGTTGAAATCGGCGCATCCCTCGTTCTGATCCATTTGGCTGGTGGTGTGGCGCTGCTCCTGTGGGGCTTGCGCATGGTCCGCACGGGCGCGATGCGCGCTTTCGGCGGCGACTTACGCAAATGGCTGTCGAACGCGTTGTCGAACCGGATGTCCGCCTTCGCTTGCGGCCTGGGTGTCACCGCCGTTTTGCAAAGCTCGACCGCGACGTCGTTGATGACGGCGTCCTTCGCCAGCCGCGGTCTCGTGACGACCGGCGTGGCGCTCGCCGTCGTGCTGGGGGCCGATGTCGGCACGTCGCTGATCGCCCAGCTTCTGTCCTTCGATCTGCGCTGGTTGTCGCCCGTATTGCTGATCGTCGGCGTGTTCGTGTTCATGAGCACGCTGCCGACCAAATGGCGCGATCTCGGCCGTGCGACCGTCGGCCTCGCGTTGATGCTGTTGGCGTTGCGCTTGATCGTCGAGGCGACGCATCCCTTACGCGACTCCCAAGTCATCCATGAAGTTCTCGCGGCGCTGGCGGGCGAACGCTTCCTCGCGGTCGTGCTGATGGCGCTGCTCACCTGGCTCGTGCATTCCAGCCTCGCCATGGTGCTGCTGGCGATTTCGCTGGCCGATGTCGGCCTGCTGCCGCCGCAACTCGCCTTGGCTTGCGTGCTCGGCGCCAATCTCGGCGGCGCGTTGCCGGCTTTGATCGCCACGTGGAATGGCGAAGCGGGCGCAAGGCGCGTGACGATCGGGAACCTGATCTTCCGGGCGACCGGCGTGCTGCTCGCCTTGCCGTTCCTGGCGCAGATCGGGCCGCTGCTCGCCGCGATCGATACCGATGTCGGCCGCCAGATCGCCAATTTCCACGCCGGGTTCAATTTGGCGTTGGCGCTGTTGTTCTTGCCTTTCGTGAACATCGTCGCGGGCCTGCTCAACAAGCTGATCGCGGAGCGCGAAGGGCCGGAAGTGCCGGGCCAGCCCAAATATCTGGATGAGTCCGCTCTTGAGTCGCCGGCACTCGCCGTATCGGCCGCCGCGCGCGAAACGCTGCGCATGGGCGACGAGCTTCAGGCGATGCTGCACGACACGCTGACCGCTTTCCGCACCGACGATCGCAAGCTCGCCGAAGCGGTGGCGACGCGCGACGACGCGATCGACCGGCTCTGCGAGGAAGTGAAGACCTATCTTCTGCGCATTCAGCCCGAAGCGATGTCCGACGCCGATGCGCGCCGCTCGATGGAAATCCTGCAATACGCGACGAATCTGGAGCATGCGGGCGACATCATCGAGAAGAACCTGATCGAACTCGCGGTCAAGAAGATCAAGAACCGCGTGAATTTCTCCGAGAAGGGCTTCGCCGATATCGCGGCCCTTCATGCCGATCTGCTCGAAACGCTGCGCCTGTCGCTGGCCGTGTTCTTGAACGGCGACGTCGCGATGGCGCGCAAGCTGCTGGCCGAAAAGGTCGAGTTCCGCGAGCGCGAGCGCGCGGCGGCGCAAACCCATCTCGAACGTCTGCGCAGCCGCGTGCCCGACACGATCGAGACGAGCTCGCTGCACTTGGACGTGCTGCGCGACCTGAAGCGTATCCATTCGCATCTGGTGTCGGTCGCTTACCCGATCCTGGAAGCGACCGGGGCGTTGCGCGATTCGCGACTGGCGCCGGAGAAATCGCCGCGCCGCGCCAAGCCTAAATCCGATCTGGGTTCGCCGGCCGCCCCGGCGTCGCAATAAGCTCAGGCGGCGTTTTCGATCGGCGCCGGCACGCATTCTTCGGGGAAGGATAGCGTCGCGACCGTGCCGGTGTCGCCGCTGGCGACGGCGATCGTGCCGCCGTGACGCTCGACCAGCATTTTGACGATCGCGAGTCCCAAGCAAAGCCCGCGCGCATCGTCGTTGGCGACGTTCGAATCGCCGAAGCCGAACGGCTCGAACAGATGCGGGCGGATCGCTTCGGGAATGCCCTTGCCGGTATCGGCGACCGAAATGTCGAGTCCCGACCGCGTCCGCTCGGCATGGATCGCGACGCGCCCGTCCGGCCGGTTGAATTTGACGGCGTTGGACAACAGCCCGAGCATCATCTGACGCAGCAGGGCGGGGTCCGCGTCGAGATATTCGGCACCCTGCGCGACTGCCACGTCGATTTGAACGCGCGCTTCCTTGGCGGCGCATTCGACGCCTTTGGCGCAGTCGCGCAGCGTATCGGGCAAGGCGACGCGGCGAGTCGTCAGCGGCGCGCCGGTCGAACCGATCTTCGAAACCTCCAAGATCTGGTCGATCATCGCCAATAGATGCTTGCCGCTGTGATGGATGTCGCGCGCGTAGTCGCCGCGCCGCGTGGCGATCGCGGCGAAACGCGGATCGATCATCATCTCGGAGAAGCCGAGAATGGCGTTGAGCGGCGTGCGCAATTCGTGGCTCATCCGGCCCATGAAATCGGATTTGGCGCGGCTTAGCGCCGCGGTCTGGGCGAGGGCCTCGGAAATACGCGCCGCGTCCTGCTCGTTCCGGCGCAGCAGCACGAAAATCCAGATCGACAGCGCCAGCACGATCAGCGTCGCCACGCCGCCCAGTGCGAGCGTGCTCAGGCTCTGCGCCCACCATCGCCGGTGGACCTCGTCGATCAGCAGCGATGTGTAGACGACGAGGGGCACGCGTTCGAACGCGGTCGCGGCACTCAGGCGCGGGAGCTTTTCGGCCAGGCTCGCATGCTCAAGGACGGCGATCGATCGATCGCTTTTCGGCGTGTCCTTGAAAATGAAATCGGCGATGCGGGAGCCGGCGTATCCCGGAATTCTGCGCGAGTCGAAAAGAACCGTGCCGTCGATGCGGACGATTCCGGCATCGCTTTGGCCCGCCTCGAGCACGCCGATGACGGTATCGCGCAGTTTCTCGAGGTCGAGGCCGGAGACCACCAGCGCGACACCGTAAGCGTTTTCGTGCGCGCGGATCGCGATGGGGATGACCTCGCGGCCGGTGTCGCGCGTATGGATCGCTTCGCCGACATAGAATTGCCCCGGCGCCAGCGCCATGGCGCCCCGGAACCATTCTCGGTCGCTGACGTCGGCATACGGGTTCAGTACCCCGGTCAGCGAAACGCCTTCGCCGCCCGCACCGATAAGCCGGATATCCGCCGGTTGAAACGACGCCGTCTCCATCATTTTCAGGACGTCGAGGATCTCGTCGAGCTGCGGCGGAAGGGGCGAGCGCGAGGCGAGGGCGAGCCATGCCTCCACTCCCGCCGCGCGGCTGAGTGCCGCGCTGAACTCGCCAAGCACATTCGTGTGGAACATCAGATGATTGTTGCGCAGGTCCTGGCGGGCGTCGGCGAGGGTACGATCGCGATCCGCGATCAACGTCGCCGCGATCGATCCCCAAATCATCGCCAAAACGAGCGCGAACAGCACGCAGATCAGCGCCGCCGGCAGCCGCCGCAAGTTCTTGATGGCGAGTCTCTTTCGCACTCCGTGCCTCTTGGCGATCGTTGCCGCGCGTAATCGTGCATCTACGCGTCCTCGGCCCTAACAACCCCTTAATCACCGGCTAACATGTCGGACCGCGTGCCGGGGGAGGTCGTGCGCGGCCCAAGCCTCGAATTGTTTCGACCCGGACGGGCGGAAACCACCAAGCGCTTGCAATCGCCGCCAAATCCCCTAAATGAGGAGCGCTTCGCCGGCCGCGCGCGATTGTTTGCGGCCGTATTGGACAATTCGGAACGGGATAAACTCGACCATGTCCGCCTCGATCACATCCGCCGGCACGATGCTGGAAATCAAAAATCTCCAGAAGCATTTCGGACCAATCCGCGCGGTGGAGGATGTTTCCTTCACCGTGCGCAAGGGCGAAGTCTTGGGTTTCCTGGGTCCCAACGGGGCCGGCAAATCCACGACGATGAAGATGATCACGGGCTTCCTCGCCCCCACCGCGGGCACCGCCCGGGTTTGCGGGTTCGATGTCGAGGCCCAGCCGATCGAGGCAAAAAAGCGCATCGGTTATTTGCCCGAGGGCGCGCCGGCCTATCCCGACATGACGCCCGCCGCGTTTCTGGACTTCGTCGGCGCCATCCGCGGCTTCGACGGGGCCGAGCGCGCCAAGCGCGTCGACCTCGCCGTCGCGCGCGCCCAGTTGAAGGGCGTGCTGCATCAGCCGATCGACACGCTGTCGAAGGGGTTCAAGCGCCGCGTGGGTCTCGCCCAGGCGCTGCTGCACGATCCCGAAGTGCTGATCCTGGACGAGCCGACCGACGGTCTCGACCCCAACCAGAAACACGAGGTGCGCGAACTGATCCGCCAGATCGCGCCCGAGAAGGCGATCGTCATTTCGACGCATATCCTGGAGGAAGTGGACGCGATCTGCGCGCGCGCCATCGTCATCGCCAAGGGCCGCGTGCTGGCCGACGGCACGCCCGAAGCGCTGGAGAAACGTTCGCGCTGGCATTACGCGGTATCGGTCGTCACCGCGTCGGCGGAAGTGCCGCGCCTCAAAGCGCTGTGGAACGGCCATCCCGCCGTAGCCGCGTTCGAAGCGGTGGAGGGCGAGGGCGGCTTGGTCATGCTGACCGCCTTCCCGCGCGGCGGCGTGCCGATGCTGGCCGAATTGGGCCGCATGGCGCGCGAAGCGGGCATTCGCATCGACGAAATCCGCGAAGAACGCGGCCGGCTCGACGAAGTCTTCCGCGACATCACCAACAAGGCGGCCTGACGATGCGCAACATCGCTTTCATCCTGAAGCGCGAGCTCGGCGGCTATTTCGCCACCCCGGTCGCCTATGTATTCCTGGTGATCTTCCTGGTCCTCGCGGGCGTCTTCACCTTCTATCTCGGCAATTTCTTCGAGCGCGGCCAGGCCGATCTTCAGGCCTTCTTCTCGTTCCACCCGTGGCTCTATCTGTTCCTGATCCCGGCGATCTCGATGCGCCTGTGGTCGGAGGAACGCCGCTCCGGCACGATCGAATTGTTCCTGACACTGCCGATTTCGATCGGAGAAGCGGTGGTTGGCAAGTTCCTCGCCGCCTGGGCGTTCATCGCCATCGCGCTGGTGCTGACCTTCCCGATGTGGATCACGGTCAACATCCTGGGCAATCCCGATAACGGCATCATCGCGGCGTCCTATATCGGTTCGCTGTTGATGGCGGGCGGGTATTTGGCCATCGGCGCTTGCGTTTCCGCGATCACCAAAAGCCAGGTCATCGCCTTCGTCGTGGCCGCCGCCGTGTGCTTCGTGTTCACGGTCTCGGGTACCACGATGGTGCTGGCGTTCTTCGCGGGCTGGGCGCCGCAAGCCGTGGTCGACGCGATCGCCAGCTTCTCGTTCATGGCGCATTTCTCGGCGATCTCGCGCGGCGTCATCGATCTGCGCGATCTCGTCTATTTCGTCTCGCTGATCGCCGCGTTCCTGTTCGCGAACGCGGCGCTGGTCGAACTCAAGAAGGCGGGCTGAGCAATGAAGATGGGCCGTTCCGCACTCGGTGGCATGGGGATCGCGCTGGCGGCGATCCTGTTCGTCGCGATCAACGCGCTCGCGGGTCCGCTGCTTCAGGGCCTGCGTTTGGACCTGACGTCCGACAAGCTGTTCACGCTGAGCCAGGGCACGCGCGCGATCCTGGGCCGCATCGACGAGCCGGTGACGCTGCGCTTCTATTATTCCGAGCGTCTGGGCCGCGAGATTCCGTCCTACGGCGTGTACGCGGTGCGCGTGCGCGAAATGCTCGAGGAATATCGCGACGCCGCGCGCGGCAAATTGCGCCTCCAGATCATCGACCCGCCGCCCTTCTCGGACGAAGAAGATCGCGCCGTCGCCTTCGGCCTGCAGGCCGTACCGCTCAACCAGCAGGGCGAGACGGTCTATTTCGGCCTCGCAGGATCGAACACGGCCGACAAGGAAGAATCGATCGCTTTCTTCCAGCCGGATCGCGAGCGTTTCCTCGAATACGATCTCACCAAGCTCGTCTATAACCTCGCCACGCCCAAGAAGCCGGTCGTCGGTTTGATGACGATGATCCCGATGGCGGGCGAATTCCGCTCGATGCGGCCCACGCCGCCCTCGGCCGTCTATTCGCAGCTCACGCAATTCTTCGAAGTGCGCGGGATCGAGCCCAACGCGACCGAGATCCCGGCCGATATCGGCGTGCTGATGCTCGTACACCCCAAGGAATTGCCGGAATCGACGCTTTACGCGATCGACCAATTCGCGATGCGCGGCGGGCGCCTGCTCGTGTTCGTCGATCCGCATGCGGAATCGGACGCCGCGCGCGGCGGTCCGGCGGCGATGGGCGGCAATACCGGGTCCGACCTCAAGAAGATCTTCGACGCGTGGGGCATCGAAATGGCGCCGGGCAAGCTCGCCGGCGACCGCCAAGCGGCGCGGCGCGTGAACGCGGGCACCGAAGGCCGCATGCGCGCGGTCGATTACGTGCTGTGGCTCACGCTGCGCGACACGAATTTCGACAAGTCGGATATTCTGCTCAGCGAAGCCTCGATCATCCAGGCGGCATCGGTCGGCATTCTTTCCAAGAAAGAAGGTGCTGCGATCGGCTTCCAGCCCTTGATCCGCAGCTCGACCGATTCCGAGGCGATCGAGGCGGACAAGGTGCGCACGCAGCCCGATCCCGTGCAGCTCTATCAGGATTTCAAGCCGTCAGGCGAAAGCTTCGTGCTGGCCGCCCGCCTGCATGGCGCCGTGAACTCGGCGTTCGAGGCACGGCCCGCCCCGGCGGAAGGCGAGAAAGCGCCGGAAAACGCGCCGGCGCATCTCGCTAAAAGCCAGAGCGATCTGAACGCCATCGTCGTGGCCGATACCGATCTGCTCGACGACCGCTTCTGGGTGACGACGCAGGATTTCTTCGGCCAGCGCGTGGCCGTGCCCGCGGCCTATAACGGCGATTTCGTCGTCAACGCGGTCGATAATCTGCTCGGCTCGTCGGAGCTGATTGGATTGCGCGGACGCGGCCTTTCGCAGCGCCCGTTCACGGCGCTGCAATCGATCCAGCGCGACGCCGAAGCGCGCTTCCGCGCCAAGGAACGCGCGCTGCAGGAAAAGCTCAAGGAAACCGAGCAGCGCCTTGCCCAGTTGCAGGGGCGCGGGGCGGCGGGCGAGCAAGCCAATCGCGCCATCGCGGGGCCGGAGCAGCAGGCGGAGATCGAGAAATTCCGCGCCGAGCTGGTCGGCTTCCGCCGCGAACTGCGCGACGTGCAGGCGCAATTGCGCGGCGATATTGAACGCGTCGAGATCGCGACCAAGGCGGTCAATATCGCCGCCGTGCCCGTCGCGATCGCAATTCTGGCGCTGGTGCTGGGTTGGCTGCGCATTCGCCGCCGCCGCCCGGCCGCGAACTGATCGGAGAGTCCGATGCGCGCGAAAACCCTCGCTGTCTTGGCCGTCGCCGCATTGCTGGCGGGCGGCGGCGCCTATTACGTCAACGCGACCCGCAATGTCGCACCCGTCGATCGGGCGGCGGGCACGCTCGTCTTCCCCGATCTCGCGGCGAAGGCGAACGCGATCGCCTCCGTACGGATCGAAACCAATGGCGCCGCATTCACGCTGAAACGCGACGGCGAAGCCTGGGTTCTGCCCGAACGCGACGGCTACGCGGTCGAATTCGATCAGACGCGCCGCTTGTTGCTCGAACTCGTCGCCTTGCGCGTGTCGGAATCGCGCACCGCCAATCCGGCGCTGCATGCCGAACTCGATCTCGACGGCGCGGGTAAGGACCAGAAGGCGGTTCGCCTGACGCTCGCCGACGCGAACAATGCCGCGCTCGCCGATCTGCTGATCGGGCGTTCGCGCTTCGGCCGCCAGGGCACGGCGGGCGACGGCACGTTCATCCGCCGCCAGGGCGAGAACCAGGTCTATCTCGCGCGCGGCCGTCTGGCGCCCGAGCGCGACGCCGCGAAGTGGCTCGACCGCCGCGTGATGAACGTGGAGCGCGAGCGCATCGCGTTGATCGATCTGACCGCGATCGACGGCGAGCGTCTGTCGGCCGGCAAGAAATCGCCCGCCGAAAACGATATCGAACTCGCCGGCGTGCCCGACGACAAGAAGGTCAAATCGGCCTTCGACGTGAATTTGCTGTCCAGCGCCTTCGAAGGTCTCGACCTCGAAGACGTGCGCAAGGCCGATGGCCTCGATTTCGACGCCGCCCGCGAACGCGCGGTCTACACGACCTTCGACGGTTTGAAGATCGAGATCGCCTTGGTGCAGGACCGCGACACGCGTTGGGCGCGGATCGCGGCGTCGTTCGAAGCGCCGGCGGCCCTGGTCGATCCGGCTTCGGCGCCCAACGCACGGCTGCGTCCGGCCGAGGACGCGGCCAAGCAGGCCGCCGAAATCACCGCGAAGACCAGAGGCTGGGCCTATCGCTTCCCCGACTACAAGGTCGAGCAGATGACCAAGCGCGTCGCCGACCTGATCGAGCCCAAGACCCCGCCGGCGGAAGAAAAGAAGGAATCGGGCGGCTGAACCCCCTCGTCATCCCGGACAAGCCGATGCGGTTTTGCATCGGCGCGATCCGGGATCTTGCACGAGACCCCGGCTCTCGCTTCGCTCGGCCGGGGTGGCGGGTTTTACGGCTGGGGCATCGGCGGCAGGACCAGCATCGGGTCCACGCGGATATCGAACAGATTGACCCGCCAATCGAGATGCGGGCCCGTCGCGCGGCCCGTCGCGCCGGCGGCACCCACCGTTTCGCCCTGGCGCACGCGCTGGCCGACGGCAACGTCGATGCGCGACAGGTGGGAGTAGGTCGAGCTGACGCCCGACCCGTGATCCAAAATCAGCGTGCCGCCGGTGAAATAGATATCCGGATCGGCGAAGGTTACGACCGCGTCGGCCGCCGCGACGACCGGCGTGCCCGTGGGCACGGCGATATCGATGCCGTAATGCGGCTGGCGCGATTGGCCGTTCAAAATGCGCTGGCTGCCATAGACGCCCGAAATCCGCCCGACGACGGGCCAGACGAAACCCGACAGGTAGAAGGGCTCCGTGCCGTCGATCCGCCTCGCCTCGGCGATGCGCGCATTCTCCGCGCGGATGCGTTCGAGCAAGGCGGGATCTGGCGTGACCATCGCCTCGGGCAGGCCGTCGATGCGCTGGATGTCGAATGTGCGGGGCTTCACGTCCAGCGCGCGGCGCACGCGCCGCCCGTCGGGGAAGATCAATTCCAGCGTCGCGTTGCGGCCGGCATCGCGGCCGAAGGCGATGGGGAAACGCCCATCGGCCGAAACGCGCATCTCGCGGCCTTCGAAAATCGCGCGCGTGCCGGGCTCGGCGCGCACCACGGCGAATCCGCCTTGCGCGATCTCACCTTTGATCTCGATATTGTCGGCCGCGACCGGCGCCGCGACGAGCAACGCCAAAGCGAAGGCCAGACGCTTCACAGCAGCGAGCCCTGCTTGCCCGGCGGCGCGGGCTTGGGCGCGGCCGTTTTGCGTGGCGCCGCCCCTTCCACATGCGCGCCAACATCGCCGTCGGCGAAGCGCAGCGTAACGTCGCCCGCTTTGCGCGCGTCGGCGGCTTGCGTGACCAACTGGCCTTGCGCGTCGGTCACCAGCGCGAAGCCACGCGCCAGCGTCTTGCGATAGGAATAGCTTTCCAGCAGATCGCCCGCGCGGCCCAGCGACGCGATGCGCGTGTCGATTCCGCGCGAAGCCGCCCCCTTGGCGCGCGCCAGCAGATCGGCGACGTGCTTGGTCTCGCGCGCGAGATTGGCTTTGGTTGCGGCGGTGTTGGCGGAGAGGGCGGCACCCGCGCGCGCCAAAGCGCCCTTGGCGCGTTCGAGCTGCGTTTTGGGATCGGGCAGGCGCGCGCCCAGTTCGATCACGGTCCGCTTACGCTTGTCGATCAGCGCCGTGCCCGCGAGTTTCAAACGTTCGGCGCGTTCGTCCAAGCGCTGGGCGCGATCCTCGACCAGGCGCATCGGGTCGCCCAGCGACGCCGCCGACAAACGCTGGCGGCGATCGTCGAACATACGTTCCAGCCCTGCTTCCAGCGACGCGGCGTTGCGCGCGAGCCGCGCGATCAATTCCTGGCGCACGGGTACCACCATTTCGGCGGCGGCGGTCGGCGTGGGGGCGCGGCGGTCGGAGGCGAAATCGATCAGCGTCGTATCCGTCTCGTGCCCGACGGCGGAGACGAGCGGGATTTCGCTCTCGGCGGCCGCGCGCACGACGATTTCCTCGTTGAACGCCATCAGATCTTCGATCGAGCCGCCGCCGCGCGCGACGATCAGCACATCGGGGCGCGGGATTTTGCCGCCCGGTTCCAGCGCGTTGAATCCGCGGATCGCCGTCGCGACCTGTTCGGCGGCTCCTTCGCCTTGCACGGCCACGGGCCAGACCAGCACATGGCGCGGGAAGCGGTCGGACAGGCGATGCAGAATGTCGCGGATGACCGCCCCGGTCGGCGAGGTGATGACGCCGATGACCGCCGGCAAATACGGCAAAGGTCTTTTGCGCTCGGCGTTGAACAAGCCTTCGGCGGCGAGGCGCTTCTTGCGATCTTCGATCAGCTTCAGCAGCGCGCCTTGGCCCGCCAGCTCCATCCGCTCGACCACGATCTGGTATTTCGAACGGCCGGGATAGGTGGTCAGGCGCCCGATCGCGATCACTTCCATCCCGTCTTCGGGCTTGATCGCGAGTTTTCCGGCCGAACCGCGCCAGCACACGCCGTCGATCGCCGCGTCCGCGTCCTTCAGCGCGAAATAAAGATGGCCCGAGGAATGGCGCTTGAAGCCCGAAATTTCGCCGCGCACGCGCACGATTTCGAACGCATCCTCGACCGTGCGTTTGACCGCTTGCGAAAGCTCCGAAACGGTGTATTCCGGCAAATTGCCGCGCGGGGATTCCATGCCCCGCATGATACAAGCGGGCGCGGATTCGAGGGAGACGGAATTATCGCCATGCGCATTTTGGTCGTCGGTTCGGGCGGACGCGAACATTCCCTGTGCTGGGCGATTTCCGCCTCGCCGCTTTGCGACAAGCTGTTCTGCGCGCCGGGCAATCCGGGCATCGCCGCCTTGGCCGAATGCTTGCCGGTGGGGGCCGAGGATATTCCCGGCATCGTCGCGGCGGCCAAGGCCCGGAAGATCGATTTCGTCGTCGTCGGGCCCGAAGCGCCGCTGGTCGCCGGAATCGTGGATCGCTTGGCCGAGGCGGGCATTCCCGCTTTCGGGCCGATGGCGGCGGCGGCCCAGCTCGAAGGTTCCAAGGGCTTCATGAAGGATTTCTGCGCGCGCGCGGGCGTGCCCACGGCCGAATATCGCCGCTTCAACGACGCGGCGACGGCGCGCGCCTATATCCGCGAGAAGGGCGCCCCCATCGTCGTCAAGGCCGATGGCTTGGCGGCGGGCAAGGGTGTGGTCGTGGCGGCCACGCTCGACGAGGCCTTGGTCGCGATCGACGATGCGATGGTCGCCGGGCGCTTCGGCAAGGCGGGCGCGGAAGTCGTGGTCGAGGAATTCCTCGACGGCGAGGAGGCGAGTTTCTTCGCGCTGTGCGACGGCGAACACGCTTTGTCGTTCGGGGCGGCGCAAGACCATAAGCGCGTGGGCGACGGCGATACCGGCCCGAATACCGGCGGTATGGGCGCCTATTCGCCGACCAAGCTGGTCGACGCCGCGATGGAAAAGCGGATCATGGACGAGATCGTGCTGCCCACGGTCAAAGTCATGGCGAAGGAAGGCGCGCCGTTTAAGGGCGTGTTGTTCGCCGGGCTGATGATCGGCAAAGCGGGGCCGAAGCTGATCGAATTCAATGTGCGTTTCGGCGATCCGGAATGCCAGACGCTGATGCTGCGCCTCAAATCCGATTTGCTGCCGGCGTTGATCGCCAGCCAACAGGGCGAGCTCAAGCGCTTCGATCTGCGTTGGCGCGACGATACGGCGATTTGCGTCGTGATGGCGGCCGAAGGTTACCCAAACACGCCCAAGAAGGGCACGGAGATCCGCAACCTCGACGCGGCGGGCAAGCTCGACGGCGTCACCGTATTCCATGCGGGCACCAAAGCCGCCGGGGACAAGATCGTCGCCGATGGCGGGCGCGTGCTCGGCGTTTGCGCGATCGGCAAAACGGCCAAGGACGCGCAAGCCAAAGCCTATAAGGCGGTCGACGCGATCGACTGGCCGGGCGGCTTCTGCCGGCGCGATATCGGCTGGCGCGTTCTGTGACCGGCTTCGTCTACGAAGATATCGAGCCGCCGGAAAGCGGCGGCGCCACGACGCTTGCGCCCGGCGTCAAATGGGTGCGACTGACGCTGCCCTTTCCGCCCGATCACATCAATGTCTGGCTGATCGACGAAGGCGAAAGCTGGACGATCGTCGATACCGGCCTCGCGCGCGACGAGACGAAGGCCGAATGGGAACGCGTGTTCGAAACGCAGCTCGACGGCAAGCCGGTCGGGCGTTTGATCTGCACCCATTTCCATCCCGATCATATGGGGCTTGCCGCGTGGATCTGCGCGCGCTGGAACGTCGAGCTCTGGACGACGCTGGGCGAATACATGACCGCGCGCTACGCGATCACGCCCGCCACGCCGGGCGATATCGAGAATCGCATCGGCTTCTATCGCGCCAACGGAATCGATGCCGATTCGGTCGGGCAGTTCGCCACGCCCGAGAATCTCTATCGGCGCGGCGTGCCGGATCTGCCGGCGCATTATCGCCGCATACATGGCGGCCGGGCGCTGCGTTTGGGCGCGAAGGATTGGACGCCGATCATCGGGCGCGGCCATTGCCCGGAGCATGCGTGCCTTTGGGCGCGCGATCTGAATGTCGCCATCGTCGGCGATATCGTGCTGCCGCGCATCACGCCCAATATCGGTGTGTGGCCGGTCGATCCCTTCGCCGATCCGCTGCGCGATTATCTCGATAGTTTGGACGGCTTCACGGGCGTGCCGGAAACGACGTTGATCCTGCCCGCGCACGGCCAGCCTTATCGCGGCGTGGGGGCGCGCATCGCCGCGATCCGCGCGCATCACGAGGACCGCTTGGCCGTGCTGCGCCAGGCCTTCGCCGAAACCCCGGCGGGTTTGCGCGCGGTCGATTGCTTCAAGCTGCTGTTCAAGCGCGAGATCACGCCGCGCAATGTGGGCCTCGCGGTCGGCGAGGCGCTGGCGCATCTGCATCTGCTTGAATCGCGCGGCGAGGCCAAACGCGCACGCGATGCGGACGGCACGTGGCGGTTCAGCGCCGCGCTTTAAAGAAATCGCGCAGCAGCGCGGCCGCGTCGGTTTCGGCAATACCGCCGAACAATTCGGGCCGGTGATGGCAGGTCGCTTGCGCAAAAATGCGCGGGCCGTTTTCCACACCGCCGCCCTTGGGGTCCGAGGCCCCCCAATAGACCCGGCGCAGCCTGGCGAAGGAAATCGCCGTCGCGCACATCGGGCAGGGCTCCAGCGTCACGTAGAGATCGCAATCGGGCAGGCGCGAATCGCCACGCTTGGCGGCGGCCTCGCGGATCGCCAGCATTTCGGCATGCGCCGTCGGGTCTTTGTCGCGCTCGACGCGGTTATGCGTCGCGGCCAGGACGGCGCCTTCCGCGTCGACCAGCACCGCGCCGACCGGCACTTCGCCCGCCGAAGCGGCGATTCGGGCCTGTTCGAGGGCCAATTCCATGTACCCGGACATGGGTTCCGTTTACCGGGGAATCGCCCGCGTGCTAAGAGATTTCCATCATGACGCTCCCCCTTATCGGCATCACGCTGGACAGCGAACCGGCCGGCGGCTGGTCGAAAATGCCCTGGTACGCGCTGCGCCAGAATTACTGCGGCGCGGTCGCGGCGGCGGGCGGCTTGCCCGTGGCTTTGCCGCACGAGCCCGAAAAAGCCGGCGATTATTTGGACCGGATCGACGGTCTGCTGATCACCGGCGGCGCCTTCGACGTCGATCCCGCGATGTTCGGGGCGTCGAGCAAACACGCCACGGTCAAAACCAAGGATCGGCGCACCGCGTTCGAATACGCGATCGTCAAGGGCGCGTTGGAGCGTGACATGCCGATCCTGGGGATTTGCGGCGGCGAGCAATTGCTGGCCGTCGCCTTGGGCGGCACGCTGATCCAGCATATCCCGGACGAAGTGCCGGGCTGCTTGCCGCATGAACAACCCAATCCGCGCACCGAGCCGGGACATATTGTGGACGTGGTCCCCGGCACGCTTTTGCATAAGTCGAACGGGGAGCGCGCGCGCATGGACGTGAATTCGGCCCATCATCAGGCGGTCAAGACCGTCGGCCCCGGCACGATCGTCAGCGCCAAGGCGCCCGACGGCGTGATCGAAGCCATCGAGGCGCCGGGCAAGCGCTTTTGCCTGGGCGTCGAATGGCATCCCGAATATTCGATCGATCCGGGCGACGACGCGATTTTCCGCGCCTTCGTCGCCGCGTGCCGCCAATGACCGACGAAACCCCCAAGGGCGCCCCGCTGAAAGGCGAACGCATCGCCAAGGTGATGGCGCGCGCGGGTCTTTGTTCGCGGCGCGAAGCCGAAGCGCTGATCGCGCAAGGCCGCGTGTTCATCAACGGCAAGCGCCTGACCAGCCCCGCGCATAACGTGCAGCCGACCGACGAGATCATCGTCGACAACAAGAAGCTGGCGAAGCCCGAGCGGCCGCGGCTGTTCCGCTTCCACAAGCCGCGCGGCGTGCTGACCGCGACGCGCGATCCCGAAGGCCGCCCGACGATCTATGACGGCATGCCGGCCGAATTGCCGCGTCTGATGCCGGTCGGGCGCCTCGACTACAATTCCGAAGGGTTGCTGCTGCTGACCAACGACGGCGGCATCAAACGCCATCTGGAACTGCCGGCGACCGGCATCAAGCGCAAATATCGCGTGCGCGTCTATGGCAGCCCCGATCCCGCGCGCCTCGCGCGCTTGAAGAACGGCATCACGATCGAAGGCGTGCATTACGGTTCGATCGACGCGCGCCTCGAAGGCAAACCCAACACCAGCAATGCCTGGATGATCTTCGAGCTGACCGAAGGAAAAAACCGCGAAATCCGCCGTGTGTGCGAGGCGATGGGTTTGCAGGTCAACCGCCTGATCCGCATCGGCTACGGCGCCTTCGAACTCGACAAGCTTGCGGTGAAGGCTATCGAGGAAGTCGGCCCCGGCGAATTGCGCAAGGTGCTGGGCTCGGCTTTGGCCGGCGCACCGTTGAAGCTCGGCGGCAGGCCCGAGACGTGAAGTCGGACGGCGGTTCGGGATCGATTCGCGTCGTCGGCGGGCGCTGGCGCGGGCGCAAACTTGCCGCTCCCGACGATCGCGCGATCCGCCCGACCGGCGAGCGCCAGCGCGAATCCCTGTTCAATATCCTCGGCCACGGCGCCTATGCGCCCGGCGGCGTGTCGATGCTGCAGGGGGCCGCGGTGCTCGACGTTTTCGCAGGGACGGGCGCGTTGGGTTTGGAAGCCTTGTCGCGCGGGGCGGCGAACGTGTTGTTCCTGGAACAGGCGGCGAATGCGCGCCGCTTGATCGAAACCAATATCGCCGCGTGCAAGGCGCAAGGGGCGGCGCGCTTGGTTATGGGCGACGCGACCAATCCGGCGGCACCGCCGCCGTCGCCCTGGACGCCCGCGACGCTCGTTTTCCTCGATCCGCCTTACGGCAAGGAATTGGGGCCGAAGGCGTTGGCCGCGTTGTATGCGAAGGGTTGGCTCGCCCCGGGTTGCGTGGCGGTCGCCGAAACCGGCGAGCATGAAGCGTTCGCCGTGCCCGAAGGTTTCGCACAGGAAGATATGCGCGATTACGGCAAGACGACGCTGCGCTTCTTGCGCAAGCTCTGAAAAAGAAAACGGCGCGGGAGGATTTCTCCGCCCGCGCCGTTCGCCGTTAGGCTTGTCGCCGGAAGATCAGGCCGCGTTCTTGGACATGATCTCTTCCGCGATGTTGCGCGGCACCGGCTCGTAGTGATCGAACTGCATCGTGAAGGACGCGCGGCCCTTCGACATCGAACGCAGATCCGAGATGTAGCCGAACATCTCCGACAGCGGCACGTGGCTGCGGATGATGACCGACGTCGCGACCTGATCCTGGCTCTGGATGATGCCGCGGCGGCGGTTGATGTCGCCCACGACGTCGCCGACATGGTCGGGCGGCGTCGTCACTTCGACGTCCATGATCGGCTCCAGGATGATCGGCTGGGCCTTGCGCATGCCTTCGCGGAAGCAGGCCTTGGCGGCGATTTCGAAGGCCAGCGCCGACGAGTCGACGTCGTGGTACTTGCCGTCGAGCAGCGAGTACTTGAAGTCGACAGTCTGGAAGCCCGCGAGCACGCCCTGCTCGCACTGCACCTTGATGCCCTTTTCGACCGCGGGGATGAATTCGCGCGGCACCGAACCGCCGACGACTTCGTCCTCGAACACGACGCCGGCGTTGCGCGGCTGCGGCTCGAACTTGATCGTCACTTCGGCGAACTGACCCGAACCGCCCGACTGCTTCTTGTGGGTGTAGGTTTCGGTGTGCGCCTTCGAGATCGTCTCGCGATACGCGACCTGCGGCGAGCCGATATTGGCTTCGACGCCGTATTCGCGCTTGAGACGATCGACGATGATTTCGAGATGCAGTTCGCCCATGCCCGACAGAATGGTCTGGCCCGACTCGTGGTCGGTTTTCAGACGCAAGCTGGGGTCTTCGGCGACCAGCTTCTGGAGGCCGATGGCCATCTTCTCGACCGAGTCCTTCGTCTTGGGCTCGACCGCGATGTCGATGACGGGCACGGGGAACGCCATGCGCTCGAGGATCACGGGATCTTCCGGTGCCGCGAGCGTGTCGCCCGTGCCGGTGTCCTTCAGGCCCACGAAAGCGACGATGTCGCCGGCGTAGACTTCCTTGATCTCGTCGCGCTTGTCGGCGTGCATCTGGAACATGCGGCCGATGCGTTCCTTCTCGCCTTTCGTCGTGTTGAGCACGGTGTCGCCGGACTTGAGCACGCCCGAATACACCCGCACGAAGGTGAGGTTGCCGTACTTGTCGTTGATCATCTTGAACGCGAGTGCGGAGAACGGCTCGTCGTCCTTGGCGGCCTTGAAGCGTTCGGCTTCGCCTTCCTCGGTGATGACGCGCATGCCCTGGATGTCCGCCGGCGAGGGCAGATAATCGATGACCGCGTCGAGCAGCGTCTGCACGCCCTTGTTCTTGAAGGCCGAGCCGCAGAACACCGGACGGAACGCGCCCGACACCGCACCCTTCTTGATGCAGCGCTTCAGCGTCGCTTCCGCGACGTCGTTCTTCTCGAAATATTCCTCCATGGCGGCGTCGTCGACGCCGACGACGGCGTCGAGCAGCTGCTGGCGGAATTCCTTCGCCTTGTCGACGAGGTCGGCCGGAATGTCGATGTCGTCGAACTTGGCGCCCAGCTCGTCGCCGTGCCAAACCACGCCCTTCATGCGGACGAGATCGACGATGCCCTTGAAGTCGCCTTCGGCGCCGATCGGGATCTGGCACACGGCCGTGACGATGCCGAGCTTCTCCTTCATGGAGTCGACGGCCTTGTAGAAGTCCGCGCCCGTGCGGTCCATCTTGTTGACGAACACGACGCGGGGGACGTTATAGCGATCGGCCAAGCGCCAGTTCGTTTCCGACTGGGGCTGCACGCCGGCCACGCCGCAAATGACGAACACGGCGCCGTCGAGCACGCGCAGCGAACGGTTCACTTCGATGTTGAAATCGATGTGGCCGGGCGTGTCGATGACGTTGATGCGGTGGCCGTTCCACTCGGCGGTCACGGCGGCGGACGTGATCGTGATGCCGCGCTCGCGCTCCTGCTCCATGTAATCGGTCGTGGTGTTGCCGTCGTGCACCTCGCCGATCTTATGGGACTTGCCCGTGTAATAGAGGATCCGCTCGGTCGTGGTGGTCTTGCCCGCGTCGATATGCGCGGTGATGCCGATATTGCGGAGCTTCTCGATCGGGATAGTTCGCGGCACGACTGCCTCCGTTGGCGCCGGCTCGGATTTCCCCAATGGGAAGCGGGCCGGGGGTTGGGTAAAACGAAACCGCGCGGGCGCCGATCCCCCTTTCGGGCGGGCGGCGGTCGCGCGGGCTACATCCGTGAAAACGGCGCGGGGCTTATACCCTTCGCGGGGCTTATATGGCAACAGCGAAGCGGGGGTTAAAGCCCCCGGAGGCCGCCCCCGGCCGGGCTGGTGCTAGACCCAAGAATCGGTTAGGTTTTTAGCCATGCCGCCCAGCCCACCCGAGGACCGCAAAGCGGTCATGCGCCGGATCAACCTCCAGGCCGATGCCATTCGGCGCAAACTCGACCCCAAAGTGCTCGAGCGCGCCAAGGTGGTGGCCGAGGGCGGTGAGATCTACGACCGCGAAGCCGCGCAGAAGGTCGTGGGCGAATTCCTCAAGGGCAAAACCCGCAAGGACGGAGGCCTGTTCCAGCAGGAACTGATGGCCCGTCTGCGCGGGGTCAAGCACTGACAGCATCCGGGACCCCGACATATGCAAGCCTATCGCTATCTGACCGGGAAGGACGATTCGTCCTTCTGCCACCGCGTGACCAAGGCGTTGAACGAGGGCTGGCAGCTTTACGGCAGCCCGACGCTGACCTTCGACGCCGCCAAGGGCCATGCGGTCTGCGGCCAGGCGATCATGAAGGAAGTCCCGGACGTCGAGTATTCGCCGGAGCTGAAGCTCGGCGATCTCTAACGTTTTTCGAGCGTGCCGGTCCGCCGTCCGCTCGCGTCGCGGATGACGAAGCCGCCGCGCCCGTCGCTTTCATAGGTTTCGACCCGGCGGCCGGACGCGTCGCGGCGGATATAGTCGCCGCCGCTGCTTTCTATCGTTCCGGTGCGCCGGCCCGACGCGTCGCGTAACACGAAGTCCTGCGCCATCGCGGCGGTCGCCGTTCCCGCCAGCAGAATCGCGGCCAGAACTCTTAAGTTCTTCATGGGTGCCTCCCGCAATTCCAACGGAATTGCCGGCCGACTCATTCCCGCCGCTTGTCGGTGTGATATTCGCCGCCTAGGATTCGGGGAATGAATCCGATCTCGCGCCGCACGCTCCTCGTCGCTTCCGCCGCGACGCTCGCCATTCCCGCTCGGGCGCAGGCGCGTTTCATCAATCCCTACGATCCCGCCGCGTTGCGCGCGCGCAAAGGCGTGAAAGGGCCGGTCAACGCGCAATGCCCGGCGATGCCCCCGCCGGCTCGCGATCTGGTCGTGCCGGATTTCTATGCCGACCCGCCGGTCTATAGCCGCATCGACCATGACCGGCTGGAACAGCGCAACGCGCTGGTGAAGCCGATCGAGGCGGCGACGCGCGGCGTCGCCCTCAGCATGGATCGTTGGGTGCGGCACAATCCCGTCGACGGGCGCTATGCGGCGTGTGCCGCCGCCGCCCTCGACGCGATGGCGCAGGCGGATTCGACACTCGGCCAAACGAATACCCAAGGCGGGTTCGAGCGCAAATGGATGTTCTGCGCGTTGGCGCTGGCGCATCTCAAACTCGCGACCGCGCCCGAATACGACGAAGCCATGCAAGCCCGCGTGCGCGCGTGGTTCGCGCGCTATTTGCCGCATCTGCGCGAAACCTACGACAAGCCACCGGGGCGTGGACCCGCCCCCTCGATGCAGCTGAACAACCACGCGACCTGGGCGGGGCTGTGCGCGATGGCGTTGGCGCTGGCGACCGGCGACGACGCGAATTGGCGCTGGGGCCTATCGCGGATCCAACTGACCCTCGACCAGGTCGATGCCGACGGGTTCCTGCCGCTCGAAGTCCTGCGCGGCGTGAAGGCGCTGCATTATCACAGCTTCACGCTGGGCCCGCTGGCGCTGGCGGCGTTCCTCGCGCGGTCCAACGGCGTCGATCTCGCGGGGCCGGCGGATGGGCCGTTCCACCGCCTCGCCAAACGCACCTTCCACGCTTACACCGATCCGGCACCGTTCGAAGCGCGCACCGGCGGCAAGACGCAAACGCCGTTCTCGAAATTCTACGATATGGCCTGGATCGAGATTTACGCGGGCGAATTCGACAAACCCGAATTCCTGACCGCATTGGGCGACCGCCGCCCGCAAGGCCAATCCTGGCTCGGCGGTGATCTCACGCTCTGGCACGCCAAGGACCGCTAACCGCGCGGACGTAAATGGTCCGCGAATTGGCGCGCGCACTCGGCCCAGGAATAATCTCGCGCATGGGCGAGCGCACGGTCGCGCGGGATTTCCAGCGCCTCCAAACACGCGGCGCGTAAATCCTCGTCCATCGCCCCGCCGGATTGTGCGGCCGGGCGATCGCCCAGCACGTCCAGCGGGCCGGTGACGGGATAGGCGGCGACCGGCGTGCCGCACGCCATCGCTTCGAGCAGCACCAGGCCGAACGTATCGGTCTTCGACGGGAAGACGAATACCTCGGCGGCGGCGTAAACGCGCGCGAGTTCGGCCTGTTGCAGCACGCCCAGGAAATTCACGTCCGGATACGCCGTGCGCAGCGACGCCAGCGCCGGGCCTTCGCCGACCACCCATTTCGAGCCGGGCAGATCGAGTTTCAAAAACGCTTCGACGTTCTTCTCGACCGCGACGCGCCCGACATAGACGAAAATCGGCGGCTTGGTTTGCAAACGGTCACGCGGACCCGGTTTGAAGATTTCCAGATCGACGCCGCGCGTCCACAGCACGACATTATCGAAACCCCAGGATTCGAGATCCTTCTTCACCGTCGGCGTCGGCACCATCACGCGGCCGGCGGGGCCGTGGAAACGGCGCAGTACCGCATAGCTCCACGACAACGGCGCATGGATGCGCGCATTGACGTATTCCGGGAAACGCGTGTGATAGGCGGTGGTGAAGGGCAAATTGCGCTTCAAGCACGCCTTGCGCGCCGCCCAGCCCAGCGGGCCCTCGGTCGCGATATGCACGGCGTCGGGCGCGAATTCGTCGAGCAATTTGCCCACACGGCGCGATCCCGCCAGCGACAAGCGGATCTCGGGATAGGTCGGGCAGGGGAAGGTCGTGAAGCGTTCGGGCGCGATCAGCTCGACCGCGTGCCCCATCAGCTCCAGCTGCTTCTTCGTTTCGGTCAGCGTGCGCACGACGCCGTTGACTTGCGGGCGCCACGCATCGGTGACGATGACGATGCGAAGATTGCGCGAAGCCGCGTTCATCGCGCGGCTCCCATCGGGGCCGCCAGCATGTCGAATTTGCGGATATGCGCCCAGTCGACGATCTTGAAGCTGCCGTCCCAATCCTCGACCAAGGCCGTGCAGCTTTCGACCCAATCGCCATCGTTCATATAAAGCGCTTCGCCGATCGTGCGGATTTCGGCCTTATGGATATGGCCGCAGATCACGCCGTCGAAGCCGCGGCGATGGGCTTCGCCCGCCACCGCTTCCTCGAAATCGGAGATGTATTTGACCGCGTTCTTGACCTTGTTTTTCAGCCACGCCGACAGCGACCAATAGGGCAGGCCGAAAGTGCGGCGCGCGCGGTTGAACCATTCGTTGGTCCAAAGCGCGCAGTTATAGGCGTGGTCGCCCAGGAAGGCGAGCCAGCGCGCGTAGCGCACCACGCCGTCGAACGCGTCGCCATGGACGACCAGCATGCGCTTGCCGTCCGCGGTCTCGTGCGTGGCTTCGCCCGCGATGAAGATGCCGCCGAAATGATGGTCGAGATAGTCGCGCAAGGCTTCGTCGTGATTGCCGGGAACGTAGATGACGTCGGTTCCCTTGCGCGCCTTGCGCAGCACCTTCTGCACCACGTCGTTATGCGCTTGCGGCCAATACCAGCCGCGCTTCAGGCGCCAGCCGTCGACGATGTCGCCGACGAGATAGAGCTTGTCGGATTCGTTGTGCTTGAGGAAATCGAGCAGGAACTCCGCCTTGCAGCCCGGCGTACCGAGATGGATGTCGGAGAGGAAGATCGTGCGCCAGCGTTTGACGTCGTCGCCGCCATCGCCGCCGCCGCCCATACCGTCGGGTGCGCGCATCGCGATGGCGCCGGCACGATGATCCACAAACTTGTCCACTGCCCCTCTCCGCGCCGATTCGGCGATTTCCTTTTGTCCGTATAAGGGCTTCGTGGTAGTCGTTTCGAGTGAATCTTCCGTTGCGAGAATAATTTCTAGAAACTTCGCGTGATCGTCATAAAAATGCCATTCGACGCGAGAACCTCACGCCTTTTGGTCGTCTACAATCCCATCGCCGGGCGCCGCCGGCGGCGCTTTTTGTCGCGCGTGCTGGAAGCGTTGGAGCGGCGCGGGCTTTCGGTGCGGCTCGAGCCCACGAGAAAACGCGGCGACGCGGAGGATCTCGCGCGCATCGCCGACGCCGACCGCATCGTCGTCGCGGGCGGCGACGGCACGATCAACGAAGCGCTGAACGGGCTTCCCGAGAACGGGCCGCCGCTCGCGGTCATTCCGCTGGGCACCGCCAACGTGCTGGCGCATGAGCTGGGCGTGACGGCGGGCGCCGAGGCGGTGGCGCAAGCGATCGTCGACGGCATCCCGCGCGATGTGACGCTGGGTCTCGTCAACGGACGGCGCTTTTCGATGATGGCGGGTATAGGGTTCGACGCGCATGTCGTGCGCGACGTTGACACGAAGCTCAAACGCGCCATCGGCAAAGGCGCCTATGTGATCGAATCTTTGCGCCAGCTCTTCAAATTCGCGCCGCGTTTTTACGATGTGCGCATCGACGGCACGGCGCATCGCGCATCGTCGGTCATTTTGTGCAACGGCCATTACTATGGCGGGCGCTTTGTCGCGGCACCGAACGCGCGGCTCGACGCGCCCGAATTCCAAGTCGTGCTGTTCGGCACCGCCGGGCGTTTGGCGACGCTCCGCTACGCCGTGGCGCTGGCGCTGGGCCGGTTGCCGTATCTCGCCGACGTCACGATCCTGCCCGCGCGCGTGTTGGAGATCGACGGGCCGGCGGGCGAGCCCGTGCAGGCCGACGGCGATATCCTCGCCCATCTGCCGGCACGCTTCGAGGCGAAGCCCCGTGCCGCGCGGTTGGTGGGGCCCAAATAAATCGTCACTCCGGGCGAGCGTTTGCGAGACCCGGGGTCTGGTTATTTCTCGATGAGATCCCGGATCGCGCCGATGCTGATCGCATCGGCTTGTCCGGGATGACGAGGTTAGCGTCCCGCGATCGTGCAGCCGTCGATGCGTAAAGTGGGCGCGTCGGTGCCGTGGCGGAAGACGAGATCGTCGGCGGGCGTCAGGTTCTTGAAAATCTCGATCAGATTGCCCGCGACCGTGACTTCCGACACCGGGAAAGTCAGTTCGCCGTCTTCGATCATGTAACCCGCCGCACCCCGGCTGTAATCGCCGGTGACGCCGTTGACACCCATGCCGATGAATTCGGACACGTACAAACCGCGCTTGATGTCCTTGATCATCGCGTCGAGTTTGATCGTGCCCGCTTCCATATAGACGTTCGTCGTGGCGGGGCTGGGCGGCGAGGTCGTGCCCCGCGCGGCATGGCCCGTCGATTTGAGACCAAGCTGGCGCGCCGACCGCAGATCGAGAATCCAGGTCGTCAGCCGGCCTTTGTCGATGATCGCGCGGCGCTGCGGCGCGATACCTTCGCCATCGACCGGCTTCGACGCGAGGCCGCGCTTGCGGAACGGATCTTCGATGATCGAAATGCCGGGCGCGAACACGATCTCGCCCATCTTGTTCTTCAAGTAGCTGGTGCCGCGCGCGATCGACGCCCCGTTGATGGCGCTGGTCAGGTGCCGGACGATGCTGTTCGACACGCGCGGGTCGAGCACGATCGGCAATTTCGTCGTCTCGATTTTTTGCGGGTTGAGGCGCCGGACGGCGCGTTCGCCCGCCTCGCGGCCGACCTTCGCGGGATCGCCCAGATCGCCGCCATGCACCGACGACGACCAATCGTAGTCGCGCTCCATCGAAGTCCCTTCGCCCGCGATCACCGCGACCGACACCGAATGCGAACTGCGGCCGTATTCGGCGGCGAAGCCGTTCGACGCGGCCAGCGCCACGCGCGTGGTGCCCCAGCTTGCGTCGGCACCTTCGGAGTTCGTCACGCCCTTCACCGCCATCGCGGTTTCTTCGGCCGCACGCGCGCGTTCCATCAACACTTCGGCCGAAGGCTCGACCGGATCGACCATATCGAGATCGGGCAGCGACTTGGCGATGTCGGCGGGATCGGCGAGGCCGCAATAGGGGTCTTCGAGGCCGGCCTTGGCCATCGCGATCGCGCGTTCGACGAGGGCGTCGAGCGCCTTGGGCGAACGGTCGTTGGACGACACCACCGCTTGGCGCTTACCGACGAACACGCGCAAGCCCATGTCGTGGCCTTCGGCGCGTTCGAGTTTCTCGAGCTTGCCCAACCGGCGCGCATGGCTGACCGACACGCCTTCGACGAACACCGCGTCGGCGGCGTCGGCCCCCGCGCGCTTCGCCTTGGCGACGAGATCGGAGAGCAGATCGAGGGTCGAAACGGTCGCGGTCATGGGGCGCGCATCCTTCGCGTGGTTTCCCGGGCGAAGGCGCCCAGGCCGAGCAAATAGGCGAGGGCGATGATCCAGCCGCCCGCCATCGGGATATGGCTTGAAGCGAGCAAGGCCGCAAGCCCGATCGCCAAGGCGAGCAGCAAGCGCAGGCGGCCGGGGCCACTTGCGATCAAGCCGCCCAACGCCGCGCCCGAAATCAGGAAGCCCAGCCCGGCGGCGCAGACCAGCATCAAGATCAATGTGGCGGCCAGCGGCAGGCCGACCAGCGTGAACCCGGCGAGCAACGCGGCGAAGGGCACGCCGACGCCAAGCCCGATTCCCCAGGCCAACGCGGCGAAAGGCTGAGCGCGGATCTTCGATGCGCAGGCGTGGGTGAAGCCGGGGGCGAGCAAAGCGAGGCCCAGCGCCACAAAGCCGATGGCGAACCAGAACACCCAATGCAAGATCCGGCCGACGAAACCCATCAGTGCTTCCAGCGCGTCGGCGATCGAGCCCGGATTATGGACGATGCCGCCCGCGACTTGGGCGGTCGCGTCGACGATGGGCGGTTCGGGCGACCAGATCGTCAGCGTGCCGCCGATTTTGGTATGCGGGCCCAAGCGCACGGGGCCGGAGGCGGCGATCTTCACGTCGCCGCGCGTGGCGATATCCACGACCACCGCGTCGCCGGTCAGCCACACGCGTTGCGCGTAGTCGCCCGCGACCGACAGCGTGTGCCCGAAAATATAGGCGTTGCGCGAAACTTTGGTGGCGGCGCCCACGCCGATGGCGCCGCCCGCGAGCACCAGATCGCCTGCGATCTCGGCCTCGACGTAAAGCGTGCCACCGGCGAGTGCGACGTCGCCCTCGACGATGCCTTGCACGTCGATCGTCGGGCCCATGCGCGTGATCCCGTCGGCGAAGGCGGGAAACGCCGCGAAGAAGGCAACGATCAGGAACGCTGGAAAGGAATGCCGCACACCAAATACCCGCTGCCGGACGCCGCTTCGGAGCGTATCGGCACGATCAGCCGGTGCCAATGGTCGATCGTCGTCGATTGCGGCGGAGAATAGCGCACGCCATAGGGCACGCGGGTTTTGAGGCCGAGATTGTAGAGGCTCAAAAACGCCTTGGCGATCGGGCTGGGATAGGCGCTGGTGCGCGTCCCTACCGGATCGACGCCCATCGCGGCGGCGAGAAGTTTTCCGCAACTCGTATAGGTGAAGTCGCCGCCTTCGACGGCGGCGAGTTCCATCGTATTGGCGCCGATATCGGTCATCACGCCGGCATCGAGCTCGGCGCGCAGCGGCGGCATGCCCAGCGCGTAGCGCTTTTTGCGCCAGGTGCGCAGCAAACGGCGCAGGCGCAGATCCAGCAGATCTTCCTCCTGCGGGTCGGCGTGCACGACGAAAGGCTCGCGAAGCCCGGTCAGGCGAATGTCGAAAGCCCGGCCCATCGGCTCAGCGCTCCGCCGTGCCGCGCAAGGCGAAGATATCGGCCGCCAATCGCCCCAGCGCCGCGAAGGCGGCAAGGCGTTCGGGCGACGGGTCGTCATGCGCCGCGTCGTCGATCACGCAGAGCGTGCCGATGGTGAAACCGTCGGGCAGGCGCAACGGCATGCCGGCGTAGAAGCGGATATTCGGGCCGCCCGTGACCAGCGGATTGTCGTGGAAGCGCGGATCCTCGGTCGCGTCGGGCACCACCAGCGCGTCGTCGCGCACGATCGCGTGTCCGCAGAACGAAACGTTGCGCGGCGTCTCGCTTGCCGGCAGGCCGATATTCGCCTTGAACCACTGGCGGTCGGCGTCGATCAACGAGATCAGCGCGATCGGCACGCCGAACAGCGCTTTGGCGACCAGCACCAGATCGTCGAAGACGCGTTCGGGCGCGGTGTCGAGCACGTTCAATCGCCGCAAGGCGGCAAGGCGCCGGGGCTCGTCGTCGGGGGTCGGCGGCTCGATCATTCGACGTACTCGCTGGGAAAGGGCGTTTTACGGACCGGCCGCGGTTACTTGTCGATGGCGACGTGACAGACTAGGAAGCCGCCGACGTCGCGATTCTCACCGCGCAACGGCGCGATCATATGATGCCAGTGCCCGACGCGCGACGGGGCCGGCGGTTTGTAACGCGTGGCGTAAGGTATGCGCGTTTTTATGGCCAGGCGATAGATGCTCAGAAAGGCTTTCGCCAGCGGGCCGGGAAATTCGCTGGCTTTGCGGCCGGTCATGTCGTTGCCGTAGATCGATTTCAATGCCGGGCCGAACCCGACGAATACGAAGTCGCCGTCGTTCTGCACCGCGAGTTCGGCGAGGTGCCCGCCGATATCCTCGAGGATCGACCCGCTGATCTCGTGCCGGAAGGGCATGCCGTGGCGCGAAAAGCGCACGCGCCGCCAAGCGACCAGCAAACGGCGCTGGCGCAGATCGAGCAGATCTTCCTCGGCCGGATCGGCCCGCACGTAGAACGGCTCGCTGATGCCGTCCACATGGATGTCGAACAACCGGCCCATGCCGCGTCCTATTTCGCCGCGTCGCGCTTGCGCGCCAGCAGCGCTTCGACGGTCAGGCGGGCGAGGGCCGCCAGCGCGTCGAGCTGGGCTTGCGTGGGATCGTCGCGCAAACCCGGATCGGCGACGCACAGCGTGCCGATCGCGGCACCGTCCGCCACGCGCAAGGGCTGGCCGACATAGAAGCGCAAGCCCTCGCCCTCGACATAGGGGTTATCGTGGAAGCGCGGATCTTCGCGCGCGTCGGGCACCACCAGCGCGTCGTCGCGCAAAATCGCGTGGGCGCAGAACGACACGTCGCGCGGCGTCTCCACGATGTCGTGGCCCACGCGCGCCTTCAGCCATTGCCGGTCCTTGTCGATCAGCGTGATATGCGCCATCGACGTGCCGAAGATCGCGCGCGCGACCGCGACGATATCGTCGAAGATTCGTTCGGGTGCGGAATCCAGCACGCCCAAGGCGCGCAGCGCGGCGAGGCGCTCGTCTTCGTTCTCGGGCGTGGCGGGTTCGATCATGTCGTCACTTCCAAATCGCCTTGCCGCTGCCCGGCAGGCCGAGTTTGGACCACAGCGCGTCGACCTTTTCGATCGTTGCGTCGTCCATGCGCAGTTTCACGCCCCATTCGCGCTTGGTTTCCGGCGGCCATTTGTCGGTCGCGTCGAGACCGATCTTGGACCCCAAGCCGCTTTCGGGGCTGGCGAAGTCCAGATAGTCGATCGGCGTGCCTTCGACCAACGTGATGTCGCGCGCGGGGTCCATGCGCGTGGACATCGCCCACATCACATCCTTCCAGTCGCGCGCGTCGATGTCGTCGTCCACGACGATCACCCATTTCGTGTACATGAATTGGCGCAGATACGACCACACGCCCATCATCACGCGCTTGGCGTGGCCGGGATACGCCTTCTTCATCGACACGACGGCGATGCGATAGGAACAGCCTTCCGGCGGCAGCCAGAAATCCACGATCTCGGGGAATTGCTGGCGCAGCAGCGGCACGAACACGTCGTTCAGCGCTTCGCCCAGCACCGAGGGTTCGTCCGGCGGGCGGCCGGTGAAGGTCGAGAGGTAAATCGGGTCGCGGCGCATCGTGATGGCGCTGACCGTGAACACCGGAAATTTCTCGACGGAATTGTAATAGCCGGTGTGGTCGCCATAGGGGCCTTCGTCGCCGTAATCGTCGAGGCTGACATGGCCTTCGATCACGATCTCGGCTTCGGCCGGCACTTTCAGCGGCACCGTTTTGCAGTCGACGAGCTCGACGCGCTTGCCGCGCAGCAAGCCGGCGAATTGATATTCGCTCAGCGTTTCGGGCACGGGTGTCACGGCCGCCAGGATCGTGCCGGGATCGGCCCCCAGCACCACGGCGGCGGGGAAGGGCTCGGTCTTGCCCGCTTTCGCCCAGCGCTGATGCTGCTGGGCACCACCGCGATGTTTGAGCCAGCGCATCAGCGTCGTGTTCTTGCCCGTCACCTGCATGCGGTAGATGCCGAGATTGAACTTGTCCTCGCGCGCCCCGCTCGGGCCCTTGGTCACGACCAGCGGCCAAGTGATCAGCGGGGCGGGCTCGCCCGGCCAGCAGCTTTGAATCGGCAATTGGGCGAGGTCGATGTCGTCGCCGGTCCGCACGATCTCCTGGCACGGGGCCGTGCCGAACATTTTCGTGCTGGGCTTCATCGCCAGCACGGTCTTGGCCAGCGGCACTAGCTCCAGCGCCTCGCGCCAGCCTTCGGGCGGCTGCGGCTGGCGCAAGAAGGCCAGCGTCTCGCCGACTTCTTTGAGCTGATGCGGCTCGCGGTCCATGCCCCAGGCGACGCGCTCGACCGTGCCGAACAGATTCACCAGGACGGGGATCGGCGACACCGAGCCGTCGGCGCGGACCGGCTTTTCGAAGATCACGGCCGGGCCGCCCTCGGCCAGCAGCCGGGTCTGGATCTCGGTCATTTCCAGCACGGTCGAGACCGGTTCCTTGACCCGGACGAGCCGGCCGGCGCTTTCGAGGCGTTGGATGAAGTCGCGGAGCGAGGCGTAAGGCATGACGCCCGGACTATAGGGCGGGATTCGGCCCTTTGCCACAGACCGGGGCGGGGCTCGACGCGCCGGTATTTTTATGATTATTATTAATTAGAAAATACAAACGCGGAGGATGTCATGGCGGGTGAAGGGCTGCAATTTTTCGCGACCAACCGCGCGATGGAAACACTCAGCAAGGCTGTGGAACTCGACGCGAAGCCCGGAGCGGGCAACAAGGAAAAACCGAACGCTATCGCCTGCAAAGCGGCGGCTATTACTTCGTCGATGCGGACGAATACATGTCCTATTACCTGGCGCAGGTCGACGGATCGGTGATGCCGGAAACGGCGATCGTCCGCGATTCGAACGGCGACGTGTTCGACAAATTCCTCGCGCGGCCGGAGATCGGCCGTGTCGTCGTTTGCGTCCACGGCTTCAATGTCGATTTTCACCATGCGATCACTTGGTTTCGCATTCTGACCGATACGATGCGCCATCGGGGCTTCGGCAAGTCGATGGCGTTGCGCGCGGACGATCCATCGTTCGCCGGCGCGACGCCAGACAGCTTGACCGCGTTCATCGGCTTTTCGTGGCCGTCGAACGGCAGCACCTTCGCTTATAACCGCGATCAAGCCGACGCCGTCGCGTCGGGCCAGGCATTCATCAATTTGCTCGTCCGTCTGCGTATCCACGGCAAGCGCGTCGCGCTGATTTGCCATTCGATGGGCAACTACCTCGCCTGCAACGCGCTCGCGGGCTTGGTGAACAAGGTCTTTCTGCCGGTCGCGATGACCACCGAGTACATCCAGGAACGCTTCAAGGATATGCCCGACGCCGACGCGCAGGCGTTGGAAGCGAAAATCCGCAACGAGATTTCGCGCGCCAAGGACGCGAAGCGCCAGCCGCCTTATCTGATCGAGACCTATGTGATGATCGCGCCGGATGTCGAGCGGCGGCACGTCACCAAATCGCGCGACGAGCAATCGAAGCGAGCTTATGTCGGGCCGTTCTATTCGGGGCTCGAGCATATCGTCGGCAATGTCGTGAACGTCTATTCGCGTTTCGACGGTGCGCTGTCGGTCTCGACGATCGAGAAGAAGCCGAAGGATTGGGCGTTGAAGGTCGGCGACGCGCTGGCCGCGATCACGCCGTGGGGCGCGCTCGACGATTTGAAGCGCGATCCGGACAATAAATGGGAGATGCGGCTGGGGTCTTCGGCGCATCCCATCACGGCGCCCGCGAATTTCGCCTCGCTCAACGCGACCGAAATCGCCGGGCGGCCGATCGATCATTCCGACCATATCGATAGCGCACCGGTGGCCGAGGCGATCGCAAGCGCGCTGGGTCTCGTCAAAAATTGAGCATCCCGGGCGGACGGGCGCTATTCTCCCGCCCGTCATGGACCGATTTCCCGCCGACTTCGCCGATTTCCTGAGCCCCGCCGGCCGCCGCGTGCTGGACGGCAAGCTGATTTTACGCGCCGAGCCGTTTTTGGCGCGGCCCGATCTGATCGCGCCCGCCAAGGCGAAGGCGGCGTTCGCGCTGCTCGAGCGCGCGTTGGGCCCGGTGGTGCGGCCGTTGGACCGCGCCATTCCGCCCGAATCGATCCTCAACCAGACGCGCAATTATCAGGAGCGCCTACCCAAGACCGTCCGCGTGCGCACCGCCGATCTGGATGCATCGCGCGGCAAGGCGCGCGACGCCGCGCGCGCGACGGAGCTGGAGGCGATGCTGCTCTCGCCAAGCTTTCGCGATTTCGCCACGGCGCTGGCGGGGCGCAAGCTGACGCGCGGCTTCGGGCGCCAGGCGTTGCGCTACGGACCCGGCGATTATTCGGGGCCGCATACCGATCATCACCCCGAAGATCCGGCGGCGAAGGACGGCTATTTCGATCTGCATTTGTCGTTCGTCGGCGGCGGAGCAACGCGCCAGTTGTTGGTCTACGCCAAAGACGGCCATCTCAGCGAAACGGTGGATGTGGCCGTGCCCGGCCTCGTATCCGCCTATCGCCTGCCGTTCTGGCATTACACCACACCGCTCGAAGGCAAAGCCTCGGCCGCGCGCTGGCTGATTCTGGGGACGTTTTACTTCGCTTAACGCGCCGCGCGCGTCAGGCCCTTCAGCGAATTCGGATCGAGTGTGGCCCAGTGCTTGGCGGGCTCGGCGGGCTTGTCCTTCTCGTAGAAGCCCCAGCGGCCGAACTCGTGGAAGCGCGCGGCTTTGATCTCGTGCGTCGTCGGCGTCACCTTATAGAGGTGGCCGTCGCGGCCCAGCAGCGGGATCGGCCGGTCGTGGCGCGTGAACACCCGGCGCATGCTGGCCGAATGGTCGCGATTGGCGGTGAATTCGTCGCGGTCGACCTGGAACAGCATTTCGTAGGCCGCAACGAACTCGGTCAGGAAGCGCAGATTGACGATCTGCAGATGCGACTGCACCCAGCAGCGATCCTCGAACCCCCAGAACACCGACATGCCCAGGAAATCGCCCTCGCGGTCGATATAGGGGAAGAACGGGAAAGTGCGGCACGACATCGAACGGTTTTCGCGCTCGCAGCTCATGAAGCCCTTGCACTCGATCGCCACGCAATCGTGGTGCAGGTCGGAAAGTTCCTTTTCCGTCGCCTTATCGGGGGCTTTGTATTCGTGCCAAAGATCGGTGCGCTGCTTCAGCAGCTGCCATTCGTGCTTGTCCACGATGGGGATCGCCGCCTCGGTCGAGCAGCAGACGGGCACGCCCTCGTTATGCGCGGCGCATTTGGCCCCGCAATCGAAAGCGGACACGGGCGCCATGAACATCTTGTAGATGTCGGCGTAGATTTCGGGCGTCGCGGTGCGCGGGGGTCGAGTCTTGGCCATTTTTCGGCCGCAAATATGAAGCCCCACAGCGCGTCGCGCCATTGCGCCATGCGGTCCACTGCGATTCCGTCGCTTCCTGTTGCGCGCGTGCCACGGTCTTCCGTGGCGCTTCGGAAACCGGCATGATGCGGGCGAACACGGAATGCGGAGAAATTCGATGGCGACACGTTTTTGGGTCGAAGGCGGCGAGCATGCGGACGCGACCTTCACCGCTTTGGCGCCGGGCAAGGCCGAGATCCACGGGCCTTTCGCGACCTACGAGGAAGCGCGCGCGACTTGGCAATCGCGCACCATGGCGACGATCGACAACGCGTTGACCCGCTTCAAGGTCGTCGTGGGCGAAGGCCCGTCGATCGCCCCGGCCGCGGCGGCCAATGCCAAAACCTGGTGGGTCGAAGGCCAGGAATATGCCGACGCGACCTTCACGGGGTTGGCGGCGGGCAAGGCGCCCGAGCGCCACGGCCCCTTCGCCGATTACGACACGGCCAAAAAGGCCTGGCAGTCGCGCACGATGGCGACGATCGACAACGCCCTGATCCGCTATCGGATCGTCGAAGGCTAAACGCGCACTTCCAAGACTCGGGTTTCGCGGGCGGTGCGATCCTCAAGGTCGAGCGTCGTGGGCACCGTATAGCGCGCGATCTCGACCAAGCCCGTCGCGGGCAGATAGGCGCGGCCCGGATCGGCGACCAGCACATGCGCGCCCGCGATGGCCGCCGCTTTGAGCCAGGGCCAGACCTTGTCGGCCATCGGCTTTTCGTAGAACACGTCGCCCGCGAAGATCGTGTCCCAGCTGGCGGCGGGCGTGGCGAGCATATTTGTGTCGAGGATGTCGAGCGTCACGCCGTTGGCTTCGGCATTCAACGCCATCGCCGCACAGGCGAATCCGTCGATCTCGCAGGCGGTCACGTGCGCGGCACCCGCTTTGGCGGCGGCGAGTGCGGCCACACCGCTGCCGGCGGCGAAATCCAGTACGCGTTTGCCGCGCACCGTTTCGGGCCGATCGAGGGCGAGGCGCGCGAGCGCTTGGCCGCCCGGCCACGCGAAAGCCCAATAAGGCGGGGGCAGGCCGGTACGTTCCAGCGTGGCTTCCGTCGCCTCCCATAAATCGGTCGCGCGGCTGGCGAGGTGCAGCACGAGTTCGGGGATCAGCGACGGGTTTTCGAGGCGTGTTTGCGCGCGGATGAAATCGGCTGGGTCGGCGCTCAAAACGCGCCCGCCGCGATCAACCCGGCGAGCAGCAACCAGCCGAACACACGATTCGATTTGAACTTGGCGAGGCAGTCATTGGGATCGTCGAAGCGGCAATCCCACACCTGCCACGCAAGCTGGATCGCCCCCGCCCCCAGCGCCAATTCGAAGGCGAGGCCAAGGCCCGCGACGCGATCCATCGCCGCCAGCAGAAGTACAGCGCCGGCATAGAACAAGCCGATCCCGGTGCGCGAGGACTCTCCCAGCCGCAGCGCCGAGGATTTGACGCCGACCAGCACGTCGTCCTCTTTATCCTGATGCGCGTAGATCGTGTCGTAGCCCAGCGTCCAGAAAATCCCGGCGACGTAGAGCAGGATCGGCGCCCAATCGAGCGTGCCGGTGGCGCTGGCATAGCCCAGCAACGCGCCCCAGTTGAAGGCGAGGCCGAGGAAGAATTGCGGCCACCACGTGATCCGCTTCATCAACGGATAGGTGAAGACCAGGATCAGCGATGCCGCGCCGACCATGATGGCGAACGGGTTGAATTGCAGCAGGATGACGAAGGCGAGCGCCATCTGCGCCAACATGAAGGCGACGGCCTTTTTGACCGACACCGCGCCCGACGCGATTGGCCGGTCGGCGGTACGCGCGACCTGGCGATCGAAATCGCGATCGACGATGTCGTTATAGGTGCAGCCCGCCCCGCGCATCAGGAGGGCGCCAAGCCCATGCAGCACGAACAACCACAACCCGGTCGCGAAGCCGGGGGCGGCCAATGCGATCGACCACCAGCACGGAAACAGCAGCAGCCATGTGCCGATCGGCCGGTCGAAGCGGGCGAGGCGCGCATAGGGGCGCGCGGCTGCGGGCAAAAACCGGTCGACCCAGTTGCCCTTGGGGATGTCGCTCGCGTTCGTTTGCGCGTCCGCCGTCATGTGTTAGGGCTTTAGCATGAGCCGGGTCCCGCGTCTCCATATCCAAGGCCATTTCGCCGGCGGCGACGTGACGCTCGACGCCGACACGGCGCATCGCCTGCGCAACGTTCTGCGTCTGGGGGCCGGCGATGCGGTGCGGCTCTTCAACGCGGACTCGGGCGAATTCGCCGCCACGCTGGTCGAGCTTTCCAAATCGCGCGGCGTCGCGCGGCTCGATAAGCGTTTGCGCGAACCGGGAAGCGATGCGGGGCCGTGGCTTGTCGCCGCCGCGATCAAACGCGCCCCGCTCGACACGTTGGTCGAGAAGGCGGTCGAGTTGGGCGTGAGCGAGATTCATCCCATCGTGACAGACCGCACGAATGTCGAGCGCGTGAATGTTTCGCGGCTCGACGCGATCGCGGTTTCGGCGGCCGAGCAATGCGAGCGCATCGACCCGCCGATCATTGCCGCACCGGTAACCCTGCGCGAGAAGCTCGCGAATTGGCCGCGCGACCGGCGAATTCTGTTGTGCGCGGAGGCGGGCACGTCCATACCGCTCGCCCAAGCGCTCGCCGGTCTCGACTTCGCCGCCGCGTGGGCGATTATGGTCGGACCCGAAGGCGGCTTCGCGCCGGCGGAACTTGAAATGCTGGCCGCGCATCCCCTTGTTACGGGGGTCGGGCTGGGGCCGACGATCCTGCGCGCGGATACCGCCGCACTCGCCGCCCTGGCCGCGTTTCAATTGGCTTCCCCGCGCGCGCGTCAAGCGCCTCGCGGGTTCTAGTTCGGTAGAGAGGTTTCGATGTCGGCACCGCCCACCTCGCGCGGCGAAGTTCTGGAGAATAAGCGCCAGCTCGTCGAGTATTTCGCGTCGGGCGCCAAGCCGAAGGCGGATTGGCGCATCGGCACGGAGCACGAGAAGTTTCTGTTCCGGCAGGACGATCTGCGTCCGTTGCCCTACGAGGGCGACCCCGGCAAAGACGAACGGGCGAGCGTGCGCGGCATGCTCGAAGGCTTGGAACGTTTCGGCTGGGCCCGCGTCGAGGAGAACGGCAAGCCGGTGGCGCTGCTGCGCGACGGCTGCTCGGTCACGCTCGAACCCGGCGGGCAGTTCGAGCTTTCCGGCGCGCCGCTCGAAAACATCCATCAGACTTGCGACGAGACGAACAAGCATCTCGCCGAATGCAAGACGGTGGGCGAGGAACTCGGCGTTGGCTTGCTTGGCGTGGGCTTCGTGCCGAAGGGCACGCGCGCCGAAATGCACTGGATGCCCAAGGGCCGCACCGCCATCATGCGCCGCTACATGCCCACCAAGGGCAATCTCGGCCTCGACATGATGGCGCGCACCTGTACCGTGCAGGTCAATCTCGATTTCGCCAGCGAAGCGGACATGGTGCGCAAGTTCCGCGTGTCGCTGGCGCTGCAACCCATCGCGACGGCGATGTTCGCGTCGTCGCCCTTCGTCGAAGGCAAGCCGAACGGCTTCCTTTCCTATCGCAGCCATACCTGGACCGACACCGATCCCGATCGCTGCGGCATGCCCGAATTCGTGTTCGAAGACGGCATGGGCTACGAGCGTTACGCCGACTACATGCTCGACGTGCCGATGTATTTCGCCTATCGCGACGGGCGCTACACCGATCTCGCCGGAAAATCCTTCCGCGATTTCATGGCCGGCAAATTCAAGGATCAGGTCGGCGATTTCGCGCGCACCGGCGATTGGGCCGATCACGTCACGACCGCCTTCCCGGAAGTGCGGCTCAAGAAATATATCGAGATGCGCGGGGCCGATGGCGGCCCGTGGAAGCATCTTTGCGCGCTGCCCGCTTTGTGGGTCGGGCTGCTTTACGATTCGACCGCGCTGGATGCCGCCGCCGAAATCGTCAAGGACTGGACGGTGCCGGAAATGCTCGCCCTGCGCCGCGACGTGCCGCGCCTGGCGCTCCACACGCCGTTCCGCAAAGGCACAGTGCTGGATGTGGCGCGTCAGGTCGTCGATGTCGCGCGCAAGGGCCTCAACGCCCGCGCTCGGATGAACCGCATGGGCGATTCAAACGAAAGCCATTTCCTGGAGCCGCTGGCCGAGATCGTGGAAAGCGGCAAGACGCGCGCCGAGCGCATGCTCGATCGCTACAACGGCGTTTGGAACGGCACCGTCGATCCGCTCTATCGCGAATACCAGTACTGAGCGCCGCCGCTCAGCTCATGCAGGCGGCGTTGAGCAGGCCCACGCCGAGCGCGAAGGCGGCGTAGGACACGCTCGTCGCCGTCTTGCCCGCTTCGATATCGGCGGCCAAGCCGGGCTTGGCCCAGCGCGCGACGAAAAACACGCCGAGCTGGATCACCATGGCGACGAAGCCCCACACGGCCATGTCGATCAGGTTCAAGCTGTTGGCGGTCGCCGAGGCGAGCGGGATCGCGAAGCCGAGCGAGGCACCCGCCAAGCTGATCGCCGCCGCGTCGTTGCCCTTGCGGATGAGTTCAAGCTCCGCCCACGGCGTGATGCGGGTGTAGATGAACAGATACGCGGCCCCATAGCCGATGGCGGCCGCGAAGAAGAACAGAAAATTCGGAATCGTCTGCAAATAGATCATGTCGCTTCCTCCGCGATATGGGGGACGAACCGGGCGAGACCGCCGACGAAGGGATCGTCGGCTTCGCGCAAGCCCAAGCCCGAGGGTTGCGAGGCGACGCACCACACGCCCGCCATCAGATAACGCCCGTCGATTTGCGCGGTCGGGGCGAGCTCCTGCCAGACGCGCGGGCCTTCGTCCTCGTCGGCGCTTTGCGTGTCGCCGCCGGTCGCGGGTTTCAGGCCGCCGTCAGCGTGGAAGGCCACACCGCGCCCGTCACGGCCCAAAGCGGGCTTGGCGACGCAAGGGCCGGCGAGCGGCTCGAGCGAGGCGGGCAGCAGATTGGGATGATCGGGAAACATCTCCCACAACAGCGCCAGGAAGCGCTTGTCGGCGGGCAGCATGCGCCAGGCGGGTTCCAGCACGGTCGTGTTCGCGACTTCCAGATGCGCCGCGAATTCGTCGCGCGCCAGCCATGCCCAGGGATAGATCTTGGCGAGGGAGCGCATCGTCTGCCCGTCGAGATCGACGAATTTCTCGCCGTCCCAGCCGATCTCGTCGAGGTCGATGCGCCGCGCGTCGATCCCCGCCGCGCGCGCCGTCTCCGCGAGATAATCGAGCGTCGCATCCGCCTCGATATCGTCTTTAAGTCCGGCGAAATGCACCGGCAAGCGCGGCAGGCCGAGCGCGCGCCACGCGTTATCGAGATGCGCGTCGATCTCGTTCCACTGCAAGGCGCCCGGCATGTGCACGTCGCGCCATTCGGCTTGGGCGCGCGCGGCCTCGATCAAACTGACCGCGCCGTCGGCGTTGTATTCGAGCAGCTTGGGCGCTTCGCCCGGCACGAAGGCGAGGTCGAAGCGGCCGATCAGATTACGCGCTTGGCGATCCCAGGAATCGCCGGCGAGGCGCGCGGCAAGCGGCGACAGATCGAACCGGTCGAACATGTCGTGCTGCACGATGCGATCGATCGCCGCGAGCGTCAGGCGCTCGAGCTCGGCGGCGGCGTCGTACAGCAGATCGATCTGCGGCTTGGCGATCGCATAGCCGCGATCCTCCACCCAATAAGGCGTGCCGTCGGGCAGGATCGGCTCGGCCAAACCCAAAGCCTCGACCCGCGCTTGCCAATCTTGCCGCGCCGAAACCCCGAACCCGCGAATCACGAAATCAGCCGCCGCCCATGCGGCCCATGCCGCTGGAACCGAAGCCGCCACGCCGCGCTTGCGTGGGCGAGGTCGCGGTTTGCTGCGGTCCGCGCGGCATCGCGTTCGCCGTTTGATTGGGTGTGCGCGGCGGCGGCATCACGCGATCGTCGAAGCGACCCATCGGGCGTGCGCCGGCCCCCGAATAGGCGCGGTTGTTGGTGTCGCGATACATCGGCTGGGCGGCCATGGCGCCGCCGGCCATGCGGCCCATCATGTAGCCCATCAGCATGGGCATGAAGAATCCGCCGCCGCCGGCCTGCTGAACTTGCTGCGGCTGGCCTTGCGTCGCTTCATGGGTTTGCGCGGCGGCAACCTGTGCCGGGGTCGGCGTGCCGGGGGCCGCTTCGCAGTTGGCGGCGCCGAACGCCGCTTCGCAGGATTCGCGCGTGGCGAAAGCGGGCGCGGTGCGCGCATGTTCCACGCGCGCGTCCATCAGCGCCTGACGGCAGGCCGAAGGATTATCCGTGCTGGCGCATTGCGCTTCGTCGCGCACGAAATCCGATTTGCCGGTGATGGAATCGTCGCACGCGGCGAGGGCCAGGGCGGCGACGGAGGCGAGCAACAGGGTCCGGGTTTTGCGCATGCCGGTAATGTAGTCGAATCCCACGCGGATTCAACGTCAACGCGTCGCAAACAACAAGGCGAGCATGGCCGATCCTATTGCGATGCGGTACCAGCCGAAGGGCGCAAAACCATGCGACTGGACGAAGCGCACGACCCAGCGCACGACGACCAGTGCGGCCACGAAGGCGACGGCAAATCCCACACCGATCAGATGTAGATCGTCGACGCTCAACTCCGCGCGGTTCTTGTAGAGGTCGTAGACCGTGGCGCCGAGCATCGTGGGGATGGCGAGGAAGAACGAGAATTCCGTCGCCGCCTTGCGATCGACGCGCATCAACAGCGCGCCCATGATCGTCGCACCCGAGCGCGACACGCCGGGAATCATCGCGATCGCCTGGCAGCAGCCGATCTTGAACGCGAGAAACGGCGTGATCTCGTCGATATCGCGCGTCTCGGTCGCGGGCAGATGGCGCTCGATCCACAAAATCGCCACGCCGCCGACGATCAAAGCGACCGACACGACCCAGGGATTGAACAGCGCGTTCTTGATGAAGGAATGCAGCGTGAAGCCCAGCACGAGGGCGGGCAGGAACGCGACCAGCACGTTGATCGCGAAGCGCCGGTCGGCGGGTTCGCTGGCAAGGCCCAGCACCGTGCCGAACAATTTGGCGCGATAGATCCAGCAGATCGCCAGGATCGCGCCGAACTGGATCGCCACTTCGAACACGCGCCCGGGCGGACCTTGGAAGCCGATCAGATCGCCCAGCAGGATCAGATGTCCGGTCGAGGACACCGGAATGAATTCCGTCAGTCCTTCGACGAGCCCCAGAATGAGGGCGCCCAGCAGCGTCGCGTTTTCCATGTTCGACTCGACCTTTCGGCGGGGATACTACTACCCGCCGAGGACGGCGCTACCCGCCGAATAGAAACCGAAGACCAGCGCGCCGACCAAGCCGAAGGACAGGACCGAGGCGGCGTAGCCCAGGATCACGCAACGCCCGTCGCGTTCCAGAATGCCCAGCGCCAACAGCGCCAACGCGATCGCCGGCGGCGGATTGCCGAACGGGATCGGCAAGGCGAGCAGGATCGCGACCGGAATGCCGACCAGGCCGATCATGCGTTCGCCCAGCGGCGAGGTGAGCGCGGGCAGGCGCGGCTTCACCCAGGATTCGGCCTTCACCAGCCACGGCATGAAGCGCGTGACGACCTGGGCGTAACTCGCGCGATCCACGCCGCGATCGAGCAGCTTGGCCGGCAGCCACGGTTTCTTCACGCCCAGCAGCAGCAGCACGCAGAAGAAGGCGATCGGCAAGCCGGTCAACGCCGAGAAGCCGGGGATGGAGAAGGGCAGGAAATTCGGCAGGCACAGCAAAATGATCAGCGCGCCGTAGCCGCGCTCGCCAAGTGCGTCGAGGATTTCGCGCAAGCTGATCTGCTTTCCCCGCGCCGGATCGACGAGATTTTGAAAAAGCGCGGAGAGGGATTCGGGATGGGCGTCGTCGTTCACGGCGGCTCCGGGATCGAAATCGCCCGCGATCGGCATCGCGCCGTCGCGGGGCGTCTTCGCCTTGCGGCGAAAGGACGAAACTTGGGGGGAAGGCTCGGTGGACATTGCGCGGCGGTTACGCCGCCGTGCCGCCGACGGTCAGCTTGTCGAGCAGCATCGTCGGCTGGCCGACGCCAACGGGCACGCCTTGGCCATCCTTGCCGCAAGTGCCGATGCCGGGATCGAGCTTCATGTCGTTACCGATCATCTTCACGTGCTTGAGCGATTCCGGCCCGTTGCCGATCAACATCGCGCCCTTCACGGCGGGACCGATCTTGCCGTCTTCGATCAGATAGGCTTCGGCCGCGTTGAACACGAATTTGCCCGAGGTGATGTCGACCTGCCCGCCGCCGAAATTGACGGCGTAGAGGCCCTTCTTGACCGACTTCAAAATCTCGGCGGGCGCATGGTTGCCGCCCAACATGACCGTGTTGGTCATGCGCGGCATCGGATGATGCGCGAAGCTTTCGCGCCGCCCGTTGCCGGTCGGCTTCATGCCCATCAGCCGCGCGTTCTGCCGGTCCTGCATATAGCCGCGTAAGATTCCGTCTTCGATCAGCACGGTGCGCTGCGTGGGCGTGCCTTCGTCGTCGATGGTCAGCGAGCCGCGCCGATCGCCGATCGTGCCGTCGTCGACGACGGTGACGCCCGGTGCGGCGACGCGCTGGCCCATCAAGCCGGCGAAAGCCGACGTCTTCTTGCGATTGAAGTCGCCTTCCAAACCGTGGCCGATCGCCTCGTGCAGCAGAATGCCGGGCCAGCCCGGCCCCAGAACGACGGGCATTTCGCCCGCCGGGGCGGGCACGGCGTCAAGATTGACCAGCGCTTGGCGCACGGCCTCGTTCACGGCGTTCTGCCAATTCTCGGGATCGACGACGCGGCCGAAGGCGAAGCGGCCACCCCAGCCATAAGAACCGGTCTCCTGCTTGTCGCCGTCGCCGACGACGACGGAAACGTTCACGCGCACCAGCGGGCGCACATCGGCCAAGCGTTCGCCGTCGGCGCGCAGAATCTGCACCGCCTGCCATTCGCCGGCGATCGAGCACATCACTTGGCGCACGCGCTTGTCCTTGGCGCGGGCATAGGCGTCGATCTCGCCCAGCAGCTTCACCTTGTCGGCGAAGGGCATCAGCTCCAGCGGATTCTCGTCGGTATAAAGCCGCGCGTTCGTGCCTTGCGGGCCCTCGGCGGCCGTGCCGGCATGGCCCGACTTGATGGCGCCGACGGTGCGCGCGGCGCGCGCGATGGCGTCGTGGCTGAGGTCGGACGCATGGGCATAAGCCGACGTGTCGCCCAAAACGGCGCGCAGGCCGAAGCCCTTCGCCGTGTCGAACGACGCGCTTTTCAACTTGCCGTCGTCGAAGGACAACGCCTCGCTCTGGCGATATTCCAGAAACAATTCCCCGTCATCGGCGCCCGACAAGGCTTCCGCCGTCTGACGCTGGGCTTTCGCGAGGTCGAGCCCCGCCTCCTGGAAAAACAGGCGGTCGGTCGTGGCGATATGGCTCATGCGGCTCCCGGGGGAATGGGTTACCCGGTGAATTTAGGATGATTGCGACGCTTTTTCCATGCGGCCGGTCCCTTAGATGCGCGTATTCTGCACTTCGCCGGAACTTTCCTGGGAATTCCGAACATGCCGCGCGAACACCCTTTGCGCATGGCGTTGGTGAACGAGGTCCATGCGCGCCCGTTTTTGGCGCTGACGGCGCCCGAGCGCGCGTCGCATCTCGCCATGACGTCGGGCGAGGGCGGGGCGGCGGCGGATCGCGCGCATTTGGTGGCATTGTGCGAACGCTATGGCGTGGGTCATCCGCCCGAAGGCGCCAATCATTACGTCGCGGAATTCGACGGCTTCACGTTGAAATGGGAACGCCACACCGAATTCTGCACCTGGACCTTCTTGAAGAAGGGCGCGTTCGTCGATCCGTTCGACGCGACGCCGATCGAAGCCGCCCCGCATGAATGGGTCGCGAATATTCCGGGCGAGCGTTTGGTCGCCACGCATGTCGCAGTGATCGAGCGCACGCAAAGTGCCCCCGGCAACGATCTTCTCGGCAAATGGCTGCATCTCGAATTCCTCGCCGGCAGTTCGGTCGCGGGCGGGGCCGCAACCGTGTGGACCGATTTTCGCGTCCATGCCGACGGGTTCGGACGCATCGTCGTGCACGATCTGGGTTTGAGCGAACGCCAAGGCGGGCGCGTCGTGCAGCGTTTGCTGGAGGTCGAGACCTATCGGACGATGGCCTTGTTGGCTTTGCCGGTGGCGCGCGACACGACGGCGCGGATCGGCCGCGCCGATCGCGAATTGCTGACGGTGATGGACGGCATGGCGACGTCGGGCACGCTTGCCGAACAGCGCGCTTTGCTCGATCGCTTGACGGCCGTGTCGGCGGATATCGAACGCGCGACGGGGGCGGCCGATTATCGCTTCGGTGCCGCGCGCGCCTATGGCGATCTCATCGACAAACGAATTCTCGAATTGCGCGAGACGCGCATCGAAGGCTTGCAGACCTATCGCGAATTCATGGATCGGCGCTTCGTTCCGGCCCTTCGGACTTGCGAAGCGACGGCCGAACGCTTGGCGGGCATTTCGCGGCGTTTGACGCGTGCCGGCGCCTTGCTGCGCACGCGGGTCGATCTTGCGGTCGAAGCGCAGAACCAGGATCTGCTCGCCTCGATGGACCGGCGCGCCCAGCTTCAATTGCGCCTGCAGGAAACGGTCGAAGGTCTGTCCGTCGCCGCGATCACTTATTATCTGGTGGGCTTGTGCGGCTATCTGTTCCGCGCGCTCGACGCCGCCGGTCTGCATCTCGACAAGGATATCGCGACCGGCGTTTCGATCCCGGTCGTCGCGCTGGTCGTGTGGTGGGGGCTGCGGCGGTTCCGCAAATCGCTGCATAAGTCCAAATAGGGACCGGCCGCGCGGCCTGCGGCAAAGCGCCGCACCTGTGCCTTAACCCCCTGAAATCGCGTGTTTTCGGGCCTGTGCGCGCCATGCGCGCCGAAGCCGGTCCGGCGCCCGCCCGGCCCCCCGAAAGGGAGGGTTGAGAAGGCGGGGGCCGCTCGTGTAGTTTCCCGTCGATTCCGGGCGGCAATCTGCCGCATCGGATCGCGACGTTTTCTTTGAGGCCAAAGGCCGGGCGCCCCCTGTCGTCCCGGTTCCGCGATTAGACCCTAACGGTTAGGCAGTCCATGCGCTCGATCCTGTCCGTCCGCTCCGTCGTGGCTTTCGCCGCGGTGGCGTTTATCGCCCTGTTCGCCGACGCGGCCCTCGCCCAGCAGCCGCACCCCTGGCAGCTCGGCATGCAGCCGCCCGCGAGCCCGGTGAAGGAGTTCATCGGCAGCTTCCACAACATGCTGCTCGTGATCATCACTCTGATCACCGTGTTCGTGCTCGCATTGCTGCTCTACACGATGGTCCGCTTCCGCGCCGCGGCCAACCCGAACCCGTCCAAGACTTCGCACCACACGCTGCTCGAAGTCGTGTGGACGCTGGTGCCGATCCTGATCCTGATCGTGATCGCCGTGCCGTCGTTCCGCCTGCTGTACTTCGCCGACAAGGCGCCGGAAGCGGAGATGACGCTGAAGGTCACCGGCCGTCAGTGGTACTGGAACTACGAATATCCCGACCAGGGCGGCTTCCAGTTCGACAGCTACATGGTCCAGGACAGCGACCTGAAGCCCGGCCAGCCGCGCTTGCTGGAAGTCGACAACCGCGTCGTCGTGCCGGTCGGTGCGCGCGTGCGCGTGTTGATCCACGGCTCGGACGTCATCCATTCCTGGTTCCTGCCGGCGCTGGGCGTGCAGAAATACGCGATGCCCGGCCGCATCAACGAAACCTGGATGCAGGTCGATCGCCCCGGCGTCTATTACGGCCAGTGCAACCAGATCTGCGGCGTGAACCATGCGTTCATGCCCGTCGCGATCGAAGCGGTGGACAAGGCGACCTTCGACCGTTGGGTCGACGAAGCCAAGAAGCGCTTCGCCCAAGACGGTTCGGCGCCGCTGTCGGTCGCCGAAATCCGCATGATGGAAACGGGCTCGCTGACGGCCCAAGCCCCCAACGCCGCCCGCTGAGCTCTCCTGAAGGACTCGAATCATGAGCGCCACCCACGATCACGCTTCTCACGCCCACGGGCACGACGATCACCATGACCACACGCCGCACGGTTGGCGGCGCTGGGTCTATTCGACGAACCACAAGGACATCGGCACGATGTACCTCGTGTTCTCGGTGCTCGCGGGTCTGATCGGCGGCGCCTTCTCGGTGTGGATGCGCTTGGAGCTTCAGCAGCCGGGCATGCAATGGATGGCCGACGGCCATCAATGGAACATGGTGATCACGGCGCACGGCCTGATCATGGTGTTCTTCGTCGTCATGCCCGCCCTGATCGGCGGCTTCGGCAACTGGTTCATCCCGATGATGTGCGGCGCGCCCGACATGGCGTTCCCGCGCATGAACAACATCTCGTTCTGGCTGATGCCGCCCGCCTTCGCGCTGCTGATCGGCTCGGCCGTTCTGGGCGGCGGTGCGGGCGTGGGCTGGACGATCTATCCGCCGCTGTCGAACGCGCAGTATCACCCGGGGCCGGCGATGGACATGGCGATCCTGTCGCTTCACGTCGCGGGTGCCGCCTCGATCCTGGGCGCCATCAACTTTATCACCACCATCTTCAACATGCGCGCGCCCGGCATGACGATCCATCGCATGCCGCTGTTCCTGTGGGCGATGCTGCTGACGGCGTTCCTGCTGGTGCTGTCGCTGCCCGTGCTCGCGGGTGCCATCACCATGCTGCTGACCGACCGCAATTTCGGCACGCATTTCTTCGAACCGGCGGGCGGCGGCGATCCGATCCTGTTCCTACACCTGTTCTGGTTCTTCGGTCACCCCGAGGTGTACATCATGATCCTGCCCGCTTTCGGGATCATCAGCCACGTCGTGTCGACCTTCTCGAAGAAGCCGATCTTCGGCTATCTCGGCATGGCCTACGCCATGACCGCGATCGGCGTGGTCGGCTTCGTCGTGTGGGCGCACCACATGTACACGGTCGGTCTGGACGTCGATACGCGCGCCTATTTCACGGCCGCGACGATGGTCATCGCCGTGCCGACGGGCGTGAAGATCTTCTCGTGGATCGCCACGATGTGGGGCGGGTCGATCGAATTCCGCGTGCCGATGATCTGGGCCGTGGGCTTCATCTTCCTGTTCACCGTCGGCGGCGTGACGGGCGTGGTGCTCGCCAACGCGGGTGCCGATATCGCGCTCCACAACACCTATTACGTGGTGGCGCATTTCCACTACGTGCTGTCGCTGGGCGCCTTGTTCGGCATCTTCTGCGGCATCTACTACTGGTGGCCGAAGATGACGGGCACCGAGTTCCCGGAATCCTGGGGCAAGCTGCATTTCTGGACGACGTTCATCGGCGTGAACCTGACGTTCTTCCCGCAGCACTTCCTGGGTCTCGCCGGCATGCCGCGCCGCATCCCCGACTATCCGGACGCGTTCACGGGCTGGAACCTCGTCTCGTCGATCGGCGCCTACATCGCCTTCGCCTCGTCGGTGATGTTCGTGTGCATGATGATCTACGTGCTCTATCGCGGCAAACGCGTCACGGCGGCGAACCCCTGGGGCCTGCCGGCGGACACGCTCGAGTGGACGGTGCCTTCGCCGGCCCCGCACCACACGTTCGAGGAACTGCCGAAGCTCGCCGCGGCCAAGGGTCACTAAGGCCGGACGGCGATGTCGGGCGAGAGCACCATCGCGCAAGCGATCGACACCGGCGCGGTGTCGGCGCGTTTCGGCGGGGCGGCGGATTTCGTCGCCCTGTTGAAGCCGCGCGTGATGAGTCTGGTGGTGTTCACCGGGCTCGTCGGGTTGATGCTCGCCCCCAACTCCGCGCTTCATCCCTTCGAAGCCGCCGTCGCGATCCTGTGCATCGCGGTGGGGGCGGGGGCGGCCGGTGCGATCAACATGTGGTACGACCGCGACATCGACGCATTGATGTCGCGCACCAAGGATCGACCGATCCCGGCGGGTGCGGTCGATGCCGACGAAGCGCTCGCCTTCGGCATCGTGCTGTCGATCGCGTCGGTCGTGACGATGACGCTGGTCGCCAATCTTGCCGCCGGCGCGCTGCTCGCCTTTTCGATCCTGTTCTACGTCCTGATCTACACGATGTGGCTGAAGCGCAGCACGGCGCAGAACATCGTGATCGGCGGGGCCGCCGGCGCCTTTCCGCCGGTCATCGGCTGGGCGGCGGCGACGGGCGAGGTGAGCCTCGCCGCGATCGTGCTGTTCTTGATCGTGTTCATGTGGACACCGCCGCATTTCTGGGCGCTGGCGCTGTTCCGCGCGGGCGACTACGCCAAGGCCGGCGTGCCGATGCTGCCGGTGACGGCGGGTAAGCGCGAGACGCGCCGCCAGATCCTGATCTACTCCGTCGCGATGTCGGCCCTCGGCGTGGTGCCTTATTTCCTGGGCGTCGTCGGGCCGGTCTATGCCGCGATGGCCGCGTTGCTCGGCTTCGTCTTCGTCGCGGGCGCTTGGGCCGTGTGGCGCGACGGCGCGCACGCGGACGCGGACAAGCCCGATTTCGCCGAGACCGCCGCCAAGCGGCTGTTCGGTTATTCGATCGTCTATCTGTTCCTGCTGTTCGGGCTGATGCTGCTCGATCGCGTGGCGCTGGGAGCGGCCTAACATGACCGCGCAGCCCGATATCGATCCGCGCCCCCCGATCGATCCGTCCAAGGTGACGCCCGAAATGTGGAAAGCGCGGCGCGGCAAGAACATCGCGATCGCGCTGGCGGTCGCCGGTTTCTGCGCGCTGTTTTACGTCATCACCATCGTGAAGATGGTGAAGTGACATGCGCGAGACGCCAAATCGCCCGTCGAACGCGCGCACGGCCTTCATGGCCGTGGGCATTGTTGTGGGCATGGCGGCGCTGTCCTTCGCGTCGGTGCCGCTCTATCGCCTGTTCTGCCAAGTCACCGGCTTCGGCGGCACGCCGATGGCCGGCGGCGAAGCGCCCGCCGAACACGGCTCGCGAATCGTGACCGTGCGTTTCGACGCCAATGTCGCCGGCGGTCCGCAACCGCTCGACTGGCGCTTCGCGGGGCCAAGCCCCGTGAAGGTCGTGACCGGCGAAGACAAGCTGATCTTCTATAAAGCCACCAATCGCGGCGACGGCGAGACGACGGGGACGGCCTCGTTCAACGTGACGCCGCTGAAGGCCGCACCCTATTTCCACAAAATCGCGTGTTTCTGCTTCACCGACCAGGCGCTCGCACCCGGCGAAAGCATGGACATGCCGGTGTCCTTCTATGTCGATCCCGCGATCGAGAAGGACCCCAATCTTCGCGACGTGACGACCATCACGCTCTCCTATACCTTCCACCGGGCGGCCAAAACCGCCGACGCGACCAACGCGCGCAACTGAGGATCCGGACCATGGCCCAATCGCATTCCACCGGCGCGAAAGCCCCCTACCATCTGGCGGACCCGAGCCCGTGGCCGATCATCGGCGCGATCTCGGCCTTCGTGCTGGCTTACGGCTTCGTGGCGATGCTGCATCCCGACCTGTTCGGGAAGGGTGCCGAACCGTTCTTCAAGGCGCTCGGCCCCTGGAAGGTGCTGATCGGCGTCGGCCTCGTGCTGTTCACGATGTTCGGCTGGTGGCGCCAGGTCATCAAGGAAAGCATGACGGCGGGCCTGCACACCCCGGTCGTGCGCTTGGGCCTGCGCTACGCGATGGTGCTGTTCATCGCTTCGGAAGTGATGTTCTTCGTCGCTTTCTTCTGGGCCTATTTCCACTTCTCGCTCTACCCCGCGCATACCGCCGGCGGTGTGTGGCCGCCCGCGGATATCGTCACTTTCGATCCGTGGGATCTGCCGTTCCTCAACACGCTGATCCTGCTGACCTCGGGCGCCACGGTGACCTGGGCGCATCATTCGCTGATCGAAGGCAACCGCAAGGGCCTGATCTGGGGCTTGGTGCTGACGGTGCTGCTGGGTGCGGCCTTCACCGCCTGCCAAGCCTACGAATACGGCCACGCCGCGTTCGGCTTTAAGGAAAACGTGTACTCGTCGGTCTTCTACATGGCGACCGGCTTCCACGGCTTCCACGTGCTGGTCGGCACGATCTTCCTGCTTGTGTGCTTGATCCGCGCGATCAAGGGCCAGTTCACGCCGCAGCGCCATTTCGGCTTCGAAGCCGCGGCGTGGTACTGGCACTTCGTCGACGTGGTGTGGCTGTTCCTGTTCGCCGTGATCTACGTGGCGGGCGAAGGTCCGGTCAGCCTGCCGGGCCACGGCCCCTGGTCGTCCTGATCGGAAAGGCGGGTTGATGCCCGCCTCGCCGATTACGGCCGGACTTCTCCAACGTTGTCCGCGTTGCGGTCAGGGCGCCCTCTTCGAGGGCGCCCTGTCTCTTTCGGTGCGTCCCGTATGCGATTCCTGCGGCTTCGACATGAAGTCGCACGAGGAGGGCGACGGGCCCGCCGTGCTGGTCATGCTGCTCCTCGGCGCGATCGTGGTGATCCCCGCCTTGATCGTCGAAGCGCGCTACGAACCGCCCTTCTGGGTCCATGCGTTGTTATGGCCCGTGCCGATTTTCGGCCTGGGCATCTGGATGCTGCGGGTCATGAAGGCCATATTGATCGCCATGCAATACCGCCATCGCCGCGACGATTTCGATGCTTGATCGCCTGATCCCGGGCTTCGCGCCCAAGCTTGTCCCCACGCTGATTTCCGTTCCCGGCGTGATCTTTTTGCTCTGCCTGTCGGGCTGGCAGTTGTCGCGCCATATCGAGCGGACGGCCGAGAACGAATTGCGCGCCGAACGCATGGCGCTGCCGCCCGAAGATATCGATGTGGTCCTCGCCGATCCGGCGCAAGACCGCTTCCGCCGCGTGAAAACGACGGGCGTGTGGTCGCACGCGCACGAGATTCATGTCTATGGCCGTTCGCAGCGCGGCAACGAAGGCTTCTACATCCTCACGCCGCTGCTGCGCGACGGGAAGCCCGCCGTCATCGTCAATCGCGGCTGGGTCGACAAGCAGCATCAAAACGCGTCGACGCGGCCCCAAGGCCAAGTCGCCGGGCCGGTGACGGTCGAAGGCGTATTGCGCGACGAGCCGCGCCGCGGCCCGTTGATGCCCGACAACGTGCCCGACAAGAACCAATGGTTCTGGTTCGATCTGCCCGCGATGACCAAGGCGGCGGGGCTTACCTCGGCGCTGCCGGTCTATGTCGAGCAGGAATTGGAGCCGCGCAATCCCGGCGGCTGGCCGCTGGGCGGGCAGACGATCGCGCAATTGCCGCGCCCGCATCTGCAATACGCGTTCACCTGGTTCGCGTTGGCGATCGCGCTGGCGGCGGTCTATTTGATTTCGCAAAGGCGCAAGCCATGACCCCCGAAGCCGCGTACAAGGCGCTCGAAACCCGTTTCAAGCGCATGAATCTGGTCTACGACGCGATCGCGATGCTGGACTGGGACGCGGCCGCGATGATGCCCGATGGCGGGGCCAATGCCCGCGCCGATCAAGTCGCCACGCTGAAAGTGATCGCGCACGAACAGGCGACCGATCCCGCGATGGCGGAGTTGTTCGACCAAGCCAAGCCCGCCGATCCGTGGGCGCAGGCGAATTTGCGCGAGATGCGCCGGGGCTGGCTGCACGCGACCGCCGTGCCCGGCGATCTGGTCGAAGCCAAATCCAAGGCCGTTTCCGAATGCGAGATGCGCTGGCGCACCGCGCGCAAGGAAAACGACTTCAAGGGATTGCTGCCCTATCTGCGCCGCGTGCTGGACCTGACGAAAGAGGTCGCGACGATCAAGGCCGAAAAACTCGGCCGCACGAAATACGACGCGCTGCTCGACGAATACGAGCCCGGCGGCTCGTCGGCCGAGATCGATGCGATCTTCGACGATCTCGCGAAATTCCTGCCCGATTTCACGCGCGCGGTGTTGGAACGCCAAGCGGTCCAACCCAAAGCCTTGCCGCTCGAAGGCCCGTTCCCGGCCGCGACGCAAAAGCAGCTCGCGCATGATTTGATGGCGAGCGTGGGTTTCGATTTCGAGCATGGGCGCCTCGACACCTCGCATCATCCCTTTTGCGGCGGCGTGCCGGACGATGTGCGTCTCACCACGCGCTGGGACGAGAAGGATTTCGCCAAGGGCCTGATGGGCGTCCTGCACGAAACCGGGCACGCGATGTACGAGCTGGGCTTGCCGCAAGCCTGGCGCAACCAGCCGGTCGGCTTCGCGCGCGGGATGAGCGTGCATGAAAGCCAGTCGCTGCTGGTCGAGATGCAGGCGAGCCGTTCCGACGCGTTCTTGCGCTATCTCGCCCCCAAAGCGGCGGCGGCCTTCGGTAAATCGGGTCCGGCCTGGACGCCGGAGAATTTCGCGCGCGTCTATCGCCGCGTGTCGCGCGGGTTGATCCGCGTCGACGCCGATGAAGTGACGTATCCGGCCCATGTCATCCTGCGCTATCGCCTGGAACGCGCGCTGATCGAAGGCCGCATGGATCTGGCCGATCTGCCGGCAGCGTGGAACGAGCAGATGCGCGAACTCGTCGGCATCGTGCCGCCCGACGATCGCGACGGTTGCTTGCAGGACATCCACTGGCCCGGCGGCTCGTGGGGCTATTTCCCGACCTATACGCTCGGCGCCATGACGGCCGCACAGCTTTACGCCGCCGCGAAGGCCGCCGATCCGTCGATCGAGCCGTCGATTTCCAAGGGCGATTTCAAGCCGCTGATGGCGTGGCTGCGCGCGAACGTTCATTCGCTCGGCTCGTCGCTGTCGGCGAGCGAGCTGCTGACGCGCGCGACGGGCAAGAAACTCGACGCCGCCGTGTTCAAGGCGCATCTCAAGACGCGCTATCTGGACGGCTAATTCGGCGTTCCGCGCCAAGGTGTTAGGCTTCCTTGCGCGCAGGGGCGGGCGGGTCTAATTTCGCGCTCCTTTCCAAGTCCGGCGGATTTCGACTTTGCGTTATCTCTCGACCCGCGGCGAACCGGCCGCTCTTGCGTTCGACGACGTGTTGCTCGCCGGCTTGGCGCGCGACGGCGGATTGTACGTGCCCGAGGCTTGGCCGCAATTCTCGGCCGCCGAATGGCGCGTTTTGCGCGGCAAGCGCTATCACGAAATCGCCTTCGCGGTGCTGAAGCCTTATGTCGGCGGGGCAATCCCCGACGCCGATTTGGCGCGGCTCACGCGCGAGGCTTACGCGAATTTCACCCATCAGGCCGTCGCGCCGTTGAAGCAACTCGACGCCAATCTGTGGACGTTGGAGCTGTTCCACGGACCCACGCTCGCGTTCAAGGACTACGCGCTGCAGCTCGTCGGCAAGCTGTTCGATTACGTGCTGGCGAAGAAGGGCCAGCGCATCACCATCGTCGGCGCGACGTCGGGCGATACGGGGCCCGCAGGGATCGCGGCGGTCGCGGGGTCGAAGCATATCGACATCGTCGTGCTGCACCCCAACGGGCGCACCTCGCCGGTGCAGCGTCGCCAGATGACGACGGTGCTGGACCCCAACGTCCATAACGTGGCGCTCGAGGGCAATTTCGACGATTGCCAGGATCTGGTGAAGGCGCTGTTCGGCGATCTCGAATTCCGCGACCGCTATCATTTGTCGGCGATCAACTCGATCAACTGGGCGCGCATCGCGGGTCAGATCGTCTATTACGTCCATGCCGCCTTGGCGCTGGGGGCACCCGACCGTGCCGTGTCGTTCTGCGTGCCGACCGGAAATTTCGGCAATGTGCTGGCGGCCGACGCCGCGCGCCGCATGGGCCTGCCGATCGAACGCCTGGTCGTCGCGACCAATCGCAACGACATCGTCGCGCGCACCATTCTGACCGGCACGATGGCGCTGGAAAGCGTGGCGCCGACGATCACGCCGTCGATGGATATCCAGGTCTCGTCGAATTTCGAACGTTTGGTGTTCGAGCTTGCGGGCCGCGACGGCCGCGCGACGTCGTCAATGATGACCGAGTTCCGCCAATCGGGAAAACTCGCCTTCCCGCAAGGGATGAAGGGCGCACTCGCCGACGGGTTCGACGCGGGTGCGGCGTCCGAAGCCGAAACGCTCAACACGATCGCCAAGATGCGTTTGACGACGGGCGAAATCGTCGACCCGCACACGGCGGTCGCCATCCATGTGGCGCAACGCGCGAAATCGGCGGCGCCCATCGTCGTCGCCTCGACCGCGCATCCGGCGAAATTCCCCGACGCGGTCGAAAAGGCGACGGGCATTCGTCCCGCGTTGCCCGACTTCCTCGCCGATTTGTTCGAACGCGAGGAACGCGTCGATATCCTCCCCAACGACGCCGCGACGTTGAAGAAATACGTCGCCGCCCACGCGAAGGCCCAATGACCATCCGCATCACCACGCTGCCCAGCGGTTTGCGCGTCGCCACCGACACGATGTCGCAAGTCGAAACCGCGTCCGTCGGTGTTTATGTGGGGGCGGGGACACGCCACGAAAGCCCGGCCTTGAACGGGGCCGCGCATATGCTGGAGCATATGGCGTTCAAGGGCACGGCGACGCGCGACGCGAAGGCCATTGCCGAAGAAATCGAGGCCGTCGGCGCCTTCATGAACGCGCATACGGGGCGCGAACAGACCGCCTATTACGTCAAGTGCCTGAAGGAAGACACGGGTCTCGCGCTCGACATTCTGTCGGACGTCTATCTGCGCTCGGTCTACGATCCCGCCGAGTTCGAGCGCGAACGTGGCGTGATTTTGCAGGAGCTCGGCCAAGTCGAAGACACGCCCGACGACGTGATCTTCGATCGTTTCCACGAAACCGCCTATCCGGGCCAAGCGCTCGGCCGGCCGGTGCTGGGTGACGCGAACACGATCCGTACCATGGCGCGCGACGCGGCGATCGCGTGGCGCAAGTCGGCTTACGCGCCCAGCAACACGATCGTCGTCGCGGCGGGCAATCTCGACGCCGAAGCGTTCGACGCGGAAGTCGCCAAGCTGTTCGGCGATTGGACGGGCGACGCGAAGCTGGTCGAGGAGCCCGCGCGCTACGCGGGCGGCGAGTTCCGCGACGACGGCGATCTCGAACAGGCGCATCTCGTGCTCGGCTTTCCGGGCGTGGGCCTCGCCGATCCCGATTACTGGCCCGTGCAAGTGCTGGCGACGATCCTGGGCGGGGGCATGTCCTCGCGCCTGTTCCAGGAAATCCGCGAGCGGCGCGGCCTCGCCTATTCGGTCTCGGCGCATGCCGCGTCCTACATGGATGGCGGCGTGTTCGACATCTATACCGGGACCGGCGAGGCGGAGATGGCGGAGCTGATCCCCGCGCTCGTGTCCGAATTGCGCGGCGCCTTCGCCGTGCCCGGCGACGCCGAAATCCGCCGTGCCAAGGCGCAGATGAAGGCCGGGCTGTTGATGTCGCTGGAAAGCACCAATGCGCGCATGGATGCGCTGGGCTCCAACCTGCTGGTCTATGGCCGCGACGTGACGCCGGAAGAAGTGTCGCGCAAGGTCGAAGCCGTGGCGGCCGACGATCTGGTGCGCGTCGCGCGGCGCATCCTGACCGGCAAGCCCACGCTCGCGGCGATGGGGCCGCTCGGCAAGCTCGAATCGCTCGCGAAAATCGCGGAACGTCTGGCCGCCTAAGCGTGGCCCGCTTCGCCCGACAGGAAACTGGGATGGGCACCGGCCTTCATCAGCGCGCGATGCCATTTCGTGTCGAGATCGGCGTCGAACACGATGTCGTCGTCGACCGGCACGGTCAGCCACCCGTTGCCGGTCAATTCGCCCTCCAACTGGCCGGGGCCCCAATTGGCGTAACCCAAGGCGAGCAGCGAACGGCGCGGGCCGTCGCCTTGCGCCATCGCCTTCAGAATATCGACCGTCGCGGTCAGCGCGATGCCGTCCTGCACGCGCATCGTGCCGTCCTGCATGTAGTCGTCGGAATGCAGCACGAAGCCGCGCCCGGATTCGACCGGGCCGCCGGTGCGCATGCGGATCGCCTTGGCACCGGACGCCGCCTTGATGTCGAGCTGGTCCAGAAGATCGGGGAAGGTCAGCTGCGTGAACGGCTTGTTGATGACCAAGCCCATCGCGCCGTCCTTCGTGTGCGCGCACATATAAATGACCGTTCGCGCGAAACGCGGATCGGGCATGCCGGGCATGGCGACAAGCAAATGCCCGGCGAAGAACGTGGGGATCTCGACGCGGCTCTTTCCCATGACCATATTAGACTAGCATGAAAACGCCGCGTTTACAGGTGGGGTCGGTGTTCCGTTACGCGCGACGCATCGCCGTGGCGCTGGGGTTTGCCGCGCTGGTTGTGGGAAATAGCGGCATCGCATCCGCGCAGGAAAGCGACTGGGTGCGGCATAAGGAAATTTCGCTGCGCCTCGTTTCCGGCAGTGCGGCGTCGGGCGAGGGCGGGGCGTTGCGCCTCGGCCTTGAAATGCGCATGGCGCCGGGGTGGAAAACCTATTGGCGCTCGCCGGGCGATGCGGGCCTGCCGCCGACGATCGATTGGACGGGATCGGCGAATTTCACCGACGCGAATTTGCGCTTTCCCGCCCCGCATCGTTTCACCTTGTTCGATCTGGAGACGTTCGGCTATGGCGGCACGGTGATCCTGCCGATCGCCGCGCGCAGCGAAGGCCCCGGTGAAACGCGGGTGCGCGCGGCCGTGGACGTGTTGGTCTGCGAGAATCTTTGCATTCCCTATCGTGCCGATTTGGCGCTGGACCTGCCGGCGGGAAGCCAAGCGCCGACCGCGCATACGCACGAAATCGCACGCTTCGAATCCGCGATTCCGCAGATCGACAAGGACGGGCGCGGCGTCAACGGCATCGCCATCGAAAGCGCGGCGTTCCGCGCCGGCCCGCAAGCAGCACTGGTGGTGCGCGCCAGCGCCAATCCGCGTTTCGAAGCGCCTGATCTGTTCGTCGAAGCGCAAGAAGGCTGGCGCTTCGCGAAGCCCGAAATCGCCTTCGTCGATGGCGGGCGTTACGCCACGCTGACCTTCGCCGCGACTGGCGATAAATCGGCGGCGAAACTCGACGGTACGGCCGCGACGCTCACGCTCGTCGATGGCCAGCGCGCGATCGAGCGCCTGCTGACGCTGGGCGTCGCACCGCCGGCCCCCGTGTTCACCGGCTCTTTCGCCGCGATCCTGGCGATCGCCTTGCTCGGCGGCTTGATCCTCAACCTGATGCCTTGCGTGCTGCCGGTGCTGGCGATGAAGCTCGCGGGTGTGGCGGCGTTGGGCGGCGCCGGTCCACGCAAACTGCGCATCGCGTTCCTGGCCACATCGGCCGGCATCGTCGTGTCGTTCTTAATTCTGGCGGGCGCGTTGATCGCGCTGAAGCTGGGCGGCGAGACGATCGGCTGGGGCCTGCAATTCCAGATGCCGTGGTTCCTGGCCGGCATGGCGCTGATCGTCACGCTGTTCGCGGCGAATCTCTGGGGTTTGTTCGAAATTCCATTGCCGCGTGCGTTGGCCGATCGCGCCGATGCGGGCTCGGCCGCCGGGTCCTTCGCGACCGGCATGTTCGCGACATTGTTGGCCACGCCGTGCTCGGCGCCGTTCGTCGGCACCGCCGTCGGTTTCGCGCTGGCGCGCGGGCCCGTCGAAATCGTGTCGATCTTCGCGGCATTGGGAATCGGCTTGGCGCTGCCTTATCTCGCCGTCGCCGCATTCCCTTCCGCCGCGCGCGTGCTGCCGCGCCCAGGCCCGTGGATTCTCAAGCTGCGCGCCGTGCTCGGCGTGGCGCTCGCGGGCACGGCCTTGTGGCTCGTCTGGGTGCTGGCGAGCCAAGCGGGCGAGACGGCCGCCGCCGCGTTGGGATTCGTGCTCGGCGCCGTGGTCCTCGGCTTGTGGCTGGTGCGCGGGCTCGAACGCAGCCAAGCACGGCCGTTGCTGTTGGCGGCCGGGGCGGTGTTCGCCATCGCCTTGCCGTTGCGCTTCGCCGAAACGCCCACCGCGATCGCCGCCGACGAAACGATTTCCTGGCGCGAATTCGACCGCGCGGCGATCGACGCGGCGGTGCGCGACGGCAAGATCGTGTTCGTCGACGTGACCGCCGAGTGGTGCGTGACCTGCCAAGTCAATAAGCGCTTGGTCATCGACCGGGGCCGGGTCGCCAAGGCGCTGTCGGACGGCACGGCGATTCCGATGCGCGCCGACTGGACGCGCCCCGATCCGCGCATCGCCGCGTATCTGGCCGAATTCGGCCGCTACGGTATTCCCTTCAACGCGGTCTACGGACCCGCGGCCGCCGGCGGCGCGCCCCTACCCGAATTATTGAGCGAAGACGCGGTTTTGGCGGCCTTCGCCAAAGCGAAATAATCCCCCACACGCGGCCGGGTTGCTTTCCGCCCGGCTTGGATTTACATCCTTCGCACCCAACCCAAAACGACCGGAGACGGCTCGATGACCATCAAGGCAGGCGACAAGATCCCGTCCGTGAAACTGCGTCATATGACGAAGGACGGCGTGAAGGAAATCACGACCGACGAGATCTTCAAGGGCAAGAAGGTCGCGATCTTCGGCCTGCCCGGCGCGTTCACGCCGACCTGCTCGGCCAAGCATCTGCCCGGCTATCTCGCCAATTTCGACAAGTTCAAGGAGAAGGGCGTCGATACGATCGTCTGCATCTCCGTGAACGACTCGTTCGTCATGGACGCCTGGGGCAAGAGCCAGAACGTGGGCGACAAGGTTCTGATGGTCGCCGACGGCAACGCGGAATTCGCCAAGGCCCTGGGCATCGAGATGGACGGCACGGGCTACGGCATGGGCTTGCGCATGAAGCGCTTCTCGGCCTATGTCGTCGACGGCGACGTGAAGGCGTTCAACCTGGAAAAGCCGGGCGCCTTCGAAGTCTCGAACGCCGAGACGATGCTGACGCAAGTCAACTAAGCGAAATTCGCTTCGTTACCGAAACCCCGGCGCCTCAGGCGCCGGGGTTTTTGTTTGCCTTGAGCGTCGCGATGCCGCCGCGCGCCAGCGCGTCGGCGCGTTCGTTCTCCGGATGGCCGGCATGGCCCTTGATCCAGCGCCATTCCACGTCGTGGGGCTTGGCCGCTTCCAGCAGCGCCTGCCACAGATCGACATTCTTCACCGGCTTCTTGTCGGCGGTTTTCCAGCCCGACCGTTTCCAGCCATGGACCCATTTGGTGATGCCGTCGCGCACATAGACGCTGTCGGTCCACACGCGCACTTGCGCGGGGCGTTTGAGGGCCTTGAGCCCTTCGATCGCCGCCATCAATTCCATGCGGTTATTGGTCGTCGGCGTTTCGCCGCCGGAGAGTTCCTTCTCCACGCCGCGAAAGCGCAGGATCGCACCCCAGCCGCCGGGGCCGGGATTGCCCGAGCACGCGCCGTCGGTAAAAATCTCGACGAGGTTTGCGTCGTCTTCGCTCACTTCGCTTCCAGCAAGACGTCGGCCTCGACCGAGACGCGCACCGTGGCGCGGCCGGGTTCGGCGGAAGGTGCGGGGGCCGAATCGGCCGACGCCATCGCCGGGGCGGCGCGCATCATCACGGGGCGCATCGGCGGCTGTTCGTTGACCGCGCCGACGCGGATCGCGCGATAGCCCGCGATTTTCATATTGAGCGCGTCGGCCGCACTGGCGGCACGCGCCTGCACGCGGGCGAGCGCTTCGCGCGTCAGCACGTCTTCGGCCGCGCGCGCCGTCTCGCGGCGCAGATCGAAACGCATGCCCGACATGGCCAGCCCCGCTTCCTGCAAGCCGCCGGCGAGCGCGGTCACGGACGCGAAATCGGTGCCGGAGATTTCCAGCGTCGCCGCCCCGCGCCAGCGGCGCGGCTGGCCTTGCGGGCGCTCTTCGCTGGTCCAATAGCCGCCGGTCTCGACCTCCACGCCCTGAACCGACTTGGCGCGCGCAACTGCGGCATCCATGCGCTTGTTGATCTCGGCTTGCACGGCGGCGGCATTCGGCGCCGTCGCCTCGGCACGCAAGGATACGAACAGCTTGTCCTGCGGCACGGCGCGTTCGGCACTTTCGCCCAGCGTCAGCACGGTCGGCTCGGCCGCCAAAACGGGGGTGGCGATCAACAACAGGGCGATCAAAGCGGCGCGCATTTTCGTCTCCTTCAAAGGCCGTAAGCCGACGGCGAGGGAACGGCGCGATGGAAGCGCAGCTTCTTGGCGTATTCGAGGGGATTTTTGGGCCGGACGAAGGCGCCCGGCGGATGGTTGAGCCAATCGTAAAGCCGCGTGAGCAGGAAGCGCAGCGCGGAGCCGCGCGCCATCACCGGCAAGGCGGCGGTTTCGGCTGCCGATAGCGCGCGCTTGGCCGTATAGCCCGCGACCAGCCGGCGCGCCTTGGTCGCGTTGAACGAACCGTCGCCCTCGAAGCACCAGCAATTGAGGCAGATGGCGAGGTCGTAGGCGAGGATGTCGTTGCACGCGAAATAGAAGTCGATCATCCCCGAGAATTTGCCGTCGAGGAAAAAGACGTTGTCGGGGAAGAAATCGGCGTGGATCACGCCCTGCGGCAAATCGCGCGGCCAGTTCGCGTCGAGGAAATCGAGCTCGCTTTCGATCAGCGCGGCGAGACCCTTTTCCACTTCGTCCGCACGGCCGGTGCACGAATCGTAAAGCGGGCGCCAGCCCGCCGGGCCCAACGCGTTTTCGCGGCGGATCGAAAAATCCGCGCCCGCGACATGAAGGCTCGCCAACGCTTCGCCGACCGGCGCGCAATGCCCGATCTCGATCTTGCGCGGCCACACGCCCTTCAAAAACGAGACGATTGCCGCCGGGCGGCCGCAAAGCTCGCCCAGCAACGCGCCATCGTTGCGATGGATCGGCGTGGGGCAAGCGATGCCCTTGGCGGCAAGATGTTCCATCAGGCCGAGGAAGAAGGGCAGGTCATCGCGCTTCACGCGCTTCTCGTAGAGCGTGAGAATGAATTGCCCTTGGCCCGTTTCGAGCACGAAGTTGGAATTCTCCACGCCTTCCGCGATGCCGCGATAGGCGACCAGCGAGCCGATCCCGTAATCCTTCAGGAACCGCGTGAGGGCCTCGTCGTCGACATCGGTATAGACGGCCATCAGGCGGATTCCAGCGCGCGGGGCAGATTGAACTTCACGTCCTCGACGGCGGTGACGACATCTTCGAGCGTCACGGCGAAACGCTTGCGCGCCTCGTCGATCGTTTCCTGCACCAGGATTTCGGGCGCCGAGGCGCCGGCCGAAAGCCCGAGCGTGCGAATGGGCCCGAGCTTCGCCCAGTCGATATCGGCCGCACTGGCGACCAAATGGGCGTTGGCGCAACCCGCGCGTTTGGCGACTTCGACGAGGCGCAGCGAGTTCGACGATTTGGTCGAGCCGATCACCAGCACCGCGTCGCTGCGCGCGGCGATCGCCTTCACCGCCGCTTGACGGTTGGTCGTCGCGTAGCAGATATCGTCCTTGCGCGGCGGCAACATGTCGGGGAAGCGCCGCAAAAGTTCCGCGACGATCCCGGCCGTGTCGTCGACCGACAGCGTGGTTTGCGTCGCGTAGGCGAGCGGCCCGGCGGGAAGATTTACGCGGCGCGCCTGTTCTTCGTCCTCGACCAGCGTGATCGAGCCTTCGGGCAATTGGCCCATCGTGCCGACCACTTCGGGGTGGCCGGCATGGCCGATCAAGGCGATATGGCGGCCGGCCTTGCGGTGATGCTCGGCCTCGCTATGGACCTTGCTGACCAGCGGGCAGGTCGCGTCGAGATAGATCATCTCGCGGCGTTGCGCCTCGGCGGGCACCGATTTGGGCACGCCATGGGCGGAGAACACGACCGGCCGGTCGTCCGGCACCTGGTCCAGTTCGGCGACGAAAATCGCCCCTTTGCGTTCCAGCGCCTCGACCACGTGGCGGTTATGGACGATTTCGTGGCGCACATAGACCGGCGTGCCGTAGCGTTCCAGCGCCCGTTCGACGATCAAAATCGCGCGGTCCACCCCGGCGCAGAATCCGCGCGGGCCGGCGAGCAGGATCGTCAGGGAAGCTTGTGCGGGCATAGGGGAAATCCTATTGTCGCCCCGTGATATACCGGAGTCGCAGCGCGATTCCAGCCCGTTCCGGAGGCTCGAAGAATGGCCGATCCCGTCGTCGCCCAGAAAGCGCCCTATCCCGTGGATGTCGAAGCGGGAAAAACCTATTGGTGGTGCGCCTGCGGCCGGTCGAAGAAGCAGCCCTTCTGCGACGGTTCGCATTCGGGCACGGGTATCCAGCCGATGAAATACGAAGCCGGCCAAGCGAAAAAGCTGTTCTTCTGCGGTTGCAAGGCGACCAAGAACCAGCCTTTGTGCGACGGCGGGCATAAGGGGCTTTGACACTTGTTGCGTAAAACTTTCGTCGCGGCGGGCCTCGCCGCCGCCGTTCTTTCGGCCTGTTCGTCGCCCGATCTTGCCACCACGGCGACCTGCCCGCGCGGCGGGCTGGTGCCCGACGCCAATACGCTGGTCCAGTTCCGCGAAGGGCCGGGCCGCGATCTGACCGATGTGGTGGCGCAGGCCCAGATCGTCGATTTCAAGATCGCGTGCGAATACGCGACCGGCCGAAGCGCCAAGCCCGGCGTCGTGCTGGATCTGCAAGTCGCCATCGCGGCCGAACGTGGGCCCGCCGATCGCGCGCGCAAGGCCAATCTGTCGTATTTCGTCGCGATCCTGGACGGCGAGCAGAACATCGTCGCCAAGGATTTCTTCCAGGCGGCGTTCGAGTTTCCCGACAACCGGACCCGCGTGGGCCGGGTGGAGGAATTGGAGCCGCGAATCGCGCTTAAATCCAATTTCGACGGCCCGTCCTATCGCGTGATGATCGGTTTCCAGCTGACGGAAGATCAGCTGGAATGGAACCGCCGCCAGCGCGGGCCGCGCTGATCGAACCGGGCGAATTCATCCACACAATCGACGAGCGGCTTGACCCGCCAGGGACTCCCTTTATCTTGGGGGTGCCTATCGCGGGAGAGACCGCGTCGTTTTCGGACGGCGCGGCGCCGAAGGAGCAACCGCCCCGGAAACTCTCAGGCAAAAGGACCGCGATCAGGCGTCGAGTTGCGAACTCTGGAAAGCGGCGTATGGGTTTCGGTCCATAAGCCCACCGAAGAGGTAAGTCTCCCGCAAGGGCAGGCGATTCTTTCAGGTCCCAGGACAGAGGGGGCGCCCACGGCCGGATGAATAATCCGGCATTTGCGCGCCCGACTCCGGAGTTCCGTTTTGTCCGACGACGAAAACCTGAAATTCACGCCGCTCGATGCGTTGCATCGTTCGCTGGGCGCCAAAATGGTGCCGTTCGCGGGCTATGCGATGCCCGTGCAATATCCCGCCGGCATTTTGAACGAGCATTTGCACACCCGCGCCGCCGCCGGGCTGTTCGACGTGTCGCATATGGGACAGGCCTTGCTGCTGGGCCCCGATGCCGCGACGGCGCTCGAAACGCTCGTGCCCGGCGACCTTCAAGTGTTGAAGGAAGGGGCCACGCGCTACACGCAGCTGACCGACGACAATGGCGGCATCCTCGACGATCTGATGGCGACGAAGCGCAACGACGGGCTCTATCTCGTCGTCAACGCGGCGTGCAAAGACGCCGATTTCGCGCGCATCGACGCCAAAATCGGATCGCGCGCGAAGCTCGTGCGCCTCGACGATCGCGCCTTGCTGGCGTTGCAGGGACCGAAAGCGGCCGAGGTGATGGCGCGTTTGGCGCCCGACAGCGTCGGCCAGAAATTCATGACTCTGCGTGCCGGGAAGATTGGCGCGTTCGATTGCTGGTTCACGCGCTCGGGTTACACCGGCGAAGACGGCTACGAGATTTCGGTCCTCGCGTCGCAGGCCGAAGGTCTGGCGAAGCTGCTGCTCGACCAGCCGGAAGTGAAGCCGATCGGTTTGGGCGCGCGCGACTCGTTGCGCCTCGAAGCGGGGCTTTGCCTTTACGGCCACGATATCGACACGACGACCTCGCCGATCGAAGCCGATCTGGTCTGGTCGATTTCCAAGCGCCGGCGCGCCGAAGGCGGCTTCCCCGGTGCCGCGCGCGTGCAAAAGGAACTCGCCGACGGGCCGTCGCGCAAGCGCGTCGGCATTCTGCCCGAAGGCCGCGCCCCTGCCCGCGAAGGCACGGAGATCGTCGATGCCAACGGCAACAAGATCGGCATCGTCACCTCGGGCGGTTTCGGGCCCACGGTGAACGGCCCGATCGCCATGGGTTATGTGCCCGCTTCCTTCGCCCAGCCCGGCACGCCGGTCGGGCTCGTCGTCCGGGGCAAGACGCTGCCCGCCAAAATCGCGGGAATGCCTTTCGCCCCCCATCGTTATTTCCGCGGTTAGGAGACCCGACACATGGCCGAATTGCGTTTCACCAAAGACCACGAATGGATCCGCGTCGCCGACGGCGATGTCTACGAGATCGGCATTTCCGACTACGCGCAAAGCCAGCTCGGCGACGTCGTGTTCGTCGATCTGCCGGAAATCGGCAAGCAGATCGCCAAGGGCGGCCAAGCCGCCGTGGTCGAATCGGTCAAGGCGGCGTCGGACGTGTATTCGCCCGTCGGCGGCACGGTCGTCGGCATCAACGACGCGCTCAGCGCCGATCCGGGCTTGATCAACCGCGAGCCCACGACGGGCGGCTGGTTCTTCAAGCTGAAGACCGGCGACACCGCGCAATTCGCCGAGTTGATGGACGAAGCGGCGTATGCCGATTACGTGAAGGGCCTGGGCTGATGCGTTATCTGCCGCATACCGATTCCGATCGCGCCGCGATGCTGGCGGCGATCGGCGTCAAATCGGCCGACGAGCTGTTCGTCGACGTGCCCGCCGCGGCGCGTTTGGCCGGTCCGGTCGCGGGTCTGTCCGCGACCAAGAGCGAGCTGGAAGTCGAACGCATCCTGAGCGGGCTTGCGGCGAAGAACCGCCCCGCCGGTTCGCAAGCGAGCTTCTTAGGCGCGGGCGCCTATCGCCATCACGTGCCCGCCTCGGTCGATGCGATCATCCAGCGCGGCGAGTTCCTGACGAGCTACACGCCCTATCAGCCGGAAATCGCGCAAGGCACGCTGCAATATCTGTTCGAGTTCCAGACGCAGGTCGCGATGCTGACCGGCATGGATGTCGCCAATGCGTCGATGTACGACGCGGCGACCGCCGCGGTCGAAGCGGTGCAGATGGCCAATCGCGTCACGCGGCGCGGCAAGACGATCCTGTCCGGGGCCGTGCATCCGCATTATCGCGAAACGATCGAAACCCACGGCAAGTTCTCGGGCTTCGAGATCGTGTCGCTTGCCCCCAATGTGGACGGGCTTGCGGGCATCGAAGCCAAGCTCGACGCCAAGACCGCCAGCGTCGTCGTGCAATATCCGAACGTGTTCGGCCGCTTGCAGGACCTGACCGCGCTCGCCGCCGCCTGCCAAAAGGCGGGCGCGTTGCTGATCGTCGCGATCCCCGAGATCGTGTCGATGGGCGCCGTCACGCCGCCGGGCGACATGGGGGCCGATATCGTCGTGGCCGAAGGCCAGTCGATCGGCAACGCGCTGAATTTCGGCGGGCCTTATGTGGGCCTGTTCGCCGCCAAGGAAAAATATGTCCGCCAGATGCCGGGCCGCCTGTGCGGCGAAACGGTCGATGCGGACGGCAAGCGCGGCTGGGTGCTGACCCTCTCGACGCGCGAGCAGCATATCCGCCGCGAAAAGGCGACGTCGAATATCTGCACCAATTCGGGGCTCTGCGCGCTCGCCTTCACGGTGCATTTGTCGTTGTTGGGTGAAACGGGTTTGCGGCGTCTCGCGGGCCTCAACCACGCGCTGGCGACGACGCTCGAAGCCAAGCTCGCCAAGGTGAAGGGTATCAAACTCCTCACCGACGCGTATTTCAACGAATTCGCGATCGAATTGCCGCGCGATGCGGGCGAAATCGTCGATGCGCTCGCCGACAAAGGCGTGCTCGCCGGCGTGCCCGGTTCGCGTCTGTGGCCGGGCGATGCGTCGATGGCCAAGACGCTGATCGTTGCGGTCACGGAAACGAACACGGTGGAAGACATGGATCTGTTCGCGACGAAGCTCGCGGAGGTGCTGTGATGGACAAGTCGCAAGGCCGCAGCGCGCAAGACGCGCCCGCCCAGGAACTCCCGCCTTTCGTCACCGCGTCGGGCCATCGCGGGTTGCAGCTCGAAGAAAAACTGATCTTCGAGCAAGGCGTGCCCGGCCGCGTCGGTGTGGACATGCCGGAAGCGCCCAAGGGTGCCGCGAACAAGCTCGGCGCCTTCGCGCGCAAAGGCGCGATCGGCTTGCCCGATCTTTCCGAGCCGCAGGTCGTGCGCCATTTCACGCGCCTGTCGCAGAAGAACTACGGTATCGATTCGGGCCTGTTCTCGCTCGGCTCGTGCACGATGAAGCACAACCCGCGCCTCAACGAGAAGATGGCGCGCCTGCCGGGCTTCGCGGATATCCATCCGTTGCAGCCGGAAAAAACCGTGCAGGGCGCGCTCGAACTCATCGACACGCTGGCGCATTGGCTGAAGACGCTGACCGGCATGCCGGCGGTGGCGATGAGTCCGGCGGCGGGCGCCCATGGCGAGCTCTGCGGCATGGTCGCGATCTGGGCGGCGATTCAGGCGAAGGGCGAGGGGGCTTCGCGCCGCCGCGTGCTGGTCCCTGAATCGGCGCACGGTACCAACCCCGCGACCGCCGCGTTGCTCGGTTTCACGGTCGATCCCATCCCGGCGAACGAGCGCGGGCGCGTCGATCTGGCGGCGTTCGAGAAGAAGCTGGGCCCCGATGTCGCCGCGATCATGCTGACCAACCCCAACACTTGCGGGTTGTTCGAAGGCGACATCAAAAAGATCGCCGATCTCGTCCACGCGGCGGGCGGCTATTTCTATTGCGACGGCGCCAATTACAACGCGATCGCGGGCCGCGTGCGCCCGGCCGATCTCGGCGTCGACGCGATGCATATCAATCTGCACAAGACGTTCTCCACACCGCATGGCGGCGGCGGCCCGGGCTCGGGCCCCGTCGTGTTGTCGGCGGCGTTGGCGCCTTATGCGCCGCTGCCTTACGTCGTGCATGGCGCCAAAGGTTTCGAACTCGTCGAAACCAAGAAGTCGGGCACGTCGCCCTTCGGCCGCTTGAAGGGCTTCCACGGCCAGATGGGCATGTTCGTGCGCGCCTTGGCCTACATGCTCAGCCACGGCTCGGACGGGATTCGCCAAGCCTCGACCGACGCGGTGCTGAACGCGAATTACATCCTCGCGCGCTTGAAGGATGTGATGAGCCCGGCCTTCGCCGGGGGCCCATGCATGCACGAAGCGTTGTTCGACGACGCGTTCTTGAAGGATACGGGCGTGTCGACGCTCGATTTCGCCAAGGCGCTGATCGACGAGGGGTATCATCCGATGACGATGTATTTCCCGCTCGTCGTCCACGGCGCCATGCTGATCGAGCCGACGGAAAGCGAGAACAAGGAATCGCTCGACGCGTTCATCGACAGCCTGCGCCACCTCGCCACGCTGGCGAAGAAGGGCGATCAGGCCGATTTCTTCCACGCGGCCCCGCGGCTCACCCCGCGCCGGCGCCTGGACGAAACGCGCGCCGCGCGCAGCCCGATCCTGCGCTGGAAGCCCGCTCAGCCGCCCGCGCCCACCGCGCAAGCGGCGGAGTGACGCCAAGCCGGTCCCGTGCTAGTTTCTACCCATCAGGGTAGAAACTAGCCGGAGACGGCGATGGGCAGACCGATCAAGAAGACCAAGCGCGACGCGGCGGCCAAGGGCTTGAGCATCAAGAGCCCCGACGTGCTGCGGCTTTTGCGCGCGCGCAGTTCCGAGACGGGGCTCGGCTATACCGAATTGCTGCGCCGGGTTTTGGCGCGCCCGCTGGTCCGTTCGGCGGCCGAAGTCGCGCGCATCGAAACCGAAACGGCGGCGATTCAGCGCCGTATGGCGGCGAAACGCGCCGAATTCGCCGCCACCGGCAAGCCTTGGCCGAGCGGCGATCATGACGATCTCTACGACGAGCACGGCCTGCCGAAATGATCGTCGTCGACGCTTCGGCGCTGGTGGCGATGCTGCGCGACGAAGCGAAAGCCGATCAAATCCGCAAGGCGCTGATCGCGGATCCCGATTGCGTGATGGCGCCGGTCAATTGGCTCGAAGCGCGGATCGTCGCCGAACGGCATGACGCCGTCGCCGAGATGGAGCGGTTGCGCGCCGTGTTCGGCATCGAGATCGTGCCGACCGACGAGGCCCAATCCGATGCGGCGTGGAATGCGTTCAAGAATTTCGGCAAGGGTCGCCACGCGGCGGGGCTGAACCTCGCCGATTGCTTCGCCTATGCGCTGGCGCAAGTGAGCGAAGCGCCGTTGCTGTATATCGGCGCCGACTTCGCCAAGACGGATATTCGCGCAGCGATCGCTTGAATCGAGGGCGCCCAACGAAAAACCCCGCCGGATCGCTCCGGCGGGGTTTGTTCGTTCGAGACCCCGGCTCTCGCCGAAGGCTCGGCCGGGGTGACGCTATCGCGTCAGTTCAAGCGGCCCGGGATGTTCTTGATCGCGCCGTCGATCAGCGCGTCCTGGCGGCCGCGATCGAGGCCCTGGGCGAGCAGCTTGCCCGTGGCGGCCATCGCGAGGTCGACGGCGGCGGAACGCACTTCGGCGGTCGCCTGGGCTTCGGCCTGGGCGATACGCTGCATCGCCGCGTCTTCGCGGCGCTTTAGCGCGGCTTGCAGATCGGCTTCGGCCTTGGCGGCGAGGCGCGCGGCCTCTTCCTTGGCGTTGGCGACGATCGCGTCGGCCTGGGCCATCGCTTCCTTGTGCTTGGCGACGTACTCGCCCAGCAGCTTTTCGGCGGCGGCGCGCAAGCTGGCGGCTTCGTCGAGATCCTTGCGGATACGCTCGGCGCGCGCGTCCAGACCGGCGAGGAGCGCCGTCTTGGCCGGCGTCCAGGCGAAGTAGAACAGCGCCACGATCGCCAGCGTGATCCAGAGATATTCGTTGTGCAGGATCGCCATTATCCGGATCTCCTTCAGGCGCGCGCGGCGGCGGCGGCCGCTTTGGCGTCGGCTTCGCTGACATTGAGGCCGGCGATCTTGCGCGCCGCGTCGGCGGCGATTTCGCCCGCGATGGCTTCGACATTGGCCAACGCGGCCTTGCGCGCGTCGGCGATGCGGCTTTCGGCAGACTTGATCTTGTCGGCTAGCTCCGCACCCTGGCGCGCCGACAACTCGGCGGCGTGCTTGGCGGCGGCGGCTTCGGTTTCGCCGCGCACGGCCTGGGCCTTGGCGCGGCTCTCGGCCAAAGCCTTCTCGTAGGCCGCGACCATCTTGTCGGTGTCTTCCTTGAGCGCGCCCGCCTTGGCGAGATCGCCTTCGATCTGCTTCTCGCGCGCCTCGATGGCGGCACCCAGCTTGGGCGTCACGGCGCCGGCGACGACGTAGTAGAAGATCGCGAAAATGACCAGGAGCCAGAAGATTTGGCTCGCGAACCAGGTCGGGTCGAATTGCGGCATGGCCGGTTCCCGTATGCGGGAGGAAAGGGGCCGGCCCTTCCCGAAGGAAGGGCCGGAAGAGGCTTAGGACACGAAGATCAGAATCGCGATGACGAAGGCGAGCAGCGCGATGAACTCGGTGACGGCGAAGCCGATGTAAGCGAAGACCTGAACGTTGTCCTTGGCGGCCGGGTTGCGGGCCACGGCGGCGATGAGGCTTGCCCACACCGAACCCACGCCGATGCCCGCACCGATCATGCCGATGGCGGCGAGGCCCATGCCGATGAGCTTAGCTGCTGCTGCTTCCATGAAACGTATCCTTCTCTCTTGGTTGGTTTACCGGCCATTCGTTCCCGCCGGCGGTCCACATTTTCGGGCCGGCGGGGCGAAGGTCAGTGCAGGTGGATCGCGTCGTGCAGGTAGATGCACGCCAGGATCGTGAAGATGTAGGCCTGAAGCGCGGCCACGAAGAATTCCAGCGCCATGATGCCGACGAGCACCGAGAACGGCACCACGCCCGGGATCACGAAGAACGCGCCCAGCGAAATGACGAAGCCGGCGAAGATCTTCAGGATGATGTGGCCGACGGTCATGTTCGCGAAAAGTCGCACCGACAGCGAGATCGGGCGCGACATGTAGGAGATGACTTCGATCGGGATCAGGATCGGCGCCGTCGCCAACGGGGCGCCCGACGGGAAGAACAGCGACAGGAAATGCGTGCCGTGGCGCGCGAAGCCGATCAGCGTGATCGTCAGGAAGATGATCAGCGCCATCGTGAAGGTCACGACGATGTGGCTGGTGAAGGTGAAGGCGCCGGGGATCAGGCCGACGAGATTGCCGAACAGAACGAACATGAACAGGGTGAAGAAGAACGGGAAGTACTTCTTGCCCTCATCGCCCACGTTCTCGCGGACCATGCCAGCGATGAACTCGTAGAGCACTTCCGCGGCCGATTGCAGGCGGCCCGGCACGATCTTGGCGCCCGAGGCGGCCGAGACCAGGAAGAACGTGGCGCCCGCGGCGGCCACGGTCATCCACAAAGCGGAGTTCGTGAAGGCGAGGTTGAGCCCCGCGATTTCGATGGGAACGATCGGCTTGATCTGGAATTGATCGAGAGGGCTCGACACGTTTGGAACTCCGTCCGGTTATTTCGTCTCGGTCTTGGACCGCTCGGCGCTGATGCGCGTTGCGACCCGGATCGCGTTTCTCATACCGGCGGCGGCGCCGAGCATGAGGAACACGAGCGTCAGCCACGGCGAGGTGCCGAGCCAGCGATCCAGCACGAAGCCCATGCCCGTGCCGACCGCCAGTGTCGCCAGCATCTCCACCGAGATGCGGAACCCCAGGCCCATCTGCCCCGTGCTGCGGCCGGCCGTGCGCGCCGATTTTTTATCGGCCTTCGAACGGCGCGCTTGCAGCGCATCGACCTGCGCCTGGATCTCGTCGATGGCCCGCTGATCGCGGTCGTCCATGGCAAGCTCCAGACCCGGACCCTTCGCAAGCGCGAAAGGCACCCGGCAACTCGGGGAAAACGGTTGAAAAGACAGAAGAATCCGCCCTTTCACCCGGCTGACGCGCGCGGACAATAGGGGCGGTGCCGCCCCCTGTCAAGGATCACGCTGACCGCCTAAGCCTTTGAAAGGGCGGATGTTTCCAGAGGCCCTTAGGCGGTCGCGCGCAGTTTCTCGGCTTGTCGCATATCGACCGACACCAGGGTCGACACGCCGCGTTCGGCCATCGTCACGCCGAACAGGCGATCCATTTTCGCCATCGTCAGACGGTGGTGGGAGACCACGACGAAGCGCACGCCCGAGGAGCGGGCGATTTCGTCGAGCAGCGTGCAGAACCGATCGACGTTCGCGTCGTCGAGGGGCGCGTCGACTTCGTCCATCACGCAGATGGGTGCTGGGTTGGTGAGGAACACCGCGAAGAGCAGCGACAGTGCTGTCAGCGCCTGCTCGCCGCCCGAGAGCAGCGTGAGCGACTGCAGCTTCTTGCCCGGCGGCGAGGCCATGATGTCGAGCCCGGCTTCGAGCGGATCGTCGACGACCTGACCGTCGGGCCCCATCACGGGCACCCAGGTCAGATGCGCACGACCGCCGCCGAACAGACGGCCGAACAGATCCTGGAAGTGCTTGTCGACCGCTTCGAAGGCGACACGCAGACGTTCGCGGCCTTCCTTGTTGAGGGCCGAGATGCCGCCGCGCAGCTTGGCGATCGCCTGGACCAGGTCGTCCTTCTCGGCGTTCATGCCGGCGATCTGGGCTTCGACTTCCTCGGCTTCCTGCTCGGCGCGCAGATTGACCGGGCCCATATTGTCGCGCTCCTTGATCAAGCGCTCCAAACGGTTCTCGATCTGCTCGAGGCCCGGCAATTCCTCGTCCGCCTCGATCATGCCCGCCGCCAAGCACGCATCCGGCGCGCAATCCAGGCGCTCGCGGATCGTCTGGGTCAGCGTGGCTTCGTTGGCGGCTTGCTGTTCGGCATAGGCTTGCGCGCGCACGCGATCTTCGCGCGCCGACATCAGCGTGTTCTCGACCGCCTTCAACGCGCGGTCAGCTTCCAGCACGGCACTTTCCGCTTCGGCCAAGCGATCGGCCTTCTCGCGGCGCAAGGCTTCCACTTCATGCGTCTTGTCGAGCAACGCGGAACGCTCGGCGGCGATTTCGCCGGGGCGGGCCGACAGGCCCTCGCGCTCCGTCGTCGTCGCAGCCGAACGGCCATCGATCGATTCGATCTGCGTCTTGGCGCCTTCTTCGCGGCGCGCCCATTCGGCGTTCTCGAGGCCGATGGCGACACGACGACGCTCGCGGCCTTCGCGCTCGCGCTGCAAGCGCTGCGACGCGGCTTCGCGTTCGGCCAGTTCCTTGCGCACACCCGACAGCGTCTGGCGGTCCTCGGCGAGCTTGGCGCGCGCTTCGGTCGGGTCGGGGATTTCGGCGAAGCGGGCTTGCGCCGTGTCGAGGCGCAGCTGGAACTCGTCGTTTTCGACGGTCAAGCGTTCGATCTGCTCGACCAGCGTGCCGAGCTTGGCCGAACGGCCCTCGGTCGTGCGCTGGATCTGCACGATCGCGGAGCGCGCGCCGTCGATCGCCCCTTGCGCGGATTTCGCACCTTGGCGCGCCTGCTGATCGGCGGCGTCGGCCGCACGGGCGGCTTGTTGCGCCGCCTGATAGCGCGCCTTGGCGCCGTCGGCGATTTCCTTGGCGCGCACGACTTGCGCTTCCAGGCTTTCCAGGCGATTGCGCAGTTCGAAGGTTTCGGCGGCGCGCGTGACGGCCGCACCGGTCTGCACGAAACCGTCCCAGCGCAGCAAGGCACCGTCGCGCGTCACCAGACGCTGGCCTTGCGCGAGTTGCGGCGCGATGCGCTCGGCCGTTTCCATATCGGCGACGACGCCGATCTGGCTTAAGCGGCGCGCGAACGCGGCGGGCGCTTCGACATACTGCGCGAGCGATTGCGCTTCGAGCGGCAACGGGGCGGGCGTGCCCGCGATATCGAGCATGCGCCAGTGATGCGGGGCGGCCGCATCGAGGGCGGCGGCGAGATCGTCGCCCAACGCCGCACCCAGCGCCTTCTCGTAGCCGGGCGTCACGCGGATCGAATCGAGCGCCGGCGGGAAATCCGTCGCCTTGCCGCGCGAGGCGGCGAGTGCGCGTGAAATACCCTGGCGCTCGCCATCGAGCTTGGCGAATTCGGCGTCGGCTTCGCGCGCGGCTTCGCGGGCCCCGAATTCTTCCTCTTGCGCGGCCCGGCGCGCGGCTTCGGCTTCCTCGGCGGCGGAAAGGGCGGCGTTCAGCGCTTCGTCCGCCTCGGCGAGCTTCATCTCGGCTTCGTGGCGCTGCGCGTCGGCCCCGGCGAGTTCTTCTTCGAGGCGCGTCTTCTCGCCCTCGACGACCGCGCGCCGTTCGGCCAAGCGGCCCAAACGGCCGGTCAGATCGTTGATTTCGCGCGTCAGCGACGCGCGTTCGGATTCGGCCTTGGCGACCGCTTCGGTCGCGCGGGCGAGTTCCTCGTCCAGCGCTTCCACCGCTTCGCGGCGGTTGCGGATATCGCCGTCGAGATCGCGAAGTTCCTCGTCCGCCGCGATGTCGGCGTTGGCGAGTTCTTCGAGCTCGGCGGTCAAGCGCGCATGGGCGGCTTGCGCATCCGCGACCAGCGCTTCTTCGCGCGCTTTGTCGGCGGCAAGTTGCGCGATCGTCGCGTCGAGTTTTTCGATTTGCGCGGCGAGGCGCGCTTCTTCGGCGGCGAGTTGTTCGCCCGCCATCTGCAAGCGCGCGAGGGCCGCGGCGGCTTCGGCTTCTTCCTGGCGCAGCGCGGGCAAGGCGGCCTGCGCTTCGGCGAGGATCGTCGCGCCATGGGCCGCGCGCGTCGTGATCTCGATCACCAGCGCTTCGGCTTCCTTCAGGCGTTCCTGCGCCGTCAGCGTTTCGGCCGTCTGCGCCTGCCAGCGCAGATGGAACATGATCGCTTCGGCGCGGCGCACCAGATCGCTCATGTTGCGATAGCGCGCGGCTTGGCGGGCCTGCTTCTTCAGGCTTTCAAGCTGCGTGGCCAGCGTCGTCAGCACGTCGTCGAGGCGTGCCAGATTCTGCTCGGCGGCTTTGAGCTTCAATTCCGCTTCGTGGCGGCGCGAATGCAGGCCCGTGATGCCCGCGGCTTCCTCCAGCACTTGGCGGCGCTCGGTGGGCTTGGCTTGGATCAGCGCGCTGATGCGGCCTTGGCTGACCAGCGACGGCGAATGCGCACCCGTGCCGACATCCTGGAAGAACAGCTGCACGTCGCGCGCGCGCACTTCGCGCCCGCCGATGCGATAGGCCGAGCCCTTCTCGCGCTCGATCCGGCGCACGACTTCGAAGTCGCTCATGTCGTTATAGGCGGGCGGGGCCTTGTGGTCGGGGTTTTCGACCGACAGCGACACTTCGGCCACGTTGCGCGCCGGGCGGCTGGTGGTGCCCGCGAAAATCACGTCGTCCATTTCGCCGCCGCGCAGCTGCTTCACGCGCGTTTCGCCCATGACCCAGCGCAAGGCTTCGACAAGGTTGGACTTGCCGCAGCCGTTGGGGCCGACGATGCCGGTCAGACCGGGCTCGATCGCGAACTCGGTCGGTTCGACGAACGACTTGAAACCGGACAGGCGCAGCTTGGCGAAATGCATCGTCGGCAGACTCCCCTAAGGCGTGTTGTCAGCGCTTTGCCGCAAGCGGGCGCAGCACGTTGTCGAGTTCTTCGTAGCTCATCCCGCCGCGATGGACGGTTCCGTTGATCACGAGGGTCGGCGTGCCTTGCACCTTGTGCTCGCGCTCGCCGGTCATCGCGTTGGTCAGGATGACGTTCTGAACGGTCTGGTCGGCCAGGCATTGGTCCATCTGCGGGGCCGTCATGCCGCCCAGCTGCGCCAGACGACGCAAATTCTGCATCATCTGGTCGGGCGTGCCGCGCGTCCAATTGGCCTGCTGGGCGAAAAACACGTCGAGGAATCCGAAGAACCGCTCGGGCCCCGCGCAGCGCGCCAGCATCTGCGCGTTCAGCGCCATGCGGTCGAGCGGGAAGTCGCGGAAGACGAACTTCATCTTGCCGGTCTCGACATATTCGCTTTTCAAACGCGGCACGATTTCCGCGTTGAAGCGCGCGCAATGCGGGCAGGTGAGCGACGCGTATTCGATCATCGTGATGGGCGCATCGGGCGCCCCCATGACCATGTCGTTGCCTTCCAGGCGCGGGCCGTTTTGGGCCATCGCCGGGGCCGAAAAGCCAAGGCAAATCAGGGCGAAAACCGCCGCGAGCGTCGAGATGTACCGTTTCTGCATGGTCAGACCCACTAGATATAGTGATGGTATCGACTCACGAGCGCCTCCGACAAGGGCCCGGACTCGATGGGGATAACTGCGGCTATCCGACCGCAGAATCGAGGCTTTTTGAAGCCCTTACGGTATACGCCGCCGGCCGCGCAGCATTCCGTCGCCCAGGCGACGGAGCGATTGGCGGAGATTCTCGTCCGGGATCGTTTCGACCAGCGCGTCGAGTCGCGCGGCTTGTTCCTTGGTCAGCGGCGGCCGGGGCGGGGCGGGGGGCTTGCCTTGACCCGGCAGCGGACCTTGCACGAAGCGCAAACGCGCGACGGCTTTGTACCCGACGAAGGCGTTGATCTTGTCGATCAATTGCGGGGCGAGATGCTGCAATTCCATCGCCGCACCCGACCCGACTCGAAGCGTCAGCGTGCCCGCCGGGCGCGGCAGATTGCTGCCCTTGGGCGGGGGCGGCGGGGCGGAGATTTTTTCGGGCAGCGTGCTGGACGCGAATTCCGGCCCGACGATATTGGCCCATTCGGCGATCAGCGTGGCGAAAGCGGCCCCGCGGCGCTTCAACGCCTCGCGGGTCATTCGCGGAACTTGTGCGCCGATCGCTTTCAGGGCCATACCGGGGAACATACGCGCTCGGTTTCCGATGTCCACCGCCCTCGCCGCATCGCTTCTCGCCTGGTACGACCGGCACGCCCGCGTGCTGCCGTGGCGCGTGGGGCCAAACCAGCGCAAGACGCGCCCCGATCCCTATCGCGTCTGGCTGTCGGAAATCATGCTGCAGCAAACGACCGTCGTGACGGTCGGGCCTTATTTCGCCGAATTCCTGCGCCGTTGGCCGGACGTGAACGCGCTGGCGCAAGCGCCGATTGACGACGTGCTCGCGGCCTGGGCGGGGCTTGGCTACTACGCGCGCGCGCGCAACCTGCATAAATGCGCGCGCTACGTGGCCGAGGAACTCGGCGGCGTGTTCCCCGACACCGAAGAAGGCTTGCTGACGCTGCCGGGTGTGGGCCCTTACACGGCGGCGGCGATCGCGTCGATCGCGTTCGATCTTCCCGCATCGGTGGTCGACGGCAATGTCGAGCGCGTGATCGCGCGCGTGTTCAAAATCGAGACGCCCTTACCCGCCGCCAAGCCGGAAATCCGCGCGGCGGTATCCGAACTCGTCCCCGATCGACGGCCGGGCGATTTCGCGCAAGCGATGATGGACCTGGGCGCGACGATCTGCACGCCGCGCAATCCGCAATGTCTGCTCTGCCCGTGGAAACTCGCCTGCCAAACCTGCGGCGGCGAACCCGAAACCTATCCGCGCCGCACGGCCAAGCCCAAACGGCCCTTCAAACGCGCAATCGCTTTCGTGTTGTTCGATGCGGATGGCGCGGTGTGGGTGCGCAAGCGCGCGGATACGGGGTTGCTGGGCGGCATGCTGGAAGTGCCGTCGAGCGAATGGAAAATGGGCGAGATCGACGAAACCGCCGCCCGGCGCGCGTCACCCGCCGCTTTGGCGTGGCGCCCCGCATCGGGCGTGGTGCGCCACGGCTTCACGCATTTCGAATTGGAATTCGCGGTGTGGATCGCGCAAGCGCGGCGTAGCGACGTGCGCGGCGGGCAATGGGTCGCGGCGGACGAAATCGGGTCCGTCGCGTTGCCCACGCTGATGCGTAAAACGATCGCTCACGCCCGCAAATCGATCAGCCCTGCGAAAGGCACGAAGAAAGGTCCTTCGCGAGGCCGCGCATCACGCTGAAATAGTGATCGGGGCCCGGCGGCACTTCGGCGCCGACATAATCCAGCGTGCCGGTCTTCGCCTTGGTTCCTTCGACGACCGTGCGCACCAGCGCCTGATCGAATTGCGGTTCGGCGAACACGCAAATCGTTTTCGAGCGCGCGATACGGTCGCGCAAACGCTGCAAGCGTTGCGCGCTGGGCCGGCGTTCGGGACTGACGGTGATCGAGCCCGCCGGCGTCAAACCGTAGCGCTTCTCCAAATATTGAAGCGAGTCGTGGAACACGATGAACGGCTTGCCGGCGAGCGGACGCAAGCTCGTGGCGAGTTCGGCGTCGAGCGCCTCGAGCTTCGTCGCCAAGGCTTCGGCATTGGCGCGATAGCGCGCGGCGTTGGGCGCGTCGATTTCCGACAGCGCCCCCGCGATCGCGCGGCCGAACGCGGCGGCGTTCTTCGGATCGAGGAACATATGGCCGTCAATCTCGCCGTGCTTATTCCCGTGCTTATGCCCGTGTGTGTGGCCATCGCCTTCCCAGACGCCGCCTTCGCGCGCTTTGAACGTGGCCACGCCCGGTGCTTCGGCCAATTCCAGTACGCGCGCGCGCTTGCCCAGCGCCTTGATCGGGCGTTCGAGGAAGCCTTCGTAATCCTCGCCGATCCAGATCACGAGATCGGCTTGTTCGAGCGCGCGCGCGTCGGACGGGCGCATCGAATATGTATGCGGCGAGCCGCCGCCGCGCACGATCGACTCCGGCGCGGCGCCCGAAACGGCGGCGGCCAGCGATTGCAACATGGGGAAGCTGGTCACGATCTTCGGCTCGGCGGCGCCGGCCGGCGCGGACAGAAGAACCAGAAATGTCGCAATTTGCAGAAGCTTGCCCATGGCCGTACCGACCTTCGTCCTAAGATGCTGAGAAATTCCGGAAATGACGCTAATGTTTCCGGTGAGCGACTTTCCCGTGCCGGAAGAGCTCGCGTTATAAAGTACGATATACTATATCAAGGCCGGGAGTTCTAGTCTGATGTCGCCGAGTTCCGCCGAGCATCACCATGCCGAACATCACGATCACGGCAAATGCGTCGCCGATGCCTTGGCCGCCGCGCGGGAAATCTGCGCCCAGCGCGGCGAGCGTTTCACCGAATTGCGCGGCCGGGTGCTGGAGCTCGTGTGGGCAAGCCATCGCCCGATCGGCGCTTATGCCGTGCTCGAACGCTTGAAATCCGATGGCCGCTCGGCCGCCCCGCCGACGGTCTATCGCGCGCTCGATTTCCTGATGGAAGTCGGGCTCGTCCACCGCATCGAATCGCTCAACGCCTATATCGGCTGCGCGCATCCCGGGGCGGCGCATTCATCGCAATTCCTGATCTGCAAGGATTGCGGCACGGCGGAGGAACTCGAATCCCCGGCGATCGACGCGGCCTTGGCCGCCGCCGCCGGCGATCACGGATTCAAACTCGCGGGCCGCGTGGTCGAATTGTCGGGCACTTGTAAGAACTGTTCGGGATCGTGACCGGCTACGCGATCGAAGGACGGGGCCTCGTCAAACGATTCGCCGATCGCGTGGTCGTCGATCATGTCGATATCGGCGCCAAGCCCGGCGAAATCGTCACGCTGATCGGCCCCAATGGCGCGGGCAAGACCTTACTGCTGAAAATGCTGCTCGGCCTTGTGGCACCCGACAGCGGCACGATCGCGCGTTCGCCGGGTTTGCGCGTGGGCTACATGCCCCAGAAACTCGCCGTCGATCCCAATCTGCCGATTTCGGTGGCGCGTTTCGTCGGTCTCGCCGGGAAGGGCGATGTCGCGGCGTCGCTCGAAACGGCCGGCGTGGCGGATATGGCGGGCGCGCCGATGGCCGGTCTGTCGGGCGGCGAGATGCAGCGCGTGTTGCTGGCGCGCGCCTTGATGCGCGATCCGCAATTGCTGGTGCTGGACGAGCCCGCGCAAGGCGTCGACGTCACCGGCCAGGACGCGCTTTACGCGCTGGTCGGACGCTTGCGCGACCAAACCAACTGCGCCGTGCTGCTGGTCAGCCACGATCTGCATTTGGTGATGGCGCGGTCCGATCGCGTCGTGTGTCTCAACACCCATGTGTGCTGCACGGGCCAGCCCGAAACGGTTGGGCGCGATCCGGCTTTCGCGGCGCTGTTTGGTGCGCGCGCGGGCGAAAGCTTGGCGCTCTATCGCCATCATCACGATCACGTCCACGATACGCATGGCCATGTGCATCACGCGCATGAGCATGCGCATCCGCATTCCCACGACGGTCACCGCCATGGATGAATTTCTGTGGCGCGCCGGGGCGGCCGGTTTGGGGCTTGCCGTCATCGCCGGGCCGCTCGGCAGTTTCGTCGTCTGGCGGCGGCTCGCGTTTTTCGGCGATGCGCTGGCGCATTCCGCGCTGTTGGGCTTGGCGCTCGGCTTCGTGCTGCAGGTCGAGCCCGCCATCGCCATCGCGGTTCTCTGCGCGGCCTTCGCGTTGGTTTTGACCGGCCTGTTGTCGCGCGCCAAATTGCCGTCGGACACATTGCTGTCGATCGCCGCGTTCACGACGTTGTCGTTGGGCTTGATCGCGCTCGCTTTCGTCGAAACCTTGCGCGTCGATTTGATCTCCTATTTGTTCGGCGACATTCTGTCGGTGACGCGCACCGATGTGGCGATGGTGTGGGGCGGGGCGTTGCTGGCGCTGGCCGTCTTGATCGCGATCTGGCGGCCCTTGCTGGCGGCGAGCGTGGACGAGGATCTCGCGCGCGTCGAAGGTGTCGATACCGGCCGCGTGCGGCTTGCCTTCGTGCTGCTGCTGGCTTTGGTTGTTGCGCTGGCGATGAAGATCGTCGGCGTGTTGCTGGTCACCGCCTTGCTGGTGATCCCGGCGGCGGCCGCGCGCCGCTTCGCCCAGGGACCCGAAGCGATGGCGATCTACGCCGGGGCGATCGGCGCGATCGCCGTCGTCGGCGGCCTATTCGCGTCGCTAAAGCTCGACACGCCTTCGGGCCCGTCGGTCGTGGTCGCGGCGGCGATGATTTTCGCGGCGACGCTGCTGTTCAAACGTCGCGCTTGATACCGGCGGCGTGTGCGGCGGCGATGGCGGCGGTCAGCAGGATCACCGCCCCCGCTTGATGCGCGGCGGCGAGCGCCAGCGGCACCCACAACAGCAGCGTGGCGATACCCAGGCCCGCCTGTGCCACCGCGACGATCGCCGGCAGGGCGGTCCAGCAACCGTCGTAACGCCAGGTGCGCCACGCGAACAGAATCGCGGCCAGCGCCGTGGCGATGCCGAGCCAACGATGGTTGAACTGCACGGCGATCACGTTGTCGAACAGGTTTCGCCACGCCGGATCGATATCGAAATAGCCGGCGGGGAAGAAGCGTCCGTCCATCAGCGGGAACGTGTTGTGCGTCATCCCGGCGTCGAGGCCCGCGACCAGCGCGCCCGCCATCACGGTGACGAAGACGAGCGCCGTCAACGCCAGCCCCGCCTTGCGCGCGGGGCTGGTGGCGCGGGGTCCGCGCAACAGATCGAACGCGACCCAAAGAACGAGCAGGTGGATGATCAGCGCCAAGCCCAGATGCGCGGCAAGGCGGATATGGCTCACCGCCACCATCGACTCGCGCAAACCGCTGGTGACCATCCACCAGCCGACGAAGCCTTGAAGGCCGCCCAGCGCGAAAATGCCGGCGAGCTTCAGCGCGAGTTTGCCGCGCACGGCGCCGGTCCACAGGAACCACAGGAACGGCAGGAAGAAGACGAGCCCGATCAACCGGCCCCACAGCCGGTGGAACCATTCCCAGAAGAAAATGGTTTTGAATTCCGCGAGCGTCATGCCGGCGTTGAGCAGCTTGTACTGGTCGATCTGGCGGTATTGGTCGAAAGCGCGCTGCCATTCGACATCGGTCAGCGGCGGCAAGGCGCCCGCCACCGGCCGCCATTCGACGATCGACAGGCCGGATTCGGTCAATCGCGTGATCCCGCCGATCACGACCATGGCGAAGATCATCGCGGCGCAAACGAACAGCCAATAGGCAACCGCCCGCATCGGGTCGCGGTATTGAGTTACGTCGACTGTCACAGTAGAGCGGGTCATGGCCATCAAATAATCCTGGATCGGGCATGAAAAAAGACCTGTGGACAGTCCATACGTCCACGAACAGTATCGCGTTCCTTATGCAGTCGCTGCCCAAAACCGCGCCAGCACCCGCGACGCCTTCGACCGAAACCGGCTCCGGCTATGGCCTGGAATCGCAGATCGGCCATTTGCTGCGCCGTGCGCATCAACGCCACACGGCGTTTTTCGAAAAGGGCCTCGGCGATCTCGACCTCACCACCACGCAATTCGCGGCGTTGGTGAAGATCGGCGATCGCGGCGAGGTTTCGCAAAATCTCCTCGGCCGATTGACGGCGATGGACCCCGCGACGATCCAGGGCGTGATCCAGCGCCTGATGGGGCGCGGGCTGATCGAACGCCGACCCGATCCCGCCGACAAGCGCGCGACGCTGCTGCGCCTCACCGATGACGGCCTCGCCTTGATGCGCGAAGCCGTGAAGCGCGCGCGCAGCGTTTCCGAAGCGACACTCGCCCCCGTGCAAGGGGCGGAGCGTGAAACCCTGCTGGCGCTGTTGCGCAAGCTGACCGATCTCAACGTAGCGTCCGGACAATGAGCAGCCCGTATTACGAAGCCGAAGTGAAGACGGTCCATCATTGGACCGATCGTCTGTTCTCGTTCACCACGTCGCGCGAGCCCGCGGTGCGCTTTCTCAACGGTCAATTCGTGATGATCGGCCTTCCGGTCGACGGCAAGCCGCTGGTGCGCGCCTATTCGGTCGTCAGCGCGAATTACGAGGAACATCTCGAATTCCTGTCGATCAGCGTGCCCGACGGCCCGCTGACCTCGCGCTTGTGCCACATCAAGCCGGGCGACAAGGTTTTGGTCGGCCGCAAGGCGACCGGCACGCTGCTGATCGACAATCTCGAACCCGGCCGCAATCTCTATCTCGTCGGCACGGGCACCGGTTTGGCGCCGTTTATGAGCATCGTGCGCGATCCCGAAACCTACGAGCGTTTCGAGAAAATCGTGCTGATGCATGGCTGCCGCGAGGTTGCCGAGCTCGCCTACGCGGACTATCTCGAAAAGGAACTGCCGAACCATGAGCTGATCGGCGAGATGGTGCGCGACAAGCTGCTCTATTTCCCGACCGTGACGCGCGAAGGCTTCCGCAACCAAGGCCGCGTCACCGATCTGATCGAACAGGGCGAAGTCGAAAAGAAGCTGGGCTTGCCCAAGCTCGACGCCGCCCATGATCGCGCGATGATCTGCGGCAGCCCGGCTTTGCTGGCCGATTTCGTCGCGATTCTGAAGGGCCGCGGTTTCGTCGAAGGCAATTCGTCGAAGCCGGGCACTTACGTCGTCGAACGCGCGTTCGTCGAGAAGTAACGAAATCCCCCCTCCATCCTCCCAAGGAGAATAGAGATATGACCCTCAAGCGACGCGAACTTCTGGCGGGTACCGCCGCGGCGGGCGTCCTGCTTGGTTCGCCGACGATCCTGCGCGCCCAAAACGCGCCGATCCGCATCGGCGAGATCAACTCCTATTCCACGCAAGCGGCCTTCCTCGGCCCTTATCGCAATGGCTGGAACCTGGCGCTGGACGAAGCCAACGCGTCGGGCGGCATCGACGGGCGCCGCCTCGAAACGCTGTTCCGCGACGACGCGGGCAAGCCCGAGGACGCCGTGCGCCATGCGGGCGAACTCGTCGCGGCCGAGAAAGTCGATCTGCTCGCCGGCGGATATCTTTCCAATATCGGCCTCGCCATCGCGGGCTACGCCAAGCAGAACAAGAAGCTCTACGTGGCCTCCGAACCGCTGACCGATGCGATCGTATGGAGTCAGGGCAATCGCTACACGTTCCGCCTGCGCCCCTCGACCTATATGCAGGCGGCGATGCTGGTCGAAGAAGCGGCGAAGCTGCCGATCACGCGCTGGGCGACGATTGCGCCCAACTACGAATACGGCCAGTCGGCGGTGAAGTGGTTCAAGGAACTGCTCGCCCGGAAGAAGCCCGGCGTGCAATTCGTCGCCGAGCAATTCCCGGCCTTAGGCCGCATCGACGCGGGCGCCACGGCGCAGGCGATCGCCGCGGCGAATCCCGAAGGTATTTTCAACGTCACCTTCGGCGCCGATCTCGCCAATCTCGTTCGCCAAGGCAATACGCGCGGATTGTTCGAACGCCGCGCGGTCGCCTCGGTGCTGACGGGCGAGCCCGAATATCTCGACCCGCTGGCCGACGAAGCGCCGGAAGGCTGGATCGTCACCGGCTATCCCTGGGATCAGGTGAACACGCCGAACCACACGAAGTTCCGCAACGCCTATCGCGCGAAGTTCAACGACTATCCGCGCCTCGGCTCGGTCGTCGGTTACGACACGGTCAACGCCATCGTCACGATGCTGCGCCAAAGCCGCACGGTCGACACCGAAAAGATGGTCGACGCGATGGAAGGCTTGAAGTTCCAAAGCGCGTTCGGCGACGTGGAATTCCGCAAGATCGACCACCAGGCCACGCTGGGCGCCTTCGTCGGCAAGACGAAGCTCGTGAACGGCAAGGGCACGATGGTCGATTGGCGCTACGCCGACGGCAAGGACTACCTGCCGTCCGACGCGGAAGTCGCGGCGATGCGGCCCAAGGACGCCTGATCGGCGTCTTCGGGACGCGGCCTTGTCCGCGCTCGCCGTCCAGTTCCTGAACGGGCTCGCCAGCGCGTCCGCGCTGTTCCTGGTCGCGTGCGGCTTGTCGATCATTTTCGGCGTCAGCCGGATCGTCAATTTCGCGCATGGCTCGTTCTACATGCTGGGCGCCTATCTCGCCTGGACGTTGACGCGCGGCCTGGGCTGGGTCGGCTATGGCCCGCTCGGCTTTTGGGGCGGCATCCTGCTCGCCGCCTTGATCGTCGGGCTGATCGGCGTATTGATTGAATTGGTTCTGCTCCGGCGCATCTATCAAGCGCCGGAGCTGTTCCAGTTGCTCGCGACCTTCGGCGTCGTGCTTGTCGTCCAAGACGTCACGATGGCGATCTGGGGGGCGCAGGATCTGCTCGGTCCCCGCGCGCCGGGCTTGCGCGGCGCCATCGACGTGATGGGCCAGCGTTTCCCCGAATACGACGCGCTGCTGATCCTGATCGGTCCCGTCGTGCTGGGATTGCTCTGGCTGCTGTTCAACCGCACGCGCTGGGGCACGCTGGTGCGCGCGGCGACGGCGGATCGCGAGATGGTCGCGGCCTTGGGCGTGGATCAGCGCATGCTGTTCACGTCGGTCTTCTTCCTCGGCACGTTTCTGGCGGCGCTGGGCGGCGGGCTGCAATTGCCGCGCGAACCGGTACAGCTTCATATGGATATGGCGATCATCGCCGACGCCTTCGTCGTCGTGGTCGTCGGCGGCATGGGCAGCGTGGGCGGCGCTTATCTCGCCGCGTTGCTGATCGCGCAATTGCAGGCCTTCATGCTGTTGGTCCCGGATTTCGAAATCGCGGGTTTGACCATCTCCATCGCCAAGATGACGCTGATCCCCAGCTTCCTGGTGATGGCGGTGGTGCTGATCGCGCGGCCCTACGGCTTGCTCGGTAAAGCGCCGAGCCACGCGCGCCACGCCGCGAGCGTCGAGCCCGTGGTGCGCGCCACGCCGCCTTTGCTGGCGAAACTCGGCTTCGCCAGCGTGGCGGCGATGATCCTGCTGCCGCTGGTCGCCGACGAATACGGGCTGATGGTCGCGACCGAAATCCTGATCTTCGTGCTGATGGCGGCAAGCCTGCATTTCATGATGGGCCCGGGCGGCATGGCGTCGTTCGGTCACGCCGCCTATTTCGGCCTCGGCGCCTATGGCGCAGCACTCGCCGCCAAACATTTCGACGCGCCGATGGAAGCGGGGCTGGTCGCGGGGCCGGTGCTGGCCGCCCTCGGCGGCATTCTGTTCGGCTGGTTCTGCGTGCGCCTCTCAGGCGTTTATCTCGCCATGCTCACGCTCGCCTTCGCGCAAATCGTCTGGTCGATCGCCTTCCAATGGGTCGCGGTGACCGGCGGCGATAACGGCGTGCTGGGCGTCTGGCCGTCGATCGGCAAGACCGGCTTTTTCTATTTGAGCCTCGCCTTCGCCGTGATCGGCGTGTTGCTGCTGCGCCGCGCGATCTATTCGCCCTTCGGCTACGCGCTGCGCGGCGCCCGCGATTCCGCCTTGCGCGCCGACGCGATCGGCATCGACGTGAAACGCGTCCAATGGACCGCCTTCGCCATCGCCGCGAGCTTCGCCGGCCTGGCGGGCGCGTTGTTCGCGTATTTCAAGGGCAGCGTCTTTCCGACCTATGCCGCGATCCCCAAATCGGTCGACGCGCTGATGATGGTGCTGCTGGGCGGCGTGCAGACGATCTCCGGCCCGCTGGTCGGCGCCGTCGTCTATATGGGCCTGCACGAACAACTCGTGCGCGTGACCGAGCTGTGGCGCCTGGTGCTGGGGCTCGCGATCATCGCGTTGGTGCTCGCCTTCCCGCAAGGGATCGCGGGATTCGCCGCCAAACGCTGGGCGAAGGCGGAGGACGCATGAGCGTGCTGTCCGTACGCGGTTTGCGCAAAGCCTTCGGCGGCGTCGAAGCGGTGGCGGGTGTCGATTTCGACGTCGCCGCCGGCGAGATGCTGGCGCTGATCGGGCCGAACGGTGCCGGCAAAACGACCTGCTTCAACATGCTGATGGGCCAGTTGACGCAAGATGCGGGAACCGTATCGCTCGACGGTGCCGATATCACCGGTCTGCCGCCCCGCGAGATCTGGCGGCGCGGCGTGGGTCGCACGTTTCAAATCACCGCGACGTTTGCGTCGATGACGGTGGCGGAGAATGTGCAAACGGCGCTGATGTCGCATCGCGGCGATCTCCGCCGCTTCTTCGCGCGCGCGGCGACATTGCACGCGGACGACGCCGTCGCTTTGCTTGAACAAGTCGGCATGGCGGATCAGCGCGATCGCGCCTGTGGCGTGTTGGCGTATGGCGACCTCAAGCGCGTCGAGCTTGCGGTGGCGTTGGCCAACGCGCCGCGTTTGCTGCTGATGGACGAGCCCACCGCCGGCATGGCGCCCCAGGAACGCGTTGCGCTGATGGAATTGACCCGGCAACTCGCGCGCGCGCGCAACATCGCGGTGCTGTTCACCGAACACGATATGGACGTGGTGTTCGGCCAGGCCGATCGCGTGATCGTGCTCAATCGCGGCAAACTGATCGCCCAAGGCACGCCCGCCGAGGTTCGCGCGCACAAGGCCGTGCGCGACGTCTATCTCGGGGCCGGCTCGACATCCGGGGGGCATTGATGCTGCGCGTCGAAGGCCTCCACACCTATTACGGCCGCGCGCATATCCTCGCGGATGTGTCGCTCGGCGCGGCGAAGGGCGAAATCGTCGTGCTGCTCGGCCGCAACGGGGCGGGCAAGTCGACGACGCTCAAATCCATCATGGGATTGGTCCCGGTGGCGCAAGGTTCGATCCGATTTCTGGATCGCGAGATCGCGGGCTTGCCGCCGCACGAGATCGCGCGCATGGGCCTCGGCTACGTGCCGGAGGATCGGCGCGTCTTCGCCGATTTGACGGTCATGGAAAATCTCGAAGTCGGACGCCAACCGCCGCGTGACGACGCGCCCGCTTGGACGCCCGAAAAACTCTTCGCGATTTTTCCGAACCTCGCCGAGATGCGCAACCGCCCCGGCGGCAAGATGAGCGGCGGCGAACAGCAAATGCTGACCATCGCGCGCACGCTGATGGGCAATCCGCGGGCGATCCTGCTCGACGAACCGTCGGAAGGTTTGGCGCCGGTGATCGTCGAACAAATGGCGCGCACGATCAAAGCGTTGAAAGCGGAAGGGCTGACGGTCGTGCTGTCCGAGCAGAACCTGCACTTCGCGACGATGGTCGCCGACCGCGCCTATATCGTCGAGAAGGGCCGCATCCGCTATTCCGGCACGATGGCGGCCCTGGCGGCGGACGAAGCGATTCGGCTCCAATATCTCAGCGTTTGAGTTCCAGCGCCGCTTCGACGGCTTTCATCAAGGCGCGCAGCCCCTCCGCCAGTTCGGCGCGCGATTTGGCGCCGAACCCCTCCAGCAATCGCGCCTCGAATTCAAGATCGTCGCGATAGGCCGCCTCGACCGCGCGTCGGCCTTTCTCGGTCAGTTCGGCCGCCAGAACGCGGCCGTCGTGCTCGTCTGGCACACGTCGCACGAAGCCCGCGCGTTCGAGCCGGCCGAGGCGATGCGTAAGGCTGCCGGAGGCGACGAGCAACGCCGCGTAGAGGTCGGTCGGCGTCAGCCGGAAAGGCGGACCGTGGCGGCGCAGGGTCGCCAGCACGTCGAACTCGCCGCGATCGAGCCCGTGGCGCGCGAGGGCCGCTTCGATCCCCGGCGCGATCAGGCGCGAAAGCCGGTGGATGCGCCCGAAGATTTCAACCGGCGATGTGTCGAGATCGGGCCGCGCCGCGCCCCATTGGGCGCGAAGCCTGTCGACGTGATCGGTTTCGACTTTTCCCATCCGGCCCTCCGGCACGCGGAATATCTTGACATGAAGATATTATTGTCGCAGATATCTTCACGTCAAGATATTTGGGGGAAGCGCATGTCGTCGAAGGATGCGCCCGGCGGCGGATTGGTCGCGCAGATGCTGCTGTGCTCCTTCTTGTGGGCAAGCGCGTTCCTGCTGCTGAAGGTCGCGGGCACCAGCTTGTCGCCGCTCGCCTTGGCGGCGTTGCGCGGCGTGATGGGGGCGGGCTTGCTCGCCGCGTGGCTGCTGCTGCATCGCATTTCCATCGTGCCGCGCGGGCGCGAATGGCGCGACTGGGCGGTGCTGGGCCTGCTGCAAGGCGTGATTCCCAACGCGCTCACCGTCTATGCGCTGATACAAATCTCCGCCGGCCTCGCGTCGATGATCCAGGCGACCACGCCCTTGATCGTCGCCTTGCTGGCGCAAGCATTGTTCGCCGACGAGAAACTGACCGCGCGGCGCGCGCGCGGCCTTGCCGTCGGTTTCGCAGGCATGACGCTGCTGGTCGGCCCGGCGGCGTTCGATGGCGGGCCGGTCGACGGGATGGGCGTCGCGGCGATGGTCGTCGTCGCGGTCAGCTACGCGTTGGGCAACGTCTATGTCCGCGCCGTGCCGTCGCCCGACCCGTTGCGTTTGGCGTTCGGTCAGCAATTCTTTTCCGGTGTGCCGACGTTCCTTTGCGTGGCACTGGTCGCCGGGCCGGCGGCATTTGCGGGCGTGGCGGATTCGCTGCCCGTTCTGGCGATGCTGGGAATCTTCGGCACCGCGATGCCGATCGTTCTTTATATGCGCATCCTGCGCCGTGCCGGTCCGACGATCGGCTCGATGAACGGCTATTTCCTGCCGCCGTGGACGATCCTGCTCGGCTTCGTGCTGCTGGGCGAGACGATCAGCCTGCGCGAAGTCGCGGCGACCGCGATCGTGCTGACCGGGGTGGCGATGGTCACCGCCGGCCCCAGGCCGCTCGCATGGATCGCGGCGTTTATCGCCAGCCGGCGCGGCTAAAGATCACGTCGCCAACGGATAAAGATCGCCGCGCCGGTCCTGCCAGGTTTTGACCGAGCCGCCGGCGCGCGCGCGGGCCAGCGCTTCCATATCGAAATCGCCGCACACGACTTGGTCGTCGTTCATCTCGCCCTCGGCCAGCACGCCGCCGGGCGGGTAGGGGTAATCGCAGGGCGTGTGGAGCGAGGCGCGGCCGTAGTTGGCGCGCATCAACGGCACGCTGGGCAGCGAGCCCGTCGTCATCGACAGCGCCACGTAAATCTGGTTCTCGATCGCGCGCGCGGCAGCGCACAGGCGCACGCGGTGATAGCCATGCGCATCGTCGGTACAGCTCGGCACCAACAGGATGTCGGCGCCGCGCGCGCGGGCTTGGCGCGCAAGTTCGGGGAATTCGATGTCGTAGCAAACCGGCATCGCGGCGCGCGCGAAACCCAGATCGACGATCTTCAGACCGTCGCCGGGTTTCAGGTTCCAGGGCGTGACTTCGCACGGGGTCAGATGGTTCTTCGCTTGGCGTTCGATTCGCCCGTCGGGGAAGAACAGATGCGCGGTGTTGCGCAGATTATTGCCGTCGGCGATCAGATGCGTGCCCGCGAGCACGGTGATCGCATGGCGTGCACTCAGCGCCTTGAACAAATCTTCGTAAGCCTGCGTCGCCTGCGGCAAACTCTCGATACCGCCCGCGCCCGGAATGGTGAGCAGTTCGAAGCTGAGATACTCGGGCATAACCAGCAGCTTCGCGCCGAACTCGGCGGCGGACGCGACATGCGTTTCGACGCGGCGCGCGAACTCGTCGAACGACGCGACGGACTGGAAGCGATACTGGGACGCGGCGATGCGGATCAACGAACTTCTCCGGCTTGTGTGGGGCCGGAGTGTCGCTGCCCGCTTAGTGCAGCGTCAACAGCGCGGCGTTGGCGCGAATCTCGGCGGGCTTGATCAGGCCGGCGGACGCCACGCGCACCTCGTAAAGCTTGCCTTCGATCTCGCGCTCCCAGAAATCGAGGAACTTGCGCAGCACCGGGAATTGCGGCGCGAGGTCGAGGTCCTGCCAGAGGTAACTTTGCAACACGGCGGGATGATCGGGCAGGCGATAAAGGATTTCCGCCGTGGTCAGGCGGTAGTCGGCGAGCTGCTTGGCGAAATCGGTCATTGCGCGAAGCCTCCTTTCCAATCGGCCCCGGACGCGACGCCGGGACGCCCTTATTCTGAAGCAAAGCGCACGCCAAAATTCAACAATTTCAATATATTAGCAGCGTGTAAAAGTGAGTGCTGCCAATCCCCTTGACGGCGGAATTCGGCTTTCCTATCTGGCTGGCACTCGGGCTTCCCGAGTGCCAATTTCAAGAGGGAGTCACGCTGATGAAGTTCAAACCGCTGCATGACCGCGTCCTGGTCCGTCGGATCGACGAGGAAGCCAAGACCGCGGGCGGCATCATCATCCCCGACACCGCCAAGGAAAAGCCGTCGCAAGGCGAAGTCGTCGCCGTCGGCCCCGGTGCGCGCAACGAGCGGGGCGAACTGGTCGCGCCGACCGTGAAGGCGGGCGAGCGCGTGCTGTTCGGCAAGTGGTCGGGCACCGAAGTGAAGATCGACGGCGAAGAGCTGTTGATCATGAAGGAGTCGGACATTCTCGGCATTCTCGAAGGCGTCGCCACGGCGCCGGCGAAGAAGGCCGCCTAAGCGAAGGAAGAGGATCGAAACATGGCTGCCAAAGACGTCAAGTTTTCCGGCGACGCGCGCGCGCGTATGCTGCGCGGCGTGGACATCCTGGCCGATGCGGTCAAGGTGACGTTGGGCCCGAAGGGCCGCAATGTCGTGATCGACAAGTCGTTCGGGGCGCCCCGCATCACCAAGGACGGCGTGTCGGTCGCCAAGGAAATCGAACTGGCCGATAAGTTCGAGAACATGGGCGCGCAGATGGTGCGCGAAGTCGCGTCGAAGACCAACGACGCGGCGGGCGACGGCACGACGACCGCGACGGTTCTGGCGCAGGCGATCGTGCGCGAAGGCGCCAAGTCGGTCGCGGCCGGCATGAACCCGATGGACCTGAAGCGCGGCATCGACCTCGCCGTCGAGCGCGTCGTGGAAGACCTGAAGAAGCGCACCAAAAAGATCACGACCGACGCCGAAGTCGCCCAGGTCGGCACGATTTCGGCCAACGGCGAGCGCGACATCGGCGAGATGATCGCCAAGGCGATGCAGAAGGTCGGCAAGGAAGGCGTCATCACGGTCGAGGAGGCCAAGAGCCTCGAGACCGAACTCGACGTCGTCGAAGGCATGCAGTTCGACCGCGGCTATCTGTCGCCGTATTTCGTGACCAACGCCGACAAGATGACGGTCGAGCTCGACGATCCGTACATTTTGATCCACGAGAAGAAGCTGACCGGCTTGCAGCCGCTGCTGCCCGTACTCGAAGCCGTGGTGCAGACCGGCAAGCCCTTGCTGATCATCGCCGAGGAAGTCGAAGGCGAGGCTTTGGCGACGCTGGTCGTCAACAAGCTGCGCGGCGGCTTGAAGATCGCCGCCGTCAAGGCGCCGGGCTTCGGCGATCGCCGCAAGGCGATGCT
>VFQR01000144.1_pt1 | contig 159324 bp, 132 predicted proteins | sample 3512321 | NCBI WGS metagenome assembly VFQR01 (sample SAMN10412374, study PRJNA504923) | tailings metagenome | isolation source: Relicate 3 Philex TSF1 revegetated site | place: Philippines: Tuba, Benguet | collected 2017-08-29 | reverse complement strand
AAGGTTGCCCTGCAAGTCTGGCAAGACTGCACCAGTCGTGTAGTTCAGAGGTTCCCTTACCGCCGCAGCCGCCCCAAACCCAAGCCCAGCCACGCCAGAATCAGGGTGCTGCCGCCAATGGGCGCCAGTCGCGTGGGCCAGCCGAACAGGGCTGCGCCGATCAGGCTGCCGCAGAACAGCAGCATGCCGATCGCCAATGCAGCCAGCGCCGCCTGCTCAAGGCGGCGCTGGGCGCTGGGGCTGAGTGCCAGCAGGGCCAGCCCGTGCAGGAAGAGGTACAGCGAGGCTGTCTGCAGCCAGGTCTGGGCCTGGCCGCTGGCGCCGTGGCTGGCGTAGGCTCCGAGGCCGACGGAGGCAGCGCAGGCCACGCCGCCGAGGGCGCCCAGCAGGCGGTTTGCGATCCCTGTGGGCGCCCTCTCCACGTTAGGCCCTGGGCTTCAAGTAGGCATCCATGCCGCGACGCAGGTTGTCGGCCTTGAAGCTGGGGATCTTGAACACCCAGCCCTCGGTGGCGCGCTTCAGCGTTGCGACCTCGTCCTGCAGCGCCTGCATCCGCTCGGCCCGATCGGCCTCGGGGTCGCTGACGGCCTTCGGCGGTTCAGGCAGGTCGGCGGCGGACACCGGGGTGGTGCTCGGCGCCGAGGTGCTCGCGCCCGATGCGTCTGCAGCGGCGCTATCGGCTTCGGCGATTTGCCCTTCGGCGGCGCCGGCGGCGCTTGGCTGAGTCGCTTCGTCCTGGGACGACGCCTGCGCGGCCTTGAGCGCCTGCTCGTGCGCCATGGCCTCGCGCGCCTGCTCGCCCTGGATGCGCTCGGCGGCGGCCTGCTCGTCCAGGCTCACTTCGAAGCTCGCCCAGGTCTCGCCGCCCGCGGTGTGGGCCTTGATCGCGACCAGCATGCCCTCACGGGTGCGGAAGCTTGCCGTGGTCGCCTGCGCGTCCTCTGCCGGCGTGTAGTCTTCGGCGCGCCGCACATCCTCGATGCGCAGCCCCGACAGGAAGCCGGCCGTGGCGTCGCCGACAAAGGCGCTGGCCGGTTCACGTCCGCCGGGCAGGTTGGCGATCCGGAAATCGCCCTCGCCTCCGCTGTTGGCCTCGATCTGCACCGGGCCGCCCTCCGGCGGCTGCACCTCGACGCCGGTGACGCGGTTGGCGGCGATGTCCATCAGGTCGCGCTGCAGCCAGCCGCTGGCGGTCTTCTCGGCCGCCAGATTGCGGTCGACCAGCCAGCACTGCGCCTCGCCCTGCAGGCGCACGAAGGTGCCGGCACCGCGGCTGTTGTTCTGGCCGAGAATCACCGCGAGTTCGGGTCCTGCGCCGGCTACGCGCAGCAGCACATTGCTGGCGCCTTCGGCCTCCACATCCTGCACGCCCAGTACCGGATAGGAGGCCTCGACGGCGGTCTTGGGCTCGATGCGCTGGGCCTGGGCGAGGTTCAGCAGCAGCTCGCGCAGCTTGCCGACATCCGCGGCATAGCCCTGCTTCTCTTGCACGCCCCAGCCGGCCTCGCCGCGCTTCAGGGTGATGGTCTCGCCGCCGGCGGCCTGCACGACCACCTCGTTGACTTCGTTCAGGCCGGCTTCGAGACCGGGTGCCAGCGAGCCAGCGAGCGGCGCTTCCGCCACCGGCTTGCGCGACTCCGACAGATAGACGGCAAGCCCCATCAGAACGACGGCGGCCGCGCCGAGGCCAAGAATCTGCTTCTGCTTCATACCCTGCCCTCCTCACGGCGACGGCGCGCGCGGCTGAACGCGAAGGCCACTGCCAGCACGGTCAGCAGCAGGGGCACGCCGGCGATATTGATGACCTTCAGCTGGGTGCCGAGGCGCGAGATGTCCTGGTCGAGATCGCGCCGCACCTGGCGCAGCTCCTTGCGGATGCGCAGCTTCTCGTCCTGGAAGCGCTTGATCGCCGCCTGCTGCTCGGCCGAGAGCAGCTGGCCGCCGTCGTTGGCGCTGCGCTGCGACTGCAGTTCGGTGAGCTGGCTTTCAGTTTCAGTCAGCTGCGTCTGCAGCTCCTGCTCCTTGGCGCGGAAGCGATCATCGGCCTGGCGCTTCAGCGCCTCGACTCGGGTGAACGGACGCGCCGAGGTGCTGCGCGCGCGCACGCCGATCAGATCGCTGCTGCCGACAAGATTGTCGACGGCATTGACCACGAGGTCGCCGTTCTTGGCGAACGCATTCATCACGCGCTGACCAAAGAACTGCTGCGTCTGAACCCACAGGCGATCGGTGAGCAGGTCGGTGTCGGCGAACAGCAGGATGCTGGCCTGCTCGGTCTCGGCGCGATGGCCCTCGCCGCTGCGCTCGGGGAAGGCGGTCTTCAGCGGCCCGGTGAGGCGGCCGGCGATGACAAAGGCCTCGGTCGCGTTCGGCGTGAAGCCGTTGAACAGCTCGCGCGGCTCGGGCAGGAAGCGCACGCGCTCGACGCCGGTGGTCGCGGACGACAGCGAGCTCTGGATCAGCGGCTCCAGCTTGAGCGTGCTGTCGTCACGCACGACGAAGTGACCGACGGTCGAGAGGTTCACGGCATCAAGCTGGGCGGTGACGATGTCCTGCTGGTTCATGTGCTCGCGGCCGACGCCCAGCACGGCCAGATGCCGCTGCGCCGGCTGGTCGGGCCGGGTCTGCAGCTGCAGGGCGGTCTCGGCGTCGAGCACGACCTTCTGCGCGTCGTAGCTGATGCCCCAGGCCTCGAACAGTTTGGGCAGGTCGGAGGACTTCTCCGCCATCATGTTCGACATCGGATCCGCGGCCTCGCCCGCCACTTCGGCTTCGGCGTGAGGATCGACAAAGGCCAGCAGACGGCCGCCGCGCAGCACGAACTGGTCGATGGCGTAGAGCGTGTCGTCCGAGAGGTCCTTCGGATGCACGAGCATCAGCAGCTCGATGTCCTCCGGGATGCTCGCGACCGTGGACTCCAGCGTGCGCAGCTCGAACAGCCCGCCCAGCTCATCGTTGATCACCCAGCCCGGCGTCATGCCGCCGCGCGCCGGGTCGAAGCCGCCACTCAGGTTCAGGCCGCTCAGCACGCCGACCTTGGGCTTGGCCGGGCCGGACAGGCCGCTGATCAGCTTGGCGACGTCGTACTCCAGGAAGGTTTCCTTGTCGGGCTGGAAGAACGGGATGGCCATCTGGCCATCCAGGGCATTGCTGCCGACCAGGCCGAAGAACAGGGTGTCGGCACCACCCCCCAGCGGCACGGCCTGCAGGCCGGCCGCGGTGGCGCGGTCTTCGTCTTCGCTGAAGGGCTGCGGGTCGATCACTTCCAGGCGCAGCTTGCCGGGGGCGACGGCGACCATCTCCTCCAGCAGCTCGCGTACGCGCTCGGCATAGGTGCGCAGGGCCGGATAGTTCGCCGCCGCGCGGTCGGAGAAATAGAACTGCAGGTTCACCGGCTCCTCGATCTTGCCGATCAGGGAGCGGGTGCCGTCGGACAGGGTGTAGAGGCGATCCTGCGTGAGATCCACGCGGGCGCCGCGGAACAGCACGCCGGTGAGCATCACCAGAGCGATGAAGAGCACGGCCAGGACCACGAGCGTGGAGCCGGTCAGCGCGCGTCGATTGAGCACGGACATTGGGTGGACTCCTTCGTGGGCTTAGTCGGCTTTCTTGAGATCGATGACCACGGCGCTGGCCAGCAGCCAGAACGCGATCGTCAACACGAAGAACAACAGGTCGCGCAGGTCGATGACGCCGCGCGAGATCGCGTTGAAGTGGGTCAGGAAGCTCAGGCCGGCGACCGCATCGACCAGCACCGCCGGCAGCAGGGCGCGGAAGAAGTCGAGCACCAGTGGGAAGCCCGCCAGCAGCAGCAGGAAGCAGACCACCACGGTGAGGATGAAGGCGATCACCTGGTTGCGCGTGGCGGCCGACAGGCAGGCACCGATGGCGAGGAAGCCGCCGGCCATCAGCAGGCTGCCGATGTAGCTCGCGAAGATCACGCCGTTGTCGGGGTCACCGAGATAGTTCACGGTGATCCACATCGGGAAGGTCAGGAACAGGGCGATGCCGACAAAGGCCCAGGCGGCCAGGAACTTGCCCAGCACCGCCTGCCACATGGTCACCGGCAGGGTCAGCAGCAGCTCGATGCTTCCGGACTTGCGCTCTTCGCTCCACAGCCGCATCGACACCGCCGGCACCAGGAACAGGTACAGCCAGGGGTGGAAGGCGAAGAAGGGCTGCAGGTCGGCCTGCCCGCGCTCGTACAGGCCGCCCAGGTAGAAGGTGAGCGCCCCGGCCATGGCCAGGAAGATCACGATGAAGACATAGGCCACCGGCGTGGCGAAATAGCCCGCGAGCTCGCGGCGGGCGATGGCGAAGGTCGGGTTGCTCATGCGCGGGCCTCCTGCGTCTGCGAGGACTGCGTGGTGATCTGGCGGAAGACTTCATCGAGGCGACCGCGCTCCAGCGCCATCTCGCTGACGCTGACGTTCTGCGCGCGCAGGAAGTCGTTGATGCGGTCGAGGATGCGCTCGCCGCGGCGCGGGAAGGCGGTGATGCGGCCGTCCTGCGGATCGATTTCGACTGCGGCGACACCCTCGATGCGAGCCAGGCCTTCCTTCAGTGCGACAGGATTCGCCGCAGTCAGCGACACCGCCTGGTGGTAGCGCGAGCGGGCTTCCAGCTCGTCGGGCGTGGCGTCGGCCAGCACGCGGCCGCGGGCGATCACGATGGCGCGCGAGCAGACCGCGTGCACCTCTTCGAGAATGTGGGTCGAGATGATGATCGTGCGCTCGCGGGCCATCGACTGGATCAGGCTGCGCACCTCGTGCTTCTGGTTCGGATCGAGGCCGTCGGTGGGCTCGTCGAGGATCAGGGCCTTGGGGTCGTGCAGGATGGCCTGGGCCAGCCCGACGCGGCGCTTGAAGCCCTTCGAAAGCGTGTCGATGGGCTGGTTCAGCACCTTGCCGAGCTGCAGCCGTCCGACCACCTCATCAATGCGCCGGCGCGTGTCGGCGGTCGACATGCCGCGCACTTCGGCGACGAACTTCAGGAAGCCCAGCGGGCTCATCTCGCCGTAGCTGGGCGCGCCTTCGGGCAGGTAGCCCAGGGCGCGCTTGGCAGCCACCGGCTCATTGGCCACGTCGTGGCCGCAGACGCTGGCGCTGCCTGAGGTGGGGGCCAGGAAGCCCGCGATCATCTTCATGGTGGTCGACTTGCCGGCACCATTCGGGCCGAGGAAGCCCAGCACCTGACCGGGCTCGACGCGGAAACCCACGCCGTCGACCGCGGTGAAGTCACCGTAGCGTTTGCACAACTCTCGCGTTTCGATCATTGGATGTCGTCCTGTTCTTGTCGTGTGGGGCGAATCCGCCTGTCGCGCGGCGCGTTACGGAATCGAGCGCACGCGCGACCCCGCGAATACCGCATCGAAGCAGGAAAGTTCCCGGCGCGGTCCTTATCGACTCGGGGAAGGACCACTCCACAAATGCAGACGGGCGCGGAATCACTCCGCGCCCGTCCGGGTTTGCGCACCGCCAGCTGCGCTGGCGAACCGGCCTTCGATCAGAGGATCGGCCAGTAGACCTTGAAGGTCGAGTCTTCGGCGGCCGTCTCGGAGATCTCGGTGAGGTACTCCTCATAGCCGCGATCGTGGACGCGCAGGCCGTGGGTCGCCGCGTAGGCGCGCAGCATGTCGCGGATCAGCGGCAGCGAAGCCGGGTGGCCGGCGTAGTCGGTGGTCAGCACCTTGCCGCCGTAGGTGACGCCCGACACGATGCCTTCCGGCAGGTTCAGACCCTCGATCGGCGTGGCGACCACGCTCGGGTCAACCACGGGCGCCGGCGCAGGCGCGGCTTCGGCCACCGCTTCGCCCTCGACGGCTTCGGCTGCAGGCGCGGGGGCCGGCGCCTCGTTGGTCACGGGAATGACCACATCGAAGCTGTACTTCTTGTCGGCGAATTCGGTGGTGATGAGTCGGGCCGGGCCGGCCGCCTGCAGGCCGTTGCTGGCAATCGCCGCACGCAGCTTGGTGATCGACGCATCGAGCTCTTCCTCGACGGCCGAGATGTTGCGATCCGCGCTGGTCGAGATGATCAGGGCCGGCTGCGACTGCACGACCGACTCCTGGATGTCGACCATGGGGTTGTCGTAGTTGAAGTTCGGAATGGTCGCCAGCAGGCCGGTGAGGTTGGTCAGGCCCAGACGCATGTCGTCGCCGACCGTGCGGTCAATGTAGAGGCCAGCGTAGCGGCCGAACAGGTTCCAGCCGTAGTCGACGTCGTACTCCCAGTTGATGTCGACGGTCTTGCCGCGATCGTCCAGGGTGAACACGTAGGTCTTGTTGGTGCCGTAGGCATTGGTCTCGGCCGCCCACTCGATGCGCTCGTCCTGCACCGACTCGGTGACCGTGAACTTGCCTGAGCCGATCTTGGGCAGCTGGCTCTCGTAGCGCAGGATCGCGCCGACACCGCGCGGCGCGCCTTCCATGGTGTAGCGGATCGCGGGATCGTACTGACGCTTCGGATGCCACTCGTCGTAGCGCTGGAAGCTGTTCAGCAGGTCGTACACCAGACGCACAGGCCGGTTGGTCTCGACACTGTGGCGAACGTAGCGGTGGCTGGGCAGGAACACACCAACCAGCACGAACAGCAGTGCGACCAGCAGCAGGGCGATCACGAATTCGATCAGACGGGTCATTCAGGGTCTCCGGGAATGGACCTGCATCGTGGCGCCGGCGAACCGGACTCCCTCCACACGGATGCAAGGCCGCGAAGAATAGCCCGAACCGGGCCGCTGCGGCCAGCCGCGGTTCAGCCTGCTACAAGACTTCGCAATGCGGAAAGCCACAGGCTCCCAGACCACTGACGAACGGCACACCGCGCGCCTGCACAGCGCGCCGGTGGCCTGGGATGGGACGCGCTCCCCGGGCCGCAGCGTTCACGGAAACCAGGATCAGTGGTCACCGCGCGCGACCGGCCGCTGGCGGTCGCTGCACCATTCGCTCCATGAGCCGGCATAGACGCTGGCCCCGCCCAGGCCGGCATGCTCCATCGCCAGCAGGTTGTGGCAGGCGGTGACGCCGGAGCCGCACATCAGGACTGCGTCACTGGGGCTGCGGCCTGCCAGCAGCCGCTCGAAGTCGGCGTGCAGCACGGACGCCGGCTTGAACAGGGCGTCCGGACTCAGGTTCTCGATGTACGGCCGATTCAATGCGCCGGGGATGTGACCTGCCACGGGATCGAGCGGCTCGACCTCGCCGCGGAAGCGCTCGCGTGCGCGCGCGTCGATCAGCACCGTGCCCGCATTGGCGAGGCGCGCCGCCAACACGGCGGTGCTGATGACCTGGCGCACATCGAATCGCGCCCGGTACTGGCCCGGTCGCGGCCGAGCGCTGCCGGACTCCATGCGTCCACCAGCGTGCATCCAGGCGTCAAGACCACCGTCCAGCACCGCCACGCGACGGTGGCCGAGCAGGCGCAGCATCCACCAGAGCCGCGCGGCCATCGCACCATCGCGGCCGTCGTAGGCCACCACCTGGTGCTGCGGGGTGATGCCCCAGCGCGCCAAGGTCGTGCAGAAGCGCTCAGCGTCGGGCAGCGGATGGCGACCGCGACCGCTGCGGGAAAGGTCGGAGAGATCGCGTTCGAGGTGGGCATAGACGGCCCCGGCTATGTGGCCGAGCGCGAATGCACGCTCGCCTGCCGAAGGTTCGCGCAAGTCGAAGCGGCAGTCGACGATCGCCAGCTGCGGTGCATCGAAGTGGGCGCGCAGATCCTCCGCGCTGACCAGGGTGGTCCAGTCCATTGCCGTATCTGCTCCCCGTGCTCGATCCGCGAATGACAGCCACGCACCATACCGCCGGTGGCTCGGATTCGGGAAGCGGCGCGTCACATCAACACGGGCGCAAACCGGACCAAAGCCGTCGATAGCCAGCCGGAAGCGTGCTTGCCCTCAATCCTCGGAAGCCGCTCGCAGCCGGTCGCGCAGATTGAGCAACATGGCCGCAGTCGCCCCCCAGATGCGCTGGCCGGCGAAGTCGAATCGCCAGGTCTGGCGCGGTCGTCCGGCGAGCACGCCGTGCTCGACGCGCAGATTCGACGGATCCATCAGGAACTCCAGGGGCACTTCGAACACTTCCGCGACCTCACCCGGCTCAGGCTTCGACACATGCCGTGGAGACACCCTGGCCACCACCGGCAGCACCAGGAAACCGGTGAAGGTTGGCAGCGGATCGATGTAGCCGAGCGGCAGCGCATGCTCGGGGCTGAGGGCGATCTCTTCCCAGGCCTCGCGCAGCGCGGTCTGCAGCAAGCCAGCGTCGGCGGCATCGTGGCGTCCGCCCGGGAACGCGACCTGGCCCGGGTGATGGGCCAGCGCTTCGGTGCGGCGGGTGAGGATCACCTGCGTGCCGCGGCCGCGATCGACCAGACCGACCAGCACGGCGGCAGGGCGCAGCGCCGCCAGAGGCGGAATCAGATCGGCGAGGTCCGCCGGGACCGGCGGAGGGTCTCGCGGAGGCGCATCCAGGCCGTACAGCGCGCGCGCAATGCGCGCGTCAAGCTCGGCTGCGGGCTGGTGCCACTCAGACACGGCGCGGCGTCGCAGCGCGGTCGGGCAGAACGTAGTCCATGAGGTACTCGCGCTGGGCAGGGCTGAAGCTGAGCCAGCCAGCGATTTCCTGACCCGTGCGGAAACAGCCGAGGCAGAGTGCGTCCTGACCCAGCTCACAGAGGCCGATGCAGGGACTCAGTACCGGCACGGCGGCGATGCTCATCTTGATTCAACTCCTGTGGGTTGCTGCCGCTGCCGGAAGCGACCAGCCATTGCTTGTAGCCACTGCGCTTCGGACCCGCGCATGCGCGACGCCAGTCCACGCGCGCCTCGTGCTCGACAAACAAACAGGGGGCGACTGCCAACGCAGCGCCCCCTGTCCGTGGACTCTCAAGCCTGCTGCGAAATCGCCGAGGCTGTCCGTGGCCCGGATCGCGCCAGCGCCGGCGCGATCCGAACGGCTTCGGTTCCTACTTGACGCTGACCAGCTTGACGTCGAACACCACGGCCTGGCTCGGTCCCACCGGCGAGCGGGGGTTGTCGCCATAGCCCTGCTCGGGCGGCAGGAAAACTTCCCAGCGCGAGCCGGTCTTCATCATCGGCAGCACTTCGCGCAGGCCGGGCAGCGGCGCTTCCGAGACCTTCATCGTCACCGGCTCATTGCCGGTGTAGGTGCTGGCGAACTCCTGGCCGGTCGACAGCGAGCCGCGGAAGTGGATCTGCACTTCGCTGGTCGCAGTCGGCTGGGCGCCGGTGCCCTGCTCGATGATCCGGTACTGGATACCCGAGGCGAGGTTCTGGATGCCCTGCTTGCCGCGGTTCTGGGCGAGGAACTGCTCGCTCTTGGCCTTGTTCTCGGCGGACACGCGCTCGAACTCGGTGCGCGCCTGCTCAAGCATCTGCGCCTGCATCTTCTCGACCGCCGCGCGCATTTCCTCCGGCGGGACGCTCGGATCACGCTTCGCGAAGCCTTCCTGCACGCCGCGGACGACGGTGTTGACGTCGAGATCGACGCCGCGCTCGGCCATTTCACGGCCCAGCTGGTAACCGATGGCGTAGCTCAGCTTGCCCTTCTCCGAGGAGGTGTCCTGTGCCTGCACGGCACCCATACCCAGCACTGCCACGGACACGACCAACCAGCGCAACTTCATGCACAACCTCCTGGGTGAAACGCCCGCCACTTGGCGTCGGCGTAAAGCGCACAAGCATACCCGTGTGCGTTCGGGACCGCCACGCAGCGGCCGATCTGCGCTCCAGAGCCGGGCGCGGGCGCATCAGGCGCCACCCGCGTCAGTCTTCGTCACCCCAAAGCGCGGCCTTGGACAACGCCCGCGGTGCGGAAGTTCGCGCCGACAGCGCTGCCAGCACAGCCAGGCCATCCCGCGTCGCCGCGACGTCATGCACACGCAGGATGCGTGCGCCGCGCTGCGCTGCCAGCACCGCGGCCACGACCGAGCCGACCATGCGCTGCCCAAGCTCGCGCCCGGTGATCGCGCCGATCATCGACTTGCGCGACACGCCGACCAGCAGCGGCGGCAGGTCCTTCGCGAAGTCGGCCAGCGCTCCCATCAGCGCCGCGTTGTGCTCCAGGGTCTTGCCGAAGCCGAAGCCAGGATCGACCAGCAGGCGCGCCCGCGGGATGCCGGCGAGCTCGCAGGTGAACACGCGACCCGCCAGGAAGCGCTGTACCTCGGCGACCACGTCGGTGTACTGCGGATCCGCCTGCATGCTGCCGGGCTCGCCCTGCATGTGCATCAGGCAGACCGGCACGCCAAGCTCAGCCGCGGCCTCCAGCGCGCCCTCGCGGCGCAGGGCCCAGACGTCATTGATCAGGCCGGCGCCGGCACCGACTGCGGCGCGCATGACCTCCGGCTTCGAGGTGTCGATCGAGATCGGCACCGGGCTCGCAGCCGCCAGGCGCTCGATCAGCGGAAGCACGCGGTCGAGTTCTTCCTGCACGCCCACCGCTGGCGCGCCCGGGCGCGTGGACTCACCGCCCACATCGATGATGTCGGCGCCCTCCTCGACCATGCGCAGCGCGGCAGCCAGTGCGGCATCGACGTCACCGTGCCTGCCGCCGTCGGAAAACGAATCTGGCGTGAGATTCAGCACACCCATGATGCGCGGGCGATCCAGCAGCAGCGGCCTGCCGCGACAGTCGAAGCGAGGGGCGAGATCAGTGGTGTCGAACATCGATGGCTTCCGGGGAATGGCGAGGCCTGAAACGCGAACGCCCGCGCAGTGGCGGGCGTTCGCTACGGCATCGAACTGCTATCAGGTCTGGGCGGCGGGCCCGCCCAGCGTACCTGCCGCGGGGCCTGAGCTGTCGCGCGGCGGACTCGGGTTGTCCTGCTTGGTCCAATCGGTCGGCGGTGGCGGCAGGCGGCCTTCCATGATGGCGTCGATCTGCTTGGCGTCGATGGTTTCGTAGGTCAGCAGGGCATCCGCCATCACGTGCAGCTTGTCGAGGTTCTCGGTGAGGATCGCGCGGGTGCGCTGGTAGGCGCGGTCGAGGATGCCGCGAACGACCTCGTCGATCTTGCGCGCGGTGTCGTCCGAGACGTTCTTGTGCTGGGTCACCGAGCGGCCGAGGAAAACTTCGTCCTCCTGCTCGCCGTAGGCGACCGGGCCGAGCTCATCCGACAGGCCCCACTTGGTGACCATGTTGCGGGCCATCTTGGTGGCGCGCTCGATGTCGTTGGAGGCACCCGTGGTGACCTTGTCGGCGCCGAAGATCAGCTCCTCGGCCACGCGGCCGCCATACAGCGAGCACAGCTGGCTTTCGATGGCCACGCGGTTGTAGCTGTAGCGGTCCTGCTCGGGCAGGTACATGGTCACGCCAAGCGCCCGGCCGCGCGGAATGATCGTCACCTTGTAGACCGGGTCATGATCCGGCACGACGCGGCCGACGATGGCGTGGCCAGCCTCGTGGTAGGCGGTCAGCTTCTTCTCGGCCTCGCTCATCGCCATGGAGCGGCGCTCGGCGCCCATCAGGATCTTGTCGCGTGCCTTGTCGAAGTGGGTCATGCGCACTTCGCGGGCGTTCTCGCGCGCAGCGAACAGCGCCGCCTCGTTGACCAGGTTCGCGAGGTCGGCACCGGAGAAGCCGGGCGTTCCGCGCGCGACCACCGAGGGGTCAACGTCGGCGGCTGCCGGCACCTTGCGCATGTGCACCTTCAGGATCTGCTCGCGGCCGCGCACGTCGGGAAGGGGTACCACGACCTGGCGATCGAAGCGGCCCGGACGCAGCAGGGCCGGGTCGAGCACGTCGGGACGGTTGGTGGCGGCGATGACGATGATGCCCTCGCTGCCTTCGAAGCCATCCATCTCCACCAGCAACTGGTTCAGGGTCTGCTCGCGCTCATCGTGACCACCGCCCAGACCGGCGCCGCGGTGGCGACCGACGGCATCGATCTCGTCGATGAAGATGATGCAGGGGGCGTGCTTCTTGGCCTGCTCGAACATGTCGCGGACGCGCGAGGCGCCCACGCCGACGAACATCTCCACGAAGTCCGAGCCGGAGATCGAGAAGAACGGCACCTTGGCCTCGCCGGCGATGGCCTTGGCCAGCAGCGTCTTGCCGGTGCCGGGCGAGCCGACCATCAGCACGCCGCGCGGAATGTGGCCGCCAAGCTTCTGGAACTTGCTCGGGTCGCGCAGGAACTCGACCAGCTCGGACACTTCTTCCTTGGCCTCGTCACAGCCGGCGACGTCGGCAAAGGTGATCTTGACCTGGTCTTCGCCCTGCAGCTTGGCGCGCGAGCGGCCGAAGCTCATGGCGCCGCGGCCACCGGAGCCGGCCTGCAGCTGGCGCATGAAGAAGATGAAGATGCCGATAAAAATGATGTAGGGCAGGATCGAGAGCAGCACCGTGCCCAGACCCGGTCCGGACGGCGGCGTGCCGCGGGTTTCGACGCCGTACTTGATCATGTCGGACACGAAGTAGGCGTCGCCCGGATCAAAGGTCGAGAAGCGCGTGCCGTCCTTGCGCTCGACGTGGATGGTGACCCGATCCTCCCCGCGCACGGCCTTGGCGATCTCGCCGTTCTGGACCTGCTCGATGAAGCGGTCGTAGCTCACCGGCTCGTTCGAACCAGCACGCGGGGTGAAGCTCTGGAACACCGCCATCAATACGACGGCGATCACCACCCAGAGCAGCAGATTCTTGGCAAGGTCATTCATTCTCGGGCCTCGTTTGCGCCGCCCCGTTTGCCGGTGGCGAGCGCGTAGATCTCGGGGGAGCGGTTGCGTGACGCCTTCGGCTTGCGGATCTGCACCTTCGCATAGCGCTGGCGCAGGTCCTTGAGAAAGGCATCGGAGCCCTGCCCCTGGAACACTTTCATCAGCAGGGTACCGCCTTCCCGCAGGTGCTGGTCGGCGAAGTCGCGGGCCAGCTCGCACAAATGCATGCTGCGCGGCTGGTCGACACCCGACATGCCACTCATATTGGGCGCCATGTCGGAGAGGACAAGGTCCGCCAGCTGTCCGCCCAGTGCCGCTTCGAGGCGGGACAGTGGCTCCGCCTCTCTGAAATCGCCGTGAATGAACTCGACGCCGGCCAGCGAAGGCATCTCCAGGATATCGAGCGCGATCACCCGACCCCGCTCGCCCAGCTCGCGCCGCACCAGCTGCGACCAGCCGCCGGGCGCCGCACCGAGATCCACCACCACCATGCCTGGGCGGATCAGCTGGTCGCGCTCGATCAGCTCTTCCAGCTTGTAGACCGCACGCGAGCGCATGCCCTCGCTCTGGGCGCGCTTCACGTAGGGATCGGCGAAATGCTCGGCCAGCCAGCGCCGGCTGCTCTTGCTGCGGTTCATCCGGGCCGGACTCGATGTGGGTGACGGGGCGCCGCGCACCTGGCGGGTGCCTGCGGGGCCGCATGATACCCTGTGTGCCTTCACGGGACCTGTCCGCGACCGCGCTGCCGCCACGGCTGGAGCCATTCCCAGCCGGAGGCGCGGCGGCGGTCAGCGTCGTCGCACTGCCTCCGGCCGCGATGCCGGGGGCTCCCGGAACCCTACAGCCCGCTCCATCCGAATCCCGGACACGACCACGCATGTTCCAGAAGCTCAGCAACTCCCAGCAGCGCTACCTGCGCGGGCTCTCCCACGGTCTGAAGCCGGTGATCATGATCGGCGGCAAGGGCCTGACCGACGCGGTGCTAACCGAACTCGACCTAGCGCTCGAGCACCACGAACTGCTCAAGGTCAAGATCGCCGCCGAAGACCGCGATGCGCGCGACGAGATCGTCGCCGAGCTGGTGCTGCGTTCGCGCAGCAACCTGGTGCAGCGCATCGGCAACATCGCGACCCTGTTCCGGCGTTCCAAAGAACGGCCGCAGATCAGCCTGCCGCGCTGAACCGGCCCGCTCCCCTCGAACACACCGACACTCGCTCATGCCGCTGGCAGAAGATCGACAGGAAGGCCTCTACACCGTCCGCTGGGTGTCCGCGGAGGCGATCCGCATCGACGACGCCGAGTTCCGCGACAGCCTGCTGCTGATGCCGGATCGGGTGCGCGAGAAGGTGCCGGCGCAGCGTCCCATCGACATCGATGGGACGCTGGTGGCGGAGATCCTCGGCTACTCACCGCAGGTGCTCATCCTCGGCACCGGCGAGCGCCAGATCTTTCCACCGCCGGCGCTGATGGCCGCCTTCCTCAGCCGCGGCATTGGCATCGAAGCCATGGACAACAGCGCTGCAGCGCGCACCTACAACCTGCTCGCGCTGGAGGGTCGCCGCGTGGCGGGCCTGTTCCTGCTCCCGCACAGCGGCTGAGTTCGCCCAGCGCGCCGCTGCCACGGGCGTCCAGCGACGGCCACACCAGGCTTATGGTTCTCTTCGCGGGCGCTCACCCCCCCGCCTGCTCCAGACGAGCCCGCAGCGCCGGCAGCTCGATGTGGTTGGGCTCAAGCTCGGCGGCACGCTCCAGAGCCTGCCGCGCCGGAGCCATCTCGCCGCGACCCAGTCGCTCGCTGGCGACGCCGACGTAGGCCGCGGCGAGGCGCTGGCGCATGGATGCCAGCTCTGCCGACGCCGGTGCCACGACCTGCAGGCCCTCCAGATAGCGCAGGGCGTCATTGGGCCGGCTGGCCGCGAGCGCGGCATCGAAGCGCGCCTGCGCCTGCGCGGGCAAGCCTTGCATCAGGGTGCGCGCCCGCGTGTCCGTCGGGGCCAGCGCCAGCGCCGCGCGCAGACTGTCATAGGCGCTCTCACCGGGCGGCTGCAGCAGCCGGCCTTGCGCGATGGCGGCTTCGGCATCGGCGATCAGCGCGTCCACGCGGGCCGGGTCGCTGGTCGAGCCACCGGCAACCCGGCTGTAGTTGCGACGCGCCTCTTCCATGCGTTCACGGGCACGAGCCAGCCCGGCAGGCTGCGGCGTCAACAGGGCGGCGGCGTCCAGCGCGGCTTCGGCGGCCTCGAAATCGAAATCGGCGCTCGCCGATTCCGCACGCCGCAGCAGGTCCTGGGCGAGACGGCGCAAGCCTTCGCGCGCTTCGCTGTTGTCGGCATCCAGCGCCAGCACCGCCCGGAACGCATCCTGCGCGCTCTGCCCTACCGGCGTGGTCAGCTGCCCGCGGGCGCTGCGCTGACGCGCCAGCTGCAGCTGCGCTGCGATCTGATCGGCCCGGCCCTTGCGCGCTTCGGCCAGCGCAGCGCGCAGCTCGGGCAGCTGCAGATTGGCCGGGTCGACCTGGGTGACCACGGCAATGCGCGCCTCACCCTCGGCAAACCGGCCGGCATCGATATCAGCCGCCGCTGCGGCCAGCACCGGCGCCAGGGCCTCTCGCAGTCCGGCGCGCGCGACCGGATTGGCGGGGTCCAGCGCAAGCGCCTGCTGGTACAGCGCGATCGCGCCGGTTCCGGGCTCTTCGATACGGCCGGCCGCAAAGGCCTCCGCGGCCGCTTCGATGCGACGCGAGAGTTCCTGCATGTCGTCCTGACGTTCGCCGCTGTTGGCCAGTGCCGCCTCGACGACCGAGAGCTCCTCGCGCCCCACGCCCAGCGTCCGAGCGAGATCGAGTTCGCGCCTTGCCGCGTCCACGGCGCCCGCGTCGAGCTGCCCGCGTGCCTGCTGGAGATGCGCGCGGCCGACGCGGCGCAGGCCTTCGCGTGCCGCCTCGTGATCAGGCTCGGCGGCGAGGATGGCGTTGTACAGACTGCGCGCGCCCGGGCCGTTCTCGTCATCCTGCAGGCGCCCGGCCTGCAGCGCGGCCTCGGCGCGCGTCAGCTGTTCGCTGCGATCGGAGCCACTCCACAGCGGTCGCAGCCGATCCTGGAAGGCCAGCCCAGCGGCAAGCGCAACAAGCAGAGGCAGCAGCCAGACCGCCCAACGCCAGCCGCCTCGCGAGGCTCCACGACGACTGGATGCAGGCCGTGAGGCTGCGCGCGGTCGCGGCCCGGTGTCCCGTGACCGGATCGCATCCATGGCCCCCAGCGAAGGGCCGTCCGCACGCGAGGCCGACCTGCCAGCACGCGCATCAGGCGGCGTCACCACAGTCGGCGTCGTGTCCGGCACCTGCGGGCGCGGGCTGCGGCCTCGCGGCGCCGGTTCCGGTAGCTCAGGATCCAGTGCAGACACCGACTCCAAGGCCGCGACGATCTCGGCGCCGCTGGCGAAGCGCTGGTCGGGCTCCTTGGCGAGCAGGCGATCGAACAGGGGCTGCAGCGCCGACAGCGACTGCGGCAGCCGCGGCAGCGGCGCGGTGATGTGCATGATGCCCACCGCGACGGAATCGTCTGCCTGGTACGGCACCTCGCCCATCAGCAGCTGGTAGAACACCACGCCCAGGCTGTAGAGGTCGGCGCGACCGTCCAGCGGCTGGCCGCGGGCCTGCTCCGGGCTCATGTAGTGCGGCGTGCCGATGATCGCGCCGGTGCGGGTCATGCGCATCGAATCGCCCGCACGGGCGATGCCGAAATCGGTGAGCACCGCGCTGCCGTCCTCGCGCAGCAGGATGTTGTCGGGCTTGATGTCCCGATGCACCACGCCGCGCCGGTGCGCATAGTCGAGCGCGCTGGCGATCTCGCGGATCACCCGCAGGGCGAACTGAAAATTCCGGCGCGGGCCGCGACGCTGGATCACCGGCCCGCCGGGCAGGTGCTCCATCGCCATGTAGTGGTGGTCGCCGTGCTGGGCCACGTCGTAGACATGGACCACGTTCGGATGGCGCAGGCTGGCGGCGATGCGCGCCTCGCGCAGGAAGCGCTCGCCGAACTCCTCGTCGCCCAGCAGGCTGCCGGACATGATCTTGAGCGCGACCTCGCGCTGCACCGATTCCTGCAGGGCCAGGTAGACCGTAGACATGCCACCGCGGCCGATTGGGCGGTCGATACGGTAGCCGGGAATCTCGATCACAAAGGGCAGGCCGCGCACATAGACAAACAGTGGACAGCATAGCAACTCCCCTGCCCGCTTCGGCCGCCGGATGTCGGCTTGCAGCCCACCGGACTTTGCACCACCCTACGCCGCCGCGCCCGCCGGCGGCCTGCTGATTTCCGTGACCGAATCCCCCGACGATCGCCTGAACGACTTCCTGGTCCCCGGCTTCAGCGCCGAGGAGCTGCCGGGCCTGGCCCTGCTGCTGCGCGGCCGCGAACTGCTGCGCGCGTTCTCGGCCCTGTTCCACGGCGGCGAGGGCGGCGTGCTGGCGCGGCTGCTCGTGCTGCGCACGCTGGGCTCGCGCATCGACCCGCCCGACATCAGCCCGGCCGAGGTCCGCGAGCAGCTCTGCTACATCGACCCGGTCAAGCTCGACACCATCCTCGGCCGCCTGAAAGACCATGATCTCGTGGTCTGGGAGGCCGAGATCCAGCGCTACCGGGTCAGTCCGCTCGGCCGCAAGACGCTGGCCGCGCTGTCGACCCTGCTCGAGTTCGAGGCCTTCGACCACGACGGCGTGGGCTATCTCACCGCGCAGATCGCCGCCAGCCAGGCGGTCGGCGTGGTGCCTTCGGACGAGCTCTCGCACCTGCTCTCGCGCCTGACCGAGCTGCGCGACGACTTCGACCGCGCCGTGCTGTCCGGCTCCGAGTACCGCATCCGCGCAGCTTCTGCACGCCTCGACCAGGTCTGGCAGTGGGTCGAGCGCGGCACGGACGTGGTGCGAAAGATCACGGCTGACCCCGACCTCGATCTCGACCCCAGCACGCATCGTCTGGCTCAGGCCGTAGGCCGGGCGCAGTCAGCCCTGCTGCGCCAGGCCAGCGTGTTCGCGCGTGCGCTGAACCAGATCGACCGCGACCGCATCCATCTGGGCCAGTCGGGCCTGTCCTCGTCCGATCTGGTCGGCTGGCTGCGCGATCAAAGCGCCGAGCGACTGGGCGAATTCGCCGAGGAACTGTGGATCGCGCCGCCGCGGCCGGCCTTCATCCAGGACCAGATCGCGCTGGACGTGGCCGAGTTCGAGCTGGTCGACCGCGAGCGCGCGGCCCAGCTGGTCTCGGCCCTGCCCGACGGCGCCAAGGCCCCGCGCACCGATGCGCTGCCGATCGAAACCGAAGACACCAGCCGCCTGCAGCGCTGGCGCGACGAGCTGGGCGAGGTGCGGCGCGAGACCGCGCTGTCCAAGCTGGTGCCCAGCGAGGACTACGCGGCCAGCGCCTATCGCCTGTCCCTGCTAGGCCTGCTCGGCGATCCCGAATCGGCCGCGCTCGACGGCCCGGCGGCGGACATCGCGCGGCTCTCGCTGCGCGTCACTTTCAGCAACGACAAGATCGACCTGCGCGGGCGCGGCGGCATCGCGCTGATGAGCGCGGGCGACGTGCGGCCGCTCGTGGCCCCCGCGGAGGAATGATGCAGGACCCTGTTGCCACCCTGATCGCGCGTTTGCTGGCGCAGCGCTGGCTGCCGCGCGAGGACGAACTGGCGCGTCGCGCCCTGCTGGACGAGCCCTTCCGCGCCGATCTCGACAAGCGCCTCGAAGCCGCGGGGCTGGCGCTGCGCGAGCATCCCTACGCCGCGCACATCGGCGTGGCCCTGGCGCGCGCGCAGGAGAAGGCGATATTCGCCCAGGACCAGGGCTGGCTGTCGAACCAGCTGCAGCTCGACCGCAATGCGATGGCGCTGCTGGTGGTGCTGTGGGCGCTGATCATCCTGCCCAAGCGCCAGCGCCAGGTGGAGCGCCAGGACGCCGACTCCGCCAGTGCGCAGCAGGCGCAGATGTTCGCGGGAGAGAAGCCTATTCCTGTGCATGCCGGCGTGGCACCGAGCCTGAGCGAGCGCACCCTGATCGCCGACTTCGCCGACAAGCTCGGCGGCAAGATGGCGGTCAACGTCAACCTGGGCGTGCTGGCGCGCCATGGCTTCATCCAGCGCCGCGCAGGTGACTTGAGCGAAGGCCCGCTGCTCGATCTCGCCTTCGACTACGAGCGCACCAGCCGGCGCATCCTCGACGGCGCGCTGGCCGACATCCTGAGCCCGGCCGCACGCGCCGAGCGCGCGATCCGCCTCGCCGAAGCCCCGCTCCCATCCGCCGAGGATGAGGACATCGCGCTGCCCGATGCCGACGCTGACGAGGCTGGCTGGAACGCGCCGCTGGCGATGGACGCCGGCACCGACAGCAGCCCGCAGGGAGCCTGAGGCCATGTTCGAATTCCGCGAGCTCGAAGTCGTCCACTGGGACTACTGGGAGCGCTTCAGCCTGCCCATGGACGCCCACATCATCACCGTGGTCGGCCCCAACGGCTCGGGCAAGACCACCCTGCTCGATGCCCTGCGCACCCTGCTCACCATCGACTGCGCCGGCAACCGCGACTTCAAGAGCTATCTGCGCCACAACGGCAAGCCCTTCGCCTGGCTGCGCGCGGTGGTCGGCAACACGCCGGGGCCGACCGGCGCGCGGCCGTTCTTCCCGGTGATGGACAGCCAGGCCACCCTGTTCTGTCGCATCCAGAAGAAGGGCGGCGAATGGACGCGGCAGTTCGCCATCCTCGCCGGCGCCGCCAGCATCGAGGAGGCCGAGCAGCGCGGCGAGTGGATCGGCCTGCGCGACTACCGCATCCGCCTGGAAGCCGCCGGCCTGTCCGGTGCGATCCGCCGCGTGCTGACGCTCGAACAGGGCGCGACCGACAAGCTCTGCCAGCTCTCGCCGCGCGCCCTGCTCGATCTCGTCTTCGACGTGTTCGGCGACAAGGCCACGCTGGACGACTACCAGCGCGCCCGCAACGAACAGGAAGAGGCCGAACGCGAACTGGCCTCGCTCAACCACCAGCTCAACCTGCTCGGCGTCAGCCTGCAGGCAGCCGAAGGTCGCGCCCGCGCCTACGGCGAATGGCAGGCGCTGAAGCGCGAGCGCCAGGACCTGATGATCGACGTGCTGCCGCGGGTCGAGCTGGCGGAACAGCTGGCGGTGATCCGCAACGCGCGGCCGCAGCTGTCGGTGCAGCGGCGCAAGGCGCGCGAGCTGCTGGCCGAGCGCAGCGAGCTGGTGCATCTGATCGCCGAATGCGATGAAAGCGAACTGCGCCTGCGCGCCGAGCAGGGCGCGGCCGAGGAAGCCCGCCAGGCGGCGATGAAGGCGCTGGAGCGCGCGCGTGCGGCACACACCGCCAACTCGGTGGTGCTGCAGCAGCGCGATCGCCTGAACGCGCAGCTGGAAACCCAGGACCAGGTCGACGTGCGCGCGCTCAGCGAAGAAGCGCAAGGCCTTCGCGCCAAGGCTGGGGCGCTCGGCAGCGAGGAGCAGTCGACCCATCGCGAGCTGGAATCGCTGAAGAGCCGCCTGCAGGCCTGGCGCAGCGGTCGCCGCTACGTGCCCGAGTTCGAGAGTCAGTTCCGCGCCGAGCTCGACCGCGCCGGCATCGCCCATCGCATGCTCAGCGAGATCGTCGAGATCACGGACTCCACTTGGCAGGCCGCCGTGGAGGGCGTGCTGGCCGGCTATCGCCACGTCGTGCTGCTGGAAGACGCCAAGGACCGCGAGGCCGCTTGGGCCATCGGCGAGCGCCTGCGCTACAAGCATTTCGTGGTTGCCGACCGCGCGCCGGTCGGCAAGGCCGCCCCCGGCAGCCTGCTGGACGTGGTCGAGTTCACCGCCCTGCCGCCGGAGTGGCTGCCGCGCCAGCTGGAGCGCATCCAGCGCGTCGACGAGGTCAAGCAGGGCGCGCACCTGCCGCGCGAGCAGGAGTGGATCACGCCGGCCGGCTACTACAAGGAGCGCCGCGGCGGCCGGCATCTGGGTGTCGACGACAGCTACTTCGGCACCGCCGCGCGCGAGCGCCAGCTGCGCGAGGGCGAATCGCGACTGGCCGAGCTGGAGTCCCGCCTGCTGGAGCTGGTCGACGAGCGCCGCATGCTCAGCCAGCGCATCAACGAGATCGAAGCCCAGCTCAAGGGCAGCCAGGCCGGCGCCCAGCTCACCGCGCGCGCCGAGGAGTTTGCCGAGACCGAAAGCCAGCGCGAGCTGCTGGAGGCGGCGGTACTGCGCGCAGCCGAGACTTTCGCTGCCGCCGAAGCGGCATTCACCGAAGCGCAGCAGCGCCGCCAGCAGAACTCGCGCGAACGCGATCGCCTCGATGGCGAGCTCAAGCAGGAGGAGCGCCAGCGCAGCGAGGCGGAGCGCAATCTGCTGGGCGCGCGTCAGGAACAGCTGCAGCGCCTGCTGGCCTTCCGCAAGAAGCGCGCCGGCATTCCCTTCGACAAGCGCACGGTGGCGGCACTCGCCGAGCTGCGCGAGGCCTATGAATCCCCGCAGGCCGTACGCCGCGAAGTGGATCGTCTCGAAGCCCGCCTGCGCGAAGGCCACTGGGAAACCGACGAGAACGTGCTCGGCCTGCGCGACAAGCTGGCCGACGACCATCTGGCGCTGAAGACCGACCTCGAACGCCGTGGCGCGCACGCCGAACGCGCACGCAAGAGCACCGAGGAAGCCCGCGGCGCGTACTTGAGCGTGCTGCGCGCGACCCTGCGCCAGTACGCCCGCAACCTGCGCCACCTGGCGGAGTTGGCCGGCATCGGCGTCGAAGTCGACCTGCCCGAGTTCGGCCGTGATGACCTCGCACTGGCGCAGTCCGGCCTGATCGTGCGCTTCGAGTTCGACAAGAAGGGCTGGATCGGCATGGACGACGGCGAGGCCTCGGGCGGCCAGCAGGTGATGAAGTCCCTGCTGCTGCTGGTGGCCCTGATGCGCGACGAGCACCGCCCCGGCGGCTTCGTCTTCATCGACGAGCCCTTCGCCCATCTCGACATCTTCAACATCGACAAGGTCAGCGCCTTCCTGAAGGCGACGCGCGCCCAATACGTGCTGACCACACCGGTGACCCACAACATCAACGTGTTCCAGCCCTCGGAGCTGACCCTCGTCACCAGCAAGCGCCGGCCGGGCAGCCCTTGGGCGCAACCGGTGGCCGTGCTGCGACGGGCGGACGAAGGCGAAGTGGCGGCGTAAGATTCGGCCGCCGCGGCCCGCGCGGCAGTACGGGGAACCCGGATGGCACGCACGGTGCGCGAGATCGTTCAGGGGCTGGCGCGCGGCATCGGCGCCACGGTGGCCGGGGTTCTGGTCGCCGGACTCACCATCGCCGGCGTCGAGTGGCTCGGTCATCGCCTGTATCCGCCGCCGGCTGGATTGAAGGCAGACGATCTCGAAGCCCTGGCCGCACACGTGGCGGTCATGCCGATCGGCGCGCTGCTGTTCGTGCTGCTGGCCTGGCTGCTGGGCGTCTTTCTTGGAGGCCTTGTCGCCGCCCTCCTCGCCGGCCGCCGTCCACGGCTCTATGCCGGCGTGATCGCCGCGGTGATTCTGCTCGGCGCCATCGCCAACTTCGCGATGATTCCGCATCCCGCGTGGTTCATGGCGCTAACCGTACTCAGCCTGCCGCTGGCGGGCTTCGCGGCCGCTGCGCTTGCAGGCTCGCGGTCGACTGCTCCAGCGCCCTGATCAACCCAACAGGCGTCGGCCCGCCATCGCGCTGTGGCAGTCTTCGGTCACCGACAACCTCCGAGAGAGCGCCACGCGTGAGCCCGATCAAAGTCGCACAGCACCAGCTTGACGCCTACAACGCCCACGACCTCCAGCGTTTCCTGGAGGTCTATGCCGAGGATGTCGAGGTCTGGCGCATGCCGGCCACGGAGCCCAGCCTGCGCGGCCGCGCGGCGTTGGGCGAGTTCTACGCCAACGAGCGCTTCCACCTTCCGGCGCTGCACGCCGAGCTGGTCAATCGCATCGCCGTGGGCGACACCGTGGTCGACCACGAGCGCGTCACCGGTCTTCGCGAACAGCCCTTCGAGGTGGTCGCGGTGTATCGCATCAGCGGCGGCCTGATCCGCTGCGTGTGGTTCCACAGCTGAGCATGTGGGGCGAACTGCTGCGCGACGTCGGGCGCCTGCTGACGTTCCGGCGCATGGGCGCCGGCGTGCGCTCGCATGCGAACGCCTATCTCGGCTTCGGGCTGGCCATGACCTGGCTGGCCGGCATCGGCCGCTACTGGGACAACCCGCGCGCCGAGCTGTGGCAGCTCGCCGGGCTGGGCTCGGTGGCCTATGTGTTTTCGCTGGCCCTGCTGCTGTGGCTGCTGATCCTGCCGCTGCGCGCGCGACGCTGGACCTACCGCAACGTGCTGCTGTTCGTCTGCCTGACCTCGCCGCCAGCGCTGCTGTATGCGATTCCGGTCGAGCGCTTCATGAGCGGCGAGGCGGCGCTGGCCGCAAATGCCTGGTTCCTCGGCATAGTCGCCAGCTGGCGGGTGGCCCTGCTGCTGGTGTTCCTGAAACGCGATGCCGGGTTGCGGGCATGGGAGGCGGTCGTCGCCTGCCTGCTGCCGCTGGCCCTGATCGTGGTCTCGCTGGCCCTACTGAATCTGGAGCACGTGGTCTTCAATCTGATGAGCGGCATCCGCGCGGAGGATCAGAGCGCTAACGATGCGGCCTACATGATCGTGGTCATGCTGTCCTACTTCTCGTTCCTGGCCTCGCCGCTGCTGGTGATCGCCTACCTGTGGGTGCTCTTCCACCGTCGCGAGGTCGTGGCCCGACCCCAGTAGAACGCCGCGCACGACGCACCCGAAGCGCGCCCAGAAAGTGCTTGACAGACCCAGGCGTCGCCGCTCCTGCAAGGGCTGCGGGCGATGGCCCGGGCCGCAGGTTGTGCACAGCGCAAATCGCCGCTCTGTCAAGCGACAGTTTCCGGAATCGGGCATCTCAGCCGACCTCAAGAGAATCTCGTAGGTCATTGATTTAGATAGCAAATGTGTCTTTGGGCAGATTTTCACCAGAGTCCAGCAAGCCCTTGATGCACGGGGCTTTGCGCAGCCACTTCCCAAACCCATGCACACACTTATCCACAGGCGATGTGGATATCCAATCGCGGGCCTCGACGGCCGCAAATGGCCGATTCAGCACTGCCCTGAGAAGCCATGGCCACGACGCGCACCGCCCCGCGTCAGGCGGGAACGTCCATAGGGTGGGCCCTGGCCCACCGAAGCCGACCAGACGCAGCGGACATGGGCATCGCCGCAGACGTTGGCGTTGCGCTAACCAGAGACAGAGCCAGAGCGGGAGTCGGAGTCGGAAGCAGGACCGGGGCGAGCGTCGAGCCCATGGTGGGCCAGGGCCCACCCTAAGCAGGTTTCGGCACGACGCGGGGCGTGAGATGGCGTGCGCGGTAAATCCCCACGCGCCTGGCGTCACTTCCGTACCATGCAGGCCCCGCCATCGAGACCCTGCCGATGCATCCCACTGCGCTTGATCAGGCCGATCCGCTCTCGCGCTTCCGCGAGCGCTTTCACATCCCGCGCCACGGCGAGGGCGAGCTGGCCTATTTCGTCGGCAACTCGCTGGGCCTGCAGTCGAAGGACGCCGAAGCCGCGGTGCTGACCGAGCTCAAGGTCTGGCGCGAGCTGGCGGTGGAGGGCCACTTCAAGGGCGAGCGCCCTTGGCTGCGCTACCTCGAATCGATGAACGCGCCGCTGGCCGAGCTGGTGGGCGCGCAGCCCATCGAGGTCGCGGCGATGAACACGCTGACCGTCAACCTGCACCTGCTGATGGTCAGCTTCTACCGGCCGACGGCGGAGCGGCCGGCGATCCTGATCGAGGCGGGCGCGTTCCCCTCCGACTGGCAGGCGGTGGAGTCGCAGATCCGCTTCCACGGCTTCGATCCGGCCGAATGCCTGATCGAGGTGCAGCCCGATGAGCCGGGCGGCACGATTTCGATGGCGGCGATCGCGCGTGCGATCGAACAGCACGGCCCGCGGCTGGCGCTGGTGCTGTGGCCGGGCATCCAGTACCGCACCGGCCAGGCCTTCGATCTGAAGGAGATCGCGCGGCTGGCCCAGGCGCAGGGCGCCGCGGTCGGCTTCGACTGCGCGCACGCCGCCGGCAACCTGCCGCTGGCGCTGCACGACTCAGGCGCGGACTTCGCCACCTGGTGCCATTACAAGTACGTCAACGCCGGGCCGGGTGCGGTCAGCGGCATCTTCGTGCACGAGCGCCATGCCCACGACAGCACCCTGCCCCGCCTCACCGGCTGGTATGGCCACAAGCTGGCGACGCGCTTCCAGATGGCGTCGAGCTTCGACCCCACGCCGGGTGCCGAGGGCTGGGTGATGAGCAACCCGCCGATCCTGGCACTCGCGCCCGTGCGCGCTTCGCTGGAGCTGTTCCGCGAGGCCGGCGGCATGGCCGCGCTGCGCGAGCGTTCGCTGCGCCTGACCGGCTATCTCGAATCGCTGATCGAGAGCGAGTTGTCGAACGTGCTCGAAGTGCTGACGCCGACGCAGCCCGAACGCCGAGGGGCGCAACTCTCGCTGCGCGTGCGCGGCGGCCGCGCCCAGGGCCGCGCGCTGTTCGAGTACCTGGCCGCCCACGGCGTGCTCGGCGACTGGCGCGAGCCGGACGTGATCCGCATCAGCCCGGCGCCGCTGTACAACCGCTTCGCCGAAATCCGCCGCTTCGCGGATTCTGTGCTGGCCTGGAGCAAGGCTTGAGCTTGGGTGCTTTCAAGAAGCAGAGTCCTCACCCAACCGCCGCAAGCATCGCCCCCGCAAGGGCCGTCTGTTTGTAGGAGCGGGCCTGCTCGCGACCTGCAGCGTGAGGAAGGACCTAGGCTGCGGGTCGCCTGCAAGCAGGCTCCTACCAAGAGCGAAACAGACGAAACCCGTTTCTTCAAGAACACCGGGGCCGCGACGCGCGGCTGGAACGCTCTGAGGGCGACGTCGCTGGCTTCAGCCCGACGTCGCCGCCGGCTGAGTCAGCAACCGCCGCAGCAGGGCCGCCAGCGTGATCACCGCGAGGAAGGCGCCGTAGCCGACCACGGTGGCGAGGATCTGCGGCCACATGCTGCCGATGCTGTCGTCGGCATGGGCCAACGCCCACGGCCCAGCCACGGCAGCCGCGGCGATCGAGACCGCGATCGCGGCGAGATCGAACACGCGCCCCATCCACCGCGCTGGCTTGCGGCGCATGCGCCAGTAGACGACCAGGATCACCAGGTACCAGGGCAGGAACAGGATCAGGGCCAGGTTTTCGGCAACGCTCGGGGCCATGCGGTGTGCTCTCTCAGTGCCGGACCATGCCGCCCAGCTCGCGCACTTCATCAGGCGTGATCGGACGCGGGCGTGAGCCCCAGCGCTCGCGGATGTCGTTGACCAGGGCTGCGATCTCGGCCGCGTTCAGGCGATGCGCCGACGGCGGCATGCTGTGCGGCCGCGGATTGAGCGGCGTGCTCGGTGCGATGGCGCCGAGCGCGATCAGCTTGACCAGATTGACCGGATCGCTGCCGATCACCGCGGCCGAATCCACCAGCGCGGGATAGCGGCCGGGCTCACCGCGGCCCTCCTCGCCGTGGCAGTCGGCGCAGTGCTGCGCGTACAGGGCGCGGCCTTCGCGCAGGTGCTCGCTGGTCGCGCGCAGGCGGTTGGCGGACGCCTCGGGTACCGGCAGCGCCGGCAGGCTGCGCAGATAGGTCTCGATGCCCTGCGCGTCCTGCTCGCTCAGGTAGCGCGTGCTGGTGGCGATCACATCGGCCATCGCGCCGTAGCCGCCGCGATCGTGCGCGGTGCCGCCGCGCAGATAGGTGGCGACGCTGCCCGGCTCGAAACGTCCGTCCAGCGTACCCGCGTGCAGGGGCGGCGCATACCAGCCCGAGATGCGGCTGCCGCCCAGCTCGGCATCGGCCGCCAGCGAGGCGAAGCGCCCGCGCTGGCCATGGCACATCGCGCAGTGGCCGATGCCGTTGACCAGTTCGCGGCCGCGCTGCCAGTCCGCGTCCATGCCGTCCACGGGCTGCAGCTCGGCGGGCCGGTGGTACATCAGACGCCAGGTCAGCAGCGCGCCAGGCAGGTTGGCCGGGAAGACCATCACCGCCTCGGGCTGGGCGCGCGCCACCGGCGCGAGCTGGCCGAGGTAGGCGAACAGGGCCTCGATATCGCGCTCGGGCAGCTGGGCGAAGTTCGCGTACGGGAACACCGGCGACGCGATGCCGTTGCGGCTGACGCCGTGGCGCATCGCGTGCGCGAACTCGGCCAGCGACCAGTCGCCGATGCCGAACTCGGGATCCGGCGTGAGGTTGCTCGAATAGACCGTGCCGTACTCGCTGCTAAAGGCGCGTCCACCGGCATAGGCCTCGCCGCCGGTCGCGGTATGGCAGCCCGCGCAGTTGCCGATGCGCGCGAGATAGGCGCCGCGCTCGACCAGGGCGGGATCGGTCGGCACCACGCGGGCCTCGCCTTCGGGCACGCGAAACGGCACGAGCCCACCCTGCTGCACCAGGCCGTACAGGGCGAGGCTCAGCAGCAGCATCAGCAGCGGCGCGAGCAGGGCCGCGGCCGGCAGCCAGCGCGGAATGCGGCGGCTCATGGCGATGCCTCCGCGGCTGCGGAGACGGCCGCGGGCGCGGCCACCGGATTGGAGCCGCAGGCCGCGGGCAGCACGAGACTGCCGGCCGGCGCTGGCCGGCGCGGTTCGCTGTGGCCCTGCACGGCCAGCCATTCGGCGATCGCGCGGATCTCGGCCGGCGTCAGCGCGTTCGCGATGTCGGCCATGCAGTCGGGCGCGACGGCCGTGCGCACGCCCGTGCGCCAGGCACCGAACTGGGCGACGACGTACTCCGCAGGCAGTCCGACCAGGGCCGGCACGCCGGGCTCAACCCCCACGAGGTCGACACCATGGCAGGCGCTGCATGCGTGCAGGCCGCGGGCGGCATCGCCCTGCTCCACCAACTGCCTCGCGACCGCATCGCCGGGCCGCTCGATGCGCGCGGCCAGCACTTCGGCGGGCGCCGTCTTCGGCGGCAGCGCCGCGTAGAACTCGCCGATCTCGCGCAGGTAGTCGTCGTCGAGATGGCGCACCAGCCAGGCCATCTGCACGTGCTGACGGCCGCCGTCGCGGAAGCTGCGCAGCTGCTCGTACAGGTACTGCGCCGGCTTGCCGGCGAGGTGCGGGGCGTACTCGCTTTCCGTCGCCCCTTCGCCCTGCGCACCGTGGCAGCTGGCGCAGGCAACGAGGCGCTCGCCCATGTCATCGCTGGCTGCCGCGGGTGGCGACTCCGGCTGGGCCGCGCCGCCCTGTTCGGGGGCCGCCTGCAGGCTCGGGCTTGATCCCAGCAGCAGCGCGCTCGCCGCTACCAGGCCACACATCCATCGTTCGATCCAAACGCGCCGGGGCCCCGGCACGTGCGCAGCCATCGCCATGATCAGTCGGCCTCGGGTCTCATGTAGGGGAACAGCAGGACATCGCGGATCGAAGCGCAGTCGGTCAGCAGCATCACCAGGCGGTCGATGCCGATGCCCAGGCCGCCGGTCGGCGCCATGCCGTACTCCAATGCGCGGATGTAGTCGGCGTCGAAGTGCATGGCCTCGTCGTCGCCGCCTTCCTTCTGCTCGACCTGGGCGCGGAAGCGCGCGGCCTGGTCCTCGGCGTCGTTGAGCTCGCTGAAGCCGTTGGCGATCTCGCGACCGTTGATGAACAGTTCGAAGCGCTCGGTGATGCCGGGCTCGCTGTCGCTTTCGCGCGCCAGCGGGCTGACCTCGACCGGATGGTGGGTGATGAAGGTCGGCTGGATCAGCTGGCCCTCAACGGTCTTCTCGAAGATCTCCAGCAGCAGCTTGCCCCAGCCGTAGCCCTTCTTGACCGGGATCTTCAGCCGCGCGCAGTGCGCGACCAGCGCCTCGCGATCGCGGCAGTCGGCCTCGCTGATCTCCGGATTAAAGTGGCGCACGGCCTCGTCCATGCGCCAGCGGCGGAAGTCGGGGCCGAGATCGATGCTGGCGCCCTCCCACTCGCGCACCGGGGTGCCGAACACCTCGACCGCGCAGTGGCGGATCACCTGCTCGGTCAGGTCCATGATCTCGTGGTACGTGGCGTAGGCCTCGTACAGCTCGAGCATCGTGAACTCGGGGTTGTGCCGGGTGCTGACGCCTTCATTGCGGAAGTTGCGGTTGATCTCGTAGACCCGCTCCAGGCCGCCGACCACGAGGCGCTTCAAGTAGAGTTCGGGCGCCACGCGCAGGTAGAGCTGCAGGTCCAGCGCGTTGTGGTGGGTGACGAAGGGACGCGCGGTGGCGCCGCCGGGGATGTAATGCATCATCGGCGTTTCCACTTCGAGGAAACGCCGCGCATCCAGCCAGCTGCGCATGGCGCGGATGATCTTGGAGCGCTGCACGAAGACTTCGCGCGCCTCCGGATTCACGATCAGGTCGACATAGCGCTGGCGGTAGCGCTGCTCGACATCCGTCATGCCGTGGAACTTGTCGGGCAGCGGGCGCAAGGCCTTGGTCAGCAGGCGCAGACTGCGCACCTCGACGGACAGCTCGCCGGTGCGGGTGCGGGTCAGGCCGCCGCTGACGCCGACGATGTCGCCGATGTCCATGGCCTTGAAGGCCGCATAGTTCTCTTCGCCGATACCGTCGCGGGTGAGATACAGCTGGATGCGACCGGACTCGTCCTGGATCTGCGCGAAGCTGGCCTTGCCCATCACGCGCTTGGCCAGCAGGCGGCCGCCGAGCTGCACGCTGCGGCCAGTCGCGGCCAAGGCTTCCGCGCTGAAGCGTTCGGCGTCGGCGTACTCGGCCTGCAGGTCGCCGGCGTAGTGCTCGCGACGGAAGTCGTTCGGGAACGCCGGCCCCGCCTCACGCAGCGCTTTCAGTTTGCTGCGGCGCTCGGCGATCAGGAAGTTCTCCTGCGCGGCGGCACCCTCTGGAGCTTCGCCGACTCGGCTCGCCTCCTGAAGGCCTGCGCCACCGACGGTCTGAGTCGGAGGGGTGTCGTGCTTGTTCATGTGATCTTCCGAGGTACTGCAGCTGTCATCAGGACCGGACTTCTCCCCTCTCCCCTTGTGGGAGAGGGGCCGGGGGAGAGGGGTGGAAGCGTGAGGCGAGCGTTGTCCCCCTCTCCCCAACCCCTCCCCCACCTGGGGGGAGGGGCTATAGCGCCGAGCGCTTCAATGGCTCGGTGAGAATCGAATGCGGTCGAACGTGGAGACACGATCACGCCAATTGCAGGCCGCGGGCGCTCAAACCGCATCCGAACGTTTCGAGCCCGCTTCAAGCCCCGCCTTCAGGCTGGCCTCGACGAACTCGTCGAGGTCGCCGTCCAGCACCTTCTGCGTGTCGCTGCGCTCGATGCCGGTGCGCAGGTCCTTGATGCGGCTCTGGTCGAGCACGTAGTTGCGGATCTGGCTGCCCCAGCCGATGTCGGACTTGGTGGCTTCCACGGCATCCTTTTCCGCGTTGCGCTTCTGCAGTTCAAGCTCATAGAGCTTGGCCGCCAGCATTTTCATGGCGGTGTCGCGGTTCTGGTGCTGGCTGCGGCCGTTCTGGCAGGCCACGACGATGCCGGTCGGCACGTGGGTGATGCGCACCGCCGACTCGGTCTTGTTGACGTGCTGGCCACCCGCACCCGAGGAGCGATACACGTCGGTCTTCAGGTCGGCCGGGTTGATCTCGATGTCGATGTTGTCGTCGACCTCGGGGCTCACGAAGACCGAAGTGAAGCTCGTATGGCGGCGGTTGTCCGAGTCGAAGGGCGACTTGCGCACCAGGCGGTGCACGCCGGTTTCGGTCTTCAGCCAGCCGTAGGCGAAATCGCCCTCGACGCGGAAGGTGGCCGACTTGATGCCGGCGACATCGCCGCCGCTGACTTCCATCAGCTCGGTCTTCCAGCCGCGCGACTCGGCCCAGCGCAGGTACATGCGCAGCAGCATCTCGGCCCAGTCCTGCGCTTCGGTGCCGCCGGCGCCCGCCTGGATGTCGACGAAGGCGTTGGTCGCATCCATCTTGCCGGAGAACATGCGCTGGAATTCCAGCTTCTCGACGGCAGCGGTGTGCTTCTCAACATCGGACACGACCGAGTTGAAGGTGTCCTCGTCGCTCTCCATCTCGGCGAGATCGAGGAACTCACCGGCGTCCTTCAGGGCCTGCTGCAGGTCGCGGATGCCGACCACGACCTTCTCCAGCGCGGCGCGTTCGCGACCGAGCTGCTGGGCGTTCTCCGGGTTGTTCCAGACGTCCGCGCTTTCCAGCTCGCGGGTCACTTCCTCAAGACGTTCGACCTTGCGGTCGTAGTCAAAGAAACCCCCGAAGCAGGGACAGCCGCTGCGAGAGGTCGGCGATCTGGTTGCGGACGGGATTGACTTCGAACATGGGAATACCTGCGGCCACAGCGCGGAAAAAGACCGCGAAGTGTAGCAGAGCACCTCGCCCCGTCCTCAGCGTGAGGTGACTTCAACAACACCGCCGCAGCCCCATGCAAACGTTGCCGTTCCCCGCCCCCGCCGCAGGAAGCTCTGGACTGTCGCTTCCACGACGCCCCCTCACCGTCGTCCCCGCGTAGGCGGGGACCCAGAACCGATCTCCACGGTCGCAAGCGCTCTGTATCCCTGCCTTCGCGCGGCTGGCAATCACTGGGGGATGGAGAGAGAGGGACGACCGGAGGCTGGCGGCGCAAGGCACATCGACGCCCCTCAGCGCCCGGGCTTCCTACAGCTCGAAGCCCGAGCGGAACAGCAGCACGCTGCCCGGCATCGGCTGGATGCTGATGCCGATGCCGTTGTTCTGGGGGTTCGGATCCGGGGTCGCCGAGGCCGCGGTCACCTCGACCGTATCGCCGTTGGGCGTGCCGGGGAACTCGGCCCAGCAGTCGATGAAGCCGCCCACACCCAGGCTGGCCTGTACGCCGGCCGGGCTGCAGCCCTGGCTGGCCCCCGCCGGCAGCCGGGTGAAGCTGCAGCTGGCGTTCTGCGCCGCATTCGGGCCGTCGTTCTGGCAGCGTGCCACTACCCGGCGATTGAGCGGGCTGGTGGGCGTGGTGGTGTTGATTGAAGCCACCCGCATGTCGGCCGAGCCGCTGCCGCCGCCGGCGGGGTGCACCAGCAGGCTGAGCTGCGGGTAGGCCCAGGCGCTCAGGCCATCGCCCTGCATCGAGTAAGTCGGCGCGCGAAACAGCGCCGACGGGCTGATGCCGTCGAGCACGCCGGTGCTGACCACCGGCACCAGGAACTCGTAGGCGGCATAGCTGCCCATCGGCCAGGCCTCGTTGCTGACCTGCGGGTCGCGGCGGGTGATCAGCAGGCCGGTCCCGCTGGCGCCGTTGAACAGGTTGCGCAGCGGCAGGGCCGCGCTGGACGGCTGCGGACAGCCGGCGATGCGCAGGCTGGCGCCGAAGCTGGTGTCGGTCAGCACCTGGTTGGTGAACTCGAAGAACTGGCTGCCGCCGCTCATCGGCCGGTAGAAGCAGCGCAGCGGCACCGCCGGATCCGCCACCACGCTGACGCCGGCCGGCAGCTGCAGATGCGGGTACATGAAGCGCCCGACCGGCGGCGAGGCGATCGCCGAGATGTAGACGCTCAGGTAGAAGCGCTGCCCGACGGTCGGCTGCGGCGGACTGGCGATCACCGCCTGCGAGACGAAATAGCCGGTGCCATTGGCCTGGTAGTTGCCCAGCTGATCGATCAGCGGCGTGTAGACAATTGAGCCCGAGCGCCACTGGGTCTGCGCGGCGGCGGCACCAGAGCCAGCGAGCGCGGCGAGCGCAAGCACCGTGCCGGCAAGCGCCCGGCGCAGTGCGGAGGAACCCAAGGAAGTCTGGACGTTCATGGCGCATCACCCTGGCCGGCACCCCCGGCCCTGCAGCGGATGACGGCAAACCGGTGCCTGACGTATCAGCGCGTCGGTGCAGTGACAGCCGCGATTCAGGCCGGCAGCAGATGCCGGACGAACAGGCGCAGCTCGGGCGCGCCGCGGTAGTCGTCGATGCCGAGCTGATAGGCCACCCGCACCTCCCGCGGCGGCGGGCTGCCAGCCCAACCGCCGAAGAACACCGCGGACAGCGGCACGCGGCTGTCGGGATGACGCAGTGAAAAGCGCAGATGGCGCTCACCCATCAGGCGCCAGTCCAGCACCTCGAAGCTGTTGTCGAACAACGGCTCGGGGAAGGCTTGGCCGAAGGGCCCGGCTTCGCGCAAGGTCTCGGCCAGGCGCAGATCGAAGTCACCGCCGCCCAGCTCCCCGTCGCTGAGCAGGACCGGCGACAACAGCGCGGGGTCAATGCGCCGTTCCACCACCTCGGCGAAGATCCGGCAGAAGCGCTCGACCTCGGTGTCGACCACGGACACGCCGGCCGCCATCGCATGGCCACCGAAGCGCAGCATCAGACCGGGATGCAGGGCCTCCATCTCGGCCAGGCAGTCGCGCAGATGAAAGCCTGGAATCGAACGGCCCGAGCCCTTCCACTCGCGGCCTTCGTCATCGCCCGGCGCCAGCGCGAATACGGGTCGATGCAGGCGCTCCTTGAGCTTGGACGCCACCAGGCCGACCACGCCCGCATGCCAGCCGGCATCGGCCAGCGCCAGCCCCGCCGCGACGTGCGACTGCGCGGAAAGATCCGCGCGCAGCACCGCGGCCTCGGCCTGCTCCACCATCTGCTGCTGCAGCTCGCGGCGTTCGGCGTTCAGGGCCTGCAGGCGCTGCGCCAAGGCCAGCGCGGTGGCCTCGTCGTCGCTCAGCAGGCATTCGATGCCGACCGCCATGTCCTCCAAGCGACCGGCAGCATTGATGCGGGGGCCGAGCACGAAGCCGAAGTCGGTCGCCGAGGCACGGCTCGGGTCACGCCCCGCGACCCGATACAGGGCGCGCACGCCGGCGCAGGCGCGACCCGCGCGGATGCGCTTCAGCCCGGCCTGCACCAGCAGGCGGTTGTTGCGGTCCAGCGGCACGAGATCCGCCACCGTGCCCAGCGCGACCAGATCCAGCAGCTGACCGAGGTCCGGCTCCGGGCCGGCAAACGCGCCAGTGCTGCGAAGCCGCGCGCGCAGCGCCAGCAGCAGATAGAAGACCACGCCCACACCCGCCAGCGCCTTGCTGGGGAAACCGCAGCCCGGGACGTTCGGATTCACCATTGCATCGGCCGGGGGCAGGCTGTCGCCGGCCAGATGGTGGTCGGTGACCAGCACTGGGATGCCGCGCGCATGCGCCGCCTCGATGCCGGCGTGCGCGGCCACGCCGTTGTCGACCGTGATAATCAGCCCCGGCGCCGGCTCCAGCTCGGCCACCAGCAGAGGCGAAAGCCCGTAGCCATGCAGAAATCGATTCGGCACCCGATAGCCGACGCGCTCGAAGCCAAGCATGCGCAAGCCGCGCACGGCGACCGCGGTGCCGGTGGCGCCATCGGCGTCGAAGTCGCCGACCACCAGCACGGACTGCCCTTGGCCGCGCGCGCGCAGCAGCAGATCGATGGCGGCCTCGATGCCGCCGAGGTTGGGCGCCAGCAGCCCCGAGAGGCGGAGGTCAAGCTCGTCGGCCTCGCACACCCCGCGCGCCGCGTACACGCGACGCAGGACCGGATGCAGACGGGCGTCATCGAGCAGCGGCACCGAGGGCACGCTGCGACGTTCGATGCGCATGGACTAGCTGAAGCTCGTGGCCGGACGCTTCCAGAGCCGCAGGCCGTGGCTGCGGCGGTAGTTCCAGCCGTGTCCATCGCCGAAGTCGACGGTCAGGCTGGACAGCTTGCCTTTGCCGACGCGCTCGATCAGCGGCGCGAACACCGCCGCCTCCAGGGCCTCAAGACTGCGGGCGATGCGCAGATCGATGGCACAGTCTTCCAGCTCGATCGGAAGCTCGTCGCTTTCGATGCGCCGGATGTCGATGCTGGAAAGCTGCGCCAGCGCGCAGGCCAGCGGCTCCGAGGAATACAGGGTGCCGACGCCGGACACGACCTGCTCGGGCAGCGCGCCGCCGCCCCAGACCCAGAGGGCATTGGCGGGTGCACGACCGGCGCTGACGCGGGCCTGGTTGACCGGGTGGTTGTGCAGGATCACCTGCGCCTCATTCAGCAGCGCACGCCAGCGACGGCCCTCGTCGCCATAGGGCAGATGCACGCCGTAGTCATCGCCGATCGCGTCCTCGGGCGCAGAAAACGCCGGCAGGCGGGCGCCGGCCTCGACCCGCAGGTACCAGCGCGACGTGCTGGGTGCCGTGAGCGGCATGCCCGCATCGCCGAACAGCGGCTGCACGGCGAGCGCCAGCGCCTCGGCTTCGTCCGGCCGCAGTCCCAGCTCGCCGACCGCCATCAGGCGCACGCCGTTCATCTCCGGCTGCAGGGTCGCCGGGTCGGCGCGCAGCCACTGGGTGCCGGCGGCATCGCCACAGTCGAAGTGACGGGACAGGGCAGCGGCGGGCAGGCCCAGCGGGGTGATGTCGAACAGCCGCCCCAACTGACCCAGCTCACCGGCCTCGCCGTCTTCCAGGGCATCGCCGCGGCCGATCAGCTTCTGCAGCGAGGGCGCCTGCGCAAGCTCGCCGCGCAGCTTCGCGCGGGCCGGAAGCAGCAGGATGCAGCCGCTGCCGCTCATCCGGCGTAGCGCACGCTGATGATGTCGTAGCTGCGCTCGCCGCTGGGCGCGGCGATGGTGACCGAGTCACCCTCGTTCTTGCCGATCAGCGCGCGTGCGATCGGCGCGGACACCGAGATCAGGCCCTGTTTGATGTCGGACTCGAGGTCACCGACGATCTGGTAGGTGACTTCTTCGTCGGTCTCGCTGTCGGCCAGCTCGACGGTGGCACCGAACACGATCTTGCTGCCGGCGGCCAGCTTGGAAACATCGATCACCTGGGCGTGCGAGAGCGTGGACTCCAGCTCCTTGATGCGGCCCTCGATGAAGCCCTGCTGTTCGCGGGCGGCGTGGTATTCGGCGTTCTCCTTGAGGTCACCGTGCGCGCGCGCCTCGGCGATCGCAGCGATCACTTCCGGGCGCTTCACCGACTTCAGGTGCTCCAGTTCCTCGCGCAGACGCTGCGATCCTTTCAGCGTGAGGGGGGCTCTCATGCGTTCAACTCCTCATGCAGCTCCTGCAGCGACAGCACGTCGCCCGAGCCGCGGAACTCCAGCGAGTGCAGCAGGGCACGCGCGCCGGAGACAGTGGTGGAATAGGTCACCCGATGCTGCAGCGCCTCGCGGCGGATCGAGAAGGAATCCGCGATCGCCTGGCGGCCCTCGGTGGTGTTGACGATATACACGATTTCGCCGTTCTTGATGAGATCGACCACGTGCGGGCGGCCTTCTGCCACCTTGTTGACCACGGCGCACTCGAAGCCTTTGTCGCGCAGGAAGGCCGCGGTGCCGGCGGTGGCGATCAGGCTGAAGCCCTGCTTGACCAGCAGCTCGGCGACCGGCAGCAGGCGCAGCTTGTCGGGGTCGCGCACCGAGACGAAGGCTTTGCCCGGCGGCGGCACCTTGATGCTGGCGGCTTCCTGCGCGCGAGCGAACGCCGCGCCGAAGCTGCGGCCCACGCCCATCACCTCGCCGGTCGAGCGCATCTCGGGGCCAAGGATGGGGTCGACGTTCTGGAACTTGGCGAAGGGGAAGATCGCCTCCTTGACCGACCAGTAGTCGGGCACGATCTCGTCCGTCGCACCCTGCGCGACCAGGCTCTGGCCGACCATGCAGCGCGCGGCGATCTTGGCCAGCGGACGACCGGTGGCCTTGGACACGAAGGGCACGGTGCGCGAGGCGCGCGGATTGACTTCGAGGATGTAGACCGTGCCACCGCCCTCGCCGTCCGGCAGCACGGCGAACTGCGTGTTCATCAGGCCGATCACCTTGAGCTCGCGCGCCATCGCCTCGACCTGCACGCGCAGCTGGTCCTGCAGGTCTTTCGACAGCGAGTACGGCGGCAGCGAGCAGGAGGAATCGCCCGAGTGCACGCCGGCCTCTTCGATGTGCTCCATGATGCCGCCGATCAGGACATTGCCCTCGGCATCGGCAACCACGTCGACATCGATCTCGACCGCGTTGTCGAGGAAGCGGTCGAGCAGCACCGGCGACTCGTTGGACACGCTGACCGCATCGCGGATATAGCGCGAGAGGTCGGCGTCCGAGTACACGACTTCCATCGCGCGGCCGCCCAGCACATAGCTCGGGCGCACCACCAGCGGATAGCCGATTTCCTTGGCGATCAGCAGGGCCTGCTCGGGCGTCCGCGCGGTGCGGTTCGGCGGCTGGTTCAGGCCGAGCTTGACGATCATCTGCTGGAAGCGCTCGCGGTCCTCGGCCAGGTCGATCGAGTCCGGGCTGGTGCCGATGATCGGCACGCCAGCCTCTTCCAGCGCGCGTGCAAGCTTGAGCGGTGTCTGCCCGCCGTACTGCACGATCACGCCCTTGGGCTTCTCGCGGTCGACGATCTCCAGCACGTCTTCGAGCGTGAGCGGCTCGAAGTAGAGGCGGTCGGAGGTGTCGTAATCGGTCGAGACCGTCTCCGGGTTGCAGTTGACCATGATGGTCTCGAAGCCGTCCTCACGCAGGGCGAGTGCCGCGTGCACGCAGCAGTAGTCGAACTCGATGCCCTGGCCGATGCGGTTCGGACCGCCGCCCAGCACCATGATCTTGTTGCGGTCGGTCGGCTCGGCCTCGCACTCGTCCTCGTAGGTCGAGTACAGGTAGGCCGTGCTGGTCGAGAACTCGGCGGCGCAGCTGTCGACGCGCTTGAACACCGGACGCACGCCGAAGGCGTGACGCAGCGCGCGCACGGCTTTCTCGTCGGTGCCCAGCAGCTTGGCCAGACGCATGTCGGAGAAGCCGAGACGCTTCAGCGCGCGCAGGCGGATCGCATCGAGCGCGGCCAGGCCGCCGGCGGCGACTTCGGCCTCGGTGCGGATCAGGTGCTCGATCTGGCGCAGGAACCAGGGATCGATGCCGGACAACGCGTGCACCTCGTCCACGCCGAGGCCATGGCGGAAGGCGTCGCCCACGTAGAACAGGCGATCCGGTCCGGGCTCGCGCAGCTGGCGGCGCAGTTCGAGCATGCCGTCGGCGTCGAGCTGGGCCGGCAGCATCGGGTCGAAGCCGGTGCGGCCGGTCTCCAGGCCGCGCAGGGCTTTCTGCAGCGACTCCGACTGCGAGCGCCCCATCGCCATCACCTCGCCCACCGACTTCATCTGGGTGGTCAGGCGCGAATCGGCGGCCGGGAACTTCTCGAAGGCAAATCGAGGAATCTTGGTGACTACGTAGTCGATGGTCGGCTCGAAGCTCGCCGGCGTCGCACCGCCGGTGATCTCATTGCGCAGCTCGTCCAGCGTGTAGCCCACGGCCAGCTTGGCCGCGACCTTGGCGATCGGGAAACCCGTGGCCTTCGAGGCCAGCGCGGACGAGCGCGAGACGCGCGGGTTCATTTCGATGACGACCACGCGGCCGTTCTTCGGGTTGATGCCGAACTGCACGTTGGAGCCGCCGGTATCCACGCCGATCTTGCGCAGCACCGCGATCGAGGCATCGCGCAGGCGCTGGTATTCCTTGTCGGTCAGGGTCTGCGCCGGCGCCACGGTGATGCTGTCACCGGTGTGCACGCCCATCGCGTCGATGTTCTCGATCGAGCAGACGATGATGCAGTTGTCCGCGCGATCGCGGACCACTTCCATCTCGTACTCCTTCCAGCCGAGCACGGACTCCTCGACCAGCACCTCGTGCACGGGAGACAGCTCGAGCCCGCGCTTGACGATCTCCTCGAACTCCTCGCGGTTGTAGGCGATGCCGCCACCGCTGCCGCCCAAAGTGAAGCTCGGGCGGATGATGGTCGGGTAGCCGACCTTGGCCTGGGTCTCGAGCGCCTGCTCGAAGCTGCGCGCGACTTCCGCCTTGGGGCATTCGAGGCCGATTTCGCCCATGGCGACGCGGAACAGCTCGCGGTCTTCGGCCATGCGGATCGCTTCGCGCGAGGCACCGATCAGCTCGACGCCGTACTTCTCCAGCGTGCCGGCATCGGCCATGTCGAGCGCGCAGTTCAGGGCGGTCTGTCCGCCCATGGTCGGCAGCAGCGCGCAGGGCTTTTCCTTGGCGATGATCTTCTCGACCGTGGCCGGATTGATCGGCTCGATGTAGACCGCGTCCGCCGTGTCGGGGTCGGTCATGATCGTCGCCGGATTGGAGTTGACCAGCACCACGCGGAAGCCTTCCGCCTTCAGCGCCTTGCAGGCCTGCGCGCCCGAGTAGTCGAACTCGCAGGCCTGGCCGATGACGATCGGGCCGGCGCCGATGATGAGGATGGTCTTGAGATCAGTTCGCTTGGGCATCGGTCAGGTCGGTCGAGGAATCGGGTTGGATGGCGGCGGCATCGAGCACGCGCACGGTCTGCACGGTCTCGGCGGGAACGGTGAGGTCGAAGCCGCCTTCGCTGGGCGGCAGACGCAGCACCAGGCGCGCCTGCGCGTGGTTGACCAGCTCGCCGCGGCGGCGGCTGCCGTAAATGGTGAGGATCTCGATCTCGCGGCCCAGATAGGGGCCAAGATCGGCGTAGTCGATACGGCCGTCGCGGGCCGGCAGCGGAATCTCCTGGCGGGGCGGCTGCGGCTCGGGAATATTGGGCGGCGCACTGACCACCTCTTCGATTTCCGGGTCCAGCGGCACGCCGTCTTCCAGCCGCGTGCGCGCGACTTCAGCCGCCACCTGCTGATCGCGCAGGCTCATCGGCCGGACCTGGGCGAACGCGAAGCGCACCGGATCGATGCCGGTGACCCGCACATAGGGCGCCAGCGCCTGGCGCAGGGCCTCGCCGTCCATGCTGCCGAGCTGGAGCAGTCCAAGCGCGGCGGATGGCCGGGTCTCGATGCGGAACTCGCCGCCCTCGGCGGCGAACTTCGCGAACGCGCGCAGCAGGTCGGCATCGGGCTGCAGGCCGACCGTGCGCAGCAGCGCGCGCACGGCGTCGGAATGCAGGGCATTGAAATCGGCGAGGCTGGTGGTGACGCGGTCGGTGCACCAGCCGTTGCGGGCCTGCATGAAGCCCTCGTCGATGAATGCGAGGCTGAGGTTGACCAGCCGGCCCGAAGCGACATCCGCCGCCGCCACCGATGACGCCGTAACGGCGAGCCCCAGCCGCCACTCCATGCGACCGACGCCGGCGGTGCCGAGGTCGAGGCTGAAGTTCAGCATGCCCGCATCCGAATGCTCGAAGCGCGCGCTGAGCACGGTGTCGCTGGGCGGCAGCCCCATCTCGACCAGATTGCTGCGCGAGAAGCTGTTGACGCCGCAGCCGGCCGCCTCGAAGGGCATGGCGCTGTAGGTGCCTATGAAGCCGGATTCAGGCCCGCTGGGGGCGCCCTCCACCACCAGGTTGGCGATGTTGAAGCCGAGGCGCCGCGGCAGCTGCTGCGGCGGCCCGAGCACGCTGGCTTTCAGCAGCCACCAGAAACCGGGCGTCTCGACCGCCACCCGCCCCATGCGCAGGCTGGTGCCGCTGATTCCGGGCAGGCGCGGAGTGATCTCAAGGTGTCCGACCCCCACCTCGCCATCGAAGGTGAAGAAGCTGCGCCCGCGCTGCACGTCGGCGACGGCTTCGAGCGCCTTCAGCTCCTTCGAGATGGTCGCATCGACGCGCCACCACAGCAGGCCGTACAGCGCCAACAGCGGCAGCCCCACGCGACTCAAGAGCAGCCACAGCCAACGGCCCGGACGCGTGCGACCGCTGCTGCGTGATGGGGGGGTGCGTGCCATGGCGGACTCCTGCCGGGATCAGCGCGAAGCGGACATCAACTCGATGAAGCGATCGAACAGCCCGGCCACATCATGCGGCCCCGGTGCGGCTTCCGGGTGTCCCTGGAAGCTGAAGGCCGGCGCATCGGTCAGCGCGATGCCCTGCAGGCTGCCGTCGAACAGCGAGCGGTGGGTGGCGCGAACGTTCGCCGGCAGGCTGGCCTCGTCGACCGCGAAACCGTGGTTCTGGCTGGAGATCATGACCCGCCCGCTGTCGAGATCCTGCACGGGATGGTTGGCGCCGTGGTGGCCGAACTTCATCTTCAGCGTGCGCGCACCGGCGGCGAGCCCCAGCAGCTGGTGGCCAAGGCAGATGCCGAAGGTGGGCAGCTTCGCCTCGATGAATCGGCGGATGGCGGCAATCGCGTAATCGCAGGGCTCGGGGTCGCCGGGGCCGTTCGACAGGAACACGCCGTCGGGCTTGAGCGCCAGCACCTCGTCGGCGCCGGTCTGTGCCGGCACCACGGTCAGGCGGCAGCCGCGCTCGGCCAGCATGCGCAGGATGTTGCGCTTGACACCGAAATCGTAGGCGACCACGTGAAAGCGCGAGGCTGGGGTCTCGAAGGCCTGGCGATCGAGCACATAGCGCCCTTCAGTCCACGCATAGGGGGCATCGACGCTGACGACCTTGGCGAGGTCCATGCCCTTCAGGCCGGGAAACTCGCGGGCGCGGCGCAGGGCCTCCTCTGCCGTGGCGCCTTCGCCGGCGAGGATGCAGCCGTTCTGTGCGCCCGAGTCGCGCAGGCGCCGGGTCAGCGCACGGGTGTCGATCTCGGCGATGGCGACCACGCCGCGCGCCTTGAGCCACGCCGGCAGGTCGGCCTGGCTGCGCCAGTTGCTGGCCGGCGTCGGCTGCTCGCGAATGATCAGTCCGGCTGCGAACACGCGCGCAGCTTCATCGTCGACGTCGGTGCAGCCGGTATTGCCGATGTGCGGATAGGTCAGGGTGACGACCTGCTGCGCATAGGAGGGATCGGTCAGGATCTCCTGGTAGCCGGTCATGGCGGTGTTGAACACCACCTCGCCGACCGTGCAGCCGGAAACGCCCACCGAGACACCGCGGTAGACGGTGCCATCGGCCAGGGCCAGTAGAGCGGGTTGGGTCACGAGCGATTCGCCTTGTCAGGAGCTGGGGAGGCACCCCCACGGACTGCGCCGGACGCAGCTTGCGCGAAACCGCCGGGCTTGCATCTAGCAGGTCCGGAGGCTGTCGAGTGGAGGGGGCGAAAGGTGAAGCAGGCGAGGCGGAATCTTACGGTTTCACGTCACGGGCTGTCCACCTGTGCAGGCGCAGCAAACGCCGCGCACGTCACGCTTCCTGGCTCGACCTTGGGCGATCGCGCCCTCAGCGCGCCCGCAGTCCCAGTACGTCCTCGATCACATAGCGTCCCGGCGCGCGGCCCGCCAGCCAGGCGGCAGCCTTGAGCGCCCCGCGCGCAAACACTTCGCGACTGGCGGCGCGGTGGGTGAGTTCGATGACCTCGGCCTCCCCCGCCAGCAGGATCTGGTGATCTCCGACGACATCGCCACCGCGCACCGCGTGGAAGCCGATTTCGCCACCGACTCGAACCGCATGCGCGCCCTCGCGGCCATGCCGTGCGACCGCGGCGAGATCCTGCCCTCGCCCCGCAGTGATGGCTTCGCCGAGCCGCAGGGCGGTACCCGAAGGCGCGTCCTGTTTGCGCCTGTGGTGGGTTTCGATGATCTCGCAGTCCCAGTCCGGCACCGCCGCAGCAGCCTGTCGCGCCAGCGCCGCCAGCAGAGCAACACCCATCGAGAAGTTGGCTGCCCACAGCACCGGCACGTGCAGGGCCGCCTGGTCGAGCGCGGCCAGGGCGTCCGCATCCAGTCCGGTCGTACCGGACACCAGCGCCGCGCCGCGCGCCACACAGGCCTGCGCGAGCGCAGGCACGGCGGCCGGAGCGCTGAAATCGATCACGACATCGAAGGCCGGCGCCTGCGCGATCTGCGCGGGCCTGAGAACGGCCAGCGCCCCCAGATCCGCGCGCGGCGCATTCGCCACCGCCGCGACCAGATGCAGGCCGGGATGTTCGGCCACCAGCGACAGCAGGCTGCGCCCCATGCGGCCAGAGGCACCGTGGATCAGCAGGCGGGAACGGGCGTCGTCCATGATCAGCTCTGGCAGGCGTTGGGCCCGGCAGTGTACTGGCGCCGCGCATGCTCCAGACCGCGGAACCTCGATCACGCGGCGCGGCCTGCAACACACTGGTGCGCGCTCGGCGCTGGAAACCGCGGACTCAGCCTCCATATCCTGTAGTCACCCAGCCCGCGGGAACGGATGCCCTGCCCCGCGCTGTCGACTCAAGGACGCTGAATGCCATTCCCCGCTTTGCACCCGCGCGGCCCGCGCCCCACGCTGCGGCCGACGCTGCTGCTCGCCGCTCTCGCCCTCGGCTGCACGCTCGTCTCAACGGCGCACGCGGCTACTCCGGCACGAGAGCCCTGGACCAGCCTGCAGGGGGGCATCAGCGATGCACCCGACACCCGCAACACCGACTTCGTGCTGCTCCAGCACGGACGCCCACGCGAGGGCTTGCCGCTCGGGCTGGACTTCCATGCCTTCAACCTCGGCAGCATCGGACGCCACCAGGACGCGCCGCCCGGCAGCGACGAACGCGTCCACTTCGCCTCGATGCAGCTGGGCTACGACTTCGGTCGGGTCACGCTGGCTTCGGGCCTGGCCCTGGTCAGCCACGTCACCGACTATCTGAGCAGCGGCTACCAGTTCCACAGCCACCTCGGCATCCGCCTCGGGCGCATCGAGCTGGGCCTCGGCCATCTCTCGAACGCACGCACGCGCCAGCCCAACAAGGGCGAGAGCTATCTCTCGGTAGGTTTCCGCTTCTAGGGTGGGCCCTGGCCCACCGCAAGCTCAATCCTGCCCCGGCTTTGATGTCTTGAACGCTCATCCGAAGCCACTCCCTTCCGCGTACGCGGCAGCACTCGCTCTCCAAGTCCGGGGGAGACAGTATCGACGGCCGGGAACCCTCGATCCACGACGCGCATGGAACACCGCGCCCAGCAGCGATGGCTTCGGTGGGCCAGGGCCCACCCTATCAGGCCGCCGGTGTGCGCATCCGGGGCCGCTTTACGAGCCGAACGATCGCGCACATCTCAGCGCTCGCTGATGACGAAGCTGCCGAAAGCGACCCCCACATCCCAGCCCCTGCCGGTGCCCGACAAGGCCAGCGAGATCTCGCCCTTGGTGACGACCTGCCCCTTGGCCGAGCGCCCTGCCCCGGCATGCGCCTCGGCGCTGGCATAGCCGCCGATCAACTCACGGATGTCGTCGACGCCGGAGAACTCGCCGACACCGTTCTCGATGCGCGACTTGCCAAACGAGATGCCGCCGCCGCGCGCCTCCAGCCGCACGCGCAGGGTCTGGCCGTTGTTGCAGGTGATCGTGCCCTCGCCGCTGGAGCGCTTGTAGAAGGCCGACCAGCCGGACAGATTGAAGCGCATCTCGCAGTCGACGCTGCCGGCCTGCGCGGCCGCGGGAAGCATCAGCGCGAGACCGAATGCGGCGATGGCGCAGAGGCGAAGAATGCGGTGCATGGAGGGCTCCCGGACGACTGTGGATGCCGCCAAGGCTATCCCATCCAGCATCTCGCGGTGCCGCCGGCTCCAGCCTCGCGCGTTCGACACGGGTATGCGCGATGCGTCGTTCGCGGGAGCGATCGAACGCTCCACGTGAGGCTACAGCCGCTCGCCCGGCGGCAGGTAGCGCCAGCTCGACTCGGGCAGCTTGGCCAGCGAAACGCGACCGATCCGCAGGCGCCGCACGCCCAGCACCTGCAGGCCCACCTGCGCGCACATCCAGGCAAGCTGACCCGGACGCACGTCCTTGATCGCAAAGCGCAGGCGAGTTTCGTTCTGCCAGCTCACCTTGCAGGGCGGCAGCGCGCGACCGTTGAAGACCAGCCCATGGCTCAGCCGATGCAGGCCGTAGGCGACCAGGCTGCCGCTGACCTCGACCACGAACTCCTGCTCCAGGCGCATGCCGTCGTCGCGCATGCGATGCAGCAGGCGGCCATCCTGGGTGAAGACCTGCAGCCCGCTGCTCGCCGACTCCAGCGGCAGCAGCGGGGTCAGATGACGCAGGTGCCGGCGCAGCTGGCGGATGCCACTCGGATCCTCGTCCCAGCGGTTGGCCGGCGTCAGCAGCTCGGGGTCGATGCGCGCGCCGACCGGCTTGTGCCAGAGCAGGGTCATCGGCTGCACGGGCGCGGCCGCGATCTCGAGGTCGACCTCAACGCGCTGGTCGGTCACCGGCCACTCGGGGCGATCGACGATCTCGCCATCGACGCTGACGCAGCCGCCTTCGATATAGCGCTCGGACTGGGCGCGCGAACAGCCGGTGAGTTCGATGACGCGTTTGGACAGACGGATCGGTTCGGACATCGGTGCGGCCAGCCAGGACAGCGCGCAGTGTACGCGCCCACCCGGGCCGAGCCGGACTCAAGGGCCGTCCACGCTGTAAGCGGCGGCCCTCACCGGCCATGCCGGCCCGCAGAATTGTGGGCCCCGGCCTGACCACCTGCACGTACGCGAAAGAGGTCTGGCGATGCAGACTGCTCGCTCTCCCATCGCTGGAACCGCGCATGCGCACGCCCCGCACCACCCTGCTCCGCTCCTCCCTGCTCGCGCTCGCGCTTTCCGCTGCCCTGCCGGCCGCGGTCGGTGCCGCCGATCCCGTGCCGGTGCATCCGGTGGTGCAGGTGTTCGGGCAGTTCGAGGCCGACCCCGCCGTGCCGCATCCCGACACCCTGCTCGGCTTTCCGCTGGGCCAGCAGGCGGCCAGCCCCGAGCAGATCCACGCAGCCCTGCAGCAGTGGGCGAACACCTCGAACCGCATCCGCGTCGTCGAGTACGCGCGCAGCCATCAGGGCCGACCGCTGTCGGTGGCGATCGTGTCGAGCCCGGCCAACCTCGCCCGGCTCGATGCGATCCAGAACGCGCTGGATGAGCTGGCCGACCCGCGTCGCACCTCGGCTGCCCGCGCCAGCGAGATCCTGCGCGATGCCCCGGCCGTGGCCTATGTCGCCCACAGCATCCACGGCAACGAGCACAGCGGCGGCGATGCCGCGCTCGGCCTGATCTACGGCCTGATCGCTTCGAACGATCCCGCCCACGTCGCCCGCCTCGACGACACGATCCTGCTGATCGATCCGCTGATGAACCCCGACGGCCGCGCGCGTGCGATCGCCGACCTGCGCGGCTTCCGCGGCGCCGCGCCGGGCTACGACGGGCAGTCGATGTCGCGCGGCACCAGCTGGCCCTTCGGTCGCGGCAACCACTACGTGTTCGACATGAATCGCGACTGGATCTTCGCGACCCAGCCGGAGACCCAGGGCCGCCTCGAATTCCTCAAGCGCTGGCATCCGGTCGTGTTCATCGACGCGCATGAGATGGGCTCGAACGACACCTTCCTGTTCTCGCCGGCGCGCGCGCCGATGAACCCGCACCTGTCGCCGCGCTTCATGCAGTTCGCCGCCGAGTTCGGCCGCGAGCAGGCGCAGGCCTTCGACCAGCGCGGCTGGGTCTACTACTCCGGCGAGTGGAACGAGGGCTGGTATCCCGGCTACTCGGATGCCTGGGGCGGCCTGCGCGGCGCGGTCAACATCCTCTACGAACAGGCGCGCGTGGCCGACTTCGGCGTGCGCCAGGCCAATGGCGAGGTGCAGTTCCATGCCGACGGCGTGGCCCGCCAGCTGGCCAGCGCAGTCGCCAACATCGACTCGATGCGCGCGCGTCGCTCCGACCTGCTGCAGGCCTTCTGGGACGACCGCAATGCGCTCACCGGTGCGCGCGGCGACTACGCGAACGGCGTCTACGCCATCGACGTCAGCCAGCATCCGGCGCGCGGCGCGCAGCTGCTGCGCGTGCTGCAGATGCAGGGCGTCGAGGCGCGTCGACTGTCCAGCGCGTGGACGGTCGACGCGCAGGGTTTCGACGGCCGCAAGCAGCGCACCGAAGTGCCGGCTGGCAGCCTGCTGGTCTCGACGCGCCAGCCGCTGGGCCGGCTCGCCGCGACCCTGATGGAGTTCGATCCGCAGATCGATCGCGAGTCGCTGAAGAAGGAGCGCGAGGCCCTGATGCGCACCGGCGAGGGCACGATCTACGACGTCACCGCCTGGAGCCTGCCGATGTTCTACGGCCTGCCGGCCTGGCGCATCGAGGGCGGCCTGCCGCAGCAGGCTGAAGCCGCGAGTGCGGCGAACGCGCAGCCGATGCTGCCGGCCGACTCGGCCGTTGGCTGGGCGCTGTCCGGGCATGACGATGCCGCGCTGCCCGTTGCCGCGAAGCTGCTCGCCCAAGGCATCCGCCCGCGCGTGGCTCGCAAGGACCTGCGCTTCGACGGCCGCGACTACCCGCGCGGCAGCCTGGTGGTGACGCGCTACGACCATCCGCAGCTCGACCCACAGCGCCTGCGCGAAGCGCTGGCCGCGGCCGCGAAGGACGCACCGCAGGCCTTCGCGGCCTTACGCAGCGGTGAAGGCCCCGGCGACCTGCCCGATCTCGGCGGCGGCGAGTTCGCCCTGCTGCAGCCCGGTGCGGTCGCCGTGCTCGGCAAGGGCGCGGTCAACCCGCACACCTTCGGCGCGGTCTGGCACTACCTCGAGCACGGCCTCGGCGTGAACCCGAGCCTGCTCGACGAGAGCGCCGTCGCCCGTATGGACCTGCGCGCCTATCACGTGATCGTGCTGCCCGAACGCTGGGGCGGCAGCTTGCCCAAGGAAGTCAGCGACGCGCTGAAGCCTTGGGTGGAAGCCGGCGGCACCCTGATCGCGCTGGGCAATGCCTCGACCGCGCTGGCCCGCGAGGACGGACTGTCCGCCGCGCGCGGCCTGCCCGATGCGCTGAAAGAGCTCAAGCCCTACCGCGACCGCCTCGCCCGCGAATGGCTGGCGGCATCGGCGCGCACCAGCCTCGAAGGTGACCCCTATGCCCGCGGCGCCGCCAGCGGCCGCAGCGGCGCCTTCAGCCTGGACCCGGACGCCAAGAGCCTCGACGGCGATGCACTGACCGAGCGCGACAGCTTCCAGCAGGTCTTCATGCCGGTCGGCAGCTTCGTCGCCGCCCGCTGCGACGACACCCACTGGCTGAGCTTCGGCTGCCGCGATCACCTGCCGGTACTGGTCGATTCCAGCACCCCGCTGATGGCCTCGGGCGGCGTCGAAGCGCCCTATCGCCATGGCGTGTGGCGCGCGGATGCCAGCAAGAAGACCAGCGAACACTGGAGCGCCTACGGCTGGGCCGGCCTGCCGCCGGGCCAGACCCTGGAGCTGCGGCTCGGCGGCCTGCTCTGGCCGGAAGCGCAGGAGCGCATCGCCAACACCGCCTGGGTGACCCGCGAGTCGAAGGGCGCCGGCCAGATCATCCTGTTCGCCACCAACCCCACCTTCCGCGGCGCCAGCCTCGGCATGCAGCGCGTGCTCGGCAATGCGGTCGTCTACGGCCCCGGCTTCGGCACGCGCACGGCGGTGCCGGTGCGCTGATCGGCGTTTGAACGGATGCAGCAGACACGACGACGCCCGCGCTAAGCGGGCGTTGTTGTTTGCGGGTGCAGGTGATGCCAAGCAAACCTTGAACCTGCTCGGTAGTTCAGCCCCTCTCCTCTGGAGAAGCCGCTGAGCCCCTCTCCCCTTGCGGGAAGCGCAGGAGAGCGCTTGTCGGCTGCCGATAGCAGCCGACGCTCTCAAGAAACAGAACGCTTGCGACCCAATGAATCGTCGTCCCCGCGAAGAGCCTGCCCTCGCGAAGGCGGGGGCGGGGACCCAGTCCCAGCCTGACCCAGTCTTACGGTCACTGGATCCCCGCCTTCGCGGGGACGACGAATCCAGGCTTCTCCAAGAACACCTGCGCCGCTGCGCCGCGCTGGGAAGCTCTCTGTAGCCCGAGCGAAGCGCAGGCAGGTTGGGGAGAGGGGCAAGGCTCGCCCAGGCGATCCAAATCGCGAGCTGCTAAGCCCCTCTCCCCTCGAGGCAAGCGGAGGAGCGCGCGCCCCGACCAGCGAAACCGCCAGCGGTTGAGCCCCTCTCCCCTGGTGGGAGAGAGGTTGGGGAGAGGGGGAAGAGCTCGCTCCGCTCTACGACATCGCCCGCTGTTAAGGGCGATAGAGCGCGCCGAAGCTATGGATCCGCATGCGAGCGAGAACCGCGCTCTTGAGCCCCTCTCCCTTTTTGGCAAGCGGAGGAGCGCGCGCCCCGACCAGGGACACCGCCAGCTGTTGAGCCCCTCTCCCCTTGTGGGAGAGGGGTTGGGGAGAGGGGGGAAGAGCTCGCCCCGCCCTACGACATCGCCCTCTGTTAAGCCCCTCTCCGACAGAGAGAGACAGGAGCAAAGCGAAGCCTGACATCGAAGTCAGAAGACCAGCACTTGCCACACGCCCCCCCATCTGCGAAACACCGCACCTACCCTGCCTCGCGCCACCACCCTGCCCCACACCGCCGCCCGGAGACCCACCGATGCGCACCGCCCCCTGGATCGGAACCCTGCTGCTGCTCAGCCTGGCCACCCCCACAGAAGCAGCCCGCCCCAAGCCCGGCGCACCCAGCACACCCGAGCAGCGCGAAGCCGCCTGGCAGCAGCACCAGCAGATGCAGGAGGCGTCGATTTTCAAGGGTCTCAACTGGCGCAACATCGGCCCGACCGGGCAAGGCGGGCGCGTGGTCGATCTCGCTTCGGTGCCGGGCCAGCCCTACACCTTCTACGTGGCCTACGCGACCGGCGGCGTGTGGAAGACCACCAACAACGGTGGCAGCTTCGAGCCCCTCACCGACCAGCTGCCGAACACCGTGATCGGCGCGATAGCGGTGGACCCGTCCAAGCCCGAAACCCTGTGGATCGGCGCTGGCGAACCGAACGCCGCGCGCTCCAACTACGGCGGCCACGGCGTGTTTGTCAGCCATGACGGCGGCAAGAGCTTCGAGCGCAAGGGCCTGACCGGCACCGACCGCATCGCCGAGATTCTGGTCGACCCGCGCGACAGCCAGCGCATCATCGTCGCCGCTACCGGCAAGCTCTACACGCCCGGCGGCCAACGCGGCATTTTCTTGAGCGAAGACGGCGGCAGCACCTGGACCCACGTTCTGAAGCCAAACGACGACTGGACCGGTGCCAGCGACCTCATCATCGACCCGACCCGCCCCGACGTGCTCTACGCCGCGCTGTGGACCCGCACCCGCACGCCCTGGCAGTTCACCGAAAGCGGTGAAGGCTCGGGCATCTACAAGTCCGAAGACGGCGGCCGCACGTGGCGGCAGCTCGCCGGTGGCCTGCCGCAGGATGCCGGCGTGGGCCGCATTGGCCTCGCGATTGCCGCCAGCCAGCCCGACACCGTCTACGCCAGCATCGACCATTGGGCCGATCTGCCCGAGAACATGCGTGACCTCGGCGACCGCCCGCTCTCGCCGCAGCGCCTGCGCACGATGAGCAAGGACGACTTCCTCAAACAGGATCCGGTTGAGATCGAGCGCTTCATCCGCGGCGCCGACCTGCCGGTCGAGCTCGACGCCAAGAGCCTCATCGCACAAGTCCGCGACGGCTCGATCACCCTGCAGCAGCTCATCAGCCGCCTCGAAGACGGCAACGACGCCCTTTTCGACAACCCGACCTGGGGCCACACCGTCTGGCGCACCGACGACGGCGGCGCAAGCTGGCGGCGCACGCATGACGAGCCCATCCGCGAAGTCACCTACACCTACGGCTACTACTTCGGCGAGATCGCGGTCGACCCCAGCGACGCCGAGCGCGTCTACACCATGGGCGTGCCGCTGATCGTCTCCGCGGATGGCGGCAAGACCTGGTCCGGCTACACCAACCACGAGAGCGTGCACGTCGACTATCAGGCGATGTGGATCGACCCCAACTTCCCGCAGCGCCTCATCGTGGGCAACGACGGCGGCCTGGACGCGAGCTACGACGGCGGCATCACCTGGCGCCGGCTCGATGCGCAGCCGCTCGGCCAGTTCTACACCATCCATGCCGACATGGCCGAGCCCTACAACGTCTACGGCGGCATGCAGGACAACGGCACCTGGAAAGGCAGCAGCCGCACGCGCTGGGAGCTGGGCGAAGACTGGTCGCCCATCAACGGCGGCGACGGCATGTGGGTGGCGGTGGACGGTGAATCCGGCGACACCTACACCGGCTACCAGTTCGGCTACTACACGCGCATCGACAAGGACGGCAAACGCCACGAGGTGCGACCGCGCGCGCCGCTGAATGAGCCCGTGCTGCGCTACAACTGGAGCACGCCGGTGATCCTGTCGCCGCACGACGCGCGCACCGTCTACATGGCCAGCAACCGCCTGTACCGCAGCTTCGACCGCGGCCGCAGCTGGACCGCGATCAGCCCCGACATGACCCGCTCGAAGGAGCGCGGCAACGTGCCCTTCGCCACCATCACCGCGCTGTCGGAATCACCGCTACAGTTCGGCCGCCTCGGCGTCGGCACCGACGACGGCCATGTGCACGTGAGCCTGGACGGCGGCGTGCGCTGGCAGCAGGTGGATGCGCGGCTTCCGGCCGAGCGCTGGGTCAGCCGCATCGAGCTCTCGCGCCACGAGGCCAACCGCATCTACCTGAGCTTGAACGGCTACCGCCAGGACGACGACCGCGCCTACGTCTACCGCAGCGACGACTTCGGCGCGAGCTGGCAGTCGATTGCCGAGGGCCTGCCCGCCGAGCCCGTCAACGTGATCCGCGAGGACACCGTCAACCCCGACCTGCTCTACGTCGGCACCGACCGCGGCGTGTACGCCAGCCTGGACCGCGGCCGCAGCTGGCTGGCCCTGGACGGCGGCCTGCCCAACGTGCCCGTGCACGACCTGTTCGTGCACCCGCGCGACCGCGAACTGATCGCCGGCACCCACGGCCGCAGCGCCTGGATCGTCGACGCCCTGCCCCTGCAGCAGCTCAGCGCGGACGTGCGCAACAGCGCCGTGCACCTGTTCCACATCGACGACCTGAAGGCCAGCCGCGACTGGCGCCGCCGCCCCGACCCTTGGTTCGACCGCCCGGAACACCTGCCCGAACTCACCGGCACCTACTGGGCCAAAACCGCCGGCCCCGTGCGCTTCCGCCTGCTGGACGAGAAAGACCGCCCGCTGGCCACGTTCGAGCGTGAGGCGCAGGTCGGCCTGAACAGCTTCAAGTGGAACCTGGCGCTGGACGCCGAACTCACCCTCGCCGCCGAGAAGCAGGCGCTGGAAGCGCTGGACGCTGACAAGCGCGGAGAGCTGAAACACCAGCCTTACGCCGAATCACAGCGGCTGGGGCATCGCCTGTATCCGGTGCCGGGCAAGTACACGCTGGAGATTGCCCACGCCGATACGACCAGCCGCAGTGGGTTTGAGATCGAGGCACCGAAGCCGCAGGACCCGCGGTGGACGCCGGCTTACAAGCTGCGCGGCGAGGATGCGGATGGACGGCATCAGGATGAAGAGCGGCCGCATCCGCGGGCTGGGGCGAGGCGGCGGGGGTTTGCTATGCCGGGGAAGTAGGGACGACCACTTCTCCAAGCCATCCATCGAGCGTTGCGCGTCACAGCGCTCGGTGGATGCCAAAGGAGCTCGACCGGTGCAGCATCGATTGCAGGTCGATCGCGACGACCTCATGGCGCCACTTCCCAGAGGGAGCATGGGACTTGGGCGAGACGAAAAACTAAGTCGTCCGGCACCGCAAACCAAAAAGCCTAATCAGTGTCCAAACTCAGTTCGCAGCATCGAGCCTGAGATATGCAAACGCAGCGGTAGAGCAGCACTGGGTGAGTTTCACGCCATGCAAGCCCAGGTAGAAGAGCGTTGTGCGGCTTTCGACCTGCCCTGCCTCTCGAAGCCAAAGCGTCGATTGGACCTCAATTTCTCAGCACCGTAACTCTGGAGTGACGATCAACGCCAACCCGGGCAAGCCAAGCTCCGGTTGCGAACTTCAGAAACCCATTACTCGCTGACATTCGATACCGGATTTTCTGGTGGCTCAACTTCTTTGAATAGAGTCGCCTGCTCTACGTCCCTTGATGGCTTTTCTGTCTTCATGATTTCATTTGTGAGGATAGGCTCGCGTGGTGCCCAAGCAGCAGCAAATTTCTCCCTGTCGACTCCTGCGTAATCCAACAACGCGCCAAGCATGGAGCGCACGGCGGGCTCGAGTCCGTCAAAACCACTGAGATTGCGCTCATACGCGCAATGCTCAAAGCCCCTTGCTACCGCGAAAAGTTGATCGCCACGGAGCAATTTGGCCGCTTGGTCAGCGATTATTTCGGCAGGGATTGCCTGAAGATCCTGACGCATTTTCGCATCGATCAGCCTTGCCGTAGATCTACCAGAGGCCCCATACTGTTCGACTAAACCAAGCGCGAGATCGATCGCTCTCTGCCCCTCGTCTGATCCAAGTGCACCAAAACGTACAGCCTTTAGAATCAGCTCTCGACGCTCCTCGAGCCCTCTAAACGCTCGCTCGACGCTTACGAAGTCGAGGCTGGCGCACACTAATGATGCAGCAAGATATGCCAATCGCACCGAAATGCCGGTAGCTGCCGATTCTGGATGAAGGCAAACAGCTCGCTCCGTCAATGCGCAGAACGCCCCAAGCGCTCGGACCAAAGACGCAGTGCCAAACCCCTCCGACAAGGACGAAAGCACGTCGTCGCGAGCAGATTGGAACTCACGCCCCCGAAGGTCTTTATCGACGGCGGATATCTGCGCACTTAGCTCCTCGTCGCTGAGCCTAATGCTATTGGCGAGGCTCTGACTAGATTGCATTTTCGCAAGATCATTGCCATCAATAAGGGACAGACCCACTCTTTTGGCAATCGCGTGTAGCCCTGCTCTCCTGTCCGTCGTAGCCACATAGGCTCCATCTACGTCCAGAAGGTCCGCCAACCCGCGAGTCCATAGAATTCTCTCTACGGCCTTTGGTCGCTGCTTGTACTTGATGTCACATATCTGCACACGCCGCGACGTACCGGTCGGCCGCTCGTAGAGCCACAAATCAACGTCAGTAAGGTCATCACCGCTAAAACGCAGTGGAACGCCCCGAACGACAAAGAATCCAGCGCGCAGGAAGAAACCGCGCAAGACCTCTTCCAAGTTAGCTCCCGCGGCGGCACCCCGACTCCCACTCATCCGAGCCTCCTTCCGCCTCGGACAGCTTCCAAAATATCCCTCGTCGACTTCTTGCTCATGGGCGTTTGTGCTTTTCTCACCGCGCGCCGAGCCGATTCTGGCCCTTCATAACTGATCATCGGCGCAGAAAGCAGCGCGTCCGCAGCGCCTTCGGCTGCTGTGCCTGACGTCAACACCTGCAGTGCCAATTGACCGACTTCGGGCTTGAGCAGTCGCATGAAGAACATTCTTTCATTTCCGGGACTCTGCCTGAGCTTAACCACGCGATTAATTTCTAGCACTCGATAGTCCTCCGCAATCGCAGTGGCAGGGCCGATTTCACGACCTGCGACGAGCTTCCCCAGCAAGACGGGAAGGTTTTCGATTCTCCCTGTGGACGAAGATCTCGAATTCTTTCCGTATGTCAGAGCAGCAACCAGTGACTTCGCAAGGTCGAAGCAGTCATCAACCATAGGATCAACGAACTTATGAAACGCCGCAGGCGATGTCACATAAACATGATTACCCTGTGCATTGGATACCTTGTTCAGATCATAAAGGCCGGCAGCAATAAGTTTCTCCAGTAGCGGCTTCGACAGGATCCGCTCCACATCTCCAATGATAATACAGCCTCTCGAATTTAGTAGCGAGGCAACTTGCTGCACCAGCGATTGATCTTGGTGCGATAGGGACTCAAGAATTCGCGAAGCCTTGGTTACACTATCACGCCGAAATAAATTGCCATTAAATAGCAGCGAGTCAGCTCCTTGACCCTCAACGTCAACAAACCCAATCTCCTGGGCGCGATGGAGAAAGTCCGTGGCGTCTTCAGTGCTAAGACGGTGAGTATCACCAATCTGCTCTAGGGCTTCGCTTCTTCGAACAGGTGTTGTAGATGCAATCTCGGCAAGCGTTACTGAAGCCTTCTCGTAGGATCCAGGGTCCGCATCCTCGAAAATTCCAGCAGCATGAACGACTGCGCCGCGAGTTGTCACACCCAGCACCGATACCGCATTGCCCGATGTATCGATCAACCTCTTCTGTTTAAGAACACCCAGCAGTCCGTTCAATTCGTGCCTTGGATTAACGCCTGAAGCAACCGCAATTGCCCTCACCTCCTCCATTGAGAGATCGACCTGATCACGCTCTCCAAGTCGCGTCAAAAGAGTGGCTGCCTTCGCAGACTCGTCGATAGCAGGAAATTCTGCGGCGCCATTCGCATCAAGCGCAACCTTCTTTCCATGGTGAATAATCCAAGCACCAAGCGTCTCTTTGCTGAGCATCCTGTATCCTCGTCAAATTTTCTAGCCAAGAAGTGCCATTGCCAAGCAGCAGCCTTTTCGTTTTGAGCGCACCAAGAAATGAGGTCTCACCTGACAGCAAAAACCAAGGGCGGGTTCGCTTGATCACGAATGAGTAACTAACCTAACCAAGTTTCCAGCTGCCCCCTATTTTACCGCTGTGGGGTGCGACTGAGCCTGCCTACTCGTCGCCCTCCACGTACCGGAAGAGCACGCCCCTGGAGGCGTCGAATCCCGCCGGCGGAGGATCAAAGGGCGCGATCTCGTTGAAGGCATTGATAAAGCGGCGGTCGATCCGGCGCTTCCCCGTGCTGCTCACCCATGAAAAGTTCAACACCCGCCCGTCTGCATCCACCTTCGCCAGAAAGGACAGAACGGTCCCGGGCTGCAGATCGGCCGGCTTCTCCCACTGGGCGAGCCCCTTGGCCATTACGGAAGCTTTCCAGTCCTCGATGCGCGCGCACAGATCAAGGTCGATGCCGGTCCCCGTGACAAGTACATGTGCGCTGGACGGATCTAGGTCAAAGCGGATGTCGCGTTGGGTCGAGTCGCTCGGGAAGTAGCGCACCAGCAGCGACGCTCCCGCGTGGAGCTGTCGGAATATCTCGCAGTATTGCGACTCGGCCGTGCGCATCCGGAAACCCGCCAGCGTCGGATTCCACTCATATTCGGTATTGCCTTCCCAGTATCTCTGGGGCGGATGGCCGTCCACCCGCAGCAGCACGCCCTGCCGACTGGAGCCGAACATCCGGCCCCCGCCCAAGGAAAGGAATCCCCAGATGCTCTGATCAGCCCGACGCGTGATCGTCAGCCGGTCGCCGTCGGTGTTCTCGATGTAGGCGTTCTCGATACGCCGATCGCTCATCGCATCGACGCGGGACTCGATCTGCCATTGAGCAGCGAGAGCACTACAAGAAACGAACAGGAACGGCAGCAAGGTCAGCACGGCTCTCATGTGAACTCCCCCAGAGTGAGCTTGTACGGCAGCAGTGTAATCCGTTGCGCGAGGCCAAGGCCAAGCCGAGAAGGGGGTCAGGTTCACTTCCGAATACGTGCGCTGGCGGATCAGCTCTTGTTTTGGTTCACGCGCTCCGTCCGAGAATCCTGTCGCGCGCCTCGCCTCGCAACCTCGGATCCACGATGGCAGCGGAGCAGCGCTCATTGGGGGGTCCAAGATGAGCCGGACCCTCCTTCGGCTTGCGGCCCAGCAAGTGCCTCTCTAGCCTCTCTCCATGCGAACCGAATCGGTCACCACCCTCACGCGTCAGGCCACGGAACTCCTCGCTGACCTTGAGCGGAGCAAGCAGCCAATCCTGATCACCCAGCACGGTCTGCCCAGCGCCTATCTCGTGGACGTAGAGACCTACAAGCGCATGCAGCAGCGCATGAGCATGCTGGAGGGCATCGCCCGCGTCGAACAGGCGGTGGCAGAAAGTCGTGTGCTCACCCACGGTCAGGCCAAGGCTCGACTGGCTCGATGGCTGAAGTAATCTGATTCAAGTCCGCACTGGCCGAACTCGAAGCCATCGCCGACTACATCGCGATGGAGAACGCAGCCGCCGCATCGGGACTCGCGCAGCGCGTGCTCGCGCATGTGGAGCAGCTGACCGAGTATCCCGAGAGCGGCGTCCACGTGTCGGAACTTGGGCGCTCGCGCTACCGCCAGCGCGTGCAACCGCCCTGCCGCGTTTTCTATCGCCAGGAAGGGCAACGCGTGCTCATCGACCACGTCGTGCGCACCGTGAGACTGCTGCGCAAGGCGCGACTCACGCGGGCGAGCCCTTCAAATCTCTGACGCTGAGAAGCGGAAGGGCCCTTGTCCGCCTCGCGAGGGACGGGGAACGAGTCCGAGCGATGCCGTGAATTGCCAAGCACCGCCGCATGGACGCTTCACATGGCCGGGTCTGGCGGGCCCGATTGGGTATCGTTGACCTCATGACCTGCACTGCCTTGCCGTGACCAGCCCCTACCCCGCCATGACCGACAGGCGCGCCCGCATCGCCCTGCGCCCATCGACGCATCAATCACACGACCGAACGACCGAATCCAGGGTCAGGTCTTGTTTTGCCAGACCGAATCCAGGGTCAGGTCTTGTTTTGCCACATCTGACCAGAGCAGACCTTGCTGGACCTGATTCAGGAGTCTGGCGGCAAGCGGCGCTCAAGGCGCGCGCTCCCTGAGTCCGAGCGATGGCATCGAGTGCTCCGCGCTGAGGAACTGCCGAACGAGAGCTTCGCCTTCGCTGGCCGTGGCACACAGTGTCGACCGCCGCGCCTCACTCCAGAGCGGAACGGAGTAAGTTCGACACGGCTGCTTCTGTAGGAACTCAACACGGAAGTATCCGCCCCTGTCCCGCACGATCCCAAGACGATCGCCCTCGTGCATGAAGCGGGCAATGCTCTCTCGGCTGCCGGTGCCGCCACCATCAAACAGCAGGGCGCCGTCGAACAGCCCGTCTTCACCCCAGTCTGCGATGCCGCTCATGGATGAGTCCCCTGCCCCCAATGCTGCCGCCCAAGCGTTTATGCCACACGCGCCCTGCCACGCGCATCCTGCGGGCGGCTAGAACCTTCCCTCAAGCTACCGATCCATCAGCTCGCTCTGCAGCGCCAGGACGCGGCACAGCACAAGGAGTCGGGGTCATCAAGTGCGCTCAGGTGCGGGCTCTAGGGTCGGGGATTGCAAGGCCGCAGGTCGCGCAGAAGCGATCGTCGGCCGCGAGCGCGTGTCCGTTTGCGCATCGGACCTGCCGGAGCAGCTCCGGTTTGCGGTACACCGAATAAGGGAGAAGGGGGTCAGGTTCACTTCCGAATGCGTGCGCTGGCGGATCAGCTCTTGTTTTGATTCACGCGCTCCGTCCGAGAATCCTGTCGCGCGCCTCGCCTCACAACCTCTGATCCACGATGGCAGCGGAGCAGCGCTCATTGAGGGGTCCAAGATGAGCCGGACCCTGCTTCGGCTTGCGGCCCAGCAAGTGCCACTCTAGCCTCTCTCCATGCGAACCGAATCGGTCCCCCCCCTCACGCGTCAGGCCACGGAACTCCTCGCTCACCTTGAGCGGAGCAAGCAGCCGATCCTGATCACCCAGCACGGTCTGCCCAGCGCCTATCTCGTGGACGTAGAGACCTACAAGCGCATGCAGCAGCGCATGAGCGTGCTTGAGGGCATCGCCCGCGGCGAACAGGCGGTGGCAGAAGGTTGCGTGGTCACCCACGATCAGGCTAAGTCCCGACTGGCCCGATGGCTGAAGTAGTCTGATCCGAGACGGCGCTGGCTGACCTCGAAGCCATCGCCGACTACATCGCGATGGAGAACGCAGCCGCCGCATCGGAACTCGTGCAGCGTGTGATCGCGCATGTGGATCAGCTGACCGAGCATCCACAGAGCGGCGTCCGCGTCCCCGAGTTGGGGCGCTTGCGCTTGCGCTTGCGCTACCGCCAGCGCGTGCAGCCGCCCTGCCGCGTGTTCTATCGCCACGAAGGGCAGCGCGTGTTCATCGTCCACGTCATGCGCACCGAGCGGCTGCTGCGCAAGGCGCGGCTCGCGTGGGCGCGCCCTTCAAACCTCTGACGCTGAGAAGCGGAAGAGCCCTTGTCCGCCTCGAGAGGGCCTGCGAATGCGTCCGAGCGATGCCGTGAATTGCCAAGCACCGCCGCATGGATGCTTCACATGGCCGGGCCTGGCGGGCCCGATTGGGTATGGTTGACCTCATGACCTGCACTGCCTTGCCGTGACCAGCCCCTACCCCGCCATGACCGACAGGCGCGCACACATCGCCCTGCGCCCATCGACGCATCAATCACACGACGACATCGACGCGTGCATCGACAGTGTCGGTGCGGCGTGGCGCAGCGCGCGGGGCGCGTGGTGAGCACCGACCCCGCCGCGCCGCGCCCTGCCCCTCCATCGCGGCGCCGACGCACGCTGCTGTTGCTGCTGCTGATGCTTAGCTGCCTGTGGTGGGCGCGGCAGCGTGGGGTGGGCTGGCCAGAGCTGCCCTATCGGTTCAACCCCTGGGCGCCGCTGCAGGTCGATGCGCCGCCCGACGTGTTCCTGCGCCTTCGACTCAGCGCACTCGAGCGCGATCCGGCGGCCTGTCTCGATGTGCTCGCGCAGACTCCGCTGCGGCTGCGCGTGCTTGAGGATCGCGTCACCGGCCCGGGCTGCGGCTTCAGCAATGCGGTCGAGATCCAGCGCACGGCAGTCGAAACCTCGCCGCCGTTCTCGCTCAGCTGCCGCACTGCGGTGTCGCTGGCCCTGTGGGAACGGCACGTGCTGCTGCCGGCGGCGCGCAGCCAGCTCGGCAGCGAGGTGGCACGCATCGAGCATCTCGGCAGCTACGCCTGTCGAAACGTCTACGGCCGCGAAGGCGCGCGTCGCAGCCAGCATGCGACCGCGGATGCGATCGACATCGCCGGCATCGTGCTGCGCGATGGGCGACGCATCCGCGTGCTGGCGGACTGGGACGGCGACGCCCCGAGTGCGGCCTTCCTGCGCACGCTGCGCGACGGTGCCTGCACCTACTTCGATGCGGTGCTGGGTCCCGACTACAACGCCGCGCACCGCGACCACTTCCATTTCGACCGCGGAAACGCGCGCATCTGCCGCTAGCGAGCTCGAAGAATCAGCTCGGCGCTTCGTCCGTGCATCGACCGCACTGTGGAAGCCGCTGGCATTGCCGCTTCGATCTCACCGACTCAGAAATGCGTCGTAGCGCTCCGCGTTGTAGCCGAGAAGTCTGCGCTGGTTGTCGATCAAGGCTGGAGCCATGCCCCGGCCCTGTTCATCGACGAAGCCCAGGCGCGCGGCCAAGGCTGCATCAAGCGAGATCTCGACGAATCGGGAATCCGAACGCTTGAGATGTGCCCGAGCCTGTTCCGAGTAAGGGCAGTCTTCTGCTGCGAACAGCAGCAGCGTTGCATCGTGCTGCGCCAGCAGCGCGCTGTAGTCGCCCGATTCGATCACCGGGGCGAGGGCCTGCTGGCGGTAGTGAATCCAGCCGAACGAGGCGAGGACGCCGGCCAGCGCGGCGAAGAGCACTGCGATGATGCGCATGAGGAATCCGGTCGTCTGAGGTCAGCAGCAAACCGCAAGGATCGCCAGGCTTGCCAGCCATTTCGAGGTTGGGCACGAGCGCATGTCGGCGGTATCCGAGCGGAGTCGCGGCCTTCCCTGGCCGCGCTGGCGGATCAAGAGTGCTCGCCGGAGCAAGAGGCTCCGAGCGCGCAAAGGCTCAGCGTTCCATCAGAAAGCAGCGGCCGGAGAAGCTGCATGAGCCGGCGCAGTGACGCAGACATTCGAAGTAGCTTCCGTACTGGCCGCCGCCCGAGGCAGACGACAGAACCGGAACAGCAGCGCCGGCAACGAACGCCAGAGCCATCAGGGCCGCAGTCACTTTCTTCTTGGTGCGCTTCATGTGGATGCTTCCTCGCGTGTGGTTGGGTGAACTGTGCCGGACAGTGCAGGCAGGAACCGTCATGCCGGCTTGCGGAGACTGTCATTGATGCGGCGCGATCGTCAATCGCCAAAACCATCGGGATCGGCGGTGGCGCCAAGCGCGTGGCACCTGCGAGGGCGTGTGCAGGGGCGGAGGTGACCACGCACGGCGATCGCCATCGCTCGGCGAAGCAAAGGGCGCCCGGTGTGCGGCCTCGCTCAGGACTGGCCGTCTGCGCCACGTGGACGCGTAAGCATCGTGATCAGCACGGCCACTAGCCCGGCAACCAGTGTGCCCAGGCCGAACTTGAACGCCGACCACGCGATCGACATCAGCCCCATCGGGATTCCCGCGATCAGCTGAAGGGCGATCCACACCACGCTCAGCAGGCCCCGGAAGAGCAGGAAGCGGTACGACGCCGGGAACCGATCCTTCGATCTCAGCCATCGCGTCAGAAACAGGGTGAGCCCCCAAACCGCAAGGAAGGCCACAGCGATCAACCCGAAACTGAGTGGCGAGAACAACACGATCGAATCGCCTGGCGGCAGTCGCACGGGCGCCTCGTTGCCGGTGACGAGATGGCGCACCCGGCGCGCGGCATCGGCGAAGTCCAGGAACAGCGGGAGTGGCGCCAGCAGCAGCACGCAGAGCGCTTCGATCAGTCGGGTACGCATGGGAATTCGCAAGCTCCTGGCTCTCGTTTGTCGCAAGGAATGAGGTCGAGCTCATCCATCTCGTGATCGCGGATGATCACGTGGGCGAACAAGCTACAGCAGTTGCCGCCTCAAAGCCGCGGATCCACCGGCTCGCTCTCGACGAAGCGGTGCAGGGCCTCGAGCCCCAGCATGAACTCGCGCAGAGCCAGCGCGCGCTTCGGCGCCAGCCCGCGCTGGCGCAGGCGGTCGAGGTTCGCGGGTTCCGTGTCGGTGGGCCCGTAGATGATGCGCAGATACTCGCGGCCGCGGCACCGATCGCCGGCTGCAGCGGGCCCTTGCTGTCATGCGCCAGACCGCCGGTCGGCTCGATGACCATGCCCGCGCTTTCGGCTGCGGTGATCGCCTGTCACCGGGCCCTAGCCCAGACGTCGCTCTCGGGCGGGTCCAGGTCGACGTCGCGGCACTGGACCTCGCAAAGCACTGCTGCCCCAAACATTCTCCGATCGAGCGCAGCGAGTGACGGCCCATGAGCGTAACGCCCGACCGGCTCGACCTCGGCGTGCAGGCTGCCGGAGACGCCTACAGGGCACGCCGAAGTGGTGCAGGTCGCGCGCCGACACCGCGACGTTCCGAGGTTCCCACCTCAGTCAGGGCGGCAGCGGCTCGAAGCCGTTGGCAAAGATCGCGTTCGCGCGCTGGCCAATGTAGAGGAAGCCTGGCTGGGTGATGTGCGCGCTGATTGTGTTGTTCAATGGGTTGACGATGCTGGTCAGCGGGGTGAAAGGCGCAGCGCCCGTGGGCGAGAACACCAGTTCAAGCGCGCTTTCGCTTTCGATCAGCAGTTCGCCGTCGAGGTAGCGCACCTTGACCTCGGCGGAGGTCCAATCCTGGCGACTCGTCTGCAGACGCCAGGACACCTGCGCGCCAGGCGACGGTAATGCGCCGGGCGTCCGCGAAAGCGTGGCTACCTCAAGCGACGCCTCGTTGACCGGGTCGTTGCCATCGGCAAAATCGACCCACAACCGCGCATCGGGAGTGCTGTCGTTACTACCGTCACCACTGATCCCCACTGCGGTCTGCTGTGCATTGCCATTGCTACTGCGGGCACGGTAGCTCGCTGTCGGCGGGGGAACCGAGGCACTGAACACCACATAGCTCTCGCCGGCATTGCTGGCGCCGCCGGGGTCGGCACGAACCGCGCCGATGATCAGATCGGCCAGGCCATCGCCGTTGACATCGCCCGCGCCGGAGACGCTGAAGCCCGAGTTGTCTCCGGCATCGATGCCGTCGATGCGGAAGCCGTCGCTGCCGAGAGTAGCCAGATCGACCTGCGTGCTGTCGGCCTTGCCGAACACCACATAGCTTTCGCCGGCAAAGCTGTCGCCACCGGGGTCGCCGCCACTCGCGCCGACGATCAGGTCGGCCAGGCCATCGCCGTTGACATCGCTCGCGCCGGAGACGCTGAAGCCCGAGAAGTCGCCGGCATCGATGCCGTCGATGCGGAAGCCGCCGCTGCCGAGGTTGGCGAGAACTACCGGTGTGCTGCTGGCCTTGCCGAACACCACATAGCTCTCGCCGGCATCGCTGTTGCCGCCGGGGTCGGCGCGAAACGCGCCGACGATCAGGTCGGCCAGGCCGTCGCCGTTGACATCGCCGGCGCCGGAGACGCTGCGACCTGAAAAGTCACCGCCAGCGACGCCGTCGATGCGGAAGCCGCCGCTGCCGAGGTTGGCGAGATCGACCGGCGTGCCGCTGTCCTTGCCGAACACCACATAGCTCTCGCCAGCGACGCTGTCATCGCCGATGATGGACCAATAGGTGCCGACAATCAGGTCGGCCAAGCCATCGCCATTGACATCGCCCGCGCCGGCGACGCTGAAGCCTGAGTTGTCATAGGCGTCGATGCCGTCGATACGGAAGCCGCCGCCGCCCAGCGCGGCGAGATCGATCGGCGTGCTGCTGGCCTTGCCGAACACCACGTAGGTCTGGCCCACCGCCATTCTGCCGCCGGCGCCACTGACGATCAGGTCGGCCAAGCCATCGCCGTTGACGTCGCCAGCGCCGGAGACGCTGCGGCCAGAGAGGTCACCACCAAATCTGCCGTCTATGCGGAAGCCCCCGCTGCCGAGGTTGGCGAGATCGACCGGCGTGCTGCTGGCTTTGCCGAAAACCACATAGCTCTCGCCAGCGCGGATGTAGCCGTTGCGGGCGGCGCCTGGCGCGCCGATGATCAGGTCGGCCAGGCCATCGCCGTTGACATCGCCCGCGCCGGAGACGCTTCGGCCCGAATAGTCACCGGCATCGATGCCGTCGATGCGGAAGCCGCCGCTGCCGAGGTTGGCGAGATCGACCGGCGTGCTGCTGGCCTTGCCGAACACCACATAGCTCTCGCCGGCATCGCCGTCGCCGCCGGGGTCGGCGCCATACGCGCCGACGATCAGGTCGGCCAAGCCATCGCCGTTGACATCGCCTGCGCCGGAGACGCTGCGACCCGAATAGTCAAAAGCATCGATGCCGTCGATGCGGAAGCCTCGGTCACCGAGCTTGCCCAGGTCGACGTTCTGCGCGGCGGCCAGCTCTGGCAGCACCATCAACGGCGCCGCAGCCAGCGTCACCGCAATCGCGTGGGCCAGCAGGTTGCAGGGAAGGCGATCGGTGATCAAGGCTGGATGCTCTGCAGGGCTTGGTCGCGAGACGTTACATGAGCCCATGTCGTGAACGCTAGACGGCCGAACACAACGCTGCCGCGCTTGCCATCAAGTCCGAGGCCAAGTCTTGGTGCGCCACTATCCGCGCTGCTCAACGCCTCTCGTTGACGAAGGACACTCACCGTCAAGGCCGCGGATCGACACGCACGATCCTCAGCGCCAGCACCCCGAACACGCATTCGTACTCGCGGTACAGCGCTTCATGCTCATTGAGCCGGTGCAGGGCCTCGTGCCTCAGCATGAACTCGGGCCGGGCCAGGGCACGCTTGGGCTCCGGCCCGCGCTGGCGCATGCGGTCGAGGTTCGGGGCTTGCGTATACGTGGGCCCCTGGATGATGCGCAAGTACTCGCGGCCGTGGCACCGATCGCCGGCTGCAGCAGACCCTTCTTGCCCTGCACCAGTCCGTCGAGCGGCTTGATGACCATGCCCTCGCTTTCCGCGGCCGTGATCGCGTGCCACCACGCGGTGGCGGCGGCTTCACTCTCGGGATCGCTCAAGTCGACGAAGCGGCGCTCGGTGCGGCGGAACAGGGTGGCATCGCCCGCGCAGAGGCGGTCGATCCGATCGAGATGCCAGCGCTGGCCCTGCGCCCGCGTCGCTCCGCCCCGGTGGGCCGGTGATCGGAAGGGCACGGGGCATTGCGAGCGACGACGCGTTCAGGGCTCGCGCTCGAACCCGTCGAAGAACAGGACATCCGTGACCAGCACATCGTCAGGCAGCCCGTAGTTGCGGCCGCCGTTGCCAAGCTGGCCTCTGAAGTTGTTGCCCCAGCACTTGGCGGTGCCGGTGGTGGTCAACGCGCAGCTGAAGCTCCAGCCTGCAGCAATGGCGTTCAGGCCGCTGCCCAGCCCAGTGACGCCGACGGGAGTGATGCGATTGGTTCTTGTGCCGTCACCGAGCTGGCCGCTGCCATTGAACCCCCAACACTTGCTCCCGCCGCCCGTGGTGAGTGCGCAGGTGTGGTCGCCGCTGGCCGCGATCGCGCTCACTCCAGTGCTCAGGCCACTGACATCGACCGCGGTCGAACCGTTGGGGGCGTTGCCGTCGCCGAGCTGGCCGAGGTCGTTGAAGCCCCAACACTTCACCCCACCGTCGTTCGTCAGGGCGCAGGTGTGCCAGTCACCTGCGGCAATGGCGCTGACTCCGCTGCTCAGGCCGCTGATGTCCACGGGAGTCCAGCGCTGCGTGTTGCCGTCACCGAACTGGCCTAACCCCCAGCACTTGACCGCACCCTCGTGAGTGACAGCGCAGCTGTGCCACCGGCCTGCCGCGATTGCGCTGACTCCGCTGCCCAGGCCGCTGACGTCCACCGCGGTGAAGCGATCTGTATTGCTGCCGTCACCGAGCTGGCCGTGGAGATTGTCGCCCCAGCATTTCACCCCGCCAGCGGCGCTGAGCGCACAGCTGTGGGCATCGCCGTTGGCGAGGGCGCTGATCGCGCCGTCCAGACCTATCACGCTCACTGGCGTGGAACGGACGGTGACTGTGCCGTCGCCCAGCTGGCCGCTGGCGTTGTCGCCCCAGCACTGCACCCCAACGCCCGTGCCAAGGGCACACGTGTGGAATCCGCCCGTGGCTACGGCACTGACCCCGCTGCCCAGCCCATGCACATCAACTGCGCTGAAGCGATCCAAGCTGCTGCCGTCGCCAAGTTGGCCAAAGCTATTGAGTCCCCAGCACTTCACCCCACCTCCCGCGGTGAGGGCGCAGCTGTGGGCACCGCCGGAAGCGAGGGCGCTGCTTCCGCCACTTAGTCCGCTCACATCCACCGCGGTCAACCAGTGTGTCATGGTGCCATCGCCCAGTTGGCCATAGTAGTTGTTGCCCCAGCACTTGACCCCGCGGCCCGCTGTGACAGCACAGTTATGGTTGTCGCCTGCAGCGATCGCGCTGATCCCGCTGTTCAAACCGCTGACGTTGCCCGCAGTCCAGCGATCAGTGAGGGTGCCGTCACCCAGCTGGCGACGATGGTTCAGTCCCCAGCATTTGACGCCGCCACCGGAGGTCAAGGCGCAGGTGTGAAAAACCCCCGCAACGATCGCACCAATCCCATCGCCAAGCCCGCTGACATCAACGACAGTCAGGCTGCTGGAGATGGTCCCGTCGCCGAGTTGGCCAGAGGTATTGTTGCCCCAGCACTTGGCCCCGCCCCCAGTGGTGAGGGCGCAGGTGTGGAAGCTGCCCGCGGCGATGGCGCTGACGCCGCGGCGAAGCCCGCTCACATCTACCGGCCTCGAGCGAGTTATGGTGCTGCCGTCGCCGAGTTGGCCAGAGTTGTTGTAGCCCCAGCACTTGACGCCTCCGACGACGGTCAGGGCACAGCTGTGTGCGTAGGCCGAGGCAATGGCGCTGACCCCACTGCTCAGTCCGCTGACATCGACCGCGGTCAAGCGGCTGGAAGCGGTGCCATCACCGAGCTGCCCGAAGAGGTTCCAGCCCCAGCACTTCATCCCGCCTTCGATCGTGAGGGCACAGGTATGGGCACTGCCAGCGACAATGGCGCTGACACCGCTGCTCAGGCCGATGACATCCGTCGGAGTCCAGCGATTGGTCGTCGTGCCATCTCCGAGCGCGCCAAGGCCGTTGAAGCCCCAACACTTGACACCGCCGCCAGTAGTGAGCGCACAGGTGTGTGAGTGGCCCGCGGTGATGGCGCTGACCCGGCTGCTCAATCCCCTGACGCCCACCGCAACCAAGCGATCGGTAGTGGTGCCGTCACCGAGCTGACCGCGATAGTTTGTCCCCCAGCACTTGACCCCGCCGCCCGCCGTGAGCCCACAGGTGTGTCCTTCGCCCGCCGCGACCTGGACGATGTCGCTCAGCGGTGCCTGGGCGTGCGCCAAAGGCAAGCACGCCATCAAGCACAGAAACAGAAGCGCCATCACCACGCGCGCGCTGATTGGATGCTGCGACCCGCTCGCAGGCCCGCATGGCGACGCTGCCAAGACATGAATGCTCAAGAGGACCCCTGATGTTTGGTTGGATGCCGTTGACGGCGAAGGCCTTGGCGGCTCAGATGAATTTTCGAGTGATACCGAGAAAGGGGAACGGTGGACTGCCGCATCGAGCGTCGGCCGCCGGCATTCTAGGCGCATCTGGGCAGAGCGCAGGCCAGGGCAGCCATGGCTCCTCGCACTTCAGGAGATGGCCCTCGCGCTTCTCGCTCGCCCCCAAATGAGCGCACCGAGCTGTGAACGCAAGTGTCCGCCACAAGAATGGCGCGAGCCAATTCCAAAGCCCGATTCCGCTTCGCCACACACGCCCTGCCCTGCACATCCTGCCATCCGCGCGCGTCGCCCCTCAAAGCCGCGGATCCACCGGCTCGCTCTCCAGCGCCAGCACCCCGAACACGCATTCGTGCACCCGATACAGCGGTTCGCGCTCGACGAAGCGGTGCAGGGCCTCGTGCCCCAGCATGAACTCGCGCAGAGCCAGGCCGCGCTTCGGCGCGAGTGCGCGCTGGCGCAGGCGGTCGAGGTTGGCGGGTTCCGTGTAGGTGGCGCCGTAGATGATGCGCAGGTACTCGCGGCCACGGCACTTGATGGCCGGCTGCAGCAGGCCCTTCCTGCCCTGCACCAGGCCGTCGATCGGCTTGATGACCATGCCTTCGCTTTCCCCGGCCGTGATCGCGTGCCACCACGCGGTGGCGGCGGCTTCGCTTTCGGGATCGCTCAAGTCAACAAAGCGGCGCTCGGTGCGGCGGAACAGGCCGGCATCGGCCGCGCACAGGCGGTCGATCAGGTCCAGGTGCCAGCGGTGGCCCTGCTCCAGCGTCGCCGCGCCCTCGTAGGCGAGTACGTGGAAGGGTGCCAAGCGCAGGTCGGCGACGCTGTTCACCGGCCAGCAGTAGCGGCGGTATTCGGCGACGTAGTGGCTCACCGCGTCGCGGCGCTGGGCCAGCGTCGCCGGCAGTGCGCCGAGGTCGATGCTGCGTGCGGCGGCTTGCTCCGCCCACGCGGAGGATGCGCGCAGCGCCTGCGTGGCCGCGGTGCCGGTGGGCGCGTACTGCTGGCGCAGCAGGTCGCCGGCCTTCGCGGACCAGGGCAGCAGCTCGGCATCGAGCGCGATCCAGTCGGTAGCGAGTGCGTCCCACAGGCCGCTGGCCTGCATGGCGCGATCGAGCTTCGCGAGCAGCGTTTCCTCGGTGCTGCCGTCGGCGAAGAAGCGGCGACCGGTACGCGTGTAGATCACACCGCTGCCATCGCCGCGGATGCCGAAGCGCCGCGCGGCGACGTCTTCGTCGCGGCACAGCACGACAACGGCCCGCGAGCCCATGTGCTTTTCCTGGCAGACCAGCTGGGTGACGCCCTCGCTGCGGTAGTAGTCGAAGGCTTCGCGCGGGCGCTCCAGCAGCTCCCCTTCGGCGGCCGCCGCGGGCGGCGACATGGTGGGCGGCAGGTAGACCAGCCAGCGCGGGTCGACCGCGAAGCGGCTCATCACCTCCAGCGCGGCGCGTGCGTTCTCCTCGCGGATGGTCACCGTGCGGCCGAGGCGCGGCTTGAGAATGCGCTTGCCCAGCACGTCGTCGATGTCGAGCACGCTGGCGTCGCGCGTCTCCGCCTTGGGCGGCGCCAACGGCTTGATCGGCTCGTAGTAGGTGCGCGCCGCCGCCACGCTGACCAGCTCGCGCTCCGGGTAGCGCAGCGCGGTGAGCTTGCCGCCGAACACGCAGCCGGTATCGACGCAGATCGTGCGGTTCACCCATTCGGCTTCGGGCACCGGCGTGTGGCCGTAGACGACCATCGCCTGGCCGCGGTACTCGCTGGCCCAGTCGAAGCGCACCGGCAGGCCGTACTCGTCGGTTTCGCCGGTGGTCTCGCCGTACAGGGCAAAGTCGCGCACGGCGCCCGAGGCGCGGCCCTGCAGCGCCTCCTTCATGCCGGCGTGGGCGACGACCAGCCTGCCGTCGTCCAGCACCAGATGGCTGACCAGCGAATAGATCCAGTCAGCGGCGGCGCGGCGGAAGTCGTCGGGCTCGGATTCCAGCTGCTGCAGCGTTTCCGCCAAGCCGTGGCTGACCTTGACGTCGCGGCCGCGCAGCTTCTTCATCAGCTTGACGTCGTGATTGCCCGGCACGCACAGCGCGCTGCCGCCCGCGACCATGGCCATTACCAGGCGCAGCACGCCGGGTGAGTCAGGTCCGCGGTCGACCAGGTCGCCCACGAAGATCGCGCGGCGACCCTCCGGCGCGGTGACCTCAGGCGCTTCACGGGTGCCGGCCACGGTGTAGCCCAGGGCACGCAGCAACTGAACGCACTCGTCCAGGCAGCCGTGCACGTCGCCGATGATGTCGAAGGGCCCGTGCTGGTCGCGCCTGTCGTTCCAAGCCTTCTCGCGGGTGATCTGCACCTCGGCGACGGCTTCCACGCTGCGCAGCACTGCGGCGACCTTGAAGCCTTCCTTCTCCAGGCCGCGCAGGGAGCGGTGCAGGCTTTGGGTCTGGGCACGCACCACGTGCGGGCCGAAGTCGCGGTCGGGGCGGCTTTCATTGCGCTCGTGCAGCAGGCGTTCGGGCAGATCGAACACGATGGCCGAGGCCAGCACATGGTGCTCGCGCGCCAGCGCCACCAGGCGCTTGCGGTCTTCCGGACGCACGTTGGTGGCGTCCACTACGGTCAGCTTGCCGGCGGCCAGCCGCTTGCCCGCGATGTAGTAGAGAACGTCGAAGGCGTCTTTGGTGGCGGCCTGATCGTTCTCGTCGTCGGCCACGAGCGCACGGCAGTAGTCCGACGAGATCACTTCCGTCGGCTTGAAGTGCGTACGCGCAAAGGTCGATTTGCCGGAGCCGGAGGCACCGATCAGCGCGACCAGGGCGAGTTCTGGAATGCGGACATTGCTCATCGGCTGAACACTCCCATCTGCGTGGGCGGCCCGAGCTCGGGGTCCACATCTCCGATCGCCAGGAACTCGACCGAATAGCCGTAGCGCTCGCAGATGCCCTTGGCCCAGGCCTGGAACTCGGTGCGCGTCCATTCGAAGCGATGATCGCGGTGGCGCATCGTGCCGGCAGCGAGGTTCGCAAAACGCACGTTGTACTCGACGTTCGGGGTGGTGATGATCACGAGACCGGGGGCGGCATACTCGAACAGGGTGCGTTCGAAGGCCGGCAGGCGACTGGCGTCGATGTGTTCGATCACCTCGATGGCGCAGGCGGCATCGAAGCCGGCCATGCGCGAGTCGCGGTAGGTCAGGCTGCCCTGCAGCAGCTCGATACGGACGCGCTGCAGCGGCGCCATGCGTTCGAACTTCAGACGCTCGGCCGCGCGTTCGAGACAGACCGCGGAGACGTCCATGCCGAGAATCTTGCGGAACTGGCGCTGCTCCAGCAGCCGCGCCAGCAGCCGGCCCTCGCCGCAGCCGACATCCAGCACGCTGGCCGCACCGCTGCGGAGCAGCACGTCCTCGACCGCGGCCATGCGCCGCTCATTGAGGCTGAGCGTGCGCTCCAGCTGCTGCTCGCTGGCCTCCTTCTCGCGCTCGCCCAGCTCGACCTCGTCCTCCGGCGCGGTCAGCAGCTGGCCGAGCGCCTCGCGCACCAGCGAGCGCTGGCGCTTCAGGTAGTTCGAGAGAATCCAGTCGCGCTCTGGATGCGCGGCCAGCCAGTCGCCACCCTTCGCGAGCAGCTTCTGCACCTCGTCACTGCCCACGAAATAGTGCTTGTCGCCATCAAGTGCGGGCAGCAGCACGTACAGGTGCTGCAGCAGTTCAGACAGGCGCAGCTGGCCGCTGAGTTTCAGGCTGAAGTAGTGGCTCTCGCCCCAGTCGGCAAAGGTCTCGTCGAGTGGCAGCGCTCGCACGTCGATCTGGTAGCCCAGCGGCTCAAAGCAGGCCCGCAGCTTGGCCGCGCCGGCGCGGCAGCGCAGAACGGGCACTTCGGCCTCCAGCGGAATCGCCGCGGCAGCCAGCTCGGCGCGCGCTTTGCTGCTGCCCGCCGTGCCGCTGGAGAACACCTGAGCAATCGCAACCGCCAGGAAGGACGAGGCGGCGTAAGGGCGATCATTGACGTACTGGGTCAGCGGCCCGTCGCCCTCGCCGCGCCCCCGCACCAGCCCCACGGGGTCGACATCGACCACCAGCGCGACCGAGCAGCGTTCCGGCGAAGCCTCAGGGTAGAAGACATGGGCGGTGCCGAACGACAATGAGAACGTCTGATGACGCTCGGGGTTCTTCGAGAGCAGATAGCCGAGATCGGTCGCCGGCTGATGGGTCGTGGTGATGAGGAGTTGCATGGAAAGACGCCGGATGAGCCAATGAGCGAGGCAGCGAGGCAGCGAGGCAGCGAGGCGCGAATAATGCTGCAGGGGCCGAGGAACTGCTATGGCTCCGCCGATGCACCGGAGCAGTCGCCTGAGAGAAGTAGCCTGCGAGAACGCCACTTGCCGCCAAGGCGAAGGCTGCGGTCGGCTGCGAGCAGGCTCTTGCAGAATCGACCCTTGGTGGCGCCTGCTGAGAATCGTCCTAGGCTTCGCTCCGCTTCGATGTTCGGCCGCACTGCGCATGCCGCCAAGCTGAGTCTGGCTGCCGAGGGCGCTTGGCGCGCGATGATGCGCGGCGGTGACGATGTATCGGCCAGCGCCGGCGAGGTTTCGCCGGTACGCGCGGGCCTGCAAACGGCTGCGGCTGGCTCTTGAGCGGCGCCGAGACGATCCAGGATCGCCACATGCGCATCGAAAACTTGACCACCCTGAAGCGCTGAACGAGTGAGGTACTTGCAGATGTCGAGCGCAGCAAACAGCCCATCCTGATCACCCAGCACCGCCAGTCCAGCGCCAGACCAATCAACACGGAAACCTATGAGCAGATGCAGCAGCGCTTGAGCGTGCTGGACGGAAAGATGGCCGCCCACGCGCAGGCGAAGTCGCGACTGGCACGACTGCCACCCTCCCTACCTTGACTCTTCCGGTATCACACCTCTATGCGCCACCTTGTCCTGCTGATGCTTCTCGCAACCTCCTCCGCCCAGGCCATCGTCATTCGCGATGACGTGCCCGATGCGCAGTACCGCATCGCTGCCACCGACTTCCCTGCCCTCGTCGACCTGCCCATGGAAGCCCACGGCGTGCTGATCGCGCCGCAGTGGGTGGTGACCGCGGCGCATGCGGTCAGCCCCGCGATGGACTGCGTGGAACTCGGCGGCGTGCAGCGCGCGGTGCGCCGCGTGGTGATCCATCCCGGCTATCGGCAGCCGCCACAGACAATGGTCGAGACGGCGCTGGCATCCGGCGATTGGGCCGGGTTCTTCGCGTTCCAGTCCGGCACCGACGACATCGCGCTGATCCAACTGGCCGAGCCCGTGCAGGACATCGCGCCGGTGGCGCTGCTCCAGGGTCCGGCGCTGGGCGAAACGGTGCGTATCCTGGGTCGCGGGGCGACCGGTACCGGCGCGCATGGGCATGGTCTGGATGCGCCGCGGCGCGTCGAGTTGCGCCAGGGATACAACGTGATCGACAGCGAGGAAGGCCGCTGGCTCGCCTACACCTTCGACGCCCCGCCCGCCGCGCTGCCGCTGGAAGCCAGCATGGGCAGCGGCGACAGCGGCGGGCCGCTGCTGGTTGCGGTGGGCGACAGTTGGCAGCTGGCGGGCGTTGCCGCCTGGAAGCGCGGCATCGTCGAGGGCACGGACATCAAGCCCGGCAAGTACGGCGAGTCCGGCATCGGCGTGCGGCTGCGGCACTACGCCGCATGGATGGATCAGACGATGGCGGAGATTGCGCCCTAGGCTTCGGTCAACTTCAGGCGTGAGAACCAGCACCCTGGAAGAACGGCCTTCGCCCACAGCACGCCGTGGACGAGTCCCGATTTCCGATTCCCGAAGCCCCAATCCCGGCCTCTCGAAAAGCAGAACGCGCGTGCCCCACTGGTCGTCCCTCGACCACCCGACTGTGTATAGGAACCTGCTTGCAGGCGACCGCAGCCTTCGATCTGTGCCCACCGGGTCGCGAGCAAGCTCGCTCCTACAAACAGCGCATCCCCGTGAATCCACGTTTCTTCGAGAGCACCGGCCTGGAGCGAGGGGCTTTCAAACACCCCGTGCGCGCGACTTGAGCTCGCCTTGGCACCAGGCACCCGCGCATGCGGGCCTCAGAACGCGTGCCCCGCGCTGCGCACCGTGCGGATCAGCATCTCATTGACGTCGACATCCTCGGGCTGCGAGATCGCGTAGAGCACGGCGTTGGCGATGGCGCGACTGTCGAGCGCGATGCTGCGCAGCTGCCTGATGTCGCTGGCGGTGCGCTCGACGCTGATGTCGTGGCCCAGCTCGGACTCGGTGACGCCGGGCGAGATCAGCGTGACGCGGATCCGGTCCATCTCCTGCCGCAGACCTTCAGTGATCGCGCGCACCGCGTACTTGCTGGCGCAGTAGACGCCGAACTGCGCGCCGACGGCATGCGCACCGGTGGATGCAGTGTTGATGATGTGTCCGCTGCCCTGCGCCTCCATGATCGGCAGCACCGCGGCGATACCGTTCAGCACGCCGCGGATGTTGACGTCGATGATGCGGTCCCATTCCTCGGTCTTCAGCGCGTTCATCGGTGACACCGGCATGACGCCGGCGTTGTTGAAGATCACGTCGACGCGGCCGAAACGCTCCTGCGCAAACGCCACGAAAGCTTTGACGTCCTCGCGCTGGGTCACGTCCAGCGCGCGGTACTCGGCGATGTCGCCCGCCCAGCGGATGTCGGCGGCGATCTGCGCAAGGCGCTCGGAACGACGCGCGCCGAGCACAACGCGATGACCCTGCCTTGCAAGCACGCGGGCGGTGGCTTCGCCGATGCCGCTGCTGGCGCCGGTGATGAGGATGACCTTGGACATGTGGTTTTCTCCGTGGGCTCGGCGGCTGCCGGGGTGGGAGAAAGTCTGTTGGCCGAGGGCGTTCCGAGGGATACCCGGAGCTCCGCCGCGATTGCCTGATCGTCCAGAAACGCGGACATGCGCGTTGAGACCATCCGCTCTGCCGCGTATCGTCCTCAGCAAATGGACATGCCAATCAATGCCTTGTTTGAAGACCGCCAGCGCGAGATCGGCGCGCTGATCGACCGATTCTCCAGCGGCGACGGCATCCACCCCTCGGCGATACCGGGCCTGCAGTGCATCCGGCTGTCGATGCCGAACGCCTTGCTGCCGGCGGTCTATCGGCCCTCGTTCTGCGTGATCGTGCAGGGCGTCAAGCAGGTGCTGCTGGAAGCCGAGATCTACCGCTACGCGCCTTCGCAGTTCCTGGCGGTGTCGGTCGACCTGCCCCTGGTCGGACAGGTTCTGGAGGCCAGCGCGGATGCGCCTTATCTGTGCGTGGCGATCGATATCGATGCCCACCAGATCGCGGATCTGATCGAACAGATCGAGCCGATCGCGAGAGCGCCGCGCGACACAGCGCGCGGACTGTTCGTCGGTGCGCTGGATGCGGCCACCCAGGACACCGTGCTGAGGCTCGTGCGGCTGCTGGCCACGCCGCGCGAGATTCCGGTGCTGGCGCCGCTGCTGCTGCGCGAGTTCCACTACCGGGTGCTGAGTGGCCCCTTCGGCGCGTCCATCGCGCAGAGGGCGATGGCCGGCAGCCACAGCCACCGGATCGCGCAGGTCATCCAGCACATCCGCAGCCAGGTCGCCGAACCGATTCGCATCGATGAGCTCGCCTCAATCGCACACATGAGCCGCTCGGCCTTGCATGAGCAGTTCAAGGCGATCACCGCGATGAGCCCGCTGCAGTACCAGAAGCGCCTGCGCCTGACCGAAGCCCGCCAGATCCTGCTGGCCGAGCAGGCCGATGCCGCCAGCGCGGCCTATCGCGTGGGCTATCAGAGCGCCTCGCAGTTCAGCCGCGAATACGCGCGCATGTTCGGCGCCCCGCCGATCCGCGATGTGGCCAGCCTGCGTGGCGTGGAGACTGTCGGCACCAGGTAGAGCCCCCAGGAAGACAGAAACGTAGTCTTTGGTTGTTTTGAATCGCCATCGCCAACGCGCGGCGCGGAAAGGCGGTCGAACAAGCGTCGTGCGCCCCTATGTTCGTCGCCCCCGCGAAGGCGGGGGCCCAGCGGCCTGGCCCTGAACCCTGGATCCCCGCCTTCGCGGGGATGACGAGTCCAGGCTTCTTCAAATACCACCGCACAGAGCGGAGACGGGCAGGCGCCGCACGGCATTGCCCTGTCCGGCGCTGGACGAATCCCCACTCCCGAATCCCCAATCCCAGCTATTCGATCTCAACGCGGAGCCGTCTCACCCGAACGCAGCGTCAGCACGCGCACGCCACGGTCGGTCACCGCTACGGTGTGCTCGAACTGCGCGGAGAGCTGACCATCGCGAGTGACCACCGTCCAGCCATCTTGCTGCGTTTCCACCGCGCGGCGCCCCTGGTTCAACATCGGTTCGATGGTGAACACCATGCCTTCGCGCAGGACCAGACCGGTGCCCGGCTTGCCGAAGTGCAGCACCTGCGGTGGCTCGTGCATCTCGCGGCCGATGCCGTGGCCGCAGTAGTCACGGACGATCGAGTAGCCGTGTTGGCGCGCGTGCCGCTCGATGGCGTGGCCGACATCGCCGAGCCGTGCGCCCTGGCGCACGGCCTGGATGCCCTTCCACATCGCCTCGTAGCTCGTCTGCACGAGACGCCGCGCCGGCTGCGAGGCCGCGCCCAGCACATAGGTCTTGCTGGAGTCGGCGATGTAGCCGTTCTTCTCCAGGGTGACGTCGAAGTTGACGATGTCGCCGTCCTGCAGCACATAGGTCTTGCTGGAGTCGGCGATGTAGCCGTTCTTCTCCAGGGTGACGTCGAAGTTGACGATGTCGCCGTCCTGCAGCACATCCGCCGCCGAAGGCACGCCGTGGCAGACCACCTGGTTGCGCGACGCATTGAGCGCATAGGCGTAGCCGTACTGACCCTTGCTGGCCGGGCGCGCCTTGAGGGTGTGGACGATGAATTCATCGACTCGATCATTGACCTGCAGGGTCGACAGGCCGATGAGCTCGAGGCCGTCGAGGTACTCGAACACCTTCGCCAACAGCCGGCCCGACTCCGCAAGCAGGGCGATTTCCTCGGGCCGCTTGATCACGCCCGCGCCATGCGCAAGGGCTGTGCTTCGACCCCGGCCGCCCGGAGTTCGGTCGCGAGGATCTCGCTGTAGCTCTGCGTCGGGTTGAGCTCGCAGAGCATGCCGATGCGGATCCAGAAGGCCGCCTGCGCGTTGATGGAGCGGCACGAGACCGCGCTGGCCTTGCGCAGCTGGTCGTGCAGCGCGTCGTCGATGTTCACGATGCCCATGTGCGCCTATATATACGAAACATATACGCATCGTATTCTCCTCGTGTTCCGAGGCGCAAGCGGGCCAGACAGGCGCTGGTGGCCGTCACTTGCGATTTGCCGGGCGGCGTGGAGAGGCGCAGCGGCCAACCAAGCGTCAACCGGGAATGCGGGCAATGACCTTGATCTCGAAGTCGAAGCCGGCCAGCCAGGTGACGCCAATCGCCGTCCAGCTCGGATACGGCGGCTGCGCGAAGACTTCGCTCTTCACTGCGAGCACGGTGCCCAGCTGGCGCTCGGGATCGGTGTGGAAACTGGTGACGTCGACGATGTCGTCCAGCGTGCAGCCGCCCGCCTTGAGCGTGGCCTCAAGGTTGGCGAAGGCAAGCCGCACCTGCGCCTCGAATTCGGGCTCGGGGCTGCCGTCGCTGCGGCTGCCCACCTGGCCGGAGACGAACAGCAGGTCGCCGGAGCGGATCGCGGCGGAATAGCCGTGCAGGGCGTAGAGGGCGTGTCGCCCCTCGGGAAACACGGCTTGGCGGGCGAGGGTCATGTGGCTTGGGTCCGTTTGGCAGGAGGTGCCAGCAGTGTGGAAGGCGCAGGCATGCCCGATAAACGCCGCGCGCCGCGTTTCACTGTTTGTAGAATCCAAACAATCTCCCGTCGTCGGAAGTCGCGCATGGATCGATTCGAAGCGATGCAGGCCTTCGTACGCGTGGTCGAGACGGGCAGCTTCACGCGAGCGGCGCAGACCCTGCTGACCAGCAAGACGCGCGTGACCCAGCTGATCCAGCAGCTGGAGGCACACCTGCGCATCAAGCTGCTCCACCGCAGCACGCGCCGGGTCGCTGCGACCGCTGAGGGGGCGGCGTTCTACGAGCGCGCCCAGCGCCTGCTGGCCGAACTCGACGATGCCGAGACCAGCGTCTCGGCAGCTTCGACGACGCCCCGCGGACGCCTGCGCGTGGACGTGCCTGCACCGTTCGCGAGCCTCGTACTGCTGCCGGCGCTGGTCGATTTCCAGGCGCGCTATCCCGAGATCCAGATCGACCTGGGCGCCAGCGATCGCAAGGTCGATCTGCTCGACGAGAACGTCGACTGCGTGATCCGCGGCGGCCCGCTCGACGCCCCCAGCCTGCGGGCGCGCCAGCTGGCCGAGCTGTCGATGGGCGTGTACGCCGCGCCGGCGTATCTGCAGCGCGCTGGCATACCGTCCGCACCCACTGCACTGGATGCCGGCCCTCATGTGCTGATCGGCTATCGCGGCTCACGCCTCGGCCCGCCCCTGCGCCTGGTGCTGCAGCGCGGTGATGCGCGCCACGAGGTGCGCGGGCGACAGGCGCTGATCGTCGACGACGGCAACGCCTACCTGGCCGCGGGCCTCGCCGGGCTAGGGGTGCTGTGGCTACCCGAGTACATGGCCCGCGCGCCGCTGCAGCGCGGCCAGCTGATCCGACTGTTTGCGGACTGGCAGATCGAACCGATGCCGCTCTACCTGGCCTACCCACAGAGCCCTCACGTCAGCCGCAAGCTGCGCGTGTTCATCGACTGGGTTGTGGAGCTCATCGCGCGAGAACCGATCGGCTTCCTTCCGCCGCGGCCGCGGAGCGACGCAATGCGCGCAGGCGAGCCCGCATCTGCATGAACGGAGCTGGGGCGCGTCCTGAAGCGCTTCCGGCGCCACCGGAACTGCGGGCCTGCGCAGCGCTGTCTGCTGCAGTTACATCTGTGCCCGCGACCCGCGCAACGAGGCTGCGCGCAGGCCGCGGTCGCCCACAGGCAGGCTGCCGCCCGTGCGGGCTCGGCCCTAGAACCACTCCCCGCGCATCGCGAAGAACGAGTCCTCGAAGCCTGCCACCAGACCGATCGCATGCATCGCGGTCGGCAGCTCCTGCTTGAGGAAGTAGCGGCAGGTCTGCAGCTTGCCGCGCAGGAAGTCGGCATCGCCCTGCCCTGCGTCGAGCTGCTTCTGCGCAACCAGCGCCTGCTTCAGCCACAGCCAGCCGACCACCGCATGGCCAGCGGCGTGCAGGTAGTGGCTGGCATTCGCCAAGGCGAGGCCTGCTTCGCCGCGCTGCATGCGGCTGGCGACCGTGGCGGCGGTGACGCCGACCTTCTGGGTCAGCACGCGCAGCACGACGGTGGCTTCGACCCAGTCGGCATGCATCGCCGCCTCGCCCAGCGTGGCCTCGATCCGCTGGCCCAGCAGGCGCAGCGCCGCGCCCTGATCGGCCATCGCCTTGCGCGACAGCAGGTCGATGGCCTGGATACCGTTGGTGCCTTCGTGGATCGGGTTCAGGCGGTTGTCGCGCCAGAGCTGCTCGACCGGGTATTCGCGGGTGTAGCCATAGCCGCCCAGCACCTGGATGGCATGGTCGGAGGCCTGAACGCCGAACTCCGAGCACCAGCCCTTGACGATGGGCGTGAGCAGATCGAGCAGGCGGGCTGCTTCTTCGCGCTCGCTCGCATGCACGGCATGCGCTTTAAGGTCGACCAGGCTGGCCGCGTACAGGCACAGCGCGTAGCCGCCCTCGACCAGGGCGCGCTGGCGCAACAGCAGGCGGCGCACGTCGGCGTGCTCGATGATCGCAATGGGCTTGGACTCGGGATCGCGGTTGTCGACCGGCCGCCCCTGCAGGCGCTCGCGTGCGTACTGCAGGGCGTACAGGTAGCCGCGATAGGCCAGCATGACCGCACCGATGCCGACGCCGATCCGCGCCTCGTTCATCATGTGGAACATCGCGGCCAGACCCTGCTGCGGCAGGCCCACCAGTTCGGCCACGCACTCACCGCGCTCGCCGAACTTCAGCACCGTGTTGACGATGCCGCGCTGGCCGAGCTTGTGGTTCAGGCCGGCCAGCTGCACGTCGTTGCGCTCGCCGACGCGGCCATCGGCGCCGATGTGGTTGCGCGGCACCGCGAACAGGCTGATGCCGCGGGTGCCGGCGGGTGCGCCTTCGATGCGCGCCAGCACCAGATGGATGATGGTCTCGCCCAGCGTGTGCTCGCCGCTGGAGATCCACATCTTCTGGCCTTCGAGGCGATAGCTGCCGTCGGCCTGCGGGATCGCACGCGTGCGGATGTCGCCGAGCGAGCTGCCGGCCTGCGGCTCGGACAGGCACATCGTGCCGAAAAAGCGTCCGGCCAGCAGGGGCTCGGCGTAGCGACGGATCTGCTCGGGCGAGCCGTGCGCCAGCAGCAGATGCGCCGCACCGCGGGTCAGCAGGCCGTAGCCGGCCGCGGCCGTGTTGGCGCCCATGAACAGGCCGTCGGCGGCCAGCGCCACCGTATAGGGCAGGCCCAGGCCGCCATGGTCGACAGGCGCAGCAGCGGCGTTGAAGCCGCCCTCGGCGTAGGCCCGCGTCACCTCGCGGGTGGAGGCCGGCAGCAGCACCTCGTTATCGACGAAGCGCGGCTCCTCGCGGTCGGCCTCGGCGGCCTGCGGCAGGAAGACTTCCGACGCCAGCGCGTGGGCGGCGTCCAGCACCGCCGCCACCGAGTCCTCGCCGTGCTCGGCGAAGGCCGGCAGGCGCAGCAGGGCCGGCAGGCCGAGCACCTCGTTGAGCATGAAGTGCTGGTTGCGGAGATCGACCAGAGGGCTCGGAGTCATGCAGGCATCCATGGCATAGGCAAGCCACGAAGCGTAGCAGCGCGGCCGCGCGGATCCGCGAAAATCGCGGCTAAAGTTTCCCAAGCCCCGGCCGCTACTCCGTCCAGCGGAACTCCAGTTCCGCCCTCATGAGGAGCACGGCCATGCGCATCGTCGCCACCGACCTGCAGCTCGCCTCGGCGCGCGAGTTCCGCCAAACGGAAACCCGCGAGGAGCGGCTGGAGCTGCGGATCGGTCCGCCACCTGCGCAGGCGCGGCCCGAGGTCGAGCTGTCGGCGCGCGGGCGTGAACTGGCCCTGCAGGTCGGCGCCGGCGAATCGCCGCTGCTGGCGCCCGAGGAAGTCGCCGCCACCGATGAAGCGGGCGCGCGCAATGATCCCAATCTGAGCCTGCTGATCCGCCTGATCGAAACCCTGACCGGCCGGCCGGTGAAGCTGTTCGATGCCGGCCAGCTCAAGGCCCCCTCCGGCGAGGACGCAGTACCTGCAGCGCCTGCGGGCCCAGCGGCCTCGACGGCAGCCGCCGCGCCGGCCGAGTCCGACCCTGGCTTCAGCCTCGACTACCAGTTCCGCGCCACCCGCAGCGAGTACGAGCGCACCACGGTCAGCGCACAGGGCGAGGTGTTGACCGCCGATGGTGCGCGCATCCGCTTCTCGCTGGACCTGTCGATGGAGCGCGCCTACAGCGAGAGCGTGGAGCTGCGCCTGCAGGCCGGCGCTGCGGCCCAGCGCAAGGATCCCCTGGTGATCAACTTCGACGGCCGCGCCGCCCAGCTCAGCGACCAGCGCTTCGAGTTCGACCTCGATGCCGACGGCCAGACCGAAGCCCTGCCGATGCTGCGCTCGGGCAGCGGCTTCCTCGCCTTCGACCGCAATGCCGATGGCCGCGTCGGCGACGGCAGCGAGCTGTTCGGCGCGAAGACCGGCGACGGCTTCGGCGAGCTCCTGGCCTTCGATTCCGATGGCAACGGCTGGATCGACTCCGGCGACACGATCTTCGGCCGGCTGCGGGTGTGGATGCCCGACCCCACCGCGCCGGAAACCGGCACCCGCTCGCGCGAGGAAGAGGAGCGCCGCCGGGGCGGCCAGCTGTTGACGCTGCAGGAAGCCGGCGTGGCGGCGATCAGCCTGCGGCCGATCAGCAGCGCCTTCGACCTGCGCGGCGCGAACAACAGCGACCTCGGCCAGGTGCGCAGCACCGGGCTCTACCTGAGCACGTCGGCGACTGCCGGCGTGGTGCAGCAGATCGATCTCACGGTCTGATCGCGGTCAAGCCCACGCCGCGCGGAGCGGGCACACTGCGGATCAGGGCCGGCATTTGCCGGCCACAGGGGAATGGCGGATGGGCTTTGCGGATTCGACGCGGGCACGCGCGCTGGGCGTGATCGCGCTCGGTGGACTGGAGGACATCGAGACCTATGTCGGCGCCACGGCGCAGGGCAATGTGGATTGGTCGCTGGGCCCGCTGCGCCACCCGGTCGAGCACCTGAAGACGCTGACCCGCCTCACCGACGCGCGCCTGATCGAAGCCGAGCAGCTCGGCCTGCCGGTGCTGCTCTCGCCTGTGCTGGACGGTGAGGAGGCGACCCTCGCCCTGGTGCCGCCGGCGCGCGCCCGCCAGCTGCGCGCGGTGCCGCTGCTGCGCATCAACGGCCGCATCGCGGTGGCGATGGAGAATCCGCTCGATGCGGCGGCGCTGGAGCAGCTCGACTTCCTCTCGCGCCAGCGCGTGGTGCCGCTGCTGGCCGACAGCGAAGTGCTGGGCAAGCTGCTGGCGATGAGCTACGACCGCATCGAGGACATCCACGTGGTGCGCGAGCTGGGGCTGGACCCGGGCCTGCGCGTCAGCGAAACCAGCGACCGCGACAACGAGCGCCTGGCCCGCGAGCGCAGCGTGGTGCGGATCATCCACGACCTGCTGGTTGATGCGCTGGCCCGCCGCGCCTCCGATGTGCACCTGCGGCCGGCCGAAGACGGTCTGGAGCTGCTCTACCGGGTCGACGGCGAGCTGCTGCCGGTGCGCCGCTTCCTGCCCGCGCTGGCGCCGGCCCTGGTGAGCCGCATCAAGGTCGTCGGCCTGATGAACCTGGCCGAGCACCGGCGCCCGCAGGACGGCCGCTGCAGCCTCACGCTCGACGACGGCCGCAAGCCGGACATGCGCATCTCGATCATGCCGACGGTGTGGGGCGAAGGCGCGGTGATCCGCCTGCTCAACACCGCCGACAGCCTGAAGGACATCGACGGCATCGGCTTCAGCGCGCAGGACCGCGCGGTGATCCGCCGAGTGATGGAGCGCAGCCACGGCATGTTCCTCGCCACCGGGCCGACCGGGTGCGGCAAGTCGACCACGCTCTACGCCCTGCTGCTGGAGCTGCGCCGGCGTGCGCTCAACATCCTCACGGTGGAAGACCCGGTCGAATACCACATCACCGGCCTGCAGCAGATGCAGGTCAACCGCGCCGCCGACTTCACCTTTGCCAGCGCGCTGCGCAACATGCTGCGCCACGACCCCGACGTGATCATGGTCGGCGAGATCCGCGACCGCGAGACCGCCGGCATCGCCGTCGATGCCGCGCTCACCGGCCACCTGCTGCTGAGTACCCTGCATACCAATACCGCGGCGACCACGATCACCCGCCTGCTCGATCTCGGCGTCGAGTCCTACCTGCTGCGCAGCTCGCTGCTGGCGGTGCTGGCGCAGCGGCTGGTGCGCCTGAACTGCCGAGAGTGCCGCAGCCCCGAGCCAGGCGAGGCCCACATGCGCGAGGCGCTGAATGTGGCCGAGGGCGAGCTGTTCCAGCGCGGCCGTGGCTGCCCGGCCTGTGGCGGCCACGGCGTGCGCGGCCGCAGGGCGGTGTACGAGCTGCTGGAAGTCACGCCGGAGATCCGCCGGCTGATCGTGCCCGGCGCAGAGGCCGATCGCATCCATGAAGCAGCGCTCGCCGGCGGCATGCGGTCGATCACACAATCGGCGCTGGATCTCGCCAGATCGGGCGAAATCACGCTGGCCGAGGCATATCGCGTGCGTACGGATTAGACTCGCGCGCCTGTTTTCCTGTTTTCTGCCGGAGTCCTGCATGCAGTTCGACGCCCTCTTCGACCACGCCAGCGCCCTGCCGACGGTGCCCAAGGTGGTCCAGGAGTTGATCAGCAGCCTCGACGACGACAGCGTGCTGATCGGCGAGCTTGCGCCGAAGATCGCCGCCGACCCGGTGCTGTCGGCGCGCCTGCTGCGGCTGGCGAACTCGGCCTACTACCACCCGCCGCGGCCGATCGGCACCATCGACGATGCGCTGCGCATGCTGGGCTTCTCGACGGTGCGCACGCTGGTGATCAGCGCGGGGCTCACCAGCAGCTTCCGCCCGATTCCAGGCCTCGACCTGTCGGCCTTCTGGCGCTACAGCCTGAAGGCCGCGGTGATCGGCCGCTGGCTGGGCAAGCCCGCCGGCGTTGATCCGAACCAGGCCTTCACGGTCGGCCTGATGCACGCCATCGGCCAGCTGGTCATGCACGCGGCGATGCCGGAGAAGATGCTGGCGGTATCGCGCGTGGCCGGGGTGTTCGATCCGCGCCGCAGCGACGTCGAGCGGCATTCCTTCGGCTACAGCTTCCCGCAGGTCGGCGCGCGTCTGGCCGAGCTGTGGCGCTTTCCCAGTGCCTACCCGGCAGCGCTGAAGGCCTGGAACGAGCCGCTGGAGCTGGCCGAGTTCGATCGCCTCGCGGCGGTCATCCATATCGCCGCCTGGCGCGCGCGCTGCGACGAGAACGGCCTGGAGCCGGACGAGATCGCCGGCACCTTGCCGGTGCAGGTGCTGGACGCGCTGGAGCTGGACGAAGCCCTGCTCGAAGACATGCCCAGCCCGCGCGAGCTGGCGGTGGAGTTCGAAGGCCTGATCGGCTGAGCGGCGGGCCTCAGCCCGTCGCGCCCCCGCCCAGCACCCCCATGAAGCCGCGGTAGTAGGCCAGTTCGGCCACCGACTCGCGGATGTCCGACAGCGCGGTATGCGCGCCATTCTTCTTCAGGCCCTGCGCCACCTGCGGCGCCCAGCGCTTGGCCAGCTCCTTGACCGTCGACACGTCGAGGTTGCGGTAGTGGAAGTAGCGCTCCAGCTCGACCATCTCGCGGGCGAGGAAGCGGCGGTCCTGGCAGATGCTGTTGCCGCACATCGGCGACTTGCCCGCCGGCACCCAGGCCTTCAGGAACTCGATCGTCCGCGCCTCGGCCTCGGCCATCGAGACCTGCGACTCGACCACCCGCTGCCACAGGCCGGAGCGCGTGTGGGTCTCGCGGTTCCAGTCGTCCATCGCCTGCAGGCGTTCGACCGGATGGCGGATCGCGATCTCAGGCCCTTCCGCCAGCACGTTGAGCTCGCTGTCGGTCACCAGGGTGGCGATCTCGATGATGCTGTCGCGGTCGGTGTCGAGCCCGGTCATTTCCAGGTCGATCCAGATCAGGCGGGTCTCGGGCGGAAGAACGGGCGACGCAGCGGGCGTGTTCACGCGGAAGGATCCTTGGGTTCGGAGAGCTTGGCCCGCGCCCGGCGGGCGCGGAAGAAATCGCGCAGCAGCGCGCTGGCCTCGTCGGCCAGCACGCCGCGACAAACCTCGACGCGATGGTTGTGGCGCGGCGAGGTCAGCAGGTCGAAGACGCTGACCACGGCCCCGGTCTTGGGGTCGTCAGCGGCATAGACCACGCGGCCCACGCGGGCATGCACCAGGGCCATGGCGCACATCGCGCAGGGCTCCAGGGTGACGTAGAGCGTGCTGCCGGTGAGGCGGTAGTTGTGTTGCGCGCGGCCGGCCTCGCGCAGGGCGACGATCTCGGCGTGCGCGCTGGGGTCGTGGTCGCTGATCGTGCGGTTCAGGCCGCGACCGATGCACTGCCCGGCCGCATCCACCAGCACTGCGCCCACCGGCACCTCGCCCAGGCGGTCGCGGGCTTCTTCGGCCAGTGCAAGCGCCTCGCGCATCCAGGCGATGTCGGCTTCGCTGGGGATGCTGGCGTCGTGGAGGTGTGTGTAGCTCAAGAGTCGGAGTGGTCAGGTGCGGCGATCACGCATTGTCCCCTTTGGCGCGCCTGCCGTGAATGCCGGGACTTGCGCCGCCCGCAGCGGACTGCTGTGCTGCGCTGACACTGGAGACCTGCGCATGCCCTGCCCCACCAGCCCACGCCTGCGCTTCGACGAGCTCACCGAGGCCGACGCCGGGTTCATCGTGCGCCTGACCAACAGCGAGGGCTGGCTGCGCTACATCGGCGACCGCGGCGTGCGCAGCCACGACGATGCGATCCGCTACATCGAGGACGGCCCGCGCCGGCTCTACCGCGAGTATGGCTATGGCCTCTGGCGGATCAGCCGCCCCGATGACCCGACGCCGATGGGCCTGTGCGGGCTGGTGCGTCGCGACAGCCTTACCGGACCCGATCTGGGCTTCGCCTTCCTGCCCGAGTTCTGGGGCCACGGCTACGCCCGCGAGGCGGCTGAGGCCAGCCTGGCCTTCGTCCGCGACACGCTGGAGCTGCCCGGCCTGCTCGCGATCTGCCAGCTGGACAATGCGCCCTCGCTGGCTCTGCTCGCGCATCTGGGCTTCCGACAGATCGAGCTGTTCCAGCACGGCGATGGGCTCACGCTGTGCACGCTTGAAGTGATGTTCTGAGCCCGATCGCTGGGTGATCCGAACGGGCGACGCACGCCGCGCCGCCGGATCATCCCGCGGCGAGCCAGTCCAACAGCTGCCGACGCACAGCCGCCGCACGCAGCAGCTGCAGGTGGCCAGTGCCCGGCACCACCAGCGCGCCGTCGGCTGGCCTGCCCAGCGCCCGGCGTCCGAGTGCGCTTTCGACTGGCACCAGGCCATCGCCCAGCAGCGCGGTATCCAGACGCCCCGGCGTGCGCGCCAGCGAGGCCGCCACGGTGTAGCAGCGCAGATCCCTGGGCAGCCCCTCCGCATCGTGCAGGCCATCGCGCAGGTCGAGGATGCCGCGGCTGCGCAGTGCGCCAATGCGGGTGAACGGATGCGCGAACGGCAGGCGCCCCAGCACGCGTTCGAAGGCATGGCCGAGACGCTCCAGCGGCGCGCCTTCGTTGGGCGCGCCCAGCAGCACGATCTCGCGCAGGGCATCACGCCAGCGCAGCGATGCCTGCCGCGCCTGCCGTTCTGCACTGCGCGCGACCAGACCGCCCATGCTGTGGCCGATCAGGCTGATCCGCCGAGGCGGCCGCGGCATGGCCGCCAGCGCGGATTCCAGCGTGTCCGCCAGCAGTCGGCCGCTGTGCTCGATCGCCAGCCCGCTGTTGTAGCGGAAGTAGACTGGCACCGTGCCCAGGGCCGCGCCCAGCGCCGCGCCGTGCCCTGCATCACCGCGGCTGCGCCACTGCAGTTCGTTCATGCACAGGCCATGCGCCAGCACCAGCAGATGCCCCGAGGCCGAGGCTGCAGCCAGGGCATCCGCCAGCGAGCCTTCATGCGCGCTGAGTTCCGGCTGGATGGCCAACGCATTTCCGGTCGCATGCAGGTGATCGCCGCAGACCCCGTTGAGTGCGGCCAGCCAGGCCAGACGGCGGGCGTCGATCGGCGCCTCCCGCGATGCGAGCATGTCGTCAGCTGCTCGCAGACCCTCCAGCCCGCGCAGCGCCGCCTGCGCACCCGAGCCGACCAGGGCATGCCCGCCGCGAACCAGCGCGTAGACTCGGCCCGCAAGCCCACCGCAGCGGTCTTCCGTCGCGCCGTGGGCGAGCCCCAACGTGCGACGCACGGACTGGTGCACGCCCTCGGTGATGTCGATGACGCCTTCGCTCGCGCGCTGCGCCAGCGCCACGGCCGCCCGCGCATCGCCCGACTGCCAGAGACCTGTGCGCCTGCGTTTCGTGCTCGAACTCATGTCAGCCTCCGACTCCGGGACAGTGCGCTGCATGGATGCACGCACTCCTGCCCAGCCTGCGCCGGGCGCGTGGAGTGAATGCTCCGATCGCGTCCGCTGCGTGGACCAGAGATGGCGACGCAGGGCGGCATCGACAAGCGCCCGGGCACGCTCAGGGCACCGATTCACGGCACAGTCGCCGCACCCGTTGCCTTGTTCGCGGCCGAATCGAAGCGCGATGGCGCGAGCGACGCCAGCTGCTAGGCTGCCCTCGACCTCGCCCGGACCGACCCTACATGCGCCTGCTTCGACTGCTTGTCCTGCTCTGCGCCTGCAGCGCGCTGACGCCTGCGCAGGCGCTTGCGCCGATACCCGATACACGCCCCCTGCCGCCCCCACGCGTCTGGATTCCCCCCGCGGAAGACCTGTTGCCGGTGCAGCTGCAGTCGGTTTCGATCCGCATCGACAGCCAGGGCCCGCTGGCGCGCACCTGGATCGAACTGAGCTTCCACAACCCCAACGCACGCGTCCTCGAAGGCGAGTTCGTGCTCCCGCTGGCTGCCGGACAGACCGTCTCCGGCTACGCGCTGGAAGTGGAAGGAGCGATGCGCGAGGGCGTGGTTGTGCCGAAGCAGACCGCGCGCGTCGCTTTCGAGGAGATCAGCCGGCAGCAGATCGATCCCGGCCTCGCCGAACTCACCCAGGGCAATGTCTTTCGCACCCGCCTCTACCCGATACCTGCGCGCGGCAACAAGCGCGTCGCGCTGGGCTTTGAACAGCTCATGCCGCTGCGCGAGGGGCAGTACCGCTACCTGCTGCCGCTCAGCTTCGATGCCCCGGTCGAGCGCTTCGAAGTGCAGGCGCTGGCGCACACGGGCGAACTGCGCCCGACGCCGGCATCGCCCGATCCCGAGCTGCAGTTCGACCGCGCGGGGGACGCCTGGAGCGCCGGCTTCGTGCGCCAGAACGTCCAGCCACAGCGCGAGTTGGCCTTCTCGATTCCGGCCGGTGCAACGCAGCCCGTGCAGATCGAAGCGCAGGACCCGCTGCAGCCGGCGTGGCGCAGCGTGATCGCCAGCATCGAGCCTGGCGCGCAGCGCATGGCGCCCAAGCCAGAGTCCGCGCGGGTGGCGCTGTTCTTCGATGCCTCCGCCAGTGCGGCCCGGCGTGACCTGGCGCGCGAGCGCGCCGTGCTGAAGGACTGGATCGCGGCTGCAAGCGTGCGCGAGCTGTGGCTGGTTGCATTCCGCGATGCCGCTGAGGCGCCGCGTCGCTTCGACGTCGCCAATGGCGACAGCGCAGCATTGCTCGAAGCGCTCGCTGCCCTGCCCCTGGACGGCGGCAGCCGTTACGGCAGCCTCGATCTCACTGGTCTGCCCGAGGTCGATCGTGTGCTCGTGCTGGGCGACGGCCTGCACAACTTCGGCGAAGCGGCCCCACGACTGCAGACACGCAGCGGCCACCTGCCCCGCGTTTCGATCCTGCTGGCGGCGCAATCGGCGGATCATGATCGCCTGCAGCGCATCGCGAGCGCGCAGGGCGGCGAGGTGGTCGATCTGCTGCAGCTCGATGCAGAGGCAGCGCTGGCGGCCCTGCTGGCGGACGAGCGGCGCGTCCTCGCGTTCGAGGTCATGGAAGGCCACTGCGAGGATCTGCTGCCGCGGGCAGGCGAAGCCGCTGCGACGCGCCTCGTGGTGAGCGCGCGCTGCGAGGGCGCATCCAGCCTGCGGCTGCGGCTCGGCAATCGCCAGACCAGCGAGGACTTCGTGCTCCGGGTCGGCGAGTCCTCTCCCGCCGAGGGCGCCCTGGGCGAAGCCGTGCATCGCCTGCGCGCGCAGCAGCAGCTGCAGCGCATAACGGGCACTGAAAGGCCAGACATCGAGGCCATCATCGAGCTCGCCACTCGGCATGGCGTCGTCACGGCCTGGACCTCGCTGCTGGTGCTGGACCGCATCGAGGACTATGTCCGCTACCGGATTGCCCCGAAGGAGGCCGAGCTTCGCGCGCAGTACCAGCAGGCGCTGGCCGCGGAACCCAAGCCGGAGCCAGGCCTGAGCGAGCGCGAGCGCATCGACCGCCTGATGTCCGGGTGGGCGGAGTTCAGCCGCTGGCACCGGCAGGCGCATCCCTGGCTGGAAACCCTGCTGCCGCGGGCGGCTTCCGCTGAACTCGCTCTGTGGCAGGCGCGCGCCGCGCGCGATCGCAGCGTGCGCGGCGCGCTGCGCGAGGCCCGGGCGCTCGACAGGCACAGTCGCGCACTGGAGGCGCGCTGGCCCCGCGAGGGCAGCGATGCCCGCACACGCCAGCGCTGGGAACGTGAGGCCGCCGAACAGCTCGGACTGCTGCTGGCGCTACGCGCGCGACGCGAAGCGCTTCCGGAGCTGCCGGGCGCGAGCTCAGGCGCAGGTCGGGGCGCACCCGAGGACGACGATGCAGGTCGCCGGGAGCAGGCGGCAGTGCCTGCACCGGCGCCGTCGGCACCCTCACTGGCCTCCGCGCCCGTCGATGCCGACGACATGTCCCTCGATCGGATCACGGTCACCGGCGCGCGGGTCTCCGAAAGCGCGAACGAAGATGACGACGACCCGGCCACCGCCCTCGCAGAGATCCGGCTCCAGGCCTGGAGTCCGGATACGCCCTACCTGAAGGCGATGCAGGCCGCCGACGATGCCTACGCCGAATACCTGCGCCAGCGCGAGGCGTATGGCGACACGCCGGGGTTCTTCCTGGATGCCGCGGACCATCTGCGCGAGGTGCGGGGCGATGCGGCGCTTGCCCAGCGCGTGCTCTCGAACCTGGCCGAACTCTCGACCGAGAACACTGCCCTGGTGCGCGTGCTGGCGCACCGGCTTTCGCAGTGGGGATCGCATGCACTTGCCGTGCAGCAGTTCGAAACCGCGCTTGTGCAGCGCCCGGAGGAGCCGCAGAGCCATCGCGACCTTGCGCTCGCGCTCGCGCGATTGCCGCAGCCGGACTTTGCGCGCGCGATCGAGCTGCTGTGGAAAGTCGCCCTCGGCGAGTGGAGCGACCGTTTCCCCGGCATCGAGCTGATTGCCGCGCACGAGATCAACGACCTGATTGCCCGCGGCGGGCGCGAGTCGCTCGCCGCGACGCTGGATGCGCTGCGCATTCCCGAGGCCCTGCGTGAACCTCTGCCGATCGGTCTGCGGGTGAGCTTGAGCTGGGACGCCGACAATACCGACATCGATCTGTGGGTGATCGACCCGTTGGGTGAATCGGTTTACTACGCGAGCAACCGATCAACCAGCGGCGGCCGCGTCAGCCAGGACCTGACCCAGGGCTACGGGCCCGAAGTGTTCACCCTCACCCGACCGCTGCCCGGCGTGTATCGCGTGCAGGCCAACTACTTCAGCGACAGCCGCCAGAGCCTGACCGGACCGGTCACGGTGCAGCTCGAGTTCCAGACCGGGTACGGCACGCCGGATTCACAGCGGCAGGCCACGACGCGCCGCCTGCAGGACGTCCGCGGCCGGATCGACGTGGGCGAGTTCCGGGTGGAGCTGGATTGAACAGCCGTGCACGCGCGGCGCAGTAGACCTGGCGCACGCTCAGCACTACGACTGTTCTGCGCACCGGGCGCTGCCGCTGGGTTCGGTGGCTGGAGTCGATCGCGTTTCGCCACATGCGCTGCGCGCTGCGTCCGTTACGCACAAACGATTCTGGCGTCGCTTGCTTCATGGCGTCGCTGGAGTCGTAGAGTGGATAAGCGCAGCGCATCCACCAGCAATTCCGATGGATGAGGTACAGAAAGCGGAGCCCCTGCGCGGGATCGCCGCCATGGAGCCGATGAGTCAACCCTGCGCTGGCGCCGCCAGCAGCCGCTGCAGTTCGCCGCTGGCGATCAGGGCCTCGAGGTCGGTGGCGCCACCGATCAGCTGGCCGCGCACGAACACCATCGGAAACGTCGGCCAGCCGCTCCAGAGCTTCAGCGCATTGCGGCGCCGCCACTGCGAGACGTAGCTGCCGTAGCCGAGATAGGCGTGTTCGACGCCGGCGCCCTTCAAGGCCCGGCGCGCACGGCCAACGAAGGGATTGCCGGCCATGCCGACCACCAGCAGCGGCTCGCGCGCCACCGCGGCACGCACTTCGTCAAGCACCTCGGCATGCAGGCGCGCGACGCGCTCGCGGATTGCCGGGTGCAGGTCCGCTTCGCTCAAGATCGGTCGTGACATGGCGTGGATGGCTCGATGGTCCAGTGAGTCGGCAGTCTGCCAGAGGCAGGCCTGCGCAGCGCGCCACGCCACACGCGGGGCCGCACGTCACTGCAGGCTGACAGGCGCTGCAGCCTGCAACCACAATAGGCGGCCGACCTGATGCCGTCCCGAATTGCCCATGTCCCGCTGGCGCCCTCCTGCCCCCGGCTCCACCCCGATCATCACCCGTGAAGGATTCGAAGCCTTGCGCGCGGAGTTGAACCATCTGTGGCGCGAGAAGCGCCCCGAGGTGGTGAAGGCGCTGGCCGCTGCCGCCGCCGAAGGCGACCGCAGCGAGAACGCCGAGTACACCTACCGCAAGAAGCAGCTGGGCGAGATCGACCGGCGCGTGCGCTATCTCAGCAAGCGTCTGGAAGCGCTCAAGGTCGCCGAGGGCCGGCCGGCCGATCCCGAGGCGATTTTCTTTGGCGCCTGGATTGAGCTGGAGCGCCTCGACGATGGCGAAACGCTGCGCTACCGCATCGTCGGCCCCGACGAGACCGATGCTGCCCGCGGCTGGATCAGCATCGACTCACCGCTGGCGCGGTCAGCCCTGAAGAAGCGCATCGACGACGAGTTCGAGGCCCCGCTGCCCGGTGCGCGCGTGCGCTTTCTCGTGCTGGACGTGAGCTATGGCCCGGCGAAGCCGGACTGAGAGCGCGGAAGATGCTCGATCGCGCGCTCAGAAGCCCCAGCGCAGCTTGGCCAGGATCTGGTTGGCAGTCTCATTGGCGCGGCTGCGGTCGAAGAGTCGACCGAGTCCTTCCGCTTCCTCGTCCTCGCCGAAGTACTCGCCGCCGCGACTCAGCACCAGGTAGAAGTCGCGCTGCGGAGCGAACTCGTAGCGATAGCGGATCTGTGCCGCCAGCGTGCCCAGGCTGAAATCCGAGGGCATCGCGGCGTCGAACAGCGCGCCCGACTGCACCGCATAGCCCGCCAGCGCCTGCGCGCGCAGGCCGACGTACTGGGCGCGCAGGCGGACTTCATGCCCTGCCGCCGGGAACCACTCCAGCGTCCAGTCGAACTCGGCCTGTCGCCGCGCGTAGCGCCCCAGACGATCACCGCTGTCCCAGATCAGCCAGTCGCTGCTGTCGCTGAGGTACACGCCCAGCGCGGTGCTGAAGCGCTCGCCAAGGAACCAGGTCGGAGTGAACTCGACGAAGCGCGCCCAGCCCGACAGGCCCTCCTGCTCCACGCCGAGGTCGGTCTCGAAGCGCCACCTGCCCATGCGCGGGCTGGCGAAGTAGACGCCCGCAAGATGCTGTGCCGGCAGGCGCACGTCGCCATTGCCGCGCAGCACCCGGTCATCGGTGTAGGGTGTGCGCAGCAGGGCGTAGGCGGTCAGCTCGGCGGCGTTGCGGAAGGCCCAGCTATGTCCCAGCTCCCAGCCGCCGTAGATGCGCTCGCCGGCGCCGTTGCGCTGCCACAGCAGTTCGGTCTCCCACGACGAGTCGCGCACGCTGGAGTCGGCGCCCCAGGCGCGCCGGTACCAGGTGTACTCGGCGCGCAGGAGGCTCATGTCCGCGCGCTGCAGGAAGCCAAGATCGTTCACCTGCAGGTCGCGGCCGTAGCGGCCCAGCTCGTACTCCTGGCGGAAGTTGGGGCTCACCGCATGGTCCATGCGCAGCCACAGCAGGCGCCCGTCGGGATCACCCTGCCCCGCATCGTCGATCCGGCTCTCGCCGACCGCGCCGCGCAGCTGCAGGCCTTCGAGCGGGCGCCACAGCGCATCGACCACAACCACACGCGCCTCGCGGTCCAGCGTGGGTCTGAGGGTCTCGGTGACGGTGGCGCCGTACTCGCCGCTGGCGGTGCGCCAGCGTCCACGCAGCACGCGGAAGTCGCGTCCGCGCGCATCGACCGGATCGGCCTCGGTCGCCAGCAGGGTGCCGATGTCGAAGGCGCCGAAGGCGCCGGTGTACTTGATCGCGCCGTCAACGTCGCTGATGCCATCCGGGCCCGCATCCGGGCGACCGCCGATGCGGCGGGTGTTGACCAGCAGGGCGCCATTGCCCAGCGGCACGTCGAACAGGGCCTGGTTCTCGGTGAAGAAGGGGCGCTTCTCGCTGAAGAACACCTCCAGCGCGCTGAAGTCGACCACCAGCGCGTCGCTCTCGACCTGGCCGAAGTCCGGCGCCAGGGTGGCGTTCAGGCGATGCGCGCCGCGCGCGAGGTAGAGGTCGGCGCCGGCGCGGGTGTCGGTGCTGCGCAGCAGGCGATCGTTCGCCACCGCGACATAGGGCACCACGTCGAGCCGCAGGTCGCTGCGCGCTTCGATCTCGAACTTCGCCATGTCGGCGACGAAGGTGGGGTTCTCGAAATCGTAGTGCGGATGCGAGAAGCGCAGGCCGCGCTGCTCGACGACCCGCGAGAGGTAGACGCCGATGGTGGTGCGGCCGTCCTCGATGCGGCCCAGCGGAGCGATACCCCAGGGCAGGCGCACCTCGACACTCCAGCCGTCGGCGTCCTCGGCGACGGCCTGCTCCCAGACGCCGTCCCAGTCGTATTTGTAGCCGTTCTGGCCGGTGATGATGGCGTCCTGGATGCCGCCGCTGATGCTGACGGTGAACTCGTAGGCGGTGCTGCCCTCGCCTTCGAAATCGATCATCAGATTGATGCGATCGGCGCGCGCCTGCGCATCGCGGCGGGTCGGATGGCGGGTGCGCGCGAACTCCGGCGGCTGCTCGGCGTGGATGCCGAAGTACAGGCCGTCCGCGCGCGAGAGCACGCGCACCTCGGTGCGCACCGGCGGCTGCTCGCGGGTCAGCGGCTGGACGGTGCGGAAGTCGTCGATGCGCAGGGCCTGCGCCCACTCGTGCTCGTCCAGGCGACCGTCCAGCTGGATGCCGTCGGCAGCCATGACGGGTGGCGCCAGCAGCAGGGCGAGGGCCAGCAGGGCAAGGACAGGGCCGGGGGCGGACACAGGGCGCATGCGGGCGGACGCGTGAGGGCGCGCAAGCATAGGTGAAGGGCGGGTCGTGACGACCCGCCGAAGGTCACGCAGGTGCGTCGGCGTTCAGGGTTCGAAGCCGTTGGCGAACAGTTCGCCCTCGCGCCCGCTCACCGACACGCTGATCGAGCGCGTCGCACTGAGCGCGCCGCCCGAGCCGATGTTGCCGAGGTCATTGATGCCCAGGCTCAGACTGACCGATGCCGGCCCGGTGGGCGAGGCGGTGAAGCGCACCGGCGTCGCCGCCACGAAACTGTTGATGGCCGACAGGGTGCCCGACAGGGTGAGACTGCCGCTGCCCGAGCCGCTGACAGTGACACCACCGCCGCTGCTGGCAGTGAAACTGCCGGAGCCCGCGCTGTAGCTTGCCTGCACGGCAATGCCGCCACCGGGCGAGTCGACATCGGCGTAGCTGACGCCGCTGATGGCCGAGGACACGCTGGCCTGGACGGACAGCGAGGCCGGGGCGTTGAGGGTGGGCGCATCGTTCACCGCAGCCATGACCAGCGTCACCGAACGCGCGACCGGCGCGGCGACGGTATCGGTCACCGACAGTCCCAGCGTCAGGTTGCCATTGGCATTCGCGACCGGCACATAGCTCAGGCGACCGTCGGCCAAGAAAGTGTTCAGCGCGGAAGGGCTGCCCGTCAGCACGCGCGCGCTGGCGCTGCCGCTCACGCTGACCCCGGCGGCCGCGGTCGCATTCAGCGTGCCCGAGGCCACCGAGAAGGTCGCGGCCAGGCTGGCGCTGTCAGGGTCGGCGAAGCTGATCCCGGTCAAGGCCAGCGCCGTGTCCTCGACGCCGTTGATGCTGGCAGGCGCACTGATCGTCGGCGCCTGGTTGCTGCCGATCGGCACCACGCAGCTGCTCGGCTGGCTGGCGAGCCGCCCGTTCAGCTGATTGACGTGGGTGGGATGCAGCTCGGTCGACACGCCGCAGTTCAGGCCGTTGAGATGGCAGTAGGACATCAGCGTGCCCTGCGGCGCCAGCGGCGACTCCGCGCCGGTCGGGCAGGCCTGCGGGCCGGCGTAGCAGCCGCCGCCGGATTCGCCGTTGAAGCAGCGATCGATGGTGCCAGTGGCGGCCTGAGCGCCGGTGCTGGCATTGGCGCAGTGGGTGTGGCGGGCGCCGAGGTTGTGGCCCAGTTCATGCGAAACCACATAGGCGTCGTCGGCCGCCACCAGCTGGGGGCTGTGGAACACGCGGGTCACGCTGTAGTGCCCACCCGAACCCGACGTTGCGGAGCAGTAGGAGCCGCTGCTCAGCAGCCAGGCGATGCCCGAGGAGCTGAACTGGTTGCTGGCCTTGCCCGACAGCTTGAGCGCGAAAGCGCGCGATACCCCCGACTGATTGGCCTGCCACCAGTTGCCGAACTCGGTCAGGGCCGCGCCCGTCGCCATGTCGTCGCCGTTGGTGTAGGGATCAGCGGTTGTCGAGGGGCGCAGGATCAGCGTGCCCTGCAGCAGGCGCAGCTGCAGGCCGTACTGGGCCGGATCGTCCTCGTAGATCGCGTTCATCGCCGCCACCAGGGCGGCGACGTAGGCCGTCGCAGTGCTGGTGTTGTTGCTGAACTTCTTCTGCAGCAGTTCGTTGTCGGTGTCGATCGCCAGCGTGACCTGGCGGGTCGCCGCCTTCGGCGCGAAGGACTGCATCGCCAGGCGCTGCGCCGGCGTCGGCGGCGCGCCGAACAGGTTCGCGGCCTCGCGGGCACGCAGCGGCTGTGCGGTGGGCGTGTCGGCCTTCGCGCTCGGCGCATCCGCCGCACTCATGTCGCCGACGCAGGAGGCGACGCGCAGGGCGCCATCCGGCAGCGGCTGCTCCATGTCGCTGGCGTCCAGCGCCAGCCCGCCCTCGCTGCGCGCGCCGGTGAGCGAGTACATGCGCCCACCGAGCAGCAGCAGGCCCTCGGCCTCGGCGCTCTCGGGATCAAGGCTCAGCGACATGCGCTGGCCGGCGCTGGGCTCGGCGACGAAATGCAGACGCGCATCGCGCGGCAGCTCGCGATAGCCGTCGGCGGTGGCCTCCAGCACGCGCGCATCGGGCGCATACACCTCGATGCGGCGCAGACGCAGCTCGACCGACTTCGGCGCGGCCGCTTCACGCTGCGGTTCGGCCGTGCTCCAGTCCGTCAACAGGCGACGCTCGTCGCCCGGCTGAGCCGAAAGCAGCGCTTCCAGCTCCGCCTTGGGAATGTCCAGCCTTGCGGATTGCGCCACCGTGAGGGCGGGCGCAAGGGCGGCAGCAAGCAGAACAAGACGGGGCAAGCGGGAGCGAGGAGCCATGGCGACTGCAGCAGAAGAGCAGCGCGCGGGCTGCGAACGGCGTGAAGTCTAGCCAGATCGCCTCGCTCCATCCGTGACCGGTGTCCGCCGCCGAAACTGCATTCAGGGCGCGCGGCAACGGTCTTACGCGACTGGCGTCAAGGCCGGCAAAGTCAGGGCAGCGAATTCGAGGACTGAAGCGGCGCCGACGACGACTCCCCCGGCCGGTAAGGCGGCCCCGCGCAGACAAAGCCGGGATAGCGCCCACCCGCGGCGCGCGCCAGGGCGTGGATGCGCTCGGAATGCGCGGCATGGTCGCCTGGCTTCGGCAGCTCGCGATAGCGCGCGATCAGGATCCAGTCGTGGCCCTCGACCGAGCGTCGCACGGTCAGCGCAAAGACCTCCGACGGAAGCGCACGGGCCACGCCCCGCGCATCCGCCTCGCGCTCGAAGTAGGCATTGAACTCAAGCGCGTGCCCGGCCGCGGGTTCCGGCGCGAGACAGGGATTGCCAGCAAAAGGCGGAGCCCATGGATCAGCACGAGCGCCGCTGATGGGGCTCTCAGCGGTCGCACCACCAGCGGCGGCAAGCAGCAGAAGCAAGTGGCAAGCGACACGATGCATCGGGTCCACTCCCTGGCAGTTGAAGGTCGGCAAGGGCCTCGCGCTACTCGACCTTCTCGTCCTCGCAGCAGCTCCGCATGCGTTCGATCGCGCGGGTCTGGATGTCCTGCAGCCGCGGCGCTGCGCGCTGCATCTGCCGGCCGACCATGCCCATGGTCTGCTCCATCACCATCGGCATCTTGCGGATCATCGTCTGGCCGAGCTCGGTGGAATAGAACTCGATCATGCCGCGCAACTCCGCTTCAGTGAAGCTGGCCTGGTAGATGGCGATGAAGTCCGGCTCCATCACGTCCCAGGCCATGTCCTCAACGAAGACATCGAGCATTTCCGCCTGCATTTCGTCGAGGATGCGCGCCTGGCCGGGCGAGAGCTGCGACAGGTCCACCGCCTCGCCAATCGCCTGCCGGGTCATCGACTCAAGCTGTGGCCGCATACCGTCGACCAGCTCACGGCTGCGGGTGATTTCCAGCAGCTCACGGACCGTGGCGTCGCTGGGGGCGGCGGGCTCCTGCGCAATGGCAGCCGAGGAAACCAGGCAGAGTGCAAGGGTCAGCGAACGGAACATCGAAGGCGCTCCAAGGATGGCAAGCGCCACAGATTAAGCCACTCGGATGGGCGCCGCGACGGCCGCGGAATCCGGCCTGTGGAATCTCCCGCGACAGCGAGCTTCAGTCGCGCCGCGGCAGCGAGCGCAGGAAGGGCGTTACCTTGCGCTTCAGCAGTTCGACCAGCTCGGGCTGCAGGTAGTCGTAGTCGTCCGGAATGCCGAGGCAGACCACCCGGGCGCGCCGGAGATGCGCCTTGAAGCGCTGGGCGAGCCGGGTCCGGTGCGCGGGCTCCATCACGAACACGATGTCCGCCCACTGCAGCAGCTCGGGCGACACCGGCACCGCAGCCTCGTTGCCCAGCCCTGCGGACGCCGTCTGCACGCCCGGCCAGTCGGCGAACACCTGTTCGGCGGTCGGGCTGCGCAGGCGGTTCTGGGTGCAGACGAAGAGCAGGTTCAAATGACCGCGCCGGCGCAGGGCGGCAGGAAGGCGGGATCGATGCGCAGGCCGGGCCGCTCGTCGTCCCAGATCATGTTGGCGACGCGCCAGCGCTGGCCGTCGTTGTAGAGCTGGATGCTGTTGATCCCGCGCTTGATGAAGTCGGTCTGCGCGGCGTCGCGCCAGGCCTCGTAGGTGCTGAACACCTGGGCGATGTTGCCGAAGCGCTGCACCACGCGGTGGATCTCGACCTCGAAGAAGGAGGCGCCGCCGATCTTCTGCTCGAAGTTGGCCGGGTAGTCGGCCACGTCCATCACCAGGGCCCAGGGCGTGCCGGCCTCATCGACGCCGGTGCGCACCATGCGCGCGAAGGGCATGAACAGCTCGGCCTGCTGCGACCAGTCGCGGCGATGCCCGGCCGGCCCCGAGACCTGCGCATACAGGGCCTGCATCAGTTCGCCGATGTCGGCTTCGTGGTCCATGCTCGACGCTCCCCGGTTTGCGTGTCGGCAGTATTGCGTCACAGGCACGCCAATCCGCATGCGTCGAAGGTATCGAACGCGCCTCCGGTTCGAATCGGCTAACCGCGGCAGCTGCCGGGCAGCACCACGCCGGGCACGTCGGTGCGGTTCTCACCCGAAGCCGACATGCCCGGCACCGGCTGCTCGAACCCGCACAGCCAGGCGATCGGGCTGGTCGGGCTGCCGTCCACGCTGGCGGGCCGGAACGAAAGCACCTTGCCGCGCAGACTCTCTGAGGCCTTGAAGCCCAGCGTGACGTGGACCGCGCCGTCGACGACTTCGACGCCGGTGACGCGATTGCCAATGAGTTTGTCGGACGAGGGCAGTCCGGCAGTGGCGTTGTCCTGCGGGAAGCGCTCGAACTCGCTGTAGTACTGCTCCACCCTGCGGCGGGCATGCTCCGCCAGCGATATGGCCTCGACGATCTCGGCACGCTGGATGTAGGTCTGGTAGCTCGGCAGCGCGATGGCGGCGAGGATGCCGATGATGGTGACCACGATCATCAGTTCGATCAGGGTGAAACCGCGTGCTGTGTTCATAGCGTGGAACCCATCCTGAAGATTGGCAGGTAGATGGCGACCAGGAAGGTGGCGATGCTCGCCACCACGGCGAGCGAAAGCAGGAGCAGCAGGCCGACACTGAAGCGCTCCGCGAGTCGCTGCAGCCCGTGCGATTGAAGGCGAAGGATCGCCGGCAGCTCTTCGGAGAGCAGCACTCCCTCGGACTCCATCGCAGCAAGCTCATGCTTCAGCGCGACGTCATCGACGCCGATGACGGGGCTGGCGACAAGCGCACGCACCCGGGCGCCTTGAGCACGCAGTGCGGAAGGCAGAAGCCAGTCAAGGCGCCCGGCAGACACACGCGACTCTGCAGAGGGCAGCAGGCCTCGCAGGGCCAGCGCAGAAGCAAGGACATAGCCCGCGAGCAGCGGCACCCCGACAGCAAGCGCAGGCGCCCAGCGCATGACCTGCTGACTGAATTCGGGCAGGACGTGGCCGGCGTCGGCGTAGAAGCTCTGCAGCGAGGGCAGCACGAACAGGCTGAAGATGGACACCATCAGGATCAGCATCGCGCTGAGCAGCAGCAGGTACAGGCTCACCCTTGACAGACCCGGCGGCGGCTTCAGCAGATCGTCCAGATCAAGCGTCGCGTAGCGCCGAAGTGCAATCGCACGCGCATCCGCCGGCATGCGCGCCAATCCCTGCATCAGGCTGTCAGCCAGCGAATGGCTCCTCGGCGGTGGCCCCAGCAAGCCCGCGTCGCGATGCGAGCGGAAATACGCAATCGTCAGTGCGAAGTCCTCGCTCGGACGACGCAGATGTCGCCGGCAGCTCGCGTGAAATCGTTCCCATCCCATGCAGTCGGCTCCTTGAACACGGTCCTCGCGCCAGCATCCTGCCTGCTCTGGCCGGAAACGCAATCAGCATCCGGGCAAGGCAGGTTGTCGCGACAGGATGCGGAAAGGCGTGGAGCGTGACAGCAAGGATTCAGCCGATAGGGACCATTGCATCCGGGTCGAGCCGCAGCGCCGGCGGATACACCCTGCCCTCGCGCAGCGGCCGGAAGCACTCGCCCTGGCGCAGGAATTCGGCCTCGCCGCTGCGCGGATGCCAGCCGGGCAGCAGCGCCGTGGGCAAGGGACGCAGTTCCTGCGGATCGGTCAGCAGCTCGCCCGCGGCGATGCCGTCGGCGACGCGGCGCACCAGCGTGCTGGTCGAGACCTCGGGCGGCGCCAGCACGGCGATGGCCTTGCCGACCAGCAGCGGCTGCGGGTACAGCGCGTGCTCCAGCAGCGCGTGGCCGAACACATGGGCTTCGAGTGCCTCGGGGTCGAGCTGGGCACGGGCACCGAGCGCGCCCCAGTCGTGTGCGTCCCACAGCGCCAGCGTGTGCGCATCGGACACCCGCACCAGCACGCCGGCTTCATCGAAATGCGTCAGTGCGCACTGGCCGCGGGTGCGCTCGCTGGCACCGACCGCTGCCACGTCGGCAGCCTGGCGGGCATTGAGCGCGGACTTGAGCTGAGGAAAGCGCATCCACACCAGCGCGTTCAGCAGGTCATGCCAGTTGTCGGCCCGGGTGGGAATCTCGCCGCGCTCGAAGATGCGGGCTTCGTAGTGCAGGCCTTCCGCGAGCAGCTCGGGCGTCTGCTCGACGAAGCGCAGGCTGCGTCCGGTGCCGGCGTGCTTCAAGCCGCAGCCGCGGGCATTCAGCGTGGCCATGTCGGGCCAGTGCTCGACGGTGAGCAGGTCCAGTTCGAAACGATAGGGCGCAAACGCCGGATGCTCGAAAACCGCCCGGTCGACGGCCTCGCGCGCGGGCGCCTCGAAGCGACGCTTGGCCATGACCTCAGTCGTCGAGTTCATCCTCGCCCGGGCCGATCAGCCCGAACAGGTCGTGCTCGTCGCTGCCGAGGATGCGCACGTTGACGATGTCGCCGGGCTTCACACCCATGGCCTCGCCGTCCTGGATCTGCACCAGGCCGTCGATCTCCGGCGCATCGAAGCGCGAGCGGCCGATCGCGAGCTCGCCTTCGAGATGGTCGATGATCACCGGCTGCAGCGTGCCGACCTTGGCCGCCAGGCGGGCTTCACTGATCTCGGCCTGCAGCTCCATGAAGCGCTGCAGGCGCTCATGCTTCACTTCCTCGGGCACAGCGCCGGGCAAGTCGTTGGCCGCCGCGCCTTCGACAGGCGAGTACGCGAAGGCGCCGACGCGATCGAGCTGGGCCTCCTCGAGGAAGTCCAGCAGCTCCTCGAAGTCATCCTCAGTCTCGCCGGGAAAGCCGACGATGAAGGTGCTGCGGATCGCGAGCTCGGGGCAGGTCTCGCGCCAGCGCTGGATGCGCTCCAGAGTCTTGTCGACCGCACCGGGGCGGCGCATGGCGCGCAGGATCTTCGGGCTGGCGTGCTGGAAGGGAATGTCGAGATACGGCAGCAGCTTGCCGTCGGCCATCAGCGGGATCACGTCGTCAACGTGCGGGTACGGGTAGACGTAGTGCAGCCGCGTCCAGATGCCCAGCTCGGACAGGCCCTCGCACAGCGCCTTCATGCGGGTCTGGTAGGTCTTGCCGCGCCACTCGCGTTCGGCGTACTTCAGATCCACGCCGTAGGCCGAGGTGTCCTGCGAGATCACCAGCAGCTCGCGCACGCCGCCGCGCGCCAGCTTCTCGGCTTCGCGCAGCACGTCGTCAATCGGCCGGCTGACCAGATCGCCGCGCATGCTGGGGATGATGCAGAAGCTGCAGCGGTGGTTGCAGCCTTCGGAAATCTTGAGATACGCGAAGTGCTTGGGCGTGAGCTTCAGCCCGTAGTCCGGCAGCAGGTCGATGTAGGGGTTGTGCTGCGGCGCCACCACTTCATGCACCGCGTTCATCACGCTGGCGTAGTCCTGCGGGCCGCTGATCGCCAGCACCTCGGGGTGTGCCTCGCGGATGGTCTCGGGCCGCTTGCCCAGGCAGCCGGTGACGATCACCCGGCCGTTCTGGCTGATGGCCTCGCCGATCGCGTCCAGGGACTCCTCCACCGCCGAGTCGATGAAGCCGCAGGTGTTGACCACCACCACATCGGCCTCGTCATAGGTCGGCACGATCTCGTAGCCCTCGACCTTCAGCTGGGTGAGGATGCGCTCGGAGTCGACCAGCGCCTTGGGGCAGCCGAGGCTGACGAAACCGACTTTGGGAGCGTAGCTGGACATGGCGACGGCGGGTCTGCGGGCGAGGGGCGCGGATTATACGCCCCGGCTGTGAATCCCCGCCCCGCGCCCTGCCCTATTCCAACGGCGCCTCGCTGTGCGAAAGCTCTTCCAGCGTCTGCCGCATGAAGCTCTGGGCGGCGGAGCTCAGCTTCTCGTGGTCCAGCGCGAAACGGATCGTGGCCTGGATCAGGCCGATATGGCTGCCGCAATCGAAGCGCGTGCCCTCGAAGTGGTAGGCCAGCGTCTTGTGCTGGGCGAGGCGCGCGGCGATCGCGTCGGTCAGCTGGATCTCGCCACCGGCGCCAGGCCGGGTGGCGCGCAGCGCATCGAAAATGCCGGGGCCGAGGATGTAGCGGCCGACCACGCCCAGGGTGCTGGGCGCGACCTCGGGCTTGGGCTTTTCCACCATGGCGTGGATGCGCCCTGAGCGGCCATCGAAGGCATCGGTGGCGACGATGCCGTAGCTGGAGGTCTGCGCGCGCGGCACATCCTGCACGGCGATGACGCTGGCCTGCTCGCGCTCGGCCAGATCGGCCATCTGCTTCAACGCACCCGGCCCGCTGGCGTTCCAGATCAGGTCGTCGGGCAACAGCACGGCGAAAGGCTCGTTGCCGACCACGGGCTCGGCGCACAGCACCGCGTGCCCGAGGCCCAGCGCTTCCGCCTGGGTCACGAAGATCGCCCGCACATGCGGCGGCAGCACGCCGCGGACGACGTCGAGCAGCTCCTGCTTGCCGGCACGCTCGAGCTTCTGTTCGAGCTCGTAGGCCTTGTCGAAGTAGTCGGCGACCGCGTGCTTGTAGCGGTTGGTGATGAAGACCAGGGTGTCGCAGCCGGCTTCGATGGCCTCATCGACCGCGTACTGGATCAGCGGCTTGTCGACGATCGGCAGCATTTCCTTGGGCACCGTCTTGGTCGCGGGCAGGAAGCGGGTGCCGAGTCCGGCGACCGGGAATACAGCCTTGCGGATGCGTTGGGACATGGTCTTCCGTGAGTGGATGTTGGGCTTCAGGACGCGCGGTGCAGCGACACCACGGCAGGCGCGTCTTCGCTGCGACGGAACTCGGGCACGAGCTGCTGCAGGATCTCCAGCATCTGCGCCGAGTCGTACTGCTGGCTGGCCTGGCGCAGCCGCAGCAGCTGCTGCTGGATCGACTGGGCGGCGAGCTCGCGCGGCTGCGCCAGCATGATCTTGGGGTGCCGCGTGGGCTGGTAGTCCTCCTGCGGGTGGAACAGCTCTTCGAAGAGCTTTTCGCCGGGCCTCAGGCCGGTGAACTCGATGCGGATGTCCTCGCCCGGACGCTTGCCGGCGAGCCGGATCATCTGTTCGGCCAGGTACTGGATCTTCACCGGCTGGCCCATGTCGAGGGCGAAGATCTCGCCGCCCTCGCCCAGCGTGGCCGCCTGCAGGATCAGCTGGCAGGCCTCGGGAATCGTCATGAAGTAGCGGGTGATCTCCGGATGGGTCACCGTCACCGGCCCACCGCGGCGGATCTGCTCGCGGAACAGCGGCACAACGCTGCCGGCGGAATCCAGCACGTTGCCGAAGCGCACGGTGACGAAGCGCGTGCCGCCCTGGCCCTGCAGGGTCTGGCACAGCAGTTCGGCCAGCCGCTTGCTGGCGCCCATCACATTGGCCGGATTGACCGCCTTGTCGGAACTGATCAGGACGAAACTGCCGACGCCATGGCGCAGCGCGGCCTGGGCCAGCACCTGGGTCGACAGCACGTTGTTGCGCACGGCCTCGCGGACCATGCCTTCGAGCAGGGGCACGTGCTTGTAGGCAGCGGCATGGAAGACCAGCTCGGGCCGGAACTCGGACAGCGCGTACTCGGCCACGGCCGGATCACCGCAGTCGCCCAGCACCGGCACCACCAGCAGCTCCGGGAATTCGGCGCAGAGCTCCTGCTCGATGCGGTAGAGGTTGTATTCGGACTGCTCCAGCACGATCAGCGAGGACACGCCGAGCCGTGCGACCTGGCGGCAGAGTTCCGATCCGATCGAGCCACCGCCGCCGCTGACCAGTACGCGCCGGCCCGACAGCCCGGTGCGGATCGCGGTCCAGTCCAGCGCCACCGGGTCGCGGCCCAGCAGGTCCTCGATCGCGACTTCCTTCAGCTGGTTGAAGCTGGAGCGGCCGTCGATGACGTCCTGCAGGCGCGGCACCGTGCGGAACGGCAGACCGCTGTCCTCGCAGCGCTCGACCGCGCGCTGCATCTGCTGGTTGCTGGCCGAAGGCATGGCGATCAGCAGCATTTCGGCGGCGACTTCGCGGGCGATCTGGGCGAGCTGGTCGAGGTCGCCCAGCACCGGCACGCCGTGCACCTTGGCGCCGCGCAGGGCGCGGTTGTCGTCGATCAGGCCGAGCGGACGGAAGCGCCCCTCGCGACGCAGATCACGCACCAGCGCCTCACCGGCGCTGCCGGCACCGATCACCAGCACCCGCAGCGGCTGCAGGCGCGGCGCGCCGCCGTAGCGGCTGTCCTTCCAGAAGCGGTACAGCCAGCGCGGCGCCCCGAGGCAGACCAGCAGGGTCAGCGGGTACAGCGCCATCACCGTGCGCGGCACGTTCTCCAGCCGTGTCAGCAGGAACAGGGCGCTGAACACGGCCAGCGCGCCGAGCAGGCAGGCGCGCGCGATGTTCCACAGATCGGGCAGGCTGGCGAATCGCCACAGCCCGCGGTACAGACCCGTCCACCACAGCACCACGCCCTGGGCCAGCAGTACCACCGGCAGCTCAGGCGGAAACAGGGTGAAGGACGGTGCGTTCGGCACCAGGCTGAAGCGCAGGGCGTTGGAGATGATCCATGCCGCCCAGACCATCAGCAGGTCGTGCAGTACCACCGCGAGTCGCGGATGCACGCGGCCGATCAAACCGGCGACGCGGCTGACCATCAGCGCGACCTCCGCAGCAGCCGCGCCCTGCCCCACAGCCAGATCAGGCCAGCCAGCGCGTAGACGGCAATCGCGATCGGCAGGCGCAGGGCGGGCTGTTCAAGGGCGAGGACCATGGAAGGCAGGATCACCAGGAGGCTGAAGGCAGCGTAGGCAAGGCTGACGCGCACGTGGCTGGCGCCGCGTCGGACCCACCACTGGTAGAGATGTTCCCGGTGCGCAGCATACCAGCGGCGCCCCAGCAGCATGCGCTTGGCCAGGGTCAGGCCGGCATCGGCGAGGACCGCTGCCACCGGCAGCAGCAGCAGCCAGGGCGCACGCACGCTGGGCAGCAGCAGCAAGGCGAAGGCACCGAGTGCGAAGCCGAGTGCGCCGCTGCCGACATCGCCCATGAACAGGCGTGCGCGCGGCAGGTTGTAGGGCAGGAATCCCAGCACCGCCGAGGACAGGGCCAGCATCAACACGGCCGCCCCCGCGAGACCGGCCGCCTGGGCGAGACCTGCGTACAGGCCCGCGGCGATTACCGCCTGCAGGGCAGCAAGTCCGTTGATGCCGTCGATGAAGTTCCAGAAGTTCACCAGGCTCACGATCCACAGCAGGCCGAGCCCGAAGTGCAGGGCCGTCTGCATGTCCGTTGGCGTTCCCTGTAGCACCCACAGGAACTGGGCCGCCGCCAGCACATGGACGACAAGCCGGAATCGCGCCGACAGCGGCCGATGGTCGTCCCACCAGCCGACGGCCGCGACCGCGAGCAGGCCCGCGCTGAAGGACAGGCCCAGCGTCGCCGGCGTCAGCAGCAGCGGCGCCAGTGCCGCCACCACCAGCACGAAGCCGATGCCGCCGCCGCGCGGGGTGGCGACCACATGCGAGCGGCGGCGTCCAGGTGCATCCATCAGGCCGCGACGCAGGGCGTAGGCCAGTGCAAACCTGCAGATCAGAAAAGCCAGCAGGCCGCTGCCAAGCGTCAGCAGTACCGACGCAAGCGGGCCCATCGAAGCCAACGACAGCGGCATCAATCCCCCGCCGGGCCGTGGATCGGACGCACGCTGCTCCAGCTCTTGCAGCTCGGGCACTGCCAGTGGTGCTGGCGGGCGCCGAAACCGCAGCGGTTGCAGCGGTAGGTGAGCACGCTGGAGGCGAGCTGGCCGGTGGTCTGCTCCAGCACCCGCAGGATCGGCAGCGCCGCCTCAACGGGCCTCGACGTGCCCAGCTCGATCAGGGCAGCCTGGCCCTTGATCGACGGGCGCTGGCGCAGGGCTTCGCTCAGGTAGTCGGCGGCGGCGCAGTCGCCATCGTCTTCGCGGATCAGCTGGAACAGGGCCAGCACCGGCGCCACGCCGGCATAGCGCTCGCTCATCTCGGCGAGGAAGGCCCGCGCCCGCGCCCGTTCCCCGAGGCGCCCATAAGCCGAAAGCAGCGGCTTCAGCACTTCCGGCAGGGCGTCGGGCTCATGCCGGGCGACGCGCTCGAAGGCACGCACGGCGAGCGCGTCGCGCCCTTCGGCGAGCTCGATCTGGCCCTCGATGATGCCGGCGCGCACGCAGTTGGCTTCGGCCGCGAACGCCTGTTGGAGCAGCGCGCGCGCGTCGGCGCTGCGGCCCTGCCGGCGCGCCTTGTCGGCCAGCTCGCAGTGGAAATGCGCGACCAGGCGGCCGGTGGGTTCGCCGGTCGCGGCCTCCAGGCGCTGAGCGTGCTCGATGGCCTTTTCCCAGTCGCGCTCGGCCTGGTAGATCACCAGCAGATGGCGCAGGGCCTGCGGCGCCTGCTCACCCAGGCGGACGAGATCAGCGAACAGGGTTTCAGCGCGATCGAGCAGGCCGGCACGCATGTAGTCCTCGCCGAGTTCGAGCACGGCCTGCACGCGCTGCTCGTCGGTCAGAGTGGTCCGCTCGATCAGGTTCTGGTGGATGCGGATCGCGCGATCGACCTCGCCGCGCCGACGGAACAGGCTGCCCAGCGCGAAGTGGGTCTCGACCGTGTCGCTGTCGATCTCGGCGATCTGCAGGAAGACTTCGATCGCCTTGTCCGGCTGCTCGTTGAGCAGGTAGTTCAGACCCTTGAAATAGCGGGTCGACAGCCGGCTGACGCGATTCCCGCCGGCGCGCTCGGCATTGCGGCGACCGGCGTACCAGCCCCAGGCCATGGCCACGGGCAGCAGGAGGAACAGCAGCAGGAACTCACTCACTGCAGGGCGTTCCGATGGGCCGCTTCCGCAGCCTTGAGCTCGATCGTGAGGCGGCGCAGCTGCCTGCTCCGCGGCATCAGCACCAGCACGGTCAGCCACACGCCGGCAGCGAACGCTCCGGCAAGAGCCGCCAGCAGCAGGGCCAGGCCCAGGCGAAGCGAGAAATCGAAGCCGAACAGATCGATCGCGACCGGAGCGGGATTGAGGGCGCCAAAGAGGAAGCCCAGTCCCAGCAGGCCGAGCGCGACCACGGTCAACAGAATGCGCATGCGGGCTCCCGAAAGGACCATCGCAGACAGGAGCGATGGCGACCAGGAAGGCATTGTAGACGAGGGCTCAGGCCGCCACGGGCGGAGGCGCGAGGCTGCGTGGAGGGCCGAGCGCCTCGAGTGGTATCGCTGCGCGCAGCATCGTGTCGCGCGACGTTGCCTTGCGCGGCATCACTGCGTGCGGAACAGGGGAGAGAGACGTGTCAAACCGCCAAAGGCGCGGGCTGCAGAAATCGCAGCGCAGACCAGCGGGACCTGCCTCAGAGCTTGGCGTTGCCGTCGTTGACGCGCTCGCGCAGCTCCTTGCCGGGCTTGAAATGCGGCACGTACTTGCCTGGCAGGGCGACCGAATCGCCGGTCTTGGGGTTGCGACCCATGCGCGGCGGACGGAAATGCAGGCTGAAGCTGCCGAAGCCGCGGATCTCGATGCGCTCGCCGGTGGCCAGCGCCGTGCTCATCTGCTCCAGCAGGGTCTTCACCGCGAGGTCGACATCGTCGGCCTTCAGGTGGGACTGGTTGCGTGCCAGTGCTTCGATGAGTTCGGACTTGGTCATGGAGCAGCTCGAGTCTGGGCTGGCAAAGGCGCGAGCCGTTTCAACCCTGGGCGCGACGAACGCGCGTCGCACCGGGAGCCCGGGGGGCGCAAACGCCCGCCGGGCCGGAAATCGAAAGGATTCTCGCGGGAATGCGGGCGCACCTTCCGACAGCACGTCGCGGCTGCACCCGAAGGCACAGCCGCGACGCGTGTTGGGGCTTAGTCGCCCTTGTTGCTCAGCTGCTCGCGCAGCAGCGCGCCCAGCTTGGTGGTACCGCCGGCGGCGTTCTGGTACTCGTCCAGGACGTCCTGCAGATCGGCCTCTTCCTTGGCGCGGATCGACAGCTGCAGGGTGCGGCCCTTGCGGTCCATGCCAATGAACTTGGCTTCGACGTTGTCGCCGACCTTCAGATGCTGGGTGGCGTCGTCGATGCGCTCCTTGGCGATGTCGGAAGCGCGCAGGTAGCCCTCGATGCCGTCGGCCAGCTCGATGGTCGCGCCGCGCGCGTCCACTTCCTTGACCACGCCATTCAGGATGCTGCCCTTCGGATTGCCGGCCATGAACTGACCGAACGGATCCTGCTCCAGCTGCTTGATGCCCAGCGAGATGCGCTCGCGCTCGGGATCGACCGCCAGCACCACGGCCTCGACGTTCTCGCCCTTCTTGAAGTTGCGGACGATGTCTTCGCCAGTGGCGTTCCAGCTGATGTCGGACAGGTGCACCAGGCCGTCGATGCCGCCATCCAGGCCGATGAAGATGCCGAAGTCGGTGATCGACTTGATCTGGCCTTCGACCTTGTCACCCTTCTTGTGCATCGCCGCGAAGGCTTCCCACGGGTTCGAGGTGCACTGCTTGATGCCCAGCGAGATGCGGCGACGCTCTTCATCCACGTCCAGCACCATGACTTCGGCTTCATCGCCGACCTGCACGACCTTGGACGGGTTGACGTTCTTGTTGGTCCAGTCCATCTCGGACACGTGGACCAGGCCCTCGACGCCGGCTTCGATCTCGACGAAGCAGCCGTAGTCGGTGACGTTGCTGACCTTGCCGATGATGCGCGAGCCGTTCGGGTAGCGGCGGGCGATGTTCTCCCACGGATCCTCGCCCAGCTGCTTCAGGCCGAGGCTGACGCGGTTGCGCTCGCGGTCGAACTTCAGCACGCGGACGTCCAGCTCGTCGCCGACGTTGACGACTTCGGACGGATGACGCACGCGCTTCCACGCCATGTCGGTGATGTGCAGCAGGCCGTCGATGCCGCCGAGGTCCACGAAGGCGCCGTAGTCGGTGAGGTTCTTGACCACGCCCTTGACGACCGCGTTCTCCTGCAGGCGCTCCAGCAGCTGCTCACGCTCGGCGCTGTACTCGCTCTCGACCACCGCACGGCGGGAGACGACGACGTTGTTGCGCTTGCGGTCGAGCTTGATGATCTTGAACTCGATGTCCTTGCCTTCCAGGTACACCGGGTCGCGCACGGGGCGCACGTCGACCAGCGAGCCCGGCAGGAACGCGCGGACATCCTTGATGTCGACGGTGAAACCGCCCTTGACCTTGCCGCTGATGCGGCCGGTGATGGTGGCGTTGGCTTCGAGGGCTTCCTCGAGCTCGTCCCACACCAGCGAACGCTTGGCCTTCTCGCGGGAGAGGACGGTCTCGCCAAAGCCGTTCTCGAGCGAGTCGAGCGCAACCTTGACTTCGTCGCCGACGGCGACTTCGAGCTCGCCCTGCTCGTTCTTGAACTGCTCGATCGGGACGATGCCTTCGGACTTCAGGCCTGCGTTGACGACGACCACGTCGGAGCGGATCTCGACGATGGTGCCGACGACGATGGCGCCCGGCTTGAGCTTGGAGAGCTTTTCGCTCTGCTCGAACAGTTCAGCAAAACTTTCGGTCATGGGGGTGAATTTCCAGGTTGGACACACGGCCTGACGCGCCAAAACTTGCGCCGGCCACCGGCTGTGCGATGGCCTCGGGTTCGACCCGACGGATCGGGACGGCCTTCGGACATCTGTGGGTTGACCCGTGCCTTCATGGCTCGGGGGTTCGGGGATCCGCGGTCGGGAAAGTCGGGCGTTCCGGCGCGAAGCAAGCCCGCAATACGGCGCCAATCAGCGCAGCACGGCGAGCACGCGTTCGATCACGGTGTCGACGGGAACGCCGGTGGAATCGATGAGGACCGCATCGACTGCGGGCTTCAGGGGAGCCACGGTGCGTTCGGCATCACGCGCGTCGCGCGCGACAATCTCCTCCAGCAGACCGGCGAGTGTAACCGCGAGGCCCTTATCCTTCAACTGCTTATAGCGGCGCTCGGCGCGTTCGGCGGCGCTGGCGGTCAGAAAGACCTTGTAGGGGGCATCGGGGAAGATCACCGTGCCCATGTCGCGGCCGTCGGCCACCAGTCCCGGCGCTTGGCGGAATGCGCGCTGCTTGTCGAACAGCGCCGCGCGCACCGGCGGCAGCGCCGCGATCGCCGAGGCAGCCGCGCCGGCGGTCTCGGTGCGCAGCTCGTCGGTGGCGTCGACCCCATCGACGAACACCCGCGGCTCGCCGCCGTCGCGCTCCTCGAAGCCAACCCGGGTCTCACGCGCGCAGCGCTCAAGGGCCTCGGCATCACTGAGATCCAGATCATGCCAACCGGCCGCGAGGCCGACCGCGCGGTACAGCGCGCCCGAGTCCAGGAAGTGCCAGCCCAGCTGCCGGGCCACCGCCCTCGCCACCGTGCCCTTGCCGGAGCCCGAGGGGCCATCGATGGTCAGGACGGGCGGCAGGGTCTGGGTGTTCGTGGTCATCCGCGCAGTTTAGCGGCTGGGGCGATGCCGGCCTAGACGCGATCAGCCCGCTGTTTCGACCAGCTCAAACCCGCAGCCCCGCGCAAGCGCCACGAAGCCTGGAAACGAAGTCGCGACGTTGGCGCAGTCCTCGATGCGCACCTCGCCTTCGCTGAGCTGGCCGGCGATGGCGAAGCTCATGGCGATACGGTGGTCGCCGCGGGCATGCACCGTGCCGCCGTGCAGGGCGCCGCCTTGGATGATCGCGCCATCGGGCCGCTCCTCGATGCGCGCGCCCAGCGCCTGCAGGCCCTCGGCCATGCTGCGGATGCGGTCGGACTCCTTGACCCGCAGCTCGGACGCACCGCTGACCGTGGTCACGCCCTCGGCGCAGGCTGCGGCGATGAACAGGGCCGGGAACTCGTCGATCATGTCGGGCACGAGGTGCTCTGGAATCGCCGCACCGAGCAGACGGGCGTGACGCACGCGCAGGTCGGCGACCGGCTCACCGCCGTGCTCACTGCGATTCTCCAGCGTGATGTCGGCGCCCATCAGCCGCAGCGCCTCCAGCAGGCCGGTGCGACGCGGATTGATGCCGACCTGTTCGATCAGGAGATCCGAGCCCGGCACCAGGCTGGCGGCGACGAGGAAAAAAGCTGCAGACGAGAAGTCCGCCGGCACCTGCACCTCGGTGGCGCGCAGGCGCTGACCGCCGCGCAGGCGCGCGCGACCGGGCCCGAACGCGATGTCGACGCCAAAGGCCGTGAGCATGCGCTCGGTGTAGTCGCGGGTCGGATGCGGCTCAATGGTCTCGGTCTCGCCCCGCGCATACAGGCCGGCCAGCAGCAGTGCCGACTTCACCTGTGCGCTGGCCACCGGCAGTTCGTAGCGGATGCCCTGCAGCACATGGGCGCCATGGATGCGCAGCGGCGGGCGACCTTCCTCGGCGCTGTCGATCACGGCACCCATCTGCCGCAGCGGGAGCACCACCCGGTTCATCGGCCGGCGGCTGAGCGAGGCGTCGCCGACCAGTTCGCTTTCGAAGCCCTGCCCCGCCAGCAGGCCGGCGAGCAGACGCATGCCGGTGCCGGCATTGCCGCAGTCGATGGCGGCAGCCGGGGCGGACAGCCCGTGCAGGCCGACGCCATGCACGACGCGGACGCTGGGCTCGGGCGCCTCCACGCGCACGCCCATCTGCGCGAACGCACGCGCGGTGGCGCGGGTGTCCTCGCCTTCCAGAAAGCCGCTGACGCGGCTCACGCCCTCCGCGATCGAGGCCAGCATCACCGCGCGATGGCTGACCGACTTGTCGCCGGGCACGCGGATGCGCCCCTCAAGGCCACGCGATGCGCGTGTGGCACGGTACTCGCCCCCTGCCCCGCTCACAGCACGGCCACCGGATAGCTGCCGAGGATGCGCACCTGTGAAGCGAACTCACCCAGCGCCGAGAGCGCTGCACGCACCGGTGCATCCTCGACGTGGCCGGCGATGTCGATGAAGAAGGCGTACTGCCACTTGCCCTCGTGCGAAGGCCGCGACTCGATGCGGTTCATGCTGACGCCGTGCTCGGCCAGCGGCCGCAGCACGTTGTAGAGCGCGCCGGGCTGGTCGCGCACGAACACCAGCAGGGAGGTGCGGTCGTGGCCCGAAGGCGGGAACAGCTCGCGGCCGATCACCAGGAAGCGCGTGGTGTTGTCGGGCCGGTCCTCGATCGGGCCGGCCACGACCTTGAGCCCATAGACATGCGCCGCGGATTCGCCCGCGATCGCCGCGGCATCATCGGCGGTACGCGCGCGCCGTGCGGCTTCGGCATTGCTGACCACCGGCAGCTTCTCGACCTTGGGCAGGTACTGGCGCAGCCAGGTCTTGCACTGTCCCAGGGACTGCGGGTGCGAGTAGATGCGCTCGATATCCTCGATGCGACCGGAGCGATTCAGCAGGTACTGGTGCACCCGCAGCTCGACCTCGCCGCAGATCTTCAGCTTCGAAGTCAGGAACATGTCCAGGGTCGACTGGATGGTGCCTTGGCCGGAGTTCTCGACCGGCACCACGCCAAAATCGGCGTTGCCGGCCTCGACCTCCTGAAAGACCTCCTCGATGCTGGACAGCGGCATGCCGTGGGCCGAATGGCCAAAGTGCTTGTGCACGGCCTGCTGGCTGAAGGTGCCTTCTGGCCCGAGGAAGCCGATGCGCAGCGGCTCCTGCTGGGCGAGGCAGGCCGACATGATCTCGCGGAACAGGCGGACCAGGGTTTCGTCGTGCAGCGGCCCGTCGTTGCGATCGACGACCTTGCGCAGCACCTGGGCTTCGCGCTCGGGCCGGTAGTAGTCGACCGCGGCCTTGAGCGGACCCTTGGCGCGGCCGACCTGCTGCGCCCACTGCGCGCGCTCGGCGATCAGGTTCTGGATGCTCTGATCGATGCTGTCGATGCGCTCGCGCGCCTGCGCCAGCCCTGGCGGCAGTGCGGTCGACTCGGGCAGCTCGACCTTGGGCGCGCGCTTCGCTGCGGGCTTCGTCGCGGACTTCGATTTCTTCGGCGCGGCAGGCGGCTTGCCTCCCTGCCCCGCCTGCCTGCGCGTGGCCATCAGACCACCCGCACCGACAGGATGCCGTCGACCTGGGCGATCTTCGCCACCACCGCGGCGTCGACCGGCGAGTCGACGTCGAGCAGGGTGTAGGCCAGCTCGCCGCGCGAGGCATTGTGCATCTGCGCGATGTTGAAGCCGGCCTCGCCCAGCAGGTGCGAGAGCTGGCCGATCATGTTCGGCCGGTTGCGATTGGCGATGCACAGCCGCGCCTTGCCCTCGCGCGCCATGCGCGTGTTGGGGAAGTTCACCGAGTTCTGCACGTTGCCGTTCTCCAGGTAGTCGCGGATCTGGTCGGCGACCATGACCGCGCAGTTCTCTTCGGCTTCGGCAGTGGACGCGCCGAGATGCGGCAGCGCGATGACGCGCGCATTGCCGACCAGATCGACGCTGGGGAAATCGCTGACGTAGTGGCCGATCACGCCGCTCTCCAGACCCTGGCGCAGGGCCTGCGGATCGACGATGCCCTCGCGGGCGAAGTTCAGCAGCACCACGCCGCGGCGGGCGGCCTCGAGCGCCGAGGCGCCGAAGATGCCGCGGGTCGCATCATTCAGCGGCACGTGGAAGCTGATGAAATCCGAGGCCGCGAACAGCTCGTTCAGGCTGCCGGCCTTGACCACGTCGGAGGACAGCTGCCAGGCGCCGTCGATGGTCATGTGCGGATCGAAGCCGACCACGCGCATGCCGAGCGCGCGCGCGGCGTTGGCCACCTTGACGCCGATCGCGCCGAGGCCGATCACGCCGAGCGTCTTGCCGGCCAGCTCGAAGCCGGCGAAGCGCTTCTTTTCGGCCTCGATGGCGTGGTGCGGGTCAGCGTGCTCGCGCAGGCGGGCGACGAAACCCAGCGCCTCGCTGATGTTGCGCGCGGCCAGCAGCATGCCGGCGATGACCAGCTCCTTCACCGCGTTGGCATTGGCGCCCGGGGCGTTGAACACCGGCACGCCGCGCTCGCTCATCGCGGCGACCGGGATGTTGTTGGTGCCGGCACCGGCGCGGCCGATGGCCTTGACCGAGCTCGGGATGTCGAGCTTGTGCATGTCGGCCGAACGCACCAGCACGGCATCGGGCTTGGCCATGTCGGTGGCGACTTCGTAGCGGTCGGCCGGCAGGCGGTCGAGGCCGATGCGGCTGATGTTGTTGAGGGTCTGGATCTTGAACATGGGCGGGGACGGCCTGGCAGGAGAAAGACGATGAGTCTCGACCCGCGCAGCGTGGTCCACGCTGCGCGCGGCCGGCAAAGGAGATTTCGGAACGAGAAGCCGGATGGCGGTCATCCAAGGACCCGCGCGCGGCCTCGGGCTCCAGCGTGCGCGCGGTCAAACCGCGCGCCGCTTCGACGACCTCAGCCGTGGCGCTTGGCGAAGTCGGCCATGAAGTCGACCAGAGCCTGCACGCCCTCGATCGGCATCGCGTTGTAGATCGAAGCGCGCATGCCGCCGACTGCGCGATGGCCTTTCAGCGCCAGCAGGCCCGCAGCCTCCGACTCCTTCAGGAAAGGCTTGTCGAGGGCTTCGTCATGCAGGGTGAAGGGCACGTTCATCCACGAGCGCGCCGACACCTCGACCGGATTGCGGTAGTAGCCGTTCGAGCCGTCAATCGCACGGTAGAGCAGCTCCGCCTTGGCGCGATTGCGCTCGGCCATGGCGGAAAGGCCGCCCTGCTGCTGCAGCCACTTGAAGACGAGGCCGGCCAGATACCAGGAGAAGGTCGGCGGCGTGTTGAGCATGCTGCCGTCCTTGGCCTGTGCGGCATAGCTCAGCACCTTGGCGATGTTGGACGGCGGCGACGGGATCAGGTCCTCGCGCACGATCAGCACGACCAGGCCCGAGGGGCCGATGTTCTTCTGCGCACCGGCGTAGACGATGCCGTGGCGGGCGATGTCGATCGGCCGCGAAAGAATCGTCGAACTGAAGTCACCCACCAGCGGCACGCCGCCGGTGTCCGGCGTCTCGTGGAACTCAACGCCGTGGATGGTCTCGTTCGGGGTGTAGTGCACATAGGCCGCGTCATCGCCGAGCTGCCATTCGCTGCGCGCCGGAATCGCGGTGAAGTTGCCGGCTTCGGAGCTCGCCGCCACGCGGGTCTTGACGTAGGGCTTGCCCTCGGACACCGCCTTCTGGGCCCAGGCGCCGGTCACGATGTAGTCGGCACTGCGCTCGGGCGAGGCGATGTTCATCGGGATCTGGGCGAAGTGCTGGGTGGCGCCGCCCTGCAGGAACAGCACCTTGTAGTTCGCCGGCACCGCCAGCAGCTCGCGCAGGTCGCGCTCGGCTTCTTCCGCCGCCGCCACGAAGGCCGCGCCACGGTGGCTGACCTCCATCACCGAGGCGCGCTCGCCGCCCCACTCCAGCAGTTCCTGCTGCGCCTGGCGCAGCACGGGTTCGGGCAGCGCGGCGGGGCCTGCGCTGAAGTTGAAGGTACGCGACATGCTCGGGGGCTCCGCTAGGTGGGAAGAAACCGTGAATCCACCCGAGGCTAGCATGCTGCCCTGCAGCAAGAAAGGGAGGAATACGGCCATGTGCGAACTCCGCCGACCCCGGCATCAGCGGCCCTGCCGACGTCGGCCAATGCGCCTCGCGGAAGGCGGCGCAGGCAGCCGGCACACCAAGATTCTCGGCGGCCACGAACCGGTGCTAACCTGCGTCGGATTCCGCCCCGGTGACCGCCTGCGCATGCCGCCGTCCTATGACAACCCCACCACCCAGCAGACGGCGCTCAGCCCGGGCCTGATCGCTCCCGCGCAGCGCGCGGCGTGCCTGGTGATCATCCACGGTGAGGGCCTGGGCAAGCGCGTGGACGTCGAGATCGATCGCGTGCTGGTGGGGCGTTCGCCGGAGGCACGGCTGCACATTCCGCATCCCAGCGTGTCGCGACGGCACTGCGAGGTCTGGCGCGAGGGCGATACCTACCGGGTTCGCGACCTCGGCGCGACCAACCAGACGCGGGTGAACGACCGCGCCTGCGCCGAGGCGATCCTGACCGATGGCGACCACATCACGGTCGGCGAGATCCTGCTGAAGTTCATCAGCCATGCCAGCCTGGAGGCGCGCTACCACGAGGAGGTCTACCAGCTGGCGACGCATGACCCGCTGACCGACCTCTACAACCGCCGCCACTTCGCCGAGCACGTCGACATCGAGATCGCCCGCGCGCTGCGCCACGGGCGCCCGCTGAGCCTCTGCATCATCGACGTCGACCTGTTCAAGCCGGTCAACGATCGCTATGGGCACATCGCCGGTGACAGCGTGCTGAAGCAGATGGCATCGATCCTGCGCACCCAGGTGCGGCGCGAGGACCTCGCCGCACGCATCGGCGGCGAGGAGTTCGCGGTTCTGCTGCCGGAGACCGGCATCGATGGCGCACGCGAGTTCGCGGAGCAGTTCCGCGGCGCCGTGGCAGGCACCCTGTTCCATCCGGGCGGCGAGGCCCAGCACATCACCGTCAGCGTCGGCGTCGCCGAAGCGCGCCCCGATCGCGGCGACCGCTCACGCCTGATGCGCGCGGCCGATGCAGCCCTGTATCGGGCCAAGGACGAGGGGCGCAACCGGGTGTGTGTGGAGCCCTGAAGGGCCGGGATTGGGGATTCGGGATTCGGGATTGGTTAGAGCCGGCCCTGCTCAGCCCAGCGCAAGACCCATCGTCGACAAGACCACTCCAGGGCGCGATCTTCAGCCCACCGAATGCGCTCTTCCGAATCCCGAATCCCCAATCCCCGCGGCGCTACGCGTAGCGCCGCGCCACATAGTCCTCGATGATCCCGATGAACTCGGCGACGATGTTGTCGCCCCGGAGCGTCATCGCCTTTTCGCCGTCAATGAACACCGGGGCGACCGGCGCTTCGCCGGTGCCGGGTAGCGAGATGCCGATGTTGGCGTGCTTGCTCTCGCCGGGGCCGTTGACCACGCAGCCCATCACCGCCAGCGTGAGGTTCTCGACGCCGGGGTGCTTGAGCTTCCATTCGGGCATGCGCCCGCGCACGTGCTCCTGCACGTCCCTCGCGAGCTCCTGGAAGAACTCGCTGGTGGTGCGTCCGCAGCCCGGGCAGGCGGTGACCAGCGGAGTGAAGGCGCGCAGACCCAGCGTCTGCAGCATCTCCTGCGCGACCACGACCTCGGTCGTTCGCGACTGCCCTGGCTCGGGCGTCAGCGACACGCGGATGGTGTCGCCGATGCCTTCCTGCATCAGGATGGCCAGCGCCGCGGTCGAGGCGACGATGCCCTTCGAGCCCATGCCGGCCTCGGTCAGACCCAGGTGCAGCGGAAAGCGCGAGCGCCGCGCCAGGTCGCGGTAGACGGCGATCAGGTCCTGCACGCCGGAGACCTTGCAGGACAGAATGATGTTTTCAGCCGCCAGACCGATCTCGACCGCGCGCTCGGCCGAGTCCAGTGCCGAGCGGATCAGGGCCTCGCGCAGTACGCGCGCGGCGTCCCAGGGCTCGGCGCGCTCGGCGTTCTCGTCCATCAGCCGCGCGGCCAGGTCCTGATCCAGCGAGCCCCAGTTGGCGCCAATGCGCACCGGCTTGCCGTAGCGGATCGCGAACTCGATGAGCTGGGCGAACTGGGTGTCGCGCTTGCGGCCGAAGCCGACATTGCCGGGGTTGATGCGGTACTTCGCCAGCGCCTCCGCACAGGCCGGCTCGTCCGCCAGCAGGCGATGGCCGTTGTAGTGGAAGTCGCCGATCAGCGGCACCTCGATGCCCATCATCGCCAGCCGGTCGCGGATGCGCGGCACCGCGGCCGCGGCTTCCGGCGTGTTGACGGTGATCCGCACGAGCTCGGACCCTGCGCGCCACAGCTCGCCCACCTGTTTCGCCGTCGAGGCCACATCAGCGGTGTCGGTATTGGTCATCGACTGCACGACGATCGGCGCACCGCCGCCGACCTCGACGCCGCCCACGCGGGCACGGAGCGTCTGCCGACGCTCGATCACTTGCAGTTCCGACATTCAGATCACCGGGGTTGCGGGCGGTTTGCTGCGCTCGGCCCGCAGCAGGACGTAGTCACCGGCCTGCTCGACGGCCGCGAGGCCGGTGAAGGATACCGCCTCGGTACCCGGCGTGGCTTCCGGGTCATCGAGATCTTCGGGCAAGCCGGCGACCTCGATGCGCCCGGCCTGGGCATCGATCAGCGCGGGCGCCAGGAAGTGCGAGGCCTGATCGCCGGAGTCGCGCAGCCAGCGCAGGGCGATGCCGCGCTGCGGTGACTTCGGCGTGCCCATCAGGTCCAGCGTGCGCAGGCCGACCGCGAAGGCGCGACGCGCGAGCAGCTCGACGCCGGCGTCGACCGAACCATCGCCGTGGTAGCGCATCCAGCGCACCACGCCGACCATCCACAGGGGGTCGTCCTCCTCGTGGGCGATGGTGAGGCCCAGCACTTCGCCCACGCGGATCCGGATGCCGGCCTCGCGCGGCCACAGCAGGCGATAGCCGCCCAGGCTCTGGTCGAGCACCTGCGAGCGTACCCGGCTGGCCTTGACCGTCTCCTGCGTGGCCTGCGCCCAGCTGGCGTGCGGCGCGGCGCCGACGCGATGGCCGGTGACCTGGTGCATGAAGCTGTCGAAGTCCTGCTCGCCAGCAAGGAAGTAATGCAGGCCGGACAGGCCGATCACCGTATCCAGCGCATGGGTGGCACCCAAGCGACGGGCGCGCCGTGCGGCCGCAGTGCCCCAGCCCGCGCGCAGACGGCGCAGCAGCTCGGCCGGCGCATCCAGGCTGCGCCGCTGGCGCTTCAGCTTCAGCAGGACCTGCTCGACGCCTGCGTTCTGCAGCGGCGCCTCAAGCACGGCCCGCAGCGGGCCGAGATCGAGCCAGAGCACCTGCTCGGCAGCGCCCTCGCGTTCTTCGGGGATGTAGCCGGGTCCGCGGTCGCTGGCCACCGGCACGGCGAAATCGCTCTCGCTGCCGCTGGCCTCCTTGAGCTCGAGTTCGCCGACCAGCTCGCGACAGATCGGCCACAGCTCGTGCTGCTCGCGCTGGCTGAACCGGAAGGGATTGGACAGCGCCAGCAGCACGGCCTGCAGGTAGATCTGCTCGACCGACCGCGCCCCACCCTCCGAGGCTTCGCTGACCGTCTTGGCCGCAAGGCCCGCGGCGCGCGCGAAGCGATGGATGGAGTGCAGGCCAAACCAGGCACCGGGCAGCGGCATCCGGTAGAGGAAGTAGCAGAGCGAGAGCATGCGCGCGTAGTGCAGGGCCGCACGCAGCAGAACCTGGCTGACCGCACCGCGACGCAGGAACGACACCGAGCCGCTCGGCGCCAGCGTTTCGAAAGCCGCCGCGCGATAGCCGTTGGCGAGTTCGCGATGCAGGTTCAGGCTGGCTTCGGCGGCCTGTGAGGCCTGGGGAGACAGCGGAAACGAGCTGGTCTGCAGCTGGCGGTCGAGGAACTGCAGGGCCTCGAGTACCGCAGGCCGCACCAGATCGAGAATGGCCACGCGCTGGTTGCCGCTCAGAGCCCGCTGGCGCAGCTGGTTGAAGGCGTCAGCAAGCCGCGCGAGCGTCACCTGTGGGTTCGCACGCGGAAGCTCTTCCACCCAGCGGGCGACGGCCTTGGGCTCGGAGGGAAAGCTGCCGGAGGCGCTGTGGCTACGCTCGGGAAGCTGCTCGCCCAACTGCTGATAGGGTTCTGACATGCCTGTCCTGATCCTCGTTGCCGGTGGCGGAGGCACGGTCCGACTGCCTCCGATCGCGGGGAACCGGCAGTCTAGCCGCATCCCGAATGCTGTGACGGGAGTCGCATGCAAAGTCGGGGCCGAATTGCCAGCACTGCCTGCGCCGGATCGCCGTCGCCAGCGCACCGCCAGCACCCGAGTGGCTCGACGCCGTCGCGCCTCCGGCCTGCCGGCACGGCGCGGCAGCAGGTAGCATTCCCGTCCCGGTCGACCCGCCGCCCTGCCCCTTGCGTGAGCGATTTGCAGAACTCTCCGATGCCCAGCCTCACGCCAAGCAGCCTGAACGCGATGGCCCGCGATCTGCTGGAGGGCGCGTTTCCGCTGGTCTGGGTCGAGGGTGAGCTTTCCGGCGTGTCGCGTCCGGCTTCCGGCCACGTGTACTTCACCCTGAAGGACGCCCGCGCACAGGTGCGCTGCGCCCTGTTCCGCCAGCGCAGCCTGCGTCTGCCCTTCGTGCCTGCGGACGGCCAGCAGGTGCGCGTGCGTGGCCGGCTCTCGCTGTACGAACCGCGTGGCGACTACCAGCTGATCGCCGACCACATGGAACCCGCCGGCGAAGGCGCACTGCGCCGCGCCTTCGAGGAGCTGCGCGCGCGGCTGGAAGCCGAGGGCTTGTTCGCCGCCGAGGCCAAGCAGGCGGTGCCCTCGCCGCCGCGACGTCTGGGTGTCGTCACCTCGCCGAGTGGCGCCGCCGTGCGCGACGTCCTGAGCGTACTGGCGCGCCGCTTTCCGCTCGTCGAGGTGGAGATCCTGCCGGTGCTGGTGCAGGGTCGCGAGGCGCCCGCGCAGATGCGCGCCATGCTCGAACGCGCCGACGCCAGCGGCCGCTACGACGCCCTGCTGCTGACCCGCGGCGGCGGTTCGCTGGAGGATCTGTTCGCGTTCAACGATGAAGCGCTGGCGCGCTGCATCGCGCGCCTGCGGACACCCCTGGTTTCGGCCGTCGGTCACGAGATCGACTTCAGCATCAGCGACTACGTGGCCGACCTGCGCGCGCCTACGCCCTCGGCAGCCGCCGAGCTGCTGGTGCCGGACCGGGCCGACCTGGGCTCGCAGCTGCGACGGCTTCGACAGCGCCTGCAGCTGCATCAGGCCCAGCTCGAACGCCGACTCGGTCAGCGACTCGACCAGCTGGAGCTGCGCCTGCGCGCGCAGGCCCCAGCGCTGCGCCTGCAGCGCGTGCGTACGCGCCTGCAGCAGGCGGCAGCCCGGCTGGCGCAATCCCAGCGGCGCAGCGACGCTGAGCGGCGACGCACCCTGCAGCAACTGCGGCTGCGCCTGCAGCGCGCCACGCCCGCCGAGCGCCTGCGCCGTGACCGCGAGCAGGCTGCAGAGTTGCTGCGGCGACTGCGCGGCGGCGTCAGCCAGAACCTGCAGCGGCAGCGCCTGCGTTCCGGCCTGCTGGCGCGCACGCTGTCCGCGGTCAGCCCGCTTGCGACTCTGGGGCGCGGCTACGCGATCCTGCTGGATGCCGACAGCGGCAGCGTGGTGGCGCGCGCCTCGGAGGCGCGTCAGGGCCAGGCCCTGCGAGCGCGGCTGGTCGACGGCGAACTCAAGCTGCGCTGCGAGTGATCGGGCGCATGCGCTTGCTGGATGACGCCCTGCCTCAGACCCTGCCGACCGAAGCCACGGTGGGCGCGCCCGAGGACGGTGAGCTGATGCGTCGCTTCGCCGCGGGCGACGTGGCCGCCTTCGAGCAGCTCTACGGCCGCCACAAGGGCGGGCTGATGCGCTTCCTGCAGCGCGGACTGGGGCGTCGCGAGACCGCCGAGGAGTGCTTCCAGGAGGTCTGGAGCCGGGTCATCGCCGCGCGCGACCGCTACCAGCCCGAGGCGCGCTTCGCGACCTGGCTGTACCAGATCGCCAACAACCTGCTGATCGACCAGTACCGCCGCCAGCGTCCGGAGCTGAACGTTGAAACCCTGCCTGAAGAGGCCGAGCCCATCGACAACCCCATCGCCCCCGCTCCTGCGTTGTCGCCTGAGGACAGCGTGGGCGCCTTCGAGGAAGCGCGCCGCCTTCAGCAGGCGCTGGCCGAGCTGCCCGACGAACAGCGCATCGCCGTGCAGCTGCGGCTGGAGCAGGAGCTGAGCCTCGAAGAGATCGGCGCCATCACCGGCGCCGGCCGAGAAACCGTCAAGTCCCGGCTGCGCTACGCGCTGGACAAGCTCAAGGACCGCTTGCGTCGATGAACACGCCCACCACACCTTCCGGCAACGCGCCCGATCCGCGCTATGCGCCGCTGGACGCGGAAGAGGCGCAGGTCGCCGCAGCATTCGATGCGCTGCCGGGCAGCGCCCCCTCGGCAGCGCTGGATGCACGCATCCTGGCGATGGCGCGCGAAGCCGTCGCACCGCAGGCCCGAGCGCGCGGCGTTGCGTCGGGTGCACCGCGTCAGCGACCGCGACGCCGGTCGTCCGCACTGTGGTGGCTCGGCTCGGCAGCCGGCGCGGTGATGGCTGCGGGCATCGGCTGGCAGATCAGCGGGCTCCACCCTGCCTCGCCAGACGGTGCGGACCGGACCTCGACCGCCCAGTCGCGCCCAGCCGCCCAGCGCGAGGACGAGATGGAAGTGGTGATCATCCCGCGCGGCGCTCGCGAATCCGAGCCGTCGGCATTGTCCGAGAGTGCGAACAGCGCAGCACCCGCGGCGGTTGCCGAGCGCTCGGCGCTGGCTGATCAGGCCTCGCGCCGGCGCGAAGCCGACAGTCGCGAGGTGCCCACTGCGATCCAGCCTGTCGCACCGGCTGCGCCGGCCATGGCGCCGAGCCCGCTTCCCGCGCCAACGCCCAGCCTGTCGCAGGAGATGCAAAGGCAGGAAGCGCCCGCAGCGGGCTCAGGCATCGAGGCCGGTGAACAGCCACAGCTGGAGCGCATCGAGGTCACCGGCACGCGCATCAGTGGCTTTCCACCGGTGGTACAGGACTTCCGGCTGTCGCCGGAGGACTGGCTGCAGAGGATCCGCGATCGTCGCGACAGCGGTGACCTCGACGCTGCACGTCGCAGCGTCCGCGAGTTCGTGCGCGCGCACCCGCACCGCGTGCTGCCGAAGGACCTGCGGCAGCTGCTCAACGAAGCACCGTGAGCACGCAGACACTCGCAGCGCCGGCCCGGCTGGAGCAGGAGACCAAGCGCAGCCGCTTCCTCTGCCAGGCGGCCCCGGTCGACAGCGCGGAGGCCGCGCTCGGCTTCCTGCGCACGGTCGCTGACCCGGGCGCCACCCACAACTGCTGGGCGTTCCGTATCGGGGAGGTGTACCGCTCCTCAGACGACGGCGAGCCGGCCGGAACCGCAGGCCGGCCGATACTCGCCGCCATCGACGGCCAGGGCCTGGACGGTGTGGTCGCCGTGGTCACGCGCTGGTATGGCGGCATCAAGCTCGGTGCCGGCGGCCTGGTGCGCGCCTATGGCGGTTGCGCAGCAGAATGCCTGCGCCTGGCGCAGCGCGTCACGGTGCTGCCAATGCGACAGGTCGCGCTGCGCTGTGGCTTCCCCGACTTGGGCGAAGTGCACGGGCTGCTGGGCCTGTTCGCCGCGGACAAGCTCCACGAAGGCTTTGATTCAGAGGGCGTGGATCTGCGCCTGCGTCTGCGCGCGGATCAGGTCGACGCCTTTGCCCATGCCCTGCGCGAGCACAGCCGCGGTCGCCTGGCGCTGAGGACGATCGACTAGCCGCAGGGACACGGTTTCCGCCAGCTTCCCGCCCGCTTCAGGCTTCCAGGAACACCCGCGTGGAGGCGAGCAGACCGCCTTCCAGCCGCTCGACCAGGGCGACGGCGCGAGCGTCCTCGCCATAGGCCGCATGCAGGCCCGCCGCCAGGCACTCGAATCCGGGCAAGCGCTGCCCGCGGCGCAGCTGGTGCACCTGGGTGGCATCCAGCGCGACGCGCGGGAAGCTCGCGAGGCCAGCCTCCAGCGGCAACAGCCAGGGCACCTCGGGAACCCGCGCGGCTTCGGCTGCAATCTGCTCAAGACTGAGCATGGCCGGCTCACGGAAGGGCTCCACCCAGAGTCGACGGAGCTCGGCCACATGCGCACCGCAGCCCAGCGCTTCGCCCAGATCCCGGACCAGGGAACGCACATAGGTGCCGGAGCCACACTCCACGTGCAGGCGCAGCCGCGGGCCATCGATGGCGATCAGCTCGAATCGATCCACCTGTACCGGTCGGGGCTCAAGCTCGATCTGCTCGCCGCGTCGGGCACGCGCATACAGCGGCTCACCGCCGCGCTTGAGGGCCGAGTAGATCGGCGGCACCTGCTGGATCGGGCCGCGCAGCGGCAGCAAGGCAGCTTCGATGAGCGGTGCGCTCAGCGCGGGTACGGAGCGCTCGCGCAGTGGCTGTCCATCGGCGTCGTCGGTGTCGGTCGTGCGGCCGAGCACGGCAACGGTCTCGTAGGCTTTGGACGCCCCCAGCAGCTGGCCGGCAATCTTGGTCGCCTCGCCGAAGCACAGCGGCAGGAGGCCCGTCGCCAACGGATCCAGAGCGCCGGTATGTCCGCCCTTTTCGGCGCGGAGAAGATGTCGCACGCGCTGCAGTGCCTGATTCGAGGACAGGCCAGCGGGCTTGTCGAGCAGGACGATCCCGTCCAGCCGACGCCAGACCGTGCGCGCCTGACGCGACATCGGCTTACTCGGGTCCGCGCAACAGCGCTTCGATGCGCTCGCCGCGATCGACCGAATCGTCGTAATGGAAATGCAGCTCGGGCACCGAGCGCATGCGGATGCGCTTGCCCAGTTCGAAGCGCATTTCCTTCGCCAGCTCCTTCAGCGCCTTGAGGGCCTCGGCGGCCCGCTCGGGCTGCAGTGCGGTGAAGAACACCTTCGCATGCGCCATGTCGCGGGTGACCTCGACGTCGGACACGCTGACCGAGGGCAGCCCGTGTTCGCGCACGGCCTCATGCACCAGCTGGCCGATATCGCGGCGAAGCTGGGCGGAGACACGGTCGGTGCGGTGGAAGCTCTTGGTCGCCATATCTCTTGTTCGTCAGGAAGCGGTGATAGCAGGCCGTCGAAGAGCAGACTGCTGGCCCGGCCAGGGATGGCCGGCGCGACGAAGCAAGCGCCTGGGTGCTTGATTCGTCGTGAGGTGGTTCGGCCCTGCGGCGGACCGACGACTCGAGAAACTCCCGGGAGGGGAGTTCTTCGAAAGGCTGCCCGAGGTTCGAGACCGGGCGGTGGAGCGCGCGCAAGCATGGCCACGCGTCAACAGAGCCACCTTTGACGTCCCGGCACGTGATGCCGTGCCGGCGTCGAATCCCGAATCCCTAATCCCGGCTTCAAAGCGTGCGCTGAACTTCGATGCGCTCGTAGCACTCGATCTGATCGCCCGGCTTGACGTCGTTGTACTGCTTCACCGCGATGCCGCACTCGGTGCCGATGCGGACCTCGTCGACGATCTCCTTGAAGCGGCGCAGCGACTCCAGCTCGCCCTGGAAAATGACGGTGTTGTTGCGCAGCACTCGGATCGGTTTGTTGCGGCGGACCACGCCCTCGATGACCATCGAGCCCGCGACCGCGCCGAACTTGGAGCTGCGGAAAACGTCGCGAACCTCGGCGGTGCCGATGATCTCTTCGCGGATCTCCACGCCCAGCAGACCAGAGGCGACCTGCTTCACCTGGTCGATCACGTCGTAGATGATCGAGAAGTAGCGCAGATCCAGGCCATTGGCCTCGATGACGCGGCGGGCAGCAGCGTCAGCGCGGACGTTGAAACCGATGACCACGGCCTTCGAGGCCGCAGCAAGCGTGGCGTCGGATTCGTTGATGCCGCCGACGCCGGACGCGATCACGTTGATGCGGATCATGTCGTTGGACAGGCTGGTCAGCGAGTCGCGCAGCGCTTCGACCGAGCCCTGCACGTCCGCCTTGACCACCAGGTTCAAGGTCTGCTGGCCTTCACCTTGGCCCATCTGGGCCATGATGTCTTCCATGCGGTTGCCGGCCTGCTTGACCAGGCGGGTCTCGCGCTTCTTGGCCTCACGCTGCTGGGCGACATCCTTGGCCAGGCGCTCGTCCTCGACCACCACGAAATCATCGCCGGCATCCGGCACGCCGGAGAGGCCGAGGATAACCACGGGGATGGACGGCGTCGCCGCTTCGACCTGACGGCCGGTCTCGTCGAACAGCGCGCGCACGCGGCCGTACTGGGTACCGCAGACCACGAAGTCGCCCTTCTTCAGGGTGCCGGCCTGGACCAGGACGGTCGCCACCGGGCCGCGGCCCTTGTCCAGCGAAGACTCGATGACGGCGCCATTGGCACGCCCGTCGACCACCGCGCGCAGCTCCATGACTTCCGCCTGGATCGAAATCGCGTCGAGCAGGGTGTCGATACCCATGCCGGTCTTGGCGGACACCGGCACGAACTGGGTGTCACCACCCCACTCTTCCGGGATGACCTCGTGGTTGGCCAGGCCCTGCTTGACGTTGTCCGGGTTGGCGTCGGTCTTGTCCATCTTGTTGATGGCCACGATCAGGGGCACGCCGGCCGCCTTCGCGTGCTTGATCGCCTCGACCGTCTGCGGCATCACGCCGTCATCGGCGGCGACCACCAGCACGACGATATCGGTGAGCTTGGCGCCGCGCGCACGCATCTGGGTGAAGGCCGAATGGCCCGGCGTATCAAGAAAGCTGACCACGCCCTTGGGCGTCTCGACGTGGTAGGCGCCGATATGCTGGGTGATGCCGCCCGCTTCCCCCGAAGCCACGCGGGTGCGGCGGATGTGGTCCAGCAGCGAGGTCTTGCCGTGGTCGACGTGACCCATGATGGTCACCACCGGCGGACGCAGCTCGCCTTCGCCGGTCTGCTCGACGTGCGCGATCAGCGCGTCTTCCACATCGTTCTCGCTGGCGCGCACGGCCGTGTGGCCGAGCTCCTCGACCACCAGCACAGCGGTGTCGTGGTCGATGGTCTGGTTGATCGTGGCCATCACGCCCATCTTGAACAGGGCCTTGACCACTTCGGCGCCCTTCAGCGCGAGCTTCTGGGCCAGGTCGGCGACGACGATGCTGTCGCCAATTGCAACCTCACGGGTCATCGGTGCGAGCGGGCGCGAGAACGCATGGCTGCCACCGCCGGAGCGCGAGGCCTCCTGGCGTCGCTGGCCGGGCTTCTTGCGCGCGCCACGGCGTGCCACGCCGGCATCTGACAAATGCAGCTCACCGCGACCGAAGCGCGAGGCGGCATCGTCGCCACCCGGGCGGGCGGGCGCACCACGCGCCGGGCGGGCACGGCGATCATCACGACCTCGCGCCGGGCCCGCAGGGGGCAGAGCCGAGCCAGGGCCGGCACCGGCCGGGCGCATGCCAGGGCGCGGAGGACCGCCTGCGGGGCGCGGAGCACCCGGGCCCGAGGGCGCACCCGTACGCATCGGCGGACGCGACGAGGGGCTGTCGCTGCGCGGGCCAGCAGGACGCGAGGTCGGCGCGCTGGGCGCAGGCGTACGCACCGGCGACGTAGGGGCCGCGGGGGTCGCAGCCGCCGGAGCCTGCACTGCCGCAACGGGCTCGGCGGCGGGCGAGCGGGTTTCCACTGCCACGGGGGCCTCGGCGGCGCGGCGGCGAGCTTCGTCTTCCTCGCGCAGGCGCTCTGCTTCGGCGGCCTTGCGCTGCTCGGCCTCAAGGCGAGCGGCCTCCTCGGCATCCTGGCGAGCCTGCGACTCGGCGAGCAGCCGCTGAGCCTCTTCGCGGCCCGGGTCCTCACTCGTGGAGATTTCGCTGCGCTTGACGTAGGTGCGCTTCTGGCGCACTTCGACGTTGACCGTGGTCTTCTGCTTACCGGCCGCGACGGTGATCTCTTCGACCTTGCGGCGCTTGAGCGTGATCTGGCGCGGCGCGGAGGCCTCTTCGGCGGGCTCGGTCTTGCCATGGGTGCGGCGCAGGAAGCCCAAGAGCTTCATCTTCTCCGCGCTGGTCACCACCTGATCGGGCCCGCTGAAGCTCATGCCGGCCTCGGCGAGCTGCTCAAGGAGCTTCTCGACCGGGGTTCCCGTCAACTTTGCGAGGGTACGAACTGTTACTTCCGACATGTGGCTTCCTAAAATTCATGGGCCCGGCCGAGCACCGCGCACGGGCGTCAAGCCGGTAATTCTACCCCGAGGCTGACGGACGCGCTGCGCGCGCGCCCGCCCGAGGGGTGTTCATTCGAACCAGTGCTTGCGTGCTTCCATGATCAGGGCGGCGGCGCGCTCGTCGTCCATCCCCTCGATGTCGCTGATCTCGTCGACCGCCATTTCAGCGAGGTCGTCGCGCGTCGCGATGCCGCGGGCGGCCAGCGCATACGCGATCGCATCGTCCATGCCTTCAAGGCTGAGAAGATCGTCGGCCGGCTTGTGCTCTTCCAGCTGCTCCTCGGCCGCAAGGGCCTCGGTCAGCAGGGCGTCGCGGGCGCGGGCGCGCAGCTCCTCCACGACGTCCTCGTCGAAACCTTCCACCGCCAGCAGTTCGGCCGCCGGCACGTAGGCGATTTCTTCCAGCGTGCTGAAGCCTTCGCTGACCAGGATGCCGGCGATTTCCTCGTCGACCTCCATGCGGTCCATGAACAGCTTGCGCGCGGTCGCCTGCTCTGCCTCGCTCTTCGCGGCGACCTGGTCCTGGGTCATCACATTGAGCTGCCAGCCGGTCAGCTTCGAGGCCAGGCGCACGTTCTGGCCGCCCTTGCCGATCGCCTGCGCCAGCTTGTCCTCGGCCACGGCGATGTCCATCGAGTGACGCTCTTCGTCGACGATGATCGACTGCACCTCGGCCGGCGCCATCGCATTGATGACGAACTGGGCCGGGTTCTCGCTCCACAGCACGATGTCGATGCGCTCACCGTTGAGCTCGTTGCTGACGGCCTGCACGCGCGAACCGCGCATGCCAATGCAGGCACCGATCGGATCGGTGCGGGTGTCGTGGGCGATCACCGCGATCTTGGCGCGATCGCCCGGATCACGGGCTGCGCCCTTGATCTCGACCAGGCCCTGGCCCACTTCCGGCACTTCGAGCTTGAACAGGGCCATCATGAATTCGGGCGCCGCACGGCTGACGAACAGCTGCGGGCCACGCGCCTCGGTGCGAACGTCGTGCAGGTAGCCGCGCACGCGGTCGCCGGGGCGCAGGGTATCGCGCGGAATCGACTTGTCCTTCGAGATGAAGGCTTCGGCGTTGCCGCCGAGATCGATGTAGATGTTGCCGCGCTCGACGCGTTTGACGATGCCGGTGATCAGCTCGCCGACGCGATCCTTGAACGCATCCACCACCTGGGCGCGCTCGGCCTCGCGCACGCGCTGCACGATCACCTGCTTCGCAGCCTGGGCGGAGATGCGGCCGAAGTCGACGTTCTCGACCTGCTCCTCGATGAAGTCACCGACTTGGGCATCGGCCTTGATGTCGACCGCATCCATCAGGCGGATCTGGTGGTGCGGCGACTCCATCACCACATCGTCCGCGACGACTTCCCACATGCGGAAGGTGTCGTAGTTGCCCGTGGCACGGTTGATGGACACGCGCATCTGCACGTCCTCTTCCGGATACTGCTTCTTCGCAGCGGACGCCAGCGCGGCTTCAAGCGCGTCGAAGATGACGCCGCGATCGACGCCCTTCTCGTTGGCAACGGCTTCGGCAACCAGCAGCAGTTCTTTGCTCATCGTCGTGTCTCCGGCACGTGGGAGGTGCCTGGGGGGCGGAAAGTGGGTGGGAGTCAGCGGGCCCGTGCGCGGCGCTCAGCGGCCACGGCCAGGGCGTCGGGGCGCCGGCTTGGCGTCGGGATCGTCGTAGATGGATGCCTCGGGCGCATCTGCGTCCGCCGCCGCATCGGACGGCTGTCCGAGCGCCGAATAGTCCGGCACCAGCCGGGCCTTGGCGATGTTGTCGTGGGCAAGCCGGAACTCTTTGCCATCCTGCTCGACCACGATGGTGTCGCCGTCGACCGCGCGCAGCGCGCAGGTGAAGCGGCGGCGGCCGTCCTGGGGCAGGTGCAGGGTGATCTTGGCCTGCTGGCCGAGGAAGCGCTCGAAGTGCGAAGGCTTGAACAGCGGCCGGTCAAAGCCCGGCGAAGACACTTCGAGCACGTAGTTGCCCTGGATCGGGTCGTTGACGTCGAGCTGCGCGCTGACCTCGCGGCTCACAGCCTCGCAGTCTTCGAGCGTGACGTAGCGATCCTGCGCGTCGATGTACAGCCGCAGCACGCTGCGATGGCTGCTCGGCGCGTACTCGATGCCCAACAGCTCGAGGCCCAGGCTTTCGATCGCCGGGCCCATCAGGGCTTCGAGTTCAAGATTGGTCTGGGACATGGGCGCAGCATCCTTGGATCTCGCACGCGCTCGCAGCCAGGCGGAGCGCAGCCAGGGCACAGGGCCCTGTCCAAGACACCGGAGCCTCGCCGGACAACCTCTCCGACGCTGCGGGCCCGAAAATGAAAGAGCCTCACGGGGAGGCTCTTTGCAATGCAACAGAAAGATCGAATCTTTCGCTGCTTCACTGATGGTAGCGGGGGCAGGATTTGAACCTGCGACCTTCGGGTTATGAGCCCGACGAGCTGCCAGACTGCTCCACCCCGCATCAGTCAGACGCCCAGTATAAGGAGCGTTTGCGTGCAGCGCAACAGGCAAGACGCAAGGAAGTCTTAGGCGACTGATTTACCAAGCTTTTCTTCGAAAATTTCTCTTCGAAGCGCTGTACATCCGACCGACGACGCGCCCAACTCGCCACCAAACACAGGGCTGCTTTCCACCCCTCTTGCGGGCTCATGGCCCATCCATGGCCCAAATCTGGCCCATCCATGGCCCATGACCTTACGACGACTGACCGTCGGGCTCTTCGTCGACGAGGACCAGCAAGTCCCCCGGCGTGCAGCCGAAGCAGCGGCATAGCTTCTCGACGACTTCGGTACTGGTGACGTACCCAGGCACGTTCGCGATGCGCGACACCGTCGGGCGCGACAGCCCCGTCTCCGCGCAGACATCGGAGAGCGTGATCCGACGACGGTCGCGAAAACTCTTTTCGTCCAACCACTTAGCAAAAAGTATCCGAATCACTTGGACCTCTCGTTGGCCGACCCGGCCCGCTTTTTCGGCAGATCTGGCAAGGCTGCTAGGTTGATTCCACGAAGCACATGCATCCCGCAGTGCACGTGGAGACAATTGGATGAATCAAACATACCTGACGACCGAGGAGTTGTCCTCCCGGATCAAGTACGACGCCCGGACCATCCGAGAGCGCCTCAAGGATTCCGTGCTGCTCGAAGGACGACACTACGTCCGTCCCTTTGGCGGGCGGAAGATCCTCTACATCTGGGAGTCGATCGAAGCGGACCTGCTGGCAACGGGAGCGGAGCGCGTGTCTGCAATCCCGATGGCGAACGGAGGCACCTGCCGTGTCTAGCATCCGACCCTACGCAGGGGGCCTCTTCTTCGACTTCCGCTACCACGGCATCCGTTGCCGCGAGTACACCAAGCTCGAAGACACGCCCGCGAACCGCAAGCGCATGCAGAAGGTGCTGGACCGCATCGAGCAGAGCATTGCCGACGGCAGCTTCGACTACGCCACCTTCTTCCCGGGCAGTGCCATGGCACAGCGCTTCGGTGGCGCCACGCCGCAGCAGGCGCCCGCAGCCTCAATGAAGGGCGTCAAGCCTGCCGCAGCCACGCCCGCCTTCAGCAGCTTCATCGAAGCCTGGTACCGACAGTCCCTGCCTGGCTGGCGCAAGTCGCATGCGGCCACCCTGCGCTCGACCATCGATCGCCACTTCAAGCCCTACTTCGGCGACACCCCGGTTGGCGACATCAGCAAGGCCGACCTGCTGCAGTTCCGCGCCGAGGTTGCCCAACGCAAAGGCCGCGCCGGTAACGAGACGCTGAGCGCCAAGACCGTCAACCGCATCATGCAGGCGCTCTCGCAGGCCATGGGCGAAGCGGGCGAACAGTACGGCTTTACCAACCCGGCCGAGCGGGTCAAGCGCCTCAAGCAGCGCCGCATCGACATCCAGCCCTTCTCGCTGGCCGAGACCCGCCAGATCATCGCAACCGTGCGCGAGGACTACCGGCCCTACATGGTGGTGCGCTTCCTGACCGGCCTGCGCACCGGCGAACTGCATGGGCTGCAGTGGAAATACGTCGACTTCGAGCGCCGCCAGATCCTGGTGCGCGAGACCCTCGTCCGCGGCGAGATCGAGTACACCAAGACCGATGGCTCGCAGCGCGAGATCGCCATGAGCGAGCCCGTGCTCGAAGCCTTGCGCGAGCAGCACCAGCGGACGGGCAGCTTCGACTACGTCTTCTGCAACGCCAGCGGTGCGCCGCTGGACAACGACAACTTCACCCACCGCGTCTGGCACCCCCTGCTGCGCCATCTCGGTCTCACCCCGCGGCGCCCGTATCAGACCCGCCACACCTGCGCGACGCTCTGGCTTGCCGCCGGCGAGAACCCCGAGTGGGTCGCGCGCCAACTCGGACACGTGGATACCACCATGCTCTTCAAGACCTACTCGCGCTTCATCCCCAACCTCACGCGCACCGACGGCTCGGCCTTCAACGCGCTGGTCGCGGGCGTCATCGATGCCCAGGCACCGACGAGCACCGCCGCTGCGCGGCCCGCACCGAAAGCTGCCGCCAAGGAGGCCACCCGATGAGCCCCCGCATTGACGCACCGGGCGCCTCCGCACCCCGTCACGTGGCTCCGGGGCAGATCGTGGAAGACACCTATCTGCTTGCGGGGGTCGAAAAGCGCTTCGGCGAGCGCTCGCATTACCTGAAGCTGAGCCTGATGAACGCGGACGGCGCTATCGTCGGGATTCTGTGGCCGGAACAGATGCGCCACATCCGCTGCCCTGCCGTCGACACGCCGGTACGAGTGCGGGGGACGAAGAACCTCTTCAATGGCTCAATGCAGCTCAGGATCGAGGGCATGGTCGCGCTTTCGACGGATCAGGTGCCCGCGGCAACGACACTGCTTCCCCGCCAGCACTGCGGCGAGAAAGTCCACGCTGCACTGGATCGGCTGGCCGAGCTGGAGCGCTCCCTGCCGTGCCCGCTTCAGGGCTTCCTCAAACAGGTGCTGCTGGATCCGCAGATCTTTCCGGACCTGTTGACCAGCAGGGCCAGCGTCAATCACCACCATGCCTTCCCGGGTGGGCTGCTCATACACAGCACCGGACTGCTGGACGCGGCGGCCGATCTCACTCGGCACAGAGTTCCGAATTGCCCTTGGTCGCCCTACCTCGCGCAGCTGGGCTTCCTGCTGCACGACCTCGGCAAGATCCGCTCGGTCGGCCAGACGCGACGCCCACCCCACCCCTTCGCCATGCGCCACGAGCTGATCACCATCGAACTGCTCGCCCCGCATCTGAACTGGCTGGAGCGGCAAGACATGCTGCTGGCCGCCGGCATGCGCAGTCTGCTGGACTACGTGGCCGAGCCTCATCCGAGGCGCAGACCTGCTCCTCTGGCCGCCGCCGAAGTGGTGGTGATGCTGGACCAGCTCAGTGCGGGCACGCACAACCGGCGGGATCTTGAGAGTCTGGCTGCGGGGCGAATGTGGAGTGCGCGAGCAGCCCCGCTGGGCCCTTCCTCTCCTTCAGGCCGCAGATTCGCCCCTGTTTAGCCCTATGTCTGATCCTCAGAGGCAACGGCCACGCCCGAACCGCGCCCATCAAGGAACCACCCGCTCGTGAAGAATCGTGCCGCCCCGGGAGATTCTGACCCGCGATGCTACGCTGCGCATCACCCCGCCAACCCCGGAGCGCGGTTCCGTGATCCGTTGCCACCTCCCTGATCTCATGCAGCAGCACCGGCTGCGCATCTCCGATGTGGCCCGCGCCACCGGGCTCAATCGCAGCACGATCACCGCGCTGTGCCGGCAGCGATCGACGCGGATCGAGCTGCCGGCGCTGGATCGGCTGTGCGCACTCTTCCACTGCGGGGTCGGCGAGCTGCTGGAGCACGTGGCTGAGCCCGAGGGGCGTAGCGCATGAGCTTGAGTGCGGCGCGCTGGCATGTCATTGCCGAGTCGAACTACCCCTGGGAGCGAGAGGCGCTGGAGTGGCTGCGTGAGCACCTGCCCAACCTCGACCCCTGGCACGTCTGGACCAACTTCGAGTTCATCGACGACGAGGGCCGCGTCAACGAGATCGATGCCCTGGTGCTGGCGCCCGGCGGCCTGTACGCCATCGAGATCAAATCGCGGCCGGGTGAAGTGCGCGGTGATGCGCACACCTGGGTCTGGCAGACCGACGGGCACGTCATCTCGGTCGACAACCCCCTGCTGCTGACCGACCGCAAGGCCAAGCGCCTGTCCGGCATTCTCAAGCGCCAGCCCGCCGTCCGCCGCGCCAAGGTCAGCCTGCCCTTCATCGAGCCGCTGGTCTTTCTCTCGGCCTCCCGCATGCTGTGCACGCTAAGCGGCCGCGCGCGCTCGGGCGTGTTCACTCGCGGCCGTCCCGGCCATGTGGAAGACGATGGAATCATCCACGCCCTCGCCAGCGGTCACCGCCATCTCAGTCGCCCGGCCATAGATGGCGCACAGATGCGCGCCTTGTTCAAGGCGCTGGCCGAGGCCGGCATTCGCCCCTCCAACCGTCACAGGATGGCGGGCGAATACCGCCTGCAAAAGCTGCTGACCGAAGGCGAGGGCTATCAGGACTGGCTGGGGCAGCACGCCAGCGTAGAGAGCGTGCAGCGGCGCATCCGCATCTACACGCTCGCCGCATCCCAAAGCGTGGAGCAGCGGCAAGGCCGATTGCGGGGCGCGCGGCGCGAGTTCGAGGTGTTGGAGGGTATCGAGCACGCCGGCATCCTGCGTTGCCGTGACCTGAAGGAAACCGAGCTCGGCCCGGCCCTCATCTTCGATCATGATCCCAAGGCCCTGCGCCTGGATCACCTGATGCATGAGCACGGCCCCCAGCTCTCGCTGACGCAGCGCCTGAGCCTGGTCCGCGGCATCGCGGAGGTGCTCAAGTACGCCCACGGCAAGCGCCTTTACCACCGCGCACTCACCCCGCAGAGCGTGCTGGTCCACGACTGGCCCGCGCCAGGGCTGCGCGTGCGTCTGATGAACTGGCAGACCGGCGCACGCGGCAGCGAAGACAGCCAGACCCTGCACCGCACGACCGGCACCCAGCACGTCGAAAGCTACGTGGACGATCCCGGCCGCGTGTACCTGGCACCCGAGGTGGATCACGCCGAGACAGGCCAGAGCGCCGAGCTCGACGTGTTCTCGCTGGGCGCACTCAGCTACCTCATCCTGAGTGGCCGCGCACCCGCCAGCTCGGCGCTGGAACTGCTCGGCACCCTGCGCAGCCAGCAGGGTCTGCAGCTGTCGGATGTCATGGATGGCTGCCCGGAAAAGCTGGCCGATCTGGTGCGCTACGCCACCCAGCCCGAAGTGCTGGCCCGCTACAACAGCATCGACAGCTTCCTGCAGGATCTCGATATCGCCGAAGACGAGCTGACCTCGCCCGATCCCGAGGCCACCGTCGACCCCAGCGTGGCCAAGGCTGGCGACCGGCTCGAAGGCGGCTTCACCGTCATCCGCCATCTGGGGCGCGGCTCCTCGGCGGTGGTGCTGCTGGTGCGCAGCGATCAGGAGGAAGGCCCGTTCGTGCTTAAGGTCGCGCACGACGCCGCCCATAACGAAGCTCTGCGCGGCGAAGGCGAGGCCCTGGCCAAGCTGCGCCATCCCAACATCGTCAAATACGAGAAGACCCTCAGCATCGGCGGCCGCACCACCCTGCAGCTACAGAGCGCGGGTGACACGACCCTCGCCCAGCGCATCAAGCAGGAAGGCCGCCTCTCGCTGGACATGCTGCAGCGCTACGGCGAGGAGCTGCTCGGCGCCCTCTGTGAGCTGGAGCAGCAGGGCATCAGCCATCGCGACATCAAGCCCGAAAACATCGGCATCGCCGCCACCCACGCCGGACGCCTGCGCCTGGTGCTGTTCGACTTCTCGCTGAGCCGCACCCCACCCGAGAACATCAAGGCCGGCACGCCGCCCTATCTCGATCCCTTCCTGGCGCTGCGCTCGCATCGCCGCTGGGATCTGTACGCCGAGCGCTACGCCGCCGCAGTCACGCTGTACGAGATGGCGGTCGGCCGCACGCCGCGCTACGGCGACGGCAGCTCGGCACCGGAGGTGATCGAAGACGAGGCCCAGATCGACAGCGTCAGCTTCGATCCCAACCTGCGCGAAGAGCTGACCCGCTTCTTTGCCAAGGCGCTGCGTCGTGATTTCCGCGAACGCCACGACAATGCCGAAGACATGCTGCGCGCCTGGCGCGCCCTGTTCGAGCGGGCGGCACACACCACCGAAGCACCGCAGGCCGAGGACAGCTTCGAAGCGCTGGCCGCACGCCTGACCGCGCAGTCCACCGTCGGCGAATTGGGCTACACCACACCCGCGCTTGATGTGCTGGCGCGCATGGGCGTCAACACCGTGCGCGAGCTGCTGGGCGTAGACCGTCTGAAGTTCCGCTACCTGCAGGGCGTGGGCGACCGCGTGCGTCGCGAGATACGGTTGAAGGCCAAGCAACTCGCCCAGCTGCGCCCCGATCTCGCCCCCGGCAACGCCAGCCTGCATGAGCTCGACGAAGCAGAAGCGCGCGGCGACAAGGCGCTCGTCTCGGTCAACGAGCTGGCCGACGCCCTGCTGCCGCGCCGCGCTGAGCAGCCCGAGGATGACGCGCTGGAGTACTACCTGGGCCTCGACCTGCCCCCCGAGCGCGCAGGCTACTGGCCTACGGCTGGCGAAGCTGCTGGCGCCGGCCAGATCAGTCGTGAAGCCCTGGCCGCGGCACTGGCCAAAGCCCGCGAGCGCTGGCTCAAGACCCCCGCCTTCACCGAGCTGCGCGCCCAGGTGCACAGCCTGCTGGACGGCCACGGCCAGGTGATGACCCACCGCGAGTTGGCCGAGGCTCTGCTCGCCCTGCGTGGCAGCGCGCTCGGCGAAGACGCCGCCCGCCTCAGCCAGGCCAGCGCCGTGGTGCGCGCGGCGGTGGAGGCCGAAGCTGGGTTGGAATCCCCGCGCTTTCTGGCCTACCCGCACGCGCCGGCCCATCTGATCGCCACCCACCCCAGCTGGGCCAGCTATGCCCAGCAGTTGGGCGCCAAGGCCGACGGCTGCGCCCAGGCCGATCCCCTGCTGGCGCCGGTCCGCGTGCTGGAAACCCTGCGCAGCGTGCCCCTGCCCGCTGCCGAGCCCGGCATGCCCGAGCCGCAGGAGCTCTCGCCCGCGCGCCTGCTGCGCCTTGCCAGCGCCGCCTCGCAGGAGGCCGCCGTCTCCAGCCGGCAGGAGCTCTACCGCCGCGGCATGCCGCGGCTGCAGGCGCTGAAGCAGTCCTTGAACGGCCTGCTGGGCCTGTCCGCGATCCGCCCCGCCGATCTGGTCGCACGCGTACGCGGCCGCTACCCGGAGGCCGAGCCCCTTCCCGCCCAGCGCAACCTGCTGGAGCGCCTGCTGGACGAAGCCGACGCCCCGTTCAAGTGGGACGCCGACGCCACCACCGGCGGCGCCTTCGTGCCGCGCGCCTTGGGCTCTGGCCTCACCCTGAGCCCGGGCAGCCGCCTGCACCGCCTGCCCACCCGCACCAGCCGCGAGGACGAAGCCAGCAGCGGCGATCGCCTGGATGCCCAGGCGCTGGAACAGCGCCTGCAGCACCGCCTGCGCGAAGGCGGCCTGCTGGTGCTCTCCATCGAGCCCCTGCATGCCCGCCTGGCCCAGGCCGAACTGCTGCGCCGCTTTGGCGGTGAGGGCAGCGACCGCCTGCAGGCCTTCGATCTCGACGCCTGGTGGCTGGCCGCATTGCGCCAGCAGGCCCAAGCCCTCGGCGCGGATTGGAGCGTGGTGCTGCGTGCGGATGCCGCACCGGCCGGCAGCGTCGATGCCAGCCGCCTGCAGCAGCTCGCCCAGCGCTGCCTGCCTGCGCTCACCGAGGCCCTGCTCGGCTCCCCGCGCCCGCTGCTGCTGATCAACCCCGGCCTGTTGGCGCGCTTCGGCCTGATGCATCTGTTCGGCACGCTGGAGACCGAAGTGGGCCGTGCGGGCCGCACCCCTGCCCTGTGGGTGCTGCTGCCCAGCCTGCAGCCCAGCGTGGCCAGCATCGACAGCGCCACCCTGCCGCTGATCCGCGAGGCCGACTTCTCCCCGCTCACCCGCGCCTGGCTGGAAAACCGCCACCGCAGCGCCCCGGCCGCGTAAGGCCGCGCTCGCTTCACCCAAGGATGCCCCCGTGATCGACCCCAAGGCCCTGCTCGCCGACCTCACCCGCCAGCTCAAGACGCTGGAAGACGACCTGCGCCAGCGCATCGAAGAGCTGCCCGAGCTCAAGGCCGAACTGCAGGCCGAATGGCAGGCCGCGCGCGAGGCCGAGCGCTGCGCGGAAACCTTCGAGAGCTGGGCCGATCAGCTGATCACCCAGGCCGGCGTGCACTGGCTGCTGTCCTGCGTGTTCCTGCGCTTCATTGAGGACAACGCCCTGGTCGAACGGCCCTGGCTGTCCGGCACGCCGGAGTCCGGCCGCCTCGGCCTGGCCCGCGACCGCTTCGAGGCCTGGCTGCGCGCGCACCCCACCGACAATGACCGCAGCTACCTGCTTGAAGCCTTCCGCGAGGCCGGCGCCCTGCCAAGCCTGCAGACCTTCTTCGACCCCGCCCACAACCCGGTCTTCCGCTTCCCGATCAGCGCCGACGCCGCCATGGCCCTGCGCCAGTTCTGGCTGCAGGTGGACCCGGACAGCGGCGCCCTGCGCCACGACTTCACCGATGCCGAGTGGAACACCCGCTTCCTCGGCGACCTCTACCAGGATCTGTCTGAGGCCACCCGCAAGCGCTATGCCCTGCTGCAGACGCCGGAGTTCGTCGAGCGCTTCATCCTCGACCGCACCCTCACCCCGGCCATCCACACCTTCGGCTTCCGCGAGGTGCGGCTGATCGACCCCACCTGCGGCTCGGGCCACTTCCTGCTCGGTGCCTTCGAGCGCCTGGTCGCTGAATGGCAGCGCGCAGAGCCTGGCCGTAACCCGGTCGACATCGCGCAGAAGGCACTGGACGCTGTGGCCGGCGTGGATCTCAACCCTTTCGCTGTCGCCATCGCCCGCTTCCGCCTGTGGGTGGCGGCGCTGAAGGTGGCCGGCGTCCAGCGGCTGGCGCATGCGCCAAACTTCAAGCTGCAGGTGGCCATCGGCGATAGCCTGCTGCATGGCAAGCGCTTCGCCATCGGCGTCACCAACGACATGTTCGATGGCGGCGAGCACTACCGCGGCACCGGTCTGGCCCATGCCTACGCCAGCGAGGACCTGGAGGCGGTCAACGCCATCCTCGGCCGGCAGTACCACGCCGTGGTCGGCAACCCGCCCTACATCGTTGTCAAGGACAAGGCGCTGAATCAGGCCTACCGCAGCGGCTACGCGAGCTGCCACATGAAGTACTCGCTGGGTGCGCCGTTCACCGAGCGTTTCTTCGAGCTGGCGCTGAGCGGCGATGGCACTGCCAAGCATCCCGGTGGTTACGTCGGTGAGATCACTGCCAACAGCTTCATGAAGCGCGAATTCGGCGCCAAGCTGATCGAGCAGGTACTTCCCCAGCTCGACCTGACCCATGTGATCGACACCGCCGGTGCATACATCCCGGGCCACGGCACGCCCACCGTGATCCTCTTGGGCCGCCATCAGCGGCCGGTCGCCAGTGAAGTGCGAACGGTGATGGGCATCAAGGGTGAGCCCAGCACGCCCGACGATCCAGCGCGAGGACTGGTGTGGTCGGCGATCCTTGATCAGGTAGATCAAGCGGGTTCGGAGAGTGATTTCGTCAGCGTCTCGGATACCAGCCGTGAGGTGTTTGGGCGGCATCCGTGGAGTATTGGTGGAGGTGGCGCATCAGAACTCCGATCGATCATCGACGAAGCTGGGGTCCAGCGACTGAATGAAATCGCGAAGGCGATCGGTTTCATGCTGGTGACTGGTGTAGACGACCTCTTCGTGCATGACTCCGCGCAGACATTCGAGCGGATTGCTTCCGGGGCGAATCTCCGCAGGGAGTTCGTTGCGGGCGACCTCGTACGGGATTGGGGGACAGCCGGCGTTAGGCACGCGATCTACGAGTACGACACTACCGGTGTTCACACTCCAGATCCTGGCTTCAACAGATTCTTTTGGATGTTCAGGAGCACCATGCGGCCATCTATCTTCTTCGGAAAATCCAAAGAAGAAAGAGGAATGCACTGGCGAGAGTACGGCGTCGTTGTAAAGGACAAGCTTGGCTCACCACCTCCAATAGCGTTTTCCGAAGTCGCTACGCACAACCACTTCTATCGCTCGCGGGGCGAGCTTTGCGACAAGACCGCGCCGGTGATCAAGCTGCCGGCCGGCAGCAGCGAGGACGCGCATCTGGGCCTGCTGGGCCTGCTGAACTCGTCGGTGGCGTGCTTCTGGTTGAAGCAGGTATGCCACAACAAGGGCAGCACCGTGGACCTGCACGGCGCGCGTCAGCGCACAGCTCCGTTTGAAGACTTCTACGCCTACAACTCCACAAAGGTCGCCGAGTTCCCGCTGCCAGAAGCGCGCCCGTTGTCCGAAGCCCTTGCGCTCGACGACTTGGCTCGCGAGCACGCCGAGCTGCTGCCCGCCGCCATCCTCGACTCGGCCCGCGAGAACATGGCCGATTTGGCGGCGTTCCTGGACACCGCAAGCCGCCGCGCCCAGCACCGCCGCGCCCTGATGATCGCGGCGCAGGAAGAGCTGGACTGGGCCTGCTACGCCCTCTACGGCCTGCTGCCTACGGGCACCGCGCCCGAATCCCTGCGCCATGCCGAGCCGCTGCCGGTTCGTCTGGGCGAACGCGCCTTCGAGATCGTGCTGGCCCGACGCATGGCGACCGGTAGCGAGCAAACCACGTGGTTCGAGCGCCACGGCTCCACGCCGATCACCGAGCTGCCGGCGCACTGGTCGGCCGACTACCGCGCCGTGGTCGAGCGGCGCATCGCCCTGATCGAGGCCGACCGCAATATCGGCCTGATCGAGCGCCCCGAGTACAAGCGCCGCTGGAACGACACATCGTGGTCCGAGCTGCAGCAGGCCGCCCTGCGCGACTGGCTGCTAGACCGCCTGGAGACCGAGGCCTACTGGCCGCGCAAACCGGAGCAGCCGCAGATCCTCAGCACCTGGCGCCTCTCCGAGCTGGCCCGCCGCGACCGCGACTTCCTGCACGTGGCCGCGGTCTACACCGGTGAGGACAGCCCCGACCTGCATGCCCTGGTCACCGAGCTGGTCAGCGCCGAGTCCGTACCCAGCCTGCCGGCCCAGCGCTACACCCACACCGGCCTACGCAAGCGCGCCCAGTGGGAGGCCACCTGGGACCTGCAGCGCCGCGAAGACGCCGGCGAGGACGTCGGCCGCATCCCCGTGCCGCCCAAGTACCAGAGCAAGGATTTCTCCAAGCCCGGCTACTGGAAGCTGCGCGGCGCGCTGGACGTGCCCAAGGAGCGCTGGGTCAGCTACCCCGGCTGCGAGCGCGGCGCCGATGCCAGCCTGCCCATCCTCTGGGCCGGCTGGAACCACCTGCAGCAGGCCCAGGCCGTCGCCGCCTACTACATGGAGATGAAGGACACCGAGGGCTGGCCCCCCGAGCGCCTGATCCCCCTTCTAGCCGCCCTCCAGCAGCTCGTGCCCTGGCTGAAGCAGTGGCACAACGACCTCGACCCCACCTTCGGGGAGCGCATGGGCGACTACTACGCCGGCTTCCTGGCCGACGAGGCCCGCAGCCACGGCCTGACCCTGGATGCCCTGGCCGCCTGGAGCCCGCCGGCAGCGCCAACGCGGCGTGGGCGCAAGGCGCGGAGCTGAAGCCCAGCCACCGGCACATCCTGCAAACATGGCAATCTTATTATCATGGTGATAACTTCACTGCCCCGGCTCTGGAGGCAGGACCCGGCGACCCTGCCCCGGCCGGCGCCCGGCGACGCCAAGGCCCCTGGCCTGCGGAAGATGGCGCTGTTCGAGCTATCAGCCATCCAGAGCAGCATCCGCAGCGGTGAACTGGATGAAGACGCAGTCGAGATCAAAACAAAGAAGTGCGAGCTTGATCTGCAGCGCCTGCGCTGGAGCTACCGCGATCTGCTGCAGTTCATGCTGGCGCTTCGCCCGTATGCCCCTGCGGCCGTCGGAGACTTCAAATCGGCCCAGTGGTGCAAGAGCAGTGCTGGCCTCTGGTACCCCTGCGATGCCTATGCCTCCCAGTACGACCCGATCGCCAAGCGCCTGTCGGCAGGCGGCGCCAGCATCTACCTGAAGTTCTCGATACCAGAAGACGGCGAATGCCTGCTGATCACCGTCAGCGCACACGATTGATAGACAGCCGCGCACCAGCGCGGCCCACCGGAGACACGCAATGACCGCCAACGAGACGCCTCGACGCTGCCGCGCGTGCAAGCAGGGCGATCTGCTGCCCATCACCTGGCACCGCACGTTCTCGCCCCTCGGCGAGCCTGTGACGGTCGAGCTGTTGAGCTCCAAGTGCAGCCACTGCGGCGCCGAATCCACCAGCAGCCGCCAGCATGACGAGAACCTTGCGCGCCTGGCCGCGCGCAAGCCCGCCTACGGCCACCTGCTGATGGGTGAGGAGATCGTGGCGTTTCGCATGAAGTACGGCCTGACCCAGCGGGTCGCGGCCAAGATCTTCGGCAAGGGCCTGATCGCCTTCTCGCGCTACGAGAACGAGGCCAGTTATCCGGATCTCTCCACCACCAAGCTGCTCAAGCAGGCCATGGCCAACCCGGAGCTGCTGAAGGCGCTGGCGGACGAAGAAGGCGTGCAGATTCCGCTTTGGGAGGCGCGCTGCGAGGAGGCGCGTCGCGAGGCCGCGCAGCGCATGCGGCCTCAGCACGTGGGCGCAGAGCCTCATCAGCACTGGCTCGACGCACTGCTCAAGGCAGGGATTCACGAAGCCCGTAGCGCGCCGCGCGCGGCATTCGAAATGGTGTTCAGCCCGCAGCAGACTGCCCTGCGTGCTGACAACGATGCCTTGGACGAAGAGGCGATGGCAGCATGAACATCGCACCCGTGCAGATGGTGGAGCTCACGTTTCGCAAGCTTTCCGTAGAAGTGGATCTCGAGAATCTGCCGGATCCGGAAGAGCGGCGAGATGCCCATGCATTGCTTGAGAGCGTGGGCTTGAAGACCCGAGTCCGCTTCTGGCGTTTGGAGCAGGCCGACGTTCGGGGCACCCCCTACTTTGTGACGCTTCGTCTGCAAATCGACAATCAAGCGGAGGACGAAGAACCCATCCAGAGACTCAGCCCCTACCTCATCGACGTGGAGGCTGGCGCAGTGATCGTGCTCGCGCCCGGCATGGCGACACGCCCGGATGCGGAGGATCTGGTGGCAGTCAACGGCCCCGCCCTGCTCTGGGGGGCCATCCGCGAACAGGTTGCCGGCCTGACAGCGCGAATGGCGGCCGGCACCGCCCTGCTGCCCTCGGTCAACTTCCACGACCTGAAGAAGAGCGCGCGCGAAGGTATGGGTGCAGGGGCAGACACGCCTGACACCAAGCCCGCAGCCAAACGCGTCCGCAAACCGAAGTCCTGAGGGCCCTGCACCATGCCGCTGATCAAGGAACTGATCCACATCCCCGAGCGCGTGCATCAGGGCGATTTTGTTCTGAAGCTCACCGAGGGCGTCAACCAGGCCGAGGCCACGCTGCGCCATTACGTGGTGACGCCACAGCTGGCCCGCGCTTTCGATGAGGCCTTGGGCTTCATCAAGCAGTCCGTGGACTCTGGACAGAGCAAGGCGGCCTATCTGCACGGCTCCTTCGGCGCGGGCAAGTCGCACTTCATGGCGATCCTGCACCTGCTGCTGGCCGGCAACCTGCAGGCGCGCGCGCTGCCCGAACTGGCCGATGCGGTGGTCCGGCACGGCTGGGTGCAGGGCCGCAAGTTCCTGATGGTGCCCTACCACATGGTGGGTGCCATCGATATGGAGTCGGCGGTTTTCGGCCAGTACGCCGATCACGTGCGACGGCTGCATCCCGATGCACCGGTGCCGGGCTTCTACCAGGCCGAGAGCCTGTTCGAAGACGCGCGCGGCCTGCGCCTGCAGATGGGTGACAGCAGCTTCTTCGCGGGGCTCAACGCCTCGGGCGGCGGCGGCGGTGGCTGGGGCAAGCTCGAGAGCTGGGATGCCCAGGGCTTCGAGGGCGCGATGCTGGAGCCGCCCTCGGGCCCCGAGCGTGTGCGCCTGGTCGGCGACCTGATCAACACCTACTTCAAGGCCTACCGCGGCCGCGCCGGCAGCCAGGAGAGCTTCGTCAGCTTCGATGAGGGCCTGGGCATCATGAGCGCGCATGCTGCCGGCCTGGGCTACGACGGCGTGGTCCTGTTCCTCGACGAGCTGGTGCTGTGGCTGGCCAGCCACGCCTCCGACGTGAGCTTCGTCAGCCGTGAGGGCACCAAGCTGGTCAAGCTGGTGGAAGCCACCCACCTGCAGCGGCCGGTGCCGCTGATCAGCTTCATCGCCCGCCAGCGCGATCTGCGCGAGCTGGTGGGTGAGAGCCTGCCAGGCGCGATCGGCGTGCAATTCACCGATGTGCTGCGCCACTGGGAGGCGCGCTTCCACAAAATCACCCTGGAAGACCGCAACCTGCCTGCGATCGCCCAGAAGCGCGTGCTGCGGCCCATCGACGATGCCGCGAGGGAACAGCTCAACAAGGCCTTCGAGGACGCCCTGAAACTGCGTCGCGATGTGCTCGACACCCTGCTGACCAGCGAGGCGGACCGCGATCTGTTCAACAAGGTCTACCCCTTCAGCCCGGCACTGGTGCAGACCCTGATCGCCGTGTCGGCGGCACTGCAGCGCGAGCGCACGGCGCTCAAGTTGATGATGCAGCTGCTGGTGGACCGCCGCGACGACCTGGAGCTCGGCCAGCTGATTCCGGTGGGAGACCTGTGGGACGCCATCGCCGAAGGTGACGAGCCTTTCTCTGACGCGATGCGCGTGCACTTCGACAACGCCAAGCGGCTGTATGCGCAGCGCCTGCTGCCGATGCTCGAAAAGCGCCACAACATCACCTGGGAAGCGGTGCAGCTGGGCCAGGCCGATGCCAATGCCGCCCGCGCCCTGCGCAACGACGCGCGCCTGCTGAAGACCCTGCTGCTGGCAGCGCTGGTGCCTGAGGTCGAGTCGCTGAAGGCCCTGACCGCACAGCGTCTGACTGCGCTGAACCACGGCACCTTCCGCTCCCCCATTCCGGGCCAGGAGGCCCAGATGGTGCTGCGCAAGCTGCGCGACTGGGCCGGCGAAATCGGTGAGATCAAAGTGGGCGAGGACCAGAACCCGCTGATCTCGATCCAGATCACCGGCGTCGATCTGGAGCCGATCCTGCGCGCGGCCGAGACCAACGACAACGAAGGCAACCGCCGCAAGCTGATTCGCGATCTGCTGTTCAACCAGCTCGGCCTGGGCGAGAGCACCCAGCTCTTCACCGAGTACCGCTTCGACTGGCGACATACCCAGCGCGAAGTCGACATCGTCTACGAGAACGTCCGTCTGCTCGCGGACGACCGCTTGAAGGGCCGCTCCGGTGGCTGGAGCGTGGTGCTGGACTATCCCTTCGACGAGAGTAATCGCACCCCGCAGGACGATATCGCCCGCCTCAACGACTACCGCGGCGGCAGCGCCCGCACCGTGGTGTGGCTGCCCTCGTTCCTGAGCCCCAAATCGCAGCAGGATCTCGGCAGGCTGGTGATTCTCGAGCACATCCTGCAGGGCGATCGCTTCGAGCAGTACGCCTCGCATCTGTCCCTGGTGGACCGCACCCAGGCGCGCGCGCTGGCAACCAACCAGCGGGATTCGCTCAAGGTGAAGCTGAAGTCGCAGCTGGAGGTGGCCTACGGCATCACGCCCGAACCGCGCGATGCCGTGAGCCATGCGCTCGAGCCTGATCAGCACCTGCGCTCGCTCGATCCCACCTTCAGTCCGCGCCCGCCGGTGGGGGCTGACCTGGGCGCTGCCTTCAAGGATCTGCTCGACCAGATGCTGCGCCACCAGTACCCGGCGCACCCCAGCTTCGATACCGATATCCGGCCGGCACTGGCGCGCAAGCTGTGGACCGAGCTCCAACCGGCGCTGGACTCACCCGATCGCCGCGCCCATCTCTCGGATCAAGCCAGCCGCCGCCTGGTCAAGGGCGTGGTGCCCGCGCTCAAGCTCGGCGAAACCGGCGAGAACGCCGTGGTGCTGGATGACCGCTGGTCGCAGCACTTCATGCAGTGCGCCGCACGCGAGGATGTCCGGCGGCCCACGGTGGGCCAGCTCCGGCAATGGATGGACCACCCCAGCCCCATGGGCCTGCCGGTGGAGCTGCAGGATCTGGTGATCCTGTGCTTCGCCCGCCTCACCAACCGCCACTTCAGCCTCAACAACGGCCCCTACGAAGCGGAGATCGGCAAGCTGGCCGATGCCGTGGAGCTGAGGGAGCAGCAGCTGCCCTCGGAAGAAGAGTGGCAGGAGGCGCATCGCCGCGCGGCACAGCTGTTTGGCCTGGTGCCGCCCAAGGTGCTGAGCGCCGCCAATGTGGCGACGTTGATCAGCCAGGCGCGTGAGGCGGCCCGGATCCGACGCACTGGCCTACGCAACGTGCTGGAGACGCTGCAGGGCAAGACGGCGGAGTTCGCCAACGGCCCGAAGTCTGCACGCGTGCAGACCGCACAATCGGCCCACATGCTGCTGGCTGCCCTGACTCAGGCCGAGGACGCGGACCTGGTGCGCACGCTCGCACTGGCCGAGCTTGCGACCTCTCCGGCCGCTGTCGCCACCGTGCTGGGCGGCACCGACAAGCAGTTGGAAGTGCTGAACACCGCCCCCTGGGGCGCCTTCCGCACGCTCAAGGAGGTGCAGGATCAGCGCAGTGCGGCCGCACAGGCAGTGTTGGCAAACCTCGCCGAGGTGCTGGCGAATGACGAACACGTGCAGCCTTTGGCGGATGCGATCAGCGGTTTGCAGGCAAAGGCCCTGGCTGCCCTGGCGGGGCCGACAGGCGTCCCCGTGCCCGCGCAGGCTGCCGAGCCGCAACAGCCGCTGGATACGCCACCCTTCAACCCGCCGATGGAGCACGGGCAATCGAGGCCGGCTGCGTCGCTCGAAACCGTCGAAGAGCAGTCGCGCTCGGCGCTGTCGACATCCGAGGCCAAGCAACTGCTGGCAGAGCTTGCGCAGAAGCTGCAGTCGGATTCCGATCTGGAGCTGAGCCTGAGCTGGCGCCTGCAGCGCCGCAAGGACAGCTGATGTCTGCGGCGCTCAGTTCGCAGCTGCATGCCCAGCTGGAAGCGGTACTGAACCGGGAGCCCGAGGCGCGCGCTGTGGCGATCCGGCTGGAATCCGCACAGGGCCTTCCTGATGCCCTGCGCGTGCGCGGACGGCAGTTTCCTGTGCGCTGGTGCGAGAGCGGGCTCGCCCTGCGCGAGGCACTCAGCGAACTCGACCAGCAGCCCGAAGGCGAGGCCGCACTTCTGGTCACGCCCCTCAGCGATGCACAGCTTCCGGCGGACATTGCGGCCCGGCTGACCCGCGCGAGGGTTTTCCAGGCAAGGGATTGGGAGATCGTGCGGCCACTGTTCGGCGCGACCTCGGTCGATGCTCGCCTTGGCAACTATGCCTGGATGGCACAGGCCCTGATCGATCTTTCGGTACACGGCCCCTATCTGCCGCTGACGCACCGGGTGCTGGATCTCGATACGGCTTGGCGCGAGCTGATGTCGCGTGCACTCGGCCTGCGTGGGGCGCGTCCCGATGCGCTGGAGCTGCTGTCTTGGACTCTGAAGCCCGATCAGGAGGTGCGCTTCGCTGTCCTTCCGGATCAGGCGCAAGTCGATGTGCTGGCCTGGTTCGAGCGCGAGTGCGGGCCCGTCGGGCAGCTGGTCGCCAGCGCTTCGCGCGCGGGGCGACGAATCGATAGCGTCGCTCTAGCCGTGGTATGCGGAGTACTGTTCGCACACCCCAAGCAACAGCCTGCGGAGCTCGCCAAGGCCAGCGTCCGCCTTGAGCGCTACCTCGACCATCGCCAGGTGTCCGCCATGGAAGGCCGCCGCTGGGCGGAAGAGGTCGCGCGCCTTGCGGAGACCGCAGGATTGGAGCGCCTTCGACCGGCACTCGAACGCGCCGATGAGCTGCTCGACGACCTGGGCGTAGAGGACTACGCACACCTGAGCCCTCTGACACCACTCGGCCTTGAGCAGCGCCTGGAGACCTTCGCCGAGGCACTCGCCGAACATCTGCGCTCGCCCTGCCAGCCCACCATGCTTCGAGTGGAGGACGCGGCTTCCGAGGTGCTCTCGCACCAGTACGCAGGCGACCGCCCACTGCGTCGCGAGCGTGTGCTGATGGCGCGGCGCCTGGCGCGATGGCTGCTGCAGCCGCCCGTAGAGACGCTCGACTATCGCGGCCTGGTGCAGTGGCAGGCGGAACAGGGCGCATTTGTGGATTGGGCACGCTCACGCCTCTTGGGGGGCGACGAGTTGGAGGCGCTGTCACGCGTCTACGCGGACCTGCGCAAACAGACTGCAGCGCTACGCGATCGCCTGAACCTGAAGTTCGGCCAGCTCCTCGTGCAGATCAATCGCGAGAACGCCTGGAAACAGGGCCCTGCCCTGCCCTTGGAGCGCGTTCTGGACGAAATCGCTGCGCCCATTGCGACGCGTGCGGGCCTGCTCGTACTGGTGGTGGACGGGCTCAGCCTCTCGATCTTCCGCGAGCTGATGAGCCGACCGGATCAGTTGGGCTGGCGCGAGCTGGTTCCGCAGCAGACCTCGACCGCATGGGTGGGCATGGCGGCCCTGCCGACGGTGACCGAGTCCAGCCGGACCAGCCTGCTGTGCGGGGCACTGAAGCTGGGTACGTCCGCCCAGGAAAAGCCCGGTTTCGCTGCGCACCCAGCCTTGGTGCAAGCCTCCGGTAAGAAGGCCCCGCAGCTCTTCCACAAGGCTGAACTGCTCGACGAAACCGGTCTCTCGCAGGCGGTGCGCGAAAGCATCGCGGATACGGGCAGACGGGTGGTTGGCGTCGTCTACAACGCAGTGGACGACCATCTCAGTGGGCCCGAACAACTCCACCAGAGCTGGCAGCTGGAACAGCTGCGCGGCCTGTTGCCGCTGCTGCAGGCCGCGCGTGACGCCAGGCGGATCCTGCTGGTGACGTCCGATCACGGCCATGTGCTTGAAGACGGCAGCGAGTCACTGAACGGACCGGAGAGCGATCGCTGGCGGCCGCATGCGACCAGCACCATCGGCGATGCAGAGGTGCTGTTTGAAGGCGGTCGCGTCGTTTCCCCCAGCGGCGATCCGCGAGTCGTCTGCATCACCAGCGAAAGCAAGCGCTATCGCAGCCGCCGCAATGGCTACCACGGTGGCGCCAGCCTGCAGGAGGTCTGCGTGCCGCTGAGCGTGTTCGCGCCCTTCGGGCTCGACCTCGATGCCTGGTGCGAAGCCCCACCGGCCGCGCCCGAGTGGTGGGATTTGCCGCAGTTCGTCGAGCCTGAGAAGCGGGTCGAACGGCCGCGCGCGCCGCGCAAACCCAGCAAGGTGCCGAACACGCAGGTATCCATGTTCGACACCTTGCCCGAGCCTGAGCCCACGATGGCCGCGGCGGGCGACGATTGGATTGGCGCCCTGCTGAAGTCACCCAACTACGCGGCACAGAAACAGCTCGCCGCTCGGATGGCCTTGGACGACGCGCTCATCAGGACACTGCTCTCGGCGCTGGAGCAGCGCGGCGGCAAACTGGGCTGGACCGCGCTGGCGCAGCGACTCGGCTTGCCCGAGATGCGTCTGTCGGGCGCGCTGAGTGCGGCCCGCCGGGTGCTCAACCTCGACCAGGCACCTGTGCTGACTGTGGACGAGGCCTCGCGCACGGTGGAGTTGAACCGCCCCTTGCTCGACCAGCAGTTCCAAGTGAAACCCGGAGGCCAGCCGTGATCAGCGCTGCCCGCAGGAACGAAATCGTCGGTGCCTTGCGACGCGGCACCGTCCCCTCTTCTGGCCTGGAGCACCTCGCTGTTGGCCTCGAAACACTGAAGGGCGCGATCGAAGACGAGCTCGACGCGGTGAAGCAGGGCGAGGCCTGCTTCAAGGCCGTTCGCGGCGACTACGGCAGCGGCAAGACGTTCTTCGGCCGCTGGGTTCAAGAGCGCGCGCGTAGCCGCGGCTTCGCCACCAGCGAAGTGCAGGTCAACGAAACGGAAACCCCCCTGCACCGCCTTGAGACGATCTATCGCAGGGTTGTTGAACACCTCGGCACACAGGACACGCCAACCGGCGCCTTTCGCTCAGTGATCGACGGATGGTTCTTCGCCTTGGAGCAGGACGTCATCGCCGATGCCAGCGCCCTCGCGCACGATGAAGCGGCGCTGCTCGAACGCAGCGTGCAGCTGATGGAGGCCCGGCTCACCGAGATCAGTCGCGTAGCGCCTGCGTTTTCTGCAGCGCTTCGGGCGTATCGCATGGCCTTGGCCAAGGGCGATCACGCCACCGCCGAGGGTTTGATCAGCTGGCTTTCCGGACAGCCCAATGTGGCCGCAGCCGTGAAGCGGACCGCTGGAATCAAGGGCGATATCGATCACTTCGCCGCATCCAACTTTCTCGCCGGGCTGCTCGCCATCCTCAAGGACAGCGGCTACGCGGGCCTACTGATCGTGCTTGACGAGGTGGAAACCCTGCAGCGGATGCGCGCCGACACGCGTGAGAAGGGACTCAATGCGCTGCGGCAGTGGATCGACGAAATCGATGCCGGCCGGTTCCCGGGCCTCTACCTTGTGGCAACGGGGACCCCGGCCTTTTTCGATGGCGCCCAGGGAGTCCAGCGGCTACCGCCACTGGCCCAGCGACTGCACGTGGACTTTACTGGCGAGCCCCGCTTCGACAACCCGCGTGCGCCGCAGGTGCGTCTGTCTCCCTTCCGCAAGCCGCAGCTGATCGACGTGGGTCGCAAGGTGCGCGAGATCTACTGCAGCCACTGCAAGAACTCCCCGCGAATCCACGAGCTGGTCGACGATGGCTATGTCGCAACGCTTGCGGATGCGGTGGCCGGCAGCCTCGGTGGCAAGGTGGGCATCGCGCCGCGCATCTTTCTCAAGAAGCTGGTGGCGGAGGTTCTCGACAAGGTCGATCTCTTCGAGGACTTCGACCCAAGACGACACTATCGACTGACCCTGACCGAGGCGGAGCTGTCGACGACGGAGCGGGCAGCAGCCCAGGCCAGCAGCGTGGATGACATCGAGCTGTGAGCAGCTTTGAACAGCTCCATCCGGCGCTGCAGTACCACATCGTCAACAGCCTGGGCTGGCGGGAACTGCGGCAAACGCAGCTGGACGCCATCGCTCCCGTACTCTCGGGCGAGAGTTGTCTGCTGCTCGCGCCAACCGCAGGCGGTAAGACCGAAGCTGCGATCTTCCCCGTGCTGTCGCGCATGCTGCAGGAGGAATGGCGGGGTCTGAGCGTTCTTTACGTCTGCCCGATCAAGGCCTTGCTCAACAATCTGGAGCCACGTCTCTCCGGCTATGCCTCACTGATCGGTCGGCGCGTGGGGGTCTGGCACGGGGACATCGCCGACACGGTCAAGCGACGCATGCGCTCAGACCCTCCGGACATCCTGCTTACCACCCCTGAGTCGCTGGAAGGCATGCTGATTTCGACGCGCACCGTGCGCACTGAGCTGTTCTCAGACCTCAAGGCAGTCGTGATCGATGAACTGCACGCCTTCGCGGGCGACGATCGCGGCTGGCATCTGCGCGCCGTGCTGAGCCGATTGGACCACTACACGGTGTCACCGCTACAGCGCATCGGGCTCTCGGCCACGGTCGGCAATCCGGAGGTACTGCTCGAATGGTTGTCCTCCGGTGGGACCGGCCGGATCGTGGGCAGCTCCAGCGTTTCCACCGATGCGGACGTCACCATCGACCACGTCGGCAGCGTCGAGAACGCAGCCATTGTTCTCTCGCGCCTCTACCGGGGCGAAAAGCGATTGGTGTTCTGCGACTCGCGCGCGCTGTCCGAGCGCTTGGGCAGCGCGCTGCTGGAAGCGGGTGTCCGCACCTGGGTGAGCCATGCAAGCCTGAGCGCCGCCGAGCGCAAGTCCGCCGAGCTCGCGTTCGCCGAAGGAAGCGACTGCGTGATCGTCGCCACTTCAACCCTTGAACTTGGCATCGACGTCGGCGATCTGGACCGCGTCATCCAGATCGAATCTCCGGGCACGGTCAGTTCGTTTCTGCAGCGGATGGGGCGTTCGGGCCGCAGGAGTGGTTCTCGTCGCAACTTCCTGTTCCTGACGCTGTCGGACATGGGCTTCCTTCAGGCTCTGGGCATTACCCAGCTATGGGCGAAGGCTTGGGTGGAGCATATCGAACCACCTCCGATGCCCTTCAATGTCCTCGCGCAGCAGGCGCTGCTCCTCACCCTGGAGCGGGGTCAGCTCACTCAGCACGAACTCCTGCGTTCGCTGGGAGCCATCTTCCCAGAGCTCACCGCTGAGGACGTTCGCGCCTGCGTGGAGCATCTGGTGTGTGAGGACTACCTCGCGCAGGCCGATGGGGTGCTGCAGATCGGCCTGCGGTCTGAGCGCGAGTTCGGTGGTGGCCATTACCGCGACCTGCTTGCCACCTTTTCGGGCGCGGACCTCCTGCTCGGACGCTGGGGAATCCAGGAGATCGGATTCATAGACCCCGCGGCTCTCCCAAGCACCGGAGAGAACCGTCGCGTGTTGCTGGGAGGACGCAGCTGGAAAGTCACCGCAATCGACTACGGCCGACGGCTCGCAACGCTTGAACCGTCCAGCGAACGCGGCACGGCTCGCTGGCTCGGAGGCTCTGCCAGCATGACGCGCGAACTGGCGCAATCCATCCGCGAGGCACTCAGGGACGGAGCCAACTCAAGTGTAAAGGTCTCCAAGCGAGCCGAAGCTCTGCTGGAAACGCTGCGCGACGAACTACCCACTGCAGGGAACCCGTACCCCATTCAAGAGTTGGACAAGGGCCGCTTCCGGATGTGGACCTACGCCGGCTCAAAGCGAAACCGCAGCCTGCTCGCCGCCCTTCGCACCGCCGGGGCCCTGCGCGCCGAGGGCCTGTATGTGGACTTTGCCGGACGTCCACCGGAGCTGCGCTCTGATGAACTACCAAGTCTCCCGCGGCCAAGCGACCCACTGGTGGATAGCTATGCAGAGGGGCTCAAGTTCGGTGAGCTGCTCACATCATCCCATCGGAGAAAGGAAGTGGTGCGCAGAAATTTTGCTGGAGAACAGAAGGCATCAGGGCACCTGATTAGCGCCGAACGTCAGTGAACAAAATTGGTTGCCTTGCGCCGAAGCCGCTCAGGGTGGCTTCAGTAGTTCTCCGCATCCCTGAGCGCAGCGCACGTCGCCGCCCTACCCACGATGACCAGCAGCGATTTGGCGCGGCTCATGCCTACGTAGATCAGCTCTTGCCGCTGTGACAAGTCGACGGTGTCTAGGCCCCACAAGATCACGATCGGCGATTCGAGACCCTTGAATCGTTGGATGGTGTCGATCAGAACCGTGGACTTGCCTCGAACCCCCTCCTCAAGCCAAGTTGCTGGCTTCGGCAATGGGAGCCTTCTCAAGGCAGCGTAGTACTCGGCCTTGTGCAGGGCATCGGCCACCAGCACCGCGATGTCTCCGGGCGCTACACCTTGTCTCGCGACAAGGTCGACAATACGGGCATTGATCTTGGCCGCCTGTGGGTCCCGGCTTGGCGACTCGTCAAACTGAACGTCATCGCCTTGAATGTCAGGCGGACTCACCGGAACGCCCTTGTAGTGCTTGTATGCAGCTACGTGAATCGGTGCCGTGTTGCGGCAATTCGTGGTCAGTGAGAACGGTTCGTCGCGGATCGGGAATGTCCCGGCGCGGGCATACAAGTTCTGGTTGTCGTCGTAGAACACGTACAGCGGGCTGCTGTCGTAGTCGGTCAGCAGCAGCTCGAGCGGAACCCAGAACTCCTCGCGAAAGTCCTGGCCCTCGTCGCAGACGATGGCGTCGTAGCGATCCGGGAGGATTTCGAGGGAATATCCGAGTGCGTTAGGTAGTTGCACCTCGTAGAGATCCTTGCCCGGATACGTGACCTTGGCTTCGGAAACCAGATCCCGCCCAGATGTACGATTGGCCCTCTCAACCTGCCGGTGGCACAGTTGATGGAAGCTCATCACATCCAGATTCGGGGTGCCTGCGCAAAGACTTGATAGGTGGTCCGCGAGCTGCCGGTTGTAGCAAGTCAGCAGCGTTCGGAACCCCTCGGATGCAAGGCGACGTGCTTTTTCAAGTGCCAGGACCGTCTTGCCCGTGCCAGCGCCACCGCTGACGGCGACTCTGCGGTGGGAGCGCAAGAAATCGAGCACGCGAATCTGGTCCTTGGTGAGAACCAACCGACGCGCCTCCTGGTCGGCCAACTGCGACGAAATCAGCGGCGCGACTACGAACGAGCGCGCAAACACATCGCGAAGGACCTCGATGCCGCGCCTGCCCATAGGCGTGAATCCCGATGCATCGTTGCCCCAATAGGAAAAGACCGCATCGATCCACGCCTTCGGATCTTGGAGGTCCTTCGCGCAGCCGACCAGGGTCGGCGGCATGTCGGGCCGGCTCAGGGCATTCGCATCCCCGACATCAGGGAAGAACACCGCATGACCTCTGAGGACGTTGGCGAGCGATAGATCGCGCCAACGCTGGTGCTCATTCAGCTTGGATCGAATCGAATACTTGGCCTTCAGAGCCTGGTTGACCGGGTTGTTGATCGCATGCTTCTGATGATGGCGATCGACCGAAAACCATTCCCCGCTGCTGGAGTCGAACCCGACGCCGCCGCCCTTGACTTCGATGCACACGTACCCGAGATCCGGGTGACAGACGACGAAGTCGGTTTCACCATCCTTGGCTTGCTCTTCCTCGCGGCGCAAGATCCAACCGACCTGGAAAAAGACGACAAAGTCGCGGGGGAGACCATCCCTCAACGCTCTGTAGACCTTTGCCTCCGCCTGGGATGGCAAGTCCGCCAGCTGGGCATCGGTCAGTTCAGGAATGATCGTTGTCATCGTCTTCCTCGACCACGGTCATCGTCTGCAGGTTCAGCGTGACCGTGCGCCGACCGCTGGTCACAAACTCGATGGACATAACCCGCGTCGAACCGCGCAGCTCCATCGATTCGATCCGTCCGAAACCGAAGTGCTGGTGTTTCACCCTGGCGCCGGCGATGAAGGCAAGCGCGGGGTCGGCACGTTCATCGGCGACGGCATCGCGCCAGTTACCGTCGAACATGAACGACGTCACCTGAGTGGCAGGACTGCGAATGGGATGAACGCGGATGTGTTGAGGATCGGAAACAAACTCAACCACGTACAGCCAGTAGCGATCGCCGTAGTCTTGGGCGTTGCTGAACTGCAGCCTGGACAACCCCACGCCCGTCTGGTTCCACTCGCCGTTGACACCCTTCACCTCGATGAACCGGTCCTCGCCTGTCAGCGGGTTACGGCTGATGATGTCGTACCCAGGGTGGGTTTGGGCCATCTGTTCCGCGACGCGTCCCCGAGCCTTTTCATAGGCGCAGACGGCGGCGCGGGCCAATACCTCAACAGCCAGGTTGTGATCGGATGGGCCTTCCTGCTCGTCGGCATCGGCTGATTCCTCTTGCTTCTTCCGAACATAGGAAAGAAGTCGTCGATCCCACTGCTCCTTGTGCTTTGGACGTGGCTTCTTGGCGCGCTTATCGCCAGTTGACGAACCCGTGCGGTGGCCGTTCCCAGCAGCCTGCTCACCATCTGGCGCGTCCTTTTTTTGTACGCCCTTAGACCCGCCCCCCACGTCAAGCTAGTTGCCGCCCGGATAGGATCATCCCGGTGGGGCGATAGGAGTCGAGGACGTGGCACGTTACGGACAGGTTTTCAAAGACAAGGCGGTCTCGCGGTTGTTGCCGCCGGAGAGCGCGAGCATCGATGTGGTCTCGCGTGAGATCGGTGTGTCGGTGTCGACGCTGGAGCGTTGGCGTGCGGATGCGTTGGCTTCGGGCAAGTCCGAAGGCGGTTGGACTGCGGCGGCGCGGCTGGAGGCGGTGTTGGCCACCGCCGCCATGAGCGAGGAACAGCGGGCGGCCTGGTGTCGAGCCAAGGGCCTGTACCCAAGTGAGCTGCTGGAGCGGAAGCAGGCAGCGACGCAAGCGCTGGAGCAGCCAGGCGCCTCGCCTGCGAAGAGCACAGCGCAGGCGGATCAGCGACGCGTTCGCGAATTGGAGCGCGAGCTGCGCCGCAAGGAGAAGGCACTGGCCGAGACCGCCGCGCTGCTGGTGCTGTCAAAAAAGCTCGAGGCGATCTTCCACACGGACGCGGACGCATGATCGCTCTGGAAGATCGCCGACAGATGGCCGCATGGATCGCCGAAGCGCGGGCCGGAGGTGCCCGGCTGGCGCCGGTGTGTGCGCTGCTGGGCCTTGACCCGCGGACCCTGCAGCGCTGGCAGTCGGGCGCGGGCCTGGACGCCGGAGACCGCCGTCCGCAGGCGGTACGGCCGACGCCTGCGCATGCCTTGAGTGCAGAGGAACAGGCCACGATTCTGCAGATCGCGAACGCGCCTGAGTTCGCCGCCCTGCCGCCTGCGCAGATCGTGCCCCGGCTGGCCGATCAGGGCCGCTACGTGGCCAGTGAATCCAGCTTTCATCGCGTGTTGAAAGCCCACGGCCAATCGCAGCGTCGCGGCCGCGCCAAGCGTCGGTCGCGGTAGGGACGCCAGTTGCCCGGCGCCCCCCGCACAGATCCGTACGAGCGGCATTACCGCATACGGCTCCTGCCTAAGGTCGTGACGCAACAAAGCGATGCTCGGGATAGGGGTGCAGCTGGCGACAGTACGGAATATGGCGACGGGCAAGACGGTTGAACCGGTCCCATGACAACCGATGACGTTGACTCCGCCGCAGCAGCGCGTGCCGCCATGCGCGGCACACCTCGCTGCGGAAGCCTTCAAGGCGCTTCAGGTTGCCGGGGACTGCGTGGTAGTTGAAGTAGCCCTGCACCACACGGTGGAGCCACTGTCCCACGACGTGCGGCGGCTCATGCCGACGGCGCATCAGCGTTTCGCGGAGGGTGCACAGCGTCGCACGCATTCGCTTCTTCACCGTGAGGCGAAGCAGCCGGAATCGGCCATGACGGTCGGTGGCACAGCAGTGCGTGAACCCCAGAAAGTCGAAGGTTTCGGGTCGGCCCGGCTGCCCCCGTTCACGGCGACACTCCGCCGCGAAACGACCAAACTCGATCAGGCGAGTCTTGTCGGGATGCAAGCTCAGACCGAACGTCGCCAGACGCTCCCGCAGTGCCGCCAGGAAACGATGCGCTGTCCTCTCCGTCTGGAAGCCAAACACGCTGTCGTCCGCGTAGCGAACAACGATCACCTCGCCCGCGGCGTGCTTCTTGCGCCACTGATGAGCCCACAGATCGAGCACGTAGTGCAGGTAGATGTTCGCCAGCAGCGGTGAGATCACCGCGCCTTGCGGGGTTCCCCGCTCAGCGGCCACCCGAGTCCCGTTCTCGATCACGCCACAGGTCAACCACAGACGGATCAGCCGCAGGAGCCGCCGATCCGCCACCCTGTGTTCCAGGAAGCGCAGCATCCACGCATGGTCGATTTCATCGAAGAACGCGCGGATGTCGGCATCCAGAATCCAGTTCACTTTCCGACGATTGATTCCGTACGCGAGCGCGTCGAGTGCATCATGCTGCCCGCGCCCCGGACGGAAACCATACGAGAACCCGAGGAAGTCCTGTTCGTAGATCGCGCTCAGAACGGTGACGACCGCCTGTTGCACAATCCTGTCCTCCAGCGCAGCAATGCCCAAGGGGCGCAGCTGGCCATTGCCTTTGGGAATGTATACCCGGCGCGATGGCCGTGCACGATATGACCCAACGTGAATCTGTCGGTGCAATTCGCGTACACGCTGAGGCAGGATCGCCTCGTACTCTCTCCACGTGACGCCGTCCACCCCGGCAGCCGCGTTGCGCGCGAGGGCGTAGAAGCTCTCGGTGAGCAACGTTGGCGTAATGTGGTGAAGCAACGCCGTGAACCGCTGTCGCCGATCCCGGCAAGCAGCGTTGCGTACGCCTTTCAGGCCCATCGACGCGCAGCTGATCCGGCTCGGCGTCCGGGGCGCGGGGGCCTGATCGGCGTTCCCCTTGGCTACGCTCCTTCCCTCCATCACCTCCGCGGGAACACTCCCCTTGTTCGGCAACTTCCTCGGTACTACGAACGTATCCGACTTCTCATCCGCGTCGATGGCGAGATTCTGGCCATAGGCCTTCCTCGCCCCGCCCGACAGTCCCTCCTCGGGCACGGATGAGACCTCCCAGCTTCTGTGCAGGAAACTTCCCGGCATGCTCAGGGTCTTCGACCGCGCGGGACCGGAACGTGACTGGCGGATAGCGCCACGCTCCATGTTGCCTTCCGCTTCGCTTAACAGCGTCGGCGTCCCGGATTCCTGATTTCGCGGCTCAATGGCTGGCCTGCCAGTCTCCCCTGTCAACGCTTCGGCAGACACCTCGCGATGCATGCCGCATGACTCGGGGCCGGGATGATTCGCCAGATCCTTCCCGTATCGAACTTTCATCGACTATCTCCTGCCAGCTTGCGCTGGCGCACAAAGCGTCCGCCCACCTCACCTTCCTTCCTGAGCTGATCTTCCTGACCGTCGCCGGTTTCCCCAACGGAGGACCGGGCGATGGCATGTTCGGAGGCGTGGCGGTGGCGTGCGCATGTGCGCTCGCAGGTGCGGAGTGGGTTGAGCCAGGCGGACTACTGCCGGCTGTGGGGCATCCCGCGACGGGAGTTCGCGGCGTGGCGGCGACGGATGTGGGTGCAGGAGGTGTCGCCCCTGCGGCTGCTGCCGATCGCGCGGAGGGACGGCTGATGCGTCTGCCTTCGCAGTGGTTTCTGGCGGTGGAGCCGATCGATCTGCGCTGCGGCATGGATCGGCTGCTGGTGTGGGTCCAGCGTAGCGGCGGTTCTGCGTCGGCGTCGGTCGGCTACGTATTCCGCAACCGCGCGGGTTCGCGGATCAAGCTGCTGCTGATCGACGGCACCGGCGTGTGGCTGTGCGTGCGTCGGCTGCACGCGGGGCGCTTCCACTGGCCGCGTTCGAGCGATGCGAAATGTGAGCTGTCGTCGGAGCAGTTCGCATGGCTGTGCGCGGGCGTGGATTGGATGCGATTGTCTACGAGTGTGGTGCCCGCACACACGTTCTGATCCCTTACGATGGCGGCATGTCCGATCCGACTGCCGCCATCGCTGAGCTTGACCTGCTGCGCGCGCAGATCGCGGCGCAGCTGCAGCGAATTGCCGAGCAGCACTCCGCACTCACCGAGCGCGACCAGCGCATCGCCTCCCAGCAGCGCGAGATCCAGCAGCGCGATCTCAGGATTCAGCATCTCAACCACGAGATCGCGCGCCTGAAGCGCATCCAGTTCGGCGCCAAAACCGAAGCCCTCAGCGCCCTGCAGCGCGAGCTGTTTGCAGACACGATGGCGGAGGAGCTTGCGGGCGCCGAGCAGGCGCTGGAAAACGCGGACAGCGCGGCGCCTGCATCGCCCGCCGAAGCCCCGCTCGCCCGTCCCGCCAAGGCCACCCCCAAGCGCCAGGCGCTGCCGCCCGAGCTGCCGCGCATCACCACCGTGCACGAGCCCGCGAGCGGCTGCACCTGTGCCACCTGCGCCGCTGCTCTGGTCAAGATCGGCGAGCACCTCAGCGAGAAGCTGGCGTACACGCCGGGCAGATTCCACGTCGAGCGCCACGTGCA